>WBZN01002605.1_pt1 | contig 9955 bp, 6 predicted proteins | sample 5204281 | NCBI WGS metagenome assembly WBZN01 (sample SAMN12344347, study PRJNA552823) | activated sludge metagenome | biome: Activated sludge suspended growth; feature: Nitrification reactor; material: Wastewater; isolation source: activated sludge from nitrification reactor of wastewater treatment... | reverse complement strand
CCATCGCCACGCGGATGACGTGGCCGGGGCCGCCCAGCGTGGCGACGTCGCGCGTGCCGGGGATGCGCTTCATCTCGATCTCGACGGCGCGCGCCACCTGCTGCATCTCGAAGGCGGCGCGGGCGGCGTCCTTGGTCCAGAAGGTCAGCGTGACGATGGGCACGTCGTCGATGCCCTTCGGCTTGATGATCGGCTCGCCGATGCCGAGCTGGGGCGAGACCCAGTCGCGATGCGAGTTGACGGTGTCGTAGAGCCGCACCAGGGCCTGGATCGGGTCTTCGCCGACGACGTACTGCACGGTGATGACGGCCATGCCGGGGCGCGAGACGGAATACACGTGCTCGATGCCGGCGATGCGCGAGAGCACCTGCTCGGCCGGCCGCGCCGCCAGGTTCTCGACGTCGCGCGCCGAGGCGCCCGGGAAGGGGATGAAGACGTTGGCCATCGTCACGTTGATCTGCGGCTCTTCCTCGCGCGGCGTCACCAGCACGGCGAACAATCCGAGCAGGAAGGCGATCAGCGCGATGAGCGGCGTCATCTGCGAGCGCTGGAACAGAGCGGCGATTTTTCCGGAGATGCCCATTCGTCTTTATCTACAGGAATAAAAGGAGCGCAGGGACGGGATCAGAGGAAGGAGGAGGGAGGAAACCCCTGCCCCGTTGAATCCCTGCGCTCACAGACCTTTGACGGCACCCTTCGATACGCGCTTCGCGCTACTCAGGGCGAACGGCAGAAAACCGTTCGTGCTGAGTAGGCGGCTTTGCCGCCGTATCGAAGCATGGCTCACTGTGTTCATCACTCAGTTCCCCGGCCGGGCGACGATGCCCGCCTTGACCGGATCGAGTGCGACCTTTTCGCCGGCGGAGACGCCCGCCAGCACTTCATGGAAGCCGCCTGCGAGGGGCTCGGAGAGCCGCAGCTGGCGCAGGCGCGCAATGTTCCTGTCGTCGATGACGTACACCGCCGTCACCTCGCCCCGGCGCAGCACCGCCGCGGCCGGCACCAGCAGCTTCTTCGCCTTGCCGGTGACGAAGTGGGCGCGGGCGAACATGCCGGGAATGACACCCGGCAGGTTGTCGGGCAGGTACACGCGCGCCTGCACGGTGTGGGTGCGCGGGTCGGCGGCGGGGAAGACTTCGACCTTCGCCGCGTCGACCCACTTGCCGGTCTCGGGGAATTCGACCTTGGCGCGCAGGTTGGCGCGCACTTCGGCGAGCTTGTATTGCGGAATGCTGGCGGTGACGCGCAGGCCCTTCGGGTCGTAGACGGTGATCAGCGGCTTGCCCGGCACGGCCATCTCGCCGGCCTCGGTGTGGCGCTGGGCGACAAAGCCCGTCAGCGGCGAGACGATGCTGGCGTGGCTGGCGGCGGCACCCGCTGCGCCGGAACCGGCTTGCGCCGCCTTGTACTCGGCCTCGGCCTTGTCGAGGGCGGCCCGGGCGATGAACTTCTGCTCGTAAAGATTCTTCGTGCGCTCGAAGTTGGCCTTCGCGTTGGCGAGCGTCGCCTGGCTGGCGGCGTAGCCTTCGGCGGCCTCGCGCGCGTCGATGCGCATGAGGAGCTGGCCCTGCTTCACCGCGTCGCCGGCATCGGCGCGCACTTCCATGACGCGGCCCGGCACCTGGGCGGCGATGGTCGCCTGCTTCACCGCCTCGACGACGGCCTCGGCGGGATAGGTCAGCTCGATCTCGCGCAGCTCGACCGTGGCGGTCGCCAACGGCGCGGCCTGGGCAAAAGTCAGCCCCGGCAGAACGGCAGCCAGCAGTAACAGGGGGCGTGTGTTCATCATGAATGAAATATTAGTATTTTCTTATATTCATGTCAATGGCCGCTGCCGGCCGGAATTCCGCCCACGCGCGGAATTCCTTTCTGGATCATGGCCTTGAGTTAGAGTATAGCCTCGAATTCAGTGGCCTGCGGACGCTTCTGCATCCGCGATCGGCCAGAGCTGGTGGGCGTCGAGCAGCAGGCGATAGCGTGCCTCGTTGGCCTCAAGTTGGGCCTGGGTGGCGGCAAGGCGCGCCTCGATGGTCTGGCGGCGGGCGGTCTGCAACTCGGCGAACTGCCCCTCCCCCAAGCGCCAGGCCTTTTCCAGCAGGCGGGTATTCTCATCCATGCGCGCGGCGACGTCGGCCAGCCGCAGCCATTGCTCGTAGCCGCTCTGCGCCAGGCTCACGGTGCGGCGCGCCTCGGCCTCGGCGCGGGCGAGCACGTGCGCCTCGCGTGCGCTGGCGGCAGAGGCTTCCGCCACGCCGGCGCGTGCCGAGGCGGCGCGGGCGCCGCCCGGCAGCGGGATGGTCACCTGCACGCCGACGACGCGCTCCTGCCCGTCGCGCTCGCTGCTCATGCGCAGGCCGAGCGTCGGGTCCGGCAGGCGGTCGGCCTCGAGGCGCTGGGCCGTGAGCTGGCTGCGGCGCGACGCGGCGCGCGTCACCTGCAGTTCGTGGTTGTGGGCGAGAATGCGCTCGCGCCATTGCGCCGCCGTGTCGGCGACGGGCTTGGGCGGCGCCGGCCGCAGTTGAGCCGGCAGCGGGATGGCGGGGAAATGCTGGGCGAAGTCGATTGCCGCGCGTTCGCGCCGCGACTGCGCCCGGGCGAGTTCCGCCTCGGCCTGGGCGAGCTGGCCGCCGGAGAGCAGTTCCTCCAGCTTGGCGGCGTCGCCGGCGCCGACGCGCTTGCTCACCACCTCGTGCTGGCGCCGCAGCAACTCGACCTGCGCCGTCCAGTCGTTGGACGCGGCGGCTTCGCGCTGCCACTCGAACCAGCGGCCGAGCAGAAGGCGCGCGCTCTCGTGCAGGGCGTCACCGAGCGCGTGGCGCGCCTGCTCGACGCCGGCGGCGCCGAGCTCGGCATCCTTGGCGGCCTTGCCTGGCAGGCGGATGGGACGCTCGATGCCGATCTCGTGCTCGCCGTAGCTCCGGTCGAGCGGGCGGTCGCGCCGCCGCTGGCTGGCGAGCTTGAGGGCAAACTCGTGCGGGCCGGCTTCGAGGCGGTCGCGCTGCGCCTCTTCGGCCTGCACGCCGGCGGCGGCGGCCTTCACCAGCGGGTACTCGCGCAGCGCCTTCTCGACGAGGACCGAGGGCGGCAGGTCGGCCGGCTCGGCGGCGAGTGCCAGGCAGGGCCACAAGAGTAGGATCAGTGCGCGCTTCATGCCAGGCTCCCCATCGCCGTGACCGGGCTCAGCCACCAGGTCACCTCGTGGCTGGGCAGGTCGGCGCGCAGGCGGTCGATGAGCTCCTGCGCGTGGCTGTCGTCGATGAGGATCTCGACCTGCAAGCGCTCGGCATGTCCGCGCACCTGCTCGGCGGCGCTGGCGATGCTCTGCGGATCGCCGTGGCCCTCGACGTTGCAGGTGGTGAACGGTCCGATCCATTCGGGATGCTCCAGCAGGTGGTCGAGGACGCGAGCCTCGAGCGATTTCGGCATGGTCAGCCTGAGGCAGGCGTTGAGGCGCTTGGTCATGATTCGCTCCCCCAGCGTTGGTAGAGAATGGGCAGCATCACCAGCGTCAGCAGCGTCGAGGTGATCAGCCCGCCGATGACGACGATCGCCAGCGGCCGCTGGATCTCCGAGCCGGGCCCGCTGGCGAAGAGCAGCGGCACCAGGCCGAAGGCAGCGATCGAGGCGGTCATCAGCACCGGCCGCAGGCGCCGCCGCGATCCCTCGACCACCACGCGCTCGAGCGGCAGGCCCTGGTCGCGCAACTGGTTGAAGTAGGAAATCAGCACCAGGCCATTGAGCACGGCGATGCCGAGCAGCGCGATGAAGCCGACGGAGGCCGGCACGGACAGGTATTCGCCGGTGACGAGCAGCGCGAAGACGCCGCCGATCAGGGCGAAGGGGATGTTCACAAAGACCATCGCCGCTTGGCGAACCGAGCCGAAGGTGGTGAACAGGATGTGGAAGATCAGCGCCAGCGCCACCGGCACCACCAGCATCAGGCGCTTGGCGGCGCGCTGCTGGTTCTCGAACTGGCCACCCCAGGCGAGATGGACGCCCTCGCCGAGCTTGGTCTCGGCGGCCACCTTGGCCTTCGCCTCCTCGACGAAGCCGACCAGGTCGCGTCCGCTGACGTTGGCCTGCACGACCGCCATGCGGTTGGCGTTCTCGTGGTCGATCTTGACCGGGCCGGCGACGCGCCTGAGCTGCGCGAGCGCGGAGAGCGGCACGTTGCCGCCATCCGGCAAGGCAAGCTGCATGCCGGCGAATAGTGCCGGCGAATTGCGCATGCCCTCGCCGCCCTTGATCATCAGGGGCGTGCGGCGGTTGCCCTCGAGCACCAGCCCGACAGGCTGGCCCTCGATCTGGGCGCGCAGGCTGGCGGCGATCTCCTCGACGGAGAGGCCGAAGCGCCCGGCGGCAAGCCGGTCGACCTCCACCGTGTAGTACTGCACGCCCTCGTTCTTCACGGTCAGCACGTCCCGGGCGCCGCGCAGCGTCCTGAGCAGCACGGCGATCTTCTCGGCCAGCGCGTTGAGCTCGCCGAGGTCCGGACCGAAGATCTTGATCGCCAGGTCGCCGCGCGTCCCGGTAAGCATTTCCGAGACGCGCATCTCGATCGGCTGCGTGAAGGCGATGTCCATGCCGGCGAAGCCGGCCATCACCTTGCGGATCTCGCCGGTCAGCCATTCCTTGTCCGGCTGGCGCCACTCCTGGCGCGGCGCCAGCACGAGAAAGCTGTCGGTCTCGTTCAGCCCCATCGGGTCGAGGCCGAGCTCGTCCGAGCCGGTGCGGGCGATGATGTCCTTGATCTCGGGCACTTGTTCGAGCAACGCGCGCTGCACCGCCAGGTCGGTCTCCGCGCTGCGCTCCAGGCTGATCGAGGGCAGCTTGGCGAGCTGCAGCAGGATGTCTCCCTCGTCCATGGTCGGCATGAAGGCCTTGCCGAGCAGCAGGAAGGCGGCGACCGTCGCCGCGAGCAGCGCCAGCGCCGCGACGATCACCTTCCTGGCGTTGGCGAGGCTCCAGGCCAGCAGCGGCTCGTAGAGCCGCATCGCCTGGCGCGGCAGCCAGGGCTCGTGGTGGCCCTCCTTTGCGTGGCTGGCCGGCTTGAGGAGATAGGAGGTCAGCACCGGAATCACCGTCAGCGACAGCAGCAGCGAGCCGGACAGCGCAAAGATGATGGTCAGCGCGACGGGAATGAACAGCTTGCCTTCGAGGCCCTGCAGGGTCAGCAGCGGCATGAAGACGATGACGATGATCGCCATGCCCGACACCACCGGCACCGTGACTTCATGCACGGCGCGGTAGATGCGGTGCAGAAAAGGCTGCTTCTCCCCGGCCCGGTCGGCCAGCCGGCTTTCGATGTTCTCGACCACCACCACGGCGGCATCGACCAGCATGCCGATGGCGATGGCGAGGCCGCCGAGGCTCATCAGGTTGGCGGACATGCCGGTGAGCCGCATCAGGATGAAGGTCGTCAGCGCCGCGAGCGGCAGCACGCAGGCGACGGCGATCGCCGCACGCAGGTTGCCGAGGAAGGCGAGCAGCAGCGCCAGCACCAGCACGATGGCCTCGCCGAGCGCCTTCGACACGGTGCCGATGGCGCGGTCGACCAGCGCGCCGCGGTCGTAGAATATCTTCGTCGTCACGCCCGGCGGCAGCGTCGGCGCGATCTGGTCGAGCCTGGCGCGCACCGAACCGACCACGGCCCGGGCGTTGGCGCCGCGCAGGCCGAGCACGAGGCCCTCGACGGCCTCCTCCTTGCCGCCGCGCGTGACGAATCCGTAGCGGGTCAGGCTGCCGATGCGCACCGTCGCCACGTCGCCCATGCGCGTGACGCGCCCGCCGACGTCGCGATGCACGACGATGGCGCGCAGGTCCTCGATCGTGCGGGCGCTGCCGTCGACGCGGATCAGCAGCGACTCCTCGCCCTCGGTGAGCCGGCCGGCGCCGTCGTTGCGGTTGTTGGACTCGATGGCGCGCATCAGGTCGGCGATCTGCAGGCCGCGCGCCTTGAGCGCCACGAGGATCGGCTGCACCTCGTAGGTGCGCACCAGGCCGCCCAGGCTGTTGACGTCGGCAACCCCCGGCAGCGTGCGCAGCTGCGGGCGGATGGTCCAGTCGAGCAGGGTGCGCTTCTCCTCGAGGGAGATGTCGCCCTCGATGGTGAACATCAGCATCTCGCCCAGCGGCGTGGTGATCGGCGCGAGTCCGCCCGAGGCGCCCGCAGGCAGGTCCTTGGCGACGCCGGCGAGCCGCTCGGCGACCTGCTGGCGCGCCCAGTAGAGGTCGGTGCCGTCCTCGAAGTCAACGGTGACGTCGGCGATGCCGTACTTGGAAACCGAGCGCAGCATGCGCTTGCTGGGAATGCCGAGCAGCTCGACCTCGACCGGCGTGACGATGCGCGCCTCGACCTCCTCGGGCGTCAGGCCGGGCGCCTTCATGATCACCTTGACCTGCGTCGACGAAACGTCGGGGAAGGCGTCGATCGGCAGGCCGTTGAAGGCGATGGCGCCGCCGCCGATGAGGATCAGGGCGGCGACCAGCACCAGCAGGCGCTGGGTCAGCGAAAACTCGATCAGCCGGGCCAGCATGGCTACTGCTCGCCGGCGCCGAGGCCGAGCCAGGCCCCCTTGATGGCGGTAATGCCCTTGACGGCGATCCTGGCCGAAGGCTCGACGGGCGCGGCGATGCGCGTCGATTGCGCGGATTCCTCGAGCACCTGGACGGCCACCGGCCGGAAGCCCTCCGGCACGGCGACGAAGATCCAGCTGCGCGACAGGTGGCGCGTCACCGCGCCCGATGGCACCCGCCAGGCATTTCCGGCCGGCGCATCCTTCGGCTTCACCTCCACCTGGACGAACTGGTAGGGCCGCACGCAGGCGGCGCCGGACGGCAGCTCGGCGCGCAGGCGCAGGGACTGGTCGTGCGCATCGACATGGGGCGTCACGACGGTAATGCGGCCTCCCTCCTGGCAGCCGGGAACACTGACCGCGTCCCCGGGCGCAAGTCCCGCGGCCTGCGCCGGGGTCGCCTGGATTTCCAGCCACAGCGGCGAAAGACGGCCAAGCTTGAAGAGCGGCGTCATCGCGTCGACGCGCTGGCCGGGCTGGGCCGCGGCTTCGAGCACGACGCCGTCGAAGGGCGCGCGGATTTCCGCCGCTGAAGCCAGCGCCCCGCCCGCGCCGGGTTCGGGCAGGCCGGCGAGGCGCAGCGCCTGGCGCTTCTCCGCCAGCAGCAGCGCCGACTGGCGCTCGGCCGTGCGCGTCGAGGACAGGCGGCTCTGCGAGATGATGCCGTCGGCGTGGAGGCTTTCGTCGCGGCGCAGGCTTTCGGCGGCCAGCTCGGCCTGGGCGCGCGCCTGGGCAAATTCGCGCTGCAACTCGATCAGCGGCGCGCCCTGCAGGCGCGCGAGTACTTGGCCCTTTTTCACAGGTTCGCCATAAGCAACCCGCACCGTCGCCACCATCGCCGGCAGGGGCGCGGCGATCACCTCGATCTGCGCTGGCGGCACGATCACCTGCGCCGGCAGGCGGATGCCGGCGTCCCCCTTGAGTTCGGCGAGCGGGACGACCGCGATGCCGCTACGGGCGATCTGGTCGGGACTCAGGCGGATCGGGCCGTCCTCGGCGAAGGCGACCGCAGCGAGACAAAGAGAAAGCAGAGCCGGCAAGCGTTTCATGGTCTTAGTGGCAGCTGATATGACTAGAAAGTATAGTTCTATTAGATTAAGAACACCTTAAGGCAGGCTCGACGAGGAGGCAGCGATGCAAGCACTGCACTATTCCACGCTTATTCTATGCTGGCTGGCCATCGCGCCGGCATTGGCCCAGGACGCCGCCCTCGCCCAGGGCATGGACAACCCCGGCTGGCACGAGCCGCCGTCGTGGTTCAAGGAATCCTTCCTCGACATCCGCGAGGACGTCGCCGAGGCGGCGAAGTCCGGCCGCCGCCTGATGCTGTATTTCCACCAGGACGGCTGCCCCTACTGCGCCAAGCTGCTGCGCGAGAACTTCGGCGACAAGGCCATCGCCGACAAGACGCGCAAGCACTTCGACGTCATCGCCATCAACCTGTGGGGCGACCGCGAGGTGACCGACCTCGCCGGCAAGCCGACCACCGAGAAGGAATTCGCCAGGGCCTTGCGCGTGCAGTTCACGCCGACGCTGCTGATGCTCGACGAAAAGGGCGGTACGGCGCTGCGCCTGAACGGCTACGTGCCGCCGCACCAGTTCCATGCCGCGCTCGATTACGCCGGCGGGCGACTGGAGAAGAAGCAGTCGTTCACCGACTACCTGCTGGTGCGCGAGCCGGCGCCGGCGAGCGGCACGCTGCACGATGCGCCCTGGCTGATGAAGGCGCCGCTCGACCTGTCGAAGCGCGACGGCAAACCGCTGATGGTGATCTTCGAGCAGAAGGTGTGCGCGGCCTGCGACGAGATGCACGCCGAGGGCTTTCCTCGCCCGGAGGTGGCGGAATTGCTGAAACGCTTCCGCGCGGCGCGGGTAGACATCGCCTCGAACGAGGCCGTGAAGACGCCGGGCGGAAAATCGCTGCCGATGCGCGAGTGGGCGCGCAAGCTGAAGATCGCCTACACGCCGAGCTTCGTCTTCTTCGACGCGGCGGGGCGCGAGGTGTTCCGCGTGGAAGGCTACCTGCGCCCCTTCCACCTCGCCTCCTCGCTCGACTACGTGGCGTCGGGGGCCTACAGGAAACAGCCGGAGTTCCAGCGCTTCATCGAGGCGCGCGCCGCGGCGCGGCGGGAGAAGGGGGAGAAAATAGAATTGATGAAGTAGACCCTTCGATACGCCCGATGCGCGGGCTACTCAGGGCGAACGGCCGGGGAACGAACGTAAATGACCGTTCGTGCTGAGTAGGCGGCTTTGCCGCCGTATCGAAGCATCGCTCAGCGCTTGATCTTCATGATGCCGAGCGCGCCCATCACCATCTTCTCGAAGACCGGCTCGGAACTGCCCTTCTTCATCTTGCGCATGAAGTATTTCTCGAAGGCGATCTTGGCGAGGTGCACCCACTTGCCCTCGGAGAACCAGTTCACGTTGCGCGGCGGGATCTGCGGCAGGGCGACGAAGGCCACGCCGGTGTCGCCGAAGTCGGCGAGGCACACCGCGTTCCAGGTCGCCTTCTCGTAGGGCTCCTTGCCGTCGAGCTCGGCGCGGATGTTGTGCACCGTGGCGGTGACCATCGACTCGATCATGTAGCCGGTCTTCGGCGCGCCGGTCGGCACCGGGGTCGGCTCGGGCGGCGCGATGGCGATGCAGACGCCGACCGAGTAGATGTTCTTGTACTTCGGGTTGCGCTGGTGCTGGTCGACCACGATGAAGCCGCGCGGATTGGCCAGGCCCTCGATGCCGAACACGGCGTCGACGCCCTTGAAGGCGGGCAGCATCATCGAGTACTTGAAGTCGAGCACGTGCTCCTTCTTCGGCGTGCCGTCGTCGTTGTGCTCGGTGACGTGCATCTTGCCGGCCTCGACCTTGGTGGTCTTGGCGTTGCAGATCCACCTGATGTGACGGTCGCGGAAGAGCGACTCCATCATGCCCTTCGAATCGCCCACGCCGCCCAGGCCGAGGTGGCCGATGTAGGGTTCGGCGGTGACGAAGGTCATCGGCACGCGGTCGCGGATCTTGCGGCGGCGCAGGTCGGTGTCCATGATGGCGGCGAACTCGTAGGCGGGGCCGAAGCATGAGGCGCCCTGCACCGCGCCGACCACGACGGGGCCGGGTTCCTTGACGAACTCGCTCCAGGCTTTCTCCGCATGGACGGCATGGTCGACGTGGCAGATCGACTGGGTATGGCCGTCGGGGCCGAGGCCCTCGATCTCGTCGAAGGCGAGCTTCGGGCCGGTGGCGATGACGAGGAAGTCGTAGTCCATCGTGCCGCCGTCATTGAGCTCGAGCCGGTTCTGCTCGGGATGCACGCGCTTGACGCCGGCGGCGGAGAATTCAATGTTCTTGCGGCCGAGGATGGTGGCCAGGTCGAGCTCGATGTCGTC
>WBZN01002604.1_pt1 | contig 9958 bp, 9 predicted proteins | sample 5204281 | NCBI WGS metagenome assembly WBZN01 (sample SAMN12344347, study PRJNA552823) | activated sludge metagenome | biome: Activated sludge suspended growth; feature: Nitrification reactor; material: Wastewater; isolation source: activated sludge from nitrification reactor of wastewater treatment... | reverse complement strand
CCGCCGGTCTCGCCGACCACGCGCGGATAGCCGCGGTACTTCGGGCGGTTCTCGGCGATCATCTTCCACATGCCGTCGAAGGTCGCCGTCGAGCCGGTGAAGTGGATGCCGGCGAAGTCCGGGTGCTGGAGGATCGGGTCGCCGACTTCGGCGCCGCGGCCGGGCAGGAAGTTGATGACGCCGTCCGGCAGGCCGGCGGCCTGCAGCAGCTTCATCACGTAGTAGTTCGAGTACACCGCGGTCGAGGCCGGCTTCCACAGCACGACGTTGCCCATCATGGCGGGCGATCCCGGCAGGTTGGCGCCGATGGCGGTGAAGTTGAACGGCGTCAACGCGAAGACGAAGCCCTCGAGCGCGCGGTATTCTGCCATGTCCCAGATACCGCGCACCGACAGCGGCTGCTGCTCGTAGATCTGCTGCATGAAGTGCGGATTGAAGCGCCAGAAGTCGATGATCTCGCACGCCGAGTCGATCTCGGCCTGGAACACGGTCTTCGACTGATTGAGCATGGTGGCGCCGTTCACCGTGTCGCGCCACGGTCCGGCGAGCAGGTCGGCGGCCTTGAGGAAGATCGCGGCGCGCGCTTCCCACGGCCATTCCGACCACTCCTTCCAGGCCTCGCGCGCCGCCGCGGCGGCCTTCGCGACCTCCTTGGGACCCGCCTGGTGGAAGCGCGCCAGCACGTGCTTGTGATCGTGCGGGCAGACCGCGTTGTCGATCTTGCCGGTCCGCACTTCCTTGCCGCCGATGATCAGCGGGATCTCGATCTCTTCCGCCATCATCTCGGCCAGGCGCATCTGGATCGAGGCACGCTCGGCGGAGCCGGGGGCATAGTGGCGGATCGGTTCGTTGACCGGCGTCGGGACCTTGGCAATACCGTGCAGCATGGGCAATCTCCTGGAGGTGGGCTGGGACGCTCGCGGCACCGATCGCGGCGCGTTCGACAGATCGTAGCGGCTGAGCGCCCGGCGGGCAAATGAGCTTCGCACCTGGCGCCGCCCGCCGCCGCTCAGGGCCCTCGTGCGACGTTTCATCCCATGACGCACGCCGCTCCCGTCGCCGCGAGAACCTCGTCCACCGGTCTGCGTATACCTCCGGTCCATACCCCGTTCCCGCGCCCGCTGCAGTGCCGGCGCAGCGAACTTCCATCCTCGTCGACAGGAGATCGAAGATGCGGCACTCTCGTTGGATTCCTCTGACAGCCTCGCTCGCCGCCTGGTCGCTGGCCGGCGCGCTCGCCGCCGTCGCCCAGAACCCCGCCCTGCCGCCGAGCGGCGACAACCAGAAGGCCGAGGTGCATCAGTGGATCGGGCCGATCGAGCTCGCGGTGCGCTACCACAGCCCGGACGTGACTTCGCCCACCGGTCAGGATCGCCGCGGCAAGATCTGGGGCCAGCTGGTGCCTTACGGCTATGCCAATCTCGGCTTCGGCACCTGCGGCGACAAGTGCCCGTGGCGCGGCGGCTCCAACGAGAACACGGTGTTCAGCACCACGCACGACATCGAGGTCGAGGGCAAGCCGCTTCCCGCCGGCGCCTACGGACTGCACTTCCTGCCCGGCAAGGACGAGTGGACCGTGATCTTCTCCAAGAACTCGACGTCCTGGGGCAGCTTCTTCTACGACGAGGCGGAAGACGCGCTGCGGGTGACCGTGAAGCCCGAAGCCCATCCCTACACGCACTGGCTGACCTACGAGTTCCTCGATCGCGAGACCGATCACGCCACCGTCGAGCTGCAGTGGGAAGACCTGGCGGTGCCGTTTCACGTCAAGGTACCCAACATGGATCAGGTGTACGTCGAGGCGCTGCGCAGAGAGCTCCGCGACTCACCCGGTTTCATCAACGACACGTGGGTGAACGCGGCGCAGTTCTGCCTGCAGCACAAGGTCAATCTCGCCGAAGGCCTCACCTGGGCCGAGAAGGCCGTGTCGGACCGCTTCGTGGGCCAGCAGACCTTCGCCACGCTGATGCTGCTCGCCGACCTGCAGGAAGCGAACAACAAGCCCGAGGCCGCCGCCACGCGTCAGAAGGCAATGGAGAATCCGACCGCGACGCCCACCGACCTGCACACCTATGCCCGGCAGCTCCAGGGCCGGGGCAAGAACGACGAGGCGATCAAGATCTTCCTGCTCAACGCCAAGCGCTTTCCCAACCAGTGGCCGGTGCACGTCGGGCTCGTCAGGGCCTACTCCGCCCAGGGCAAGTTCAAGGAAGCCCTGGCCGAGGCGAAGCTCGCCCTGGCGCAGGCTCCGGACGACGCGAACCGCAACGGTCTGCAGAACATGATCGCCCGCCTCACGAAGGGCGAGGACATCAACAAGTAAGAGCCTCGGAAGCCGCCGTCGCCCCCCGGCGCGGGGCGGCGGCCGGCCTACGAAGCCGCGGCGCCGGCGCGCCGGAAGCCTGCCGCGAGGACGACGAAGCCGGCGATCAGCGCCAACCCGCCGAGCGGCGTCACGGCACCGAGCCAGCGCGGTCCGCCGAGCGCCAGCGCCCCCACGGTGCCGGCGAAAATCACCGAGCCAAGGCCCAGAAGGCCCGCGGCCCAGCGGCGCGGAGCTCCTTGCGAGAGCTCAGTGGCGAGCAGTCCGAGTCCACCGTACATCGCGTAGCGTGCGGCGGTCTGCCACAGTTCCAGGGCGTCGGGATCGAGGCGGCCCCGCAGGGCATGCGCGCCGAACGCTCCTGCAGCCACGGCCGCCGCTGCCAGGAGGGCACCGGCGGCGCCGGGGGAAGCCCGCACGTCAGAGCTCGCCGAGGCGGCGAATCGACACGACCGTCTGCTGCGGAATCAGGACGTGCGGATGCCGCGGCCAGACGCCGAGCTCGGAAGCCTTGCGCAGGAACGACTCCCGCCCCTCCGCCTCGCGATGCACGTCGGCATCGCGCAGGAAGACGCCTCGGTCATCGGCGGTGTCGCAGCGGCCGACCCAGACCTCGGCGCCGGTCTCGACGACCACCGTGATGCCGTGCAATTCGCCACGGTCGTGATGGAACGTACCCATGAGGTCCGCCGGACGTCCCGTTACTGCGCGACGCCGACGCCGAAACGGCTGAATGCGCCGGCGAGGTCGTCGGCCAGCTGCTGTGCCGAGCGCCCCTCGATGCGATGGCGCGGCACGAAGTACACCAACTCGCCGTCCTTGAACAGCGCGATCGACGGGCTCGACGGCGGAATGTCGGCAAACTGGGCGCGGGCACGAGCCGTCGCCTCGAGGTCCTGGCCGGCGAAGACGGTCGCGACACGGTCCGGGCGGTCGGCACTCTGCATGGCCAGGCGCACCGCGGGGCGGGCGGCGCCGGCGGCGCAGCCGCAGACCGAGTTGACGACCAGCATCGCCGTGCCGGTCTTTTCGTTCATCCAGGCTTCGACCTCGGCGGCGGTCGTCAGTTCCTTCACGCCGGCGGCGGTGAGCTCCTCGCGCATCGGCTTCACGAGCATCGGGCTGTAGGGCACGGTAGGTCTCCTTTTTCTCCCGCGGGCGAACCGGGGACCCTCACACTCTATCGCAGGGGCGCGGAGCGGTCGGCGGGCCGCCGCGGACGCCCGGCGCGGGCTCAGACGCCGTTGCGGAGAATCGAGAAGATGCCCTCGAGCTTGCCGCAGGCGGTGTCCTGATCCTCGAACTCGACGGCCATTCCGCCGACGCCCCGGTTGAGCTCGGGCGCGTAGCTCTGCGCCACGAGGGCCGGCAAGCGCAGCGGCGCCATGGTTTCGCCCGGGAAATGAAGCTCGACCAGCACGCGCGCCTTCGGCTGCGCCGGCGCCCCAGCCGGGACGAAGAGACCGCCGTTTTGCATCTCGCGGCGGTAGGTCACGAGGAATTGCTCGCTGGCCGTGAAGTAGATCGGGTACACCGGTACCTGCGGCGCGGGCGCCACGGGGGCGACCGGCATGGGCTCCGGTGATGCCGGCGCGGGCGGCTGACGCTCTTGAGCCCGCGCGGTCGAGACGCTGGCCACCGCGCTCATCGCCGACTGCGTCGTCATGGCGTGTTGATGGCGGATGCCGCCGTCGAGAAAGTTGGCGATCAACTCCTCCACCTTCAGCAACCGCACTCCCATCCCCGAGAGACGCACCGCCTGCAGTTGCTGCGGGGTCTTCACGGCGTGCGTGACCACGCCTTCGACCAGGAACCCGCGCTCCGGATCGAGCACCTCGATGCGCAGGCGGTTGCCGCGACCGAGCGGCGTGTTGGTGCTCACGAACATCCCGCTGACCGACATATTGGTGGTGTAGCCGGAGAACGAGCGTCCGGCGTCCCCCTGCTTCCAGAAGGCCACCTGCACTCGGCGGGCGTAGCGTTGGCTCTGCCGTCGGTTCATCGAGACTTGCGGCCTATGATACACAGCCGGCCGCGGAGCGCCAGCGGTCGTTGGACGAGTCGCGGTGCGCCGAGCCCGCGCGACGGGAAAGGGTCCATGGACGCGATGAACGAGGTGTTCTTCTCCGGACAGGCGGTGGTGGTCGACGGCGGCGGCAGCTCGTCGATCGCCCGCCTGCGGCTCTCCGCGCCGGGGCCCGGCGAGCTGCTGCTCCGACTGCGTGTCTCGGGCCTGTGCGGCACCGACCTGTTCAAGCTCGCCACCGACCGCGCGCCGCGCGGCAGCGTGCTCGGTCACGAGATCGTGGGTGAGGTGATCGCGGCCGGCGTCGGTGCGCGTTTCGCCGCGGGCGAGCGCGTGGTCGTGCCGCATCACGTCGCGTGCGGCGTCTGCGCCCTCTGCCGCCGCGGCAGCGACACCATGTGCGCCGTGTTTCGCGACAACCTGCTCACCCCTGGCGGCTTCAGCGAGCTGGTACTGGTCGGCGAGCGTGCCGCCCGCCGCGCGGCGCACGCCGTGCCCGCCGACCTCGACGACGAGGCAGCGGTGTTCCTCGAGCCCGCGGCATGCGTCCTGCGCGGCATTCACCGCTCCGCCATCCTCGCGGCGCCGGCGCCGCGCACCGCCGTGGTGCTCGGCGCCGGCAGCATGGGGCTTCTGCACCTGCTCGTCCTGCTCGCGCTCGATCCCGACGCGCAGGTGATGGTGAGCGATCCCCTGCCGGCCCGCCGCGCGCTCGCGGAGCGCCTGGGCGCGGCCGCCACCTCCGCGCCCGACGCGGCGGATTGCGGCGCGCGCGTACGCGCGCTCGGGGCCGGAATCGGCGCCGACGCGGTGTTCGACTGCGTCGGCGGCGCGAGGGCGCTCGCGAGCGCGCTCGCCGTGTCGCGCGAAGGCGGCAGCGTGATTCTGTTCGCGCACGCGCGCGAAGGCGAAGCCGCCGGCTTCGAGCTCAACACCCTGTTCAAGCACGAGCGCCGGGTGCTCGGCACTTACTCCGGCGGTCTCGCGGAACAGGCGACGGTGTTCGATCTGCTCCGCAACGGCCGCCTCGATCCGGCGCCGCTGGTGACCCACCGCATGCCTCTCGACCGGTTCAACGAGGCCGTGGACCTCTGCCGTTCGCATCAGGCGCTGAAGATCCTGTTCGTGCCGGGGGCGGCGGGTTGACCGGCGCCGCGGCGCGCGCCAGGGTCGCGTATCTGCTGGGACCGGGGCGCCTCGAGTGGCGCGAGGTCGAGGTCCCGGTTGCCGGCTCGGGAGAGGTCCTGCTTCGGGTTGGCGCGGCGGTTACCTGCGGGACCGATCTCAAGGTGTATCGGCAGGGCGGACACGCGCGCATGCTGCGCCCGCCGAGCCCGTTCGGACACGAGGTGGCCGGCACGATCGCGGCGCTCGGCGCGGACGTCGCCGGCTGGGCGATCGGCGATCGCGTGGCGGTGGCGAACTCCGCACCCTGCGGGAGCTGCGCGCCCTGCTCCGCCGGACGCGAGAATCTCTGCCGCGATCTGCGGTATTTGAACGGTGCCTTCGCCGACTGGCTGCTGGTACCGGCGCGCTTCGTGGCGCGCTCGCTCCACCGCCTGCCGGACTCCCTGCCGTTCGCCGTGGCCGCCCTCGCCGAACCGCTCGCCTGCGTGCTGCACGGCTCCGACTCGTGGACGCTGCCGGCCGGCGCCACGGTGCTGGTGCTAGGCGCCGGGCCGATCGGCCTGCTCTGGACCGGCGTGCTGGCGCACCGCAGACATCCGGTCGTCCTCGCCGATCCCAATCCGAGTCGCCTCGGCGTCGGTGAGCAGCTGGGGGCGACGCGCGTGCTGACCGTCGAACGCGGCAGCGCCGTCGAGACCCTTCTCGCCGCCGCCCCCGACGGCGCGGCGGGGTTCGCCGCCGCGATCGACTGCACGGCAAGCCCCGAAGGGTTCGCCGCGTGCATTGCGACCCTGGCGCCGGGCGGGGCGATCTGCGCCTTCGCCGGACCGCCGGCCGGCAGCACGCACGGCCTCGATCTCCATCGCCTGCACTATTCGGAGCTCGAGGTCCGCGGCGCGTATCACTATCGACCGCGCGACTATGCCGCGGCGCTCGAGCAGCTGGCGAGCGGCAGGCTGCGCGCCGAGTTGCTGCTGAGCGCCACGTTGCCGCTCGATCGGCTCGAGCACGCCTTGGAGTTGATGGGCTCCCGTCAGGCGCTCAAAGTGGCCTTGGTCCCCTGAGCGGGAACCGCGACCGGGCGGAGCGCTCGCGGCGACCGACGGCGTCGCGGCGGCGGCCGGACGCCTACTCGCGCCCGAATCGTACTTTGAGCTGCGCGCCGTCGGCGCGCATCGAAACGATGCGCACGTCGTGGGCGGCGAGATCGAACACCACGTGCAACTGGCCGCGCGGCCTCTGCTCGTGGAAGCCGACGCGAATCTGCCGCAGCTCGCCGCTTCCCACCGTGAGCTTGGACGGCGAGAACGCCTCCACCACTCCGCGGAGCTTCAGCACCTCGCGCGGCTCGGGATCGTCCAGCCGAAGGTGCTCCACGTCCTCGGCGCGCACCACGCCGTTGGTCCACAGCACGACCTCGGTCTCGCCACCCGCCGATTGAAAGGTGATCTTGCTGACCGCGTCGAAGTTCACCGCGCCCGGAGCCCGGGCCGGCTCGGGCGTGACGGCGACCGGCGGCGCCGGCACAGCCGCGACCGTCGCAGGGTTTACGGGAGCCGGACGGAGCGGTGCGTTATCGGGACGGGCGGCGTCAGCGGCTGTCGGGCTCTTCGCGGCCGGCGCCGGAGCCGGCACCACGGGCCTTGCCGCTGGAGCGGGCGGCCGCGCCGAGGAGGGTCCTTCCACCAGCTCCACCGTGGACGGCTTCGTCTTGAAGCGCTCCTGCAGGAACCACCAGCCCGCACCGCCGAGCGCGATCACCAGAAGCGGGATCGCGATCCGCAGCGCCCAGCGTCCGCCTTCGCTTTCGCTCGCCGCGTGTCCGCCCGAGAACATCGGACGCGCCGCCACCGGGGGAAACTCCGGCGGGATCAGGGTGTCGTCCGGCGACGGCGGCGGCGGTGGCGCCGCGGCGGCCACGGGAACCGACGGCGCGATGCCCAGCGCCGCCATCGCTTCGGCGGCCCCCCAGTCGAGCTGACGGGCGGGCGAGACGCTGGTGCCGCGGGATTCCGAGACCCAAGGAAGCGCGGGCGCGGCGGGCGCCGCCGTCGGAGGCGCCGCGGGTAGCTCCGGCGGCTCTTCGAAAGAGATCGCGACCTGCTCGCGCGCCGCCTCGTGGTCATGGACAAGGGAAGCCTGGATCGGCCGGTCGCCGTCTTCCCGCGGCGATACCGTCGTCGGTCCGGTCAGGCGGGGCTCGGTCTGTAACCATTCGCTCACCGAGTCGGCCGTCATCGCGGCGCCCGCCGCGGCAGGCAGGGCATCGGCAAAAGCGCCGCCGAAGCTCGGCGGCGGCTCGGGGTCTTCCGCGTGACTGCGCATGGCGAGGTCGAACGGCGCCCCGCCGGCGCGCTGATGCTGTTCGACGATCGCGGTGACCAGCGTGCGACTCTCGGCCTCGAGGTCCAGGAACTGGATGCCCATGCCGGCTGGCATCGCCGGCGGTTGATCACGCCAGCGCGTCCACACCACCTCGCCGGTGCCGCGGATCAGCCGATACTGGTCGCTCAAGCGGAATTCGAAGCGCACCACGGTGCCGACCGGCTTCAGATAGCGGGTCTTCACGAACATGCCGCCGAGCGACAGGTTCGCCGACACTTCGCGGATGAAGCCGCTGAAATTCTCGAACTCGAGCTGCACCTCCGCGTCGATGGGAACGCGGGTCTGACCGCGGGTCGGCGGCGATGAGTCGTCCGGAGCCATGGTGGAATTCTACTGCCCGCGCCGTTCCCGTGCCCACCCCACCGGAAACTCCGCGCCCATGCGGCGATACGCAACTACAAATCGATCGATCGGCCGCCGTAGATTTCGCGCGTCGATGGCTCCTGTAGAAACACCGCCACGCCCAGGCGCAGGCCGCGCCAGGACGGATCGAGACGCAGCGGCACGATGCGCTCCCCGGCGGCCGTGGACGAGGTGAGGAACGCGGCATCGAGACGGCGCACCACGAAGGCCTCCTGCAGGTTGCGGCCGCCGTTCTCGCCGCTCGGCACCGCCGTGGTGTGGTCGCGCTCGTAGATCGCCACCATGACCGCAATGGATCCTTCGCCCGCCGGCGGCGCCGCGGTGATCGCCAGCGACTCGCCCGCGCGACGCACCGAGACTTGACCCACCGGGCGGTGGCCCGCGGCCTCGATCTGCGAGCGCAGCGCCTCTTCGTCCGAACCGACGCACTCGGCGTGACCGGCGATCACCGCTTGGGGCGTATAGATGCGGCCGCCGCCGAGAGTCTTGGCGTACTCGCTCTGGCGCTGCGACCACGCGGGCGCCGAAAAGGGATCGCGCCAACCGAGGGAATTCCAGTAGTCGACGTGAAACGCCAGCGGCACCACTCGGCCCGCCAGGTCCGGCTCGCGGCCAAGCCGGGCCAGCAGCGCGTCGGCAGGCGGACAGCTGGAGCACCCCTGAGACGTGAACAGCTCGACGACGACGGCGGGCGCACTCGCCCCCGGGGCGGCGGTCGGTGCTGGTGAGACCGACGTCGTGGCTGGCCCGGCGGAGGCGGCGTCCGAGTGAGAGCGCGCCAGCGTTCCCGAGGTCATCAGGGCCAGGACCCAGAGAGCGCTCCTCCAGGGTCGGCTTCGTCGCCGCACCGCCTCGTCCTGCATCGTGGTCCACCCTCCGGCACGTTTCTGGAGACCGTGGGCCTCGACGCCCAACGCTCTCCCGTTTGTACGCCGGTGAGCCCGACCCCGGATCTACCCAATCGGCGGTCGACCGCTTGGCTACGGACAGGTGGCGAAGCCGTCGGTGTCCTGCACCGGCGACGCCGCGTGGTTGAGCGCATTGAAGTAGGTCTTCATCTTCCCGCTCGAGGTGTCGGTCACTTGCAGTGTGAACTCCACGTTGGTGGTCGCGGCGAAGAACACCCAGTAGCGCGGCGGCGCGAGCGTGCACGCGTTCAGCACCTTGATCAGCGCCTCGATGTTGTTCGACGAGAAGAAGTAGAACAGACCGGAGTCCGGGTTCGACGGCAGCGCGATCGATCCGCCCGTGCCCGAACCGCTCGCCGTGCGCCAGCTCACGCCGACCCGGAATCGCCCCGTGCCTCCCAGGCAAAGCGTGCCGGCGTCGGCCACGCACGGCGCCGGCGTCGTGTCCGTGGTCACGATCACCTCGTCCGTGTACGCCGAGTTGCCGCCCGCGTTCTCCGCCCGCACCCGGAACGAGTACGCCGTCGCCGCGTCCAGGCCCGGGATCGACAGCTCGTGCTGGTTCGCCCCCGCCGTCTCGTCGATCGTGAACGCCGTTTCGCTCAACCGGCGGCCCTGCACCCGGAACAGCGTCTCGTTGCTCGACTTGTCGAGCCACGTCAGATCGACGCTGTCCCCGCTCGTCGACTTGCTCGCCAGGTTCGCCGGCGCCGCCGGCGGCGGCGTCCCACCGCCGGCGTCGTTGTCGACGATCGTGAGCGTCGCGCCGGAGTTGCCCAACGCGGCGCCGCCGGAGGGCGATGCCAGGGCGAGATGCACCGTCTC
>WBZN01002601.1_pt1 | contig 9964 bp, 10 predicted proteins | sample 5204281 | NCBI WGS metagenome assembly WBZN01 (sample SAMN12344347, study PRJNA552823) | activated sludge metagenome | biome: Activated sludge suspended growth; feature: Nitrification reactor; material: Wastewater; isolation source: activated sludge from nitrification reactor of wastewater treatment... | reverse complement strand
GCAAGCAGTGGTTGGCCCATCTTGACAGGGGGAGAGCGCGGGAGTGATCGTATCTCAAGCACCTCGATATCCGTGGCGTCGATCCGGCCTGGAGGAATGTCATGAGGCGCAACAGGAATTGGTGTGCCTCACTCCTCGGTGTGTTGGCCCTGACGGGCTGTGTGGTTGCCAGTCCCCCGACTCGCCTGACGCAGTATGTCGGGCCCGTCGTGACAGATGAGTCAGTGACTGCGAGACTCCCCAGCTCCCGTCCTTTGCGCGCCGCCCTAGTCGTGGTGGCGGATAGGTCGGCCCCGGATTCGGCGCCGGCGCTTCCGGATGAAGCCCTGGCGCGTGTGGGAGAGATCCTCGCGGGGGAGATCAATCGTGGTTTTCCCCTCGCCGTTGAGCAGGTGGTGACGCTTGATGGAGTGTTGCCCGGAAGATCGACTCCGGATTGGACCGAGGTCGCCAGGCAGCAAGGGGTGGAGTATCTTTTGGTGACGGTTCTGTCGAGTACCGAGCAGGAATATCCGGTGTCTCTCTTCCTAGGCTGGACGACTCATCGGCAGCCGGGATTCCGGCGCGATAATTGGTCCCTCGCCGAGGCGGCCTTGATTGGGGGATCGACCGGAAGGACGTTACTGCGTGCGGAAGGACGGGCCATGGCATCGCTGGATAGCCCTACGGCGCCGGGGATTTCGCAATGGTATCCCGTCATCTATCTGCGCCCGCAGGACCCGGAGCGACGGATGTGGCCGCCCAGCTACGACGGGGCGCCCCTGATGCTTCGTGTGGTCTCGATGGAGCAGGCGGCGAAGCGGTTGGCGGGGAATCTGCAGCGCGCATGGGTCGAACGGCGGGACCTGGAACTGGCATCGACGGCAAGGCCCTGAGGCGTGATTGGCGGTGGTGCCGTACTGGACGAACTGGTGTGGAAATCGAGTTCGGTCCTGCGTTTTCCTCTTTGAAGGCGATTCTGTGATTAGTGTAGAATAAAACGTTCAACGTTGGCGCGGAGGATGGTCCCTCAATCTCAGGTTCCCAGAGGAGTTCACATGGCGTATCGACACGAGCGCAGGAGAGTGCTGTCCGTACTCGCGGTGACCAGCATGGTTGCTGCCACATTCTTGTCCGGTGGATTGCAGACCCGGGCCGATCAGGCCGAGGCTGCCGGTGTTCCGCCGGCATTCGCGCAAGGGTTTTCTGAAATCGTGAAGGCGGTCACGCCTGCAGTGGTGAACATTGCGGTGACTGGTGGGGGGGAAGGGCGTCGTGAAGGTCGTCGTCAACTTCCTCCGGGGGGTCCCTTCGGTGGTCCGCCTCCCGGTCCCGGTGGTCCCGGTGAGGAGCCCCCCGGCATGGAGCCCCCGGGCGGTCCCGGCGGCCCTCCAGGCGGCGGTCCTCATCGTCCCGAGCAAAGCGCAGGGTCCGGTGTGATCCTTGATCCGAACGGCTATATCGTCACCAATAACCACGTGGTCGAAGGGGCAACCCAAATTACAGTGACCCTGTCGGATCGCCGTGAATTCCCAGCCAAAATTATCGGAACCGATCCTAAGACGGATTTGGCCATCATTAAGATCGAAGCAAAAGATCTCAGCTCGATGAAGTGGGCGGATTACGATGAGCTGCAGGTCGGCGATGTGGTCCTCGCCGTGGGGAGCCCGTTCGGCCTCAGTTCGACCGTCACCCTCGGCATCATCAGCGCCTTGGGGCGCGGGAACGTGGGCATTGCCGATTACGAAGACTTCATTCAAACCGATGCGGCCATCAATCCCGGTAATTCAGGCGGCGCGTTGGTCAATATGCAAGGCAAGTTGATCGGCATCAACACGGCGATCTTCTCCCGCACGGGCGGATCGGAAGGGATCGGCTTTGCCATTCCCAGCAGCATTGCGACGGATATCGTCGACAGTTTGACGAAGACCGGCAAAGTGGTGCGTGGATGGATGGGTGTGGCCATTCAGGAAATCACCCCGGCGCTGGCCAAGTCTTTCAAGCTGCCCGAGCAACGGAAGGGCGTGTTGATCAGTGACGTGAATGAGAACGGTCCATCCCACACGGCGGGCGTGCGGCGTGGTGATGTGGTCATTTCCTTCAATGGGAAGGACGTGCAAAGCGTCAGCCAATTGCGCAACCTGGTCGCGCGCATGGGTGTCGGCAAGGATGCCGATATCAAGATTTTGCGCGAAGGCAAGGAGCAGGTCCTGAAGGTGAAGGTTGCGGAACGTCCGTCGGACGAGGTGCTGGCGAAGCGTGAGCCTGCTCCCGCCACTGCTCCCTCAGAAACCGTGAAGCCGCCTGACAATGTCCTGGCGGCATTGCGCGTCCAATTGCTGGACGCTGCGATGCAAAGTCAGCTGAATATTCCGGCTAAAACCACCGGGGTCGTGGTCAGTTCCGTCGAGGCGGGAAGTGCCGCCGAATCGGCGGGCTTGCAGCGCGGCGACGTCATCCAGGAAGTTAACCACGAAGTGGTGAAGAGCCTGGAGGATTACCACAAGGCGTCAGCCAAGGTGAAAAAGGACGAGATGGTCGTCCTCCTGCTGAGTCGGCAGGGGAACAATCTCTTCGTAGCCGTCAACCCGAAATAGAGAGCAACCAGCGGACAGCTTTCAGCTATCAGGCCAATGCTGGCTGATGGCTGAAAGCCTCTGGCTGAAAGCGATTGCGAATGGCTGACGGGTTCAAGTTTCAGGAGTGGCTGCAAGACACGGTCTTTAAGCCGCTTGAAGATAAAAAAATGCCGGTCATGGAGCATCTGGTTGAGCTCCAGGTCCGGCTGACCCGTGCGGTCATTATCACGGCGATTATTTTTGTCGGCACATTCTTCTATGCCGACACCCTGGTGAAGTGGATCAGGGTGCCGCTCCAGAATATGTTTGTGCCCGGGTCCCTTTCCTGGATACCCACGGATCTGCCCACCGTCCCATTCGTGTTTCTCGCGCCGGCCGAAGCGTTGTGGCAAAACGTCAAGGTCGCGGGTTTGTTTGCGCTCGTTCTGGGCACTCCCTATATCCTCATAGAATTTTGGCATTTCGTGGTCCCGGGGCTGCACGCGCAGGAACGGAGATTCGTCGGTCCGTTTGTGATCCTCAGCACGCTGGCCTTTTATCTCGGCCTGTTGTTCTCCTTCTTTTTCGTGCTTCCCTTCGCGTTGAACTTTCTCATTTCCTACGGCGTGAATGCCGGGTTTATTCCGCAACTCTCGATTGCGCAATATGTCGGATTCGCCTTGTGGTTTCTGCTGGTCTTCGGTCTCATTTTTGAAGTGCCGCTGGTGATTACCCTTTTGGCCAAACTCGGCTGGGTGGATGCCCCGCTGCTGAAGCGTTATCGCAAGTGGGCCTTCCTGACGGCGTTTATCTTCGCCGCCATTCTCACCCCGACGCCGGACCCCTTCAACCAGTGCCTGATGGCGCTGCCCATGTACATTTTTTATGAAGTCGGCATCGTGAGCGCCGGCATCTTCAATAAAAAGAAGGCTGAGGCGCAAGAAGAGGCGTTGGTGCCGGCGGTCGTTGCGGCGGGACCGGGCCTTGGGAAAACAGGGCCGTCCATTCCGTCAGGCGGGGGAGAGGATGAGTATGTCGGCGTGCCGACCGGCGGTCGCCGAGGGTAAGCAAGACCGGAGTTCAGCAAGGCGGCGAAAGAGCGCTTTCGTCTTACGCCGCATGATCTACGTTGTACGAGGAGTCTAGGATGCCACGCGAGTTAAATGTCATTTCACAGCCCGGTTCCAGCAGCGGCGGAGATGCCTGCACCTATATGTGGGCCTGCGCCATTTGCGACGAAAATGAAACTTGTCAAAAGGACAAGGAAGGCCACAGCCGCTGGCTGGTCGCAAAGCGCATGGAACGGATCGAATATAAAGTGCTGGTCATGAGCAATAAAGGCGGAGTGGGAAAAAGCACCTGCACCACGAATCTCGCCGTCAGTCTCGCGCTGAAGGGCTGGCATGTCGGCATTTGCGACATGGATATCCACGGCCCCAATATTCCCAAGATGGTTGGAGCAGAGGGACAAAAGCTGAAGATCAGCACATCGGGCGGGATCATCCCGTTTCAGGCCTATAATATGAAAATTGCCTCGATGTCGTTTCTATTGCAGAACTCCGACGATCCCATCATCTGGCGCGACGCGTATAAGTATGAATTCATTAACCAGTTGCTGGGAGGAGTGGAGTGGCAGGATCTGAATTTCCTGCTGATCGATCTCCCTCCCGGGACGGGCAATGAGTCGGTGACGACCATCGATCTGCTGGGCGGTGTCAGCGGAGCGGTCATTATCACGACGCCGCAAGAGGTGGCCCTGCTCGATTCCCGCAAGTCCGTTACGTTTTGCAAAGACAGCGAAGTGCCGATTATCGGCATCGTTGAGAACATGAGCGGGTTGGAATGCCCCCACTGCCATAAGGAAGTGAATGTCTTCCGCAAGGGTGGAGGAGAGGCCTCGGCCGCGGATATGGGGGTTCCATTCCTGGGGAGAATCCCTTTGGATCCCGACGTGGTCACGCAAAGCGACGCGGGGGAACCGTTCGCGTTGTTCAACTCCGATGCGGCGACCGCGCAGGCTTATCATGATATTGCCAACCAGGTGGAAGCCTTCTGCAAGAAAAGCGGGTCGCTCATCAAAGTGGCGCCGCGACAGCAACCTTGAGGGGACGGTGACGTGTGAAATCTGCGGATGCGACAGTCGGATTGACGCCGCTTCATGAAGCCCAGCGCATTGTGCTGGACGCGGCGGCTCCATTGGGGCTTGAGAAAGTCTCGATTATGGATGCCTTGGGCCGCGTGCTCGGCGAGGATATCATCGCCGAGCGATCGAATCCGCCGTGGGACAATTCCGCGATGGATGGGTTTGCGGTGCGAGCTGAGGACATCGCGCAGGAACATGCGATCTCCAAGCCGGTCACATTGACCGTCATCGAAGATGTGCCGGCGGGGAAGATGCCTGCCAAGTCCGTGGGAAAGGGCCAGGCGATTCGGATCATGACCGGGGCGCCTATTCCCGCGGGCGCCGATACCATCATCAAAGTCGAAGATACCGAACACTCACCTGATTCCGTGCGCGTGTTCAAGCCGGAGCCTCGCGGCTCAAATATCCGTCCGCAGGGTGAGGATGTGCAAAAGGGCGACTGCATCATTCCCAAGGGGACGCAGATTCGCTCCGGCGAAGCGGGCATGCTGGCTATTCTGGCGAAGTCTTTCGTGCCGGTCTATCAGCGCCCGCGAGTTGCGATTTTGTCGACCGGCGATGAACTCGCCGATCTTGATGAGCGATTCAGCGAAGAAAAAATCATTAATTCGAATAGTTACGGCATTGCCGCGGCGGTGCAAGAAGCCGGCGGCGTGCCGATTTTGCTGGGCATCGCACGGGATACTCCCGCCGCGTTGAAAGAAAAAATATCCCATGGATTGAATGCCGACATTCTTGTGCTGTCCGGCGGGGTGTCGATGGGGGATTACGACTTCACGAAAGCGGTGTTCCGTGACCTGGGCGCCGAGATGAATTTTTGGAAGTTGGCCATCCGGCCCGGCCAGCCGCTCGCGTTCGGGAAAATCCAGGGCAAGCTGGCCTTCGGTCTTCCAGGAAATCCGGTGTCCTCGATGGTGACCTTTGAGCAGCTCGTTCGACCGGCCATGTTGAAACTGTCCGGGGCGAGGAGTTACGGGCGTCCGCTGCTTGAGGCGGTCTTTCAGGAGAAATTCTCGAAGCGGACCGATCGCCGCCATTTTCTGCGTGGGGTACTGTGGCGAGAAGACGGGGTCTTCAAAGTCAGAACGACCGGCGATCAGGGATCGGGCATACTGACCTCCATGGTGAAAGCCAACTGTTTGATCGATATTCCCGTCGAGGTCGAACGTCTCAATCCCGGTGATCCGGTGACCGTGCAACTTCTCAGCGGGTCAGTGTGGCTGGACCACCCCGCTCCGGCTGCATCTGCCGGCCACCGCCCCTCCTGCTGTTGAAGGCGCGAAAGGAACGTCGTCATGTCCGTGCCCATTTTGTCTTTTGTCGGCCGATCCAATAGCGGGAAGACCACGCTGATCGAGCGTGTGATCCCCGAGCTCGTGCGGGCCGGGTATAAGGTGGCGACGGTCAAACATGCCGGTCATGGATTCGATCTGGATACGGAGGGGAAGGACAGCTGGCGGCACAAGCAAGCCGGAGCGAGCAGCGTCGTAATCATCTCGAAAAGCAGTCTGGCCATGTTCGCCGACGTCTCGGATCATATGAATGTGGAGGATGTGCGCGAGCGGTTTCTCGATCCTTCCTATGACCTCATTCTGGCCGAAGGATGGCGGAGCGAGGGGTATCCCAAGATCGTCGTCGTGCGCGATCAAATCGGCGAGGTGCCGGTCACGCAGGATGGCTTGCTGGCGGTCGTGTCCAACAAACCGGTCCAAACCTCCGTCCCGCTGCTGGACCCAGATGATGTGGCGGCGGTGGCGGAGTTGATCATCCGGCATTTCCCCAAACCCCAACGGGATGATGCGTAGAACTCCCGCCATTGTGTTCGGAGCGATCCTGGCCGGCGCAGTGGCTTTCGGGGGAGTTGCGATTCCGCTGACCAACCATCCGAAATTCTGTGCCAGTTGTCATACCATTCGACCGGCCTATGAGCGTTGGTTGCAATCGTCCCATAAAGAGGTGGAATGCGTAGCCTGTCATGTCAGGCCCGGCGTAGTCGGCTGGTTGCAGGATAAGGCCTGGCACGGGACAAGAGATGTCGCGATCTATCTGTTCGGCAAACCGACGGAGCCTCACAATCTCAGTGCTCACGTCGATTCCGCCGTGTGCCTCGGATGCCATCGCCACATCATGCGTGTGTCGGAAGTTGCGCCTCGGGATCTGCCGGCGCCCGTGAAAGACGTGGGACTGATCATGAGCCATCGCAAGCATATGGCGGCGTTCGATCAGCGCGCGCAAGGCGAGGGGTGCACCACCTGTCACGCGGCGGTGGTGCATGAACAACCGATCAAAGGATATCCGATCGTCATTCCCCGCGGGCATGTGTCGGCTGATAGTCGTCCGTGGAACTCGGACCATCCGGAAGGCTCGGTCCTGCACAAACGGGCACAGGCGGATTGCTTTCGGTGCCACGATAACACAACCGAGTATGAAGGTAGAGTGTTGAACCGGAAGTGCGAAACGTGCCATCTGCCTGAAAAACTCGCGGAATTCCTGTCGTTCTAGCCCGCGGAAGTCATGAACCCCATGTCATCGCCGGTGGTCGAAGTACGCAATCTGTGCAAACGATTCGGCGGATTCACCGCGGTAGACGGGATTTCCTTCAATATCGGGCGGGGCGAGATCCTCGGCTTGCTGGGGCCCAATGGCGCCGGGAAAACCACGACCTTTCAAATGATGCTGGGGCTGGTGACGCCCACTTCCGGTTCGATCCGGATGTTCGATCTCGACTTGCAGTCGAATCGGGAAGCGATTCTCCAGCAGGTCAATTTTTCTTCTACCTACATCTCCTTGCCGTTTTCCCTCACGGTTGAGGAAAACCTCCGGGTCGTCGCCCGATTGTACGGCATGTCCGATATCGCGGCCCGTGTAGACGATATGGTAAAGAAACTGGAGATGGGTGAATGGCGGCACAAGCTGACGCGCAAACTCTCGTCCGGGCAGATGACGCGCTTGACACTGGCCAAGGCACTTCTGACGGAACCCCGGGTATTGTTTCTGGATGAACCAACTGCGAGTCTGGATCCCGATATCGCGCACAAGATCCGCGCGATTCTCTTGGAAGAACGGCAGGCTACCGGGCTCAGCATCCTGTATACCTCGCACAATATGCGGGAAATGGAAGAGATGTCGGATCGCATTATTTTCCTGCAGCGGGGCAAGATTGTGGCGGAAGGCACGGCCAAGGACATCGTGGCCCGATTCGGGCAGGCGGACTTGGAGGATGTGTTTCTGAAACTCGCGCGCGAACAGTAGCGCAGCGCGGGATCGCGTGATAGGCAAAGGGAGTAGGCGCAGTCATGGTTGATGCAGGATTGTCGTTTGGCATGGGGTTGCTCATCGGCGGGCTTGGCCTGATGTTGGGATGGGGATTGCTGTGGCTCGTCGTCGGAGCGATCGGCTTGGCACGGCAGACGAGCGGATGGCCGATTTTCATGAGCAGTGTCAGCAGCACGGCGCTTGCGGGACTGTCCCTGGCGGTGGTGTTCTGGACCGCCGATGCTGCGAGGCTGAGCAGCCCCGCCTTGCACGTTGGCCTGGTAGGGATTCCGCTGGCCTTACTCGCGGCGTCAGCCTGTCGCCTGCAAGATGGCCGGCGAATCGGTCCGGCCTTCGTCGAGGGCAGCCGATTGATGTTGCATCAACTCCTTGGCATGCATCAGGAGGGCGGAGGGTGCGGCCATTGTCACGAGCAGCCGGTTGAGGAGCACCCTTGTCATCAGAAACCCTGTTTCGAACAGTCTTGTCACGAGAAGCCTTGCGAAGGAAAGTTGTAGCTGCCGATGGCCTACCACCGTATTGCCGCCCTGGTGATCCGCCATGTGTACCTCTACCGCCGCAGCTTGCCGCGCGTGATGGAGATTATCTATTGGCCGTTTCTGGATCTGGTGGTGTGGGGCTTCATCACGGTCTACCTTGCGACATTTCAAGGCCAGATGCCGGCGGTCGTGACGTTTTTGCTTGGTGCGCTGATCCTCTGGGACGTGTTGTTCCGGTCGCAGCAGGGTATTACCATTTCGTTTCTCGAAGAAATCTGGGCACGCAACCTGATGAATCTCTTCGCCAGTCCGCTCACGCCGAGCGAGTTTCTCGCGGCGACGATGGTCATGAGTCTTTTTAAGATCACTGCCGTATCGATTGTCATGTCTCTCTGCGCCTGGCTATTTTACGGCTACAATATCTTCATTATCGGCCTGTGGCTCATGCCGTTCATTATCAATCTCGTGTTGACCGGATGGATCATCGGTGTGTTCACGACGTCGCTGATCATGCGGTTCGGGCAGGAGGCGGAGGTGCTCGCCTGGAGCATGGTGTTCTTATTTCAGCCGATTTCCTGCGTGTTCTATCCGATGGACGTCCTGCCGGCCTGGCTGAGGGGAGTGGCCTCGATCAATCCGGCGGCGCATGTGTTTGAAGGGATGCGGGGGTTACTCGCCACGCAGGCGGCCCCGCTCACCAGCCTCGGTCTGGCGAGCGGACTGAATTTGCTGTATCTCGGCGGGGTGGTCCTGTGGTTTCATCATACGTTCAATGTCTGCAAGGAGCGTGGCTCATTGGTGCGAGTGGGCGAGTAGTTGCACGCACCCGGACTGTTCGGTTTCCAGGAGTAGAAGCATGAAGATTGTGTCAGGGCAAGTCAGTCACGCGCGATCACCGGCGGGGTTGGAAAATTTTTCCTTTCACAAGACGCCGGTGCTTGTCATCGAGAATTTTTGGTCTGCCGAAGAACGAGGCCTGTTTCGGCAGGCCATGGCGCGCGCCAATTGGAATCGCCTGCAAGACATGTCTCACGTCCTGCAGGACTTTCCGAATTCCGGGAACTGGGCCAAAGCCGAAATCGCCCAGCCGCAGGGGCGTCTGCTTTTGAGCCGATTGGAGTTACCCTGCATTCAGCAGTATATCGAATCATTTCCGAACATCATCCGCCGTCACATGGGATTCAGCTATTATTCCTATGGGGTCGGTGATTGCTTGCTCACCCATGATGATACGGATCAGGGTCATCCGGTCGCCGGGCGGCCCGCGCCGCGTCGACGCATCGCGCTCGTCAGTTATTTTCATGAACGGTGGGATTGTGACTGGGGTGGTGAACTGATGATTTATGCGCCGGCGGGTGAGTCACAAGACGGAAACCCGGACCTGAATATCACGCATTGTATCGCGCCGAAACCGGGATCGTTGGTCATGTTTACCGTGCCCCGTTTTCATCGGGTGTGCCGGGTGGATCACACGGCTGGCGACCACAAGCGCCTGTCCATCGCCGGATGGTTCATGACCGAACATCCCT
>WBZN01002600.1_pt1 | contig 9969 bp, 7 predicted proteins | sample 5204281 | NCBI WGS metagenome assembly WBZN01 (sample SAMN12344347, study PRJNA552823) | activated sludge metagenome | biome: Activated sludge suspended growth; feature: Nitrification reactor; material: Wastewater; isolation source: activated sludge from nitrification reactor of wastewater treatment... | reverse complement strand
CCTCAGATCAAGCGACAGCGCCTTCGACATGTCTGCCGGCCTCCGCGCCCGGCAGACAGCTTGAATCAGTTTCGCGGCGATTCGGGAATCTCTCGCGATTCCCTCAGCTCGGAAACCGCTCTAGAGGGCTATGGCGTAAACGTAGTTCTCATCTTCACCTGCGACGGTGCGCCAAATTCTCCACCACTCCAGAACAAAACTGGGAACCGGGCAGTTTCTCATCGGAGGCAGGCGAGCACTCAAGAGACGCCTAGGTTCCGCTTAGCGGCCGGCGGCTTTGCGCCCAACCCCGTCATTGAGCGGACGAGCCGCTCCGGCGAAGCGGACGTTTGCATATTAGCGCTAAATTAAGCGCGATGTGTGACTGCGAAACCGCAGGGACGGGCTTTCGCGCATGCCAAGCCCCGCAGAGCGAGGGCTTGAGCTTGCCAATCGAGCCGTGTAACGGCAATCTCCAGCTCAACAAAGCAGTTCAGCGGGCATATGCTGGAGCGCCTTTCGGTCGGGCGACAGGATATGGGAAACTCCAAAATCATGATCATGGACGGTGAGATTGCCAACGTCGGCGAGAGGGACGACGCAGCTCTGCTTGGGCTTCGGTCGGAACTTCTCAACCGCCGGTCGTTTCTGTTCGGCTCCGCCGTCAGTCTCGGCGCGCTCGGGCTCGCCGGGTGCTCCACGACCGATGACCTGGTCCGCGCCGAGGCGGCGAAGCTCTACGGGCCCGTACCCGACAAGAAATTCCAGATACCGGCGGTCGACGTCGCCAAGCTCGATCCGAAATATTATCGCCGGACCGTGCGCTACGACACAAAGGAAGCGCCGGGCACGATCATCATCGATCCCAATAATTACTATGTCTATCGCATCGAGGGCGAGGGAAACGCCACCCGCTATGGCGCCAACGTCCCGCGCAAGGGGTTCCTGTGGAACGGCGAGGCCTACGTCGGGCGCAAGGCCGAATGGGCGACCTGGACCCCGCCCAAGGAGATGATCCAGCGCCAGCCTGAGGCGCGCAAATATGCCGGCGGCATGCCGGGAGGCCTCGATAATCCGCTCGGCGCCCGCACGCTCTATCTTTATCAGAACGGCAAGTACACGGTCTGCACGATCTACGCGACCAGCGACCCCGAGTCGATCGGGAGGGGCGTCACCAGCGGCTGCACCGGCCTCCTCACTCAGGACATGATCGACCTCTATTCACGAACGCCGGTCAAGACGAAGGTGATCATCCTGCCGGCATAGGCGACGGCGTCAGTCCCCCCGGTCGAAGCGCGCCGGAGCGGGCAGGCAAAAACATGGCCGTTCGTCAGAGTCATGGCGATTGTGGGGCGCCGCGGTCGCTTGTCGTGTGTCCACGTAAATATACCGAACGGCAATTCCGCTTCGAGGGTGTCGCCGCAAAGCTGACTGCGCTGAACGTCCGATTCCTGGCGCCGCGAATCGGCCGTTTGGAGGCCAAGATGGGGCGACGGCCGACATAGCCCGACGAACCGATACACGAACTCACCCAACGTGCGGAATAACAATGACATAACAGTGCCCGGCTTCATCCTCTCGGGCGCGCCGATCTACGCTGGAGCACGATACAGCGGCCCGCAGGCACACTTTCCCGCGCAGGTGCGCTTTCGCTATGACGCGACCTTGCCATGATGCGCAGGCCATCGGGTCACGCGGCCGCCCTGAGAGAGCACACTTGCATCGGCGTATTTCCGCGAGGCGCGTAGCTCCGTGCTTATTCCCCGGCGCGCATGGGAAATCATGACCGCCTCGCCTCGGAGAGGCTCTATCGATTCGGGTCCAACTGGTCTCGCCGCCAAAGACACGCGGCGATCCAGACGCAGCCCACGGCGACCAGTAATCCATGCGCAATGCGGAGGGGCTGCGCGCCGAAGAATTGCGGAATGTACAAGGACATCCCGACGGCGAAGGGGACGCCGCTTGCCTTAGGATAGCGACAGGAGCGCCAAAGCGCCGTTGCGGTCGCAATTGCGGAGGCGGCAAGGAGCAGCAGGCCGACAAGGAACATTGCGAGGCCAGGGCCGGAACGGATGACATCGACCAGGCCGAGCGGAGAAGCGGAGTGCTGCCGCAGCGCTTCCTGCCCCAGAGCGTGAAGGCCATAGGCTTCGCCGCCATAGAACGGCAACGCAAAGCCTGTCCCAATCATGCTCAGAACCACGGCGACAAAGAGCAGGCGTTCGGCCGACGTCCCAAGTAGAGAGCATTGCAACCCGAGCAGACCCGGCGGCAACAAGGTAAACGCCACAATGGCAAGCATATGCGAAGCCAGCCATGCCCCGGACCCAAAGGCCGCGGCGCCTAGCAGAGATCTCTCGTCGGAGAAAGGGCGAAGCGCCGGGTAGATCACGAACAGGATCCCGGAGATCACAAGAGCGCCGGCGCCGAAGCGGATACGGTTCGCAAACATCGGTTCCTCTAAGAGCGTGACTCAAAAGGGGAGATAGGCGAACGGCGACGACGGATTCATAGTGGAGATTCCTTCCCGGGAGCCTTCAGCCATGACTATTGCCGCCGTTCGGGGCGAACTTACGCCCGTCTCGTGTCGCCGTCAGCCTCTCGTCAGCGATGAGGCGTGGTTGCGGATTGCATCGCTGTTTCCCGCTGCGTCGGCGACCGGAAGGCCGCGGAAATAGAAGGACGCGAAGCCTCGCCTGCGGCGGGCGTTATCGACTGTCAGTCTGTCAAGACCAGCGAAACCGGCGGAACGAAGGGCTACGACGGCGGGAAGAAAAGCTTCTCCGCCTGAAGGACAAAGCGGTTGTAGAGCGTCTTGCTTGGGCCGTATTCCGGCAGCGCGTCGATCCATCGCCCGCCCGACTTCAAAACGTGGACGATGCCGCTGATGACCCGCCGGTCGTCGACGCGCGGCTTGCCGGTGCGGCGCATGATCTCGTTCGTGCCGACCCCATCGGCGCTGAGAAGAATGATTTCGGCCCGCCAAGCGTGCTTTTGAGCGGCGTTGCGGTCCCTGACGAGGGCCTCGAGCCGGCGGCGATCAGACCCCGCTGGAAACCACATCCTTGCCGGTGTTCTCGATCGTCGTCAGGAACGCGCCGAGCGTCGCCGCGAGCACCTTGCTGAACTCAACCGGCGAATCACCGACACCGATCAGCGCATCGGCCGTCTGTATGACGCCATCGAATCGGGCATGGTCGATAAGGATGACGAGGTGGCCAAGGAGCGCATGGCCGGGCTCAAGGCGTTACGAGATCAAGCCAAGACCGACGCGGATCGCACACAGAGCGCGCTTGATGGTGAAGGCAACCAGAGCGTCAGCCCCGACATGCTCAAGGGCTTCGCCCGCAAGGCGCGCGAGCGGATACACCTCGACGATGGCGGCTATCGCCGTGACCACCTGCGCGCCCTGGCGCAGCGTGTCGAGGTCGCCGACGACGAGGTTCGTATCATGGGATCGAAGTCGGAACTGCTGCGGACGCTCGTGGCCGCTTCAAGCGGGAAATCGGCGACGTTCGGCGTTCATAGTTCTGTACTGAAATGGCGCGCCCGAAGAGATTCGAACTCCTGACCCCTAGATTCGTAGTCTAGTGCTCTATCCAGCTGAGCTACGGGCGCCTGTCCCATTGGCCGACCGCGCGCGGCGGGCGAAACGCCCGGCGCCGGGGCCGCGAGACCGGGCAGACTTAGCGGCTCATGCTCCGCCTGGCAATAGGCGCGGCGCGCCGCGCCCGAAATTCCTCAGGATTGATATGCGGCCCCTCGCCGCATCGTGCCGGGGCGTCAGCTTGGCGAATGGCGGATTTTGAGGAACCACCCGTGAAAACAGGGAATCACGCGCGAAAACAAGATGATCGAGGCAAAGTCCCGCTCCGGCGCCGCAACCGCCTATTCGGCGGCGCGGCCATGGGCGCCCTTCTTCGCCATCGCCGATGGGCGCTCCGCCGCGAACCGCCGCCACAGCGCCCATATTCCGCGCCCGGCGTCGTCCATCATGGCGAAGAAGGCGGGAACGAAGAGGAGCGACAGCAGCGTCGAGACGATCAGGCCGCCGATGACGGCGATCGCCATCGGCGAGCGGAACTCGCCGCCCGCGCCGATCGCAAGGGCGCTCGGCAGCATGCCGGCGACCATCGCGACCGTGGTCATGATGATCGGCCGCGCGCGCTTCTTGCCGGCCTCGACGATCGCCTGCGTGCGCTCCATGCCGGCGCGCATCGACTCGATCGAGAAGTCGACGAGCATGATCGCGTTCTTGGTGACGATGCCCATCAGCATCAATATGCCGATGATGACCGGCATCGAAACCGGCCGCCCGGCGATGAGAAGGCCGATGATCGCGCCGCCGATCGACAGCGGCAGCGAGAACAGAATTGTGACCGGCTGGAGGAAGCTCGCAAAGAGAATGACCAGCACCGCATAGACCATGATGAGGCCGTCGCGCATCGCCTGCGTGAAGCCGGCGAAGAGTTCGGCCATTGCCTCGGCGTCGCCGGACTTGGCGACTCTCACGCCCTTCGGAGGATTTTTCATGAGCGGCAGATCATAGATCGCGGCTTCGGCCGAAGACAGCGTCGCTCCCGGCGCCAGCGTCGCGGAGATGGCGGCCTGCCGCTCGCGGTCGAAGCGGTTGATCGAGGCCTCGCCCTGGCCGAGCTCGATCGAGGCGATCGACGACAGCGGCACGACGGCGCCGGCGCCGGTCGGCACGCCGAGATTTTCGAGGACCTGCTTGTCGGCGCGCGCGGCGGGGTCGAGCTGCGCCCGAATCGGGATCAGCCTGTCGCCGGCGTCGAATTTGGCGAGCGCCGGTCCGACGTCGCCGATGGTCGCGATGCGCAACGACTCCGACAGCCCTTCGGTCGAGACGCCGAGCCGCGCGACGAGATTGCGATCCGGCCGGATCAGAAGTTCGGGCCGCTCGAGCGAGGTCGAGGCGACGACATCGGCGAGCTGCGGCAATCGATTCATCTGGCCCGCGAGCTCGGCGGCGAAATTCGCGACCGTCACCGAATCGGGGCCGGTCACGACATAGGAGACCGGCCGCTGGCCATAATCGTCGACGAACCAGCTGCGCACGTCGGGCAAGGCCGAAAGATCGCGCGAGATTTCCGCTTCGAGCTCGCGCACGCTTTTCTTGCGCTCGGAGCGCGCCGCATAGTTCAGAACGATCGACGCCTTGCGCACGTCGGACGTGCTCGGCGGAATATGGCCGCCGTCGATGAACACGTGGCTGATTTCGGGCCGCTGGCGGATCAGCCGCGCCACCTCGTCGGCTGTCGCCTTCGTCTGCGCGAGGCCGGAGCCGGACGGCAGTTCGATCGCAAGATGCGAGCGGCCGGCGTCCTGCGTCGGCTGGAAGTCGGTGCCGATCAGCTTTGTCGAGAGGATCGACAGCGCGAAAAACACGAGCCCGATAGCGACGGTGCGGTAGCGCCGCTCGACCGACCAGGCGACGAGCCGGGCATAGCGCTGCGTCAGCGCGCCTTCCTGCTCTTCCTTATGTCCTTCGGTCCTCAGGAAATAGGCGGCCAGCATCGGCGTGATCAGCCGCGCGGCAAGCAGGGAGAACAGCACCTCGGCCGAGACGGTGAGGCCGAACTGCTTGAAATATTGCCCGGCGATATTGTTCATGAAGCTGACCGGCGCGAAGACCGCGACGATCGTCAGGCTGATTGCGATGACCGCGAGGCCGATCTCGTCGGCGGCGTCGATCGCCGCCTGATAGGCCGATTTTCCCATCCTGATATGACGCACGATGTTCTCGATCTCGACGATGGCGTCGTCGACGAGAATGCCGGTCGCGAGGGTGATGGCGAGCAGGCTCACGAGATTGAGGGAAAAGCCCAGCAGATCCATGACGAAGAAGGCGGGCAGGATCGACAGCGGCAGCGCGACCGCCGCAATCGCCGTCGCGCGAACATCGCGCAGGAAGAGAAAGACGACGACGACGGCGAGGATCGCGCCCTCGAACAGAGTGCTCATCGCCGAATGATAATTGCCGATCGTATAGGCGACCGAGGTGTCTATCAGCTTGAGGCTCACGTCGCGATTGGCCGCGGCGAGTTCGGCGACGCGCTTTTCGACTTCGGCGGCGACCGTGACGTCGCTCGCGCCGCTCGAGCGCTGGATCGAGAAGGCGACGATCGGCTTGCCGTCGAGCCGCGCGAAGGTGCGCGGCTCGGCGATGGTGTCTCTGACGACCCCGAGTTCGTCGAGGCGCACCGCGCCGCCGCGCGGCAGGCTCAGCATCGAGCCGGCGAGCTCGTCGAGCGTGCGCGCGCCGGCGAGCGTGCGGATCGCCTGGATCTGGCCGCCGAGTTCGGCGGCCCCGCCGGTGAGATCGATGTTGTTGCCGCGTAGGCGCCGGCTGACGTCGGCCGCGGTAAGGCCGAAAGCGGCAAGGCGGGCCGGATCGAGAGAGATCAGAATCTCGCGATCGACACCGCCGACGCGCTCGACGTTGCCGACGCCGCGCACCTCCTGCAATTTGCGCTTGACGACGTCGTCGACGAAATTCGAGAGCTGCTCGGGCGTTTTGCCGGGGGCGATGGCGGCATAGGTCAGAATGCTCGCGCCGACGACGCCGACCTGGCGGATCAGCGGTTCGCTGATGTTGCGCGACAGCTCGCCCCTGATGCGGGTGATCGCGTCCTTGACGTCGTTCAGCGCGCGGCCGGTGTTGGCGTCGAGCGCCAGCGTGATCGTCGTCGCCGAAACGCCGTCGGTCACCTGGCTCATGATGTGACGGACGCCCTCGACGCCTGACACGGCGTCCTCGACCGGCTTCGTCACCTGCGTCTCGAGCTCCGCCGGCGCCGCGCCGAACTGCGCGATGACGACGGTGATGATCGGCTGATCGACATTCGGCAGCAAGGTGACGGGAAGCCGTCCAAAGCTCGCAGCGCCTAGCGCCAGGATGACGAGCGCGAAGACGATCGCCGGCAGCGGGCGCCTGATCGAAGAGGCCGAAACATTGATCGCCATTTCTAGGGGCGCTCCGTCGCCTGGCCTGAGTCCTCGGGAAAAATGGGCGCGACGACATCACCGTCCCGCAGCGACGCGCCGGCGGTGGCGACGACGAAATCGCCCGCGTGAAGGCCCGCCTCGATCTCGGCGGCGTCTCCGGAGACAATGCCGACCCTCACCCTCGCCGTCTCGATGACGCGTCCGCGAACGATCTGCACGCTCGCCCCTTCCGAGCTGTAGGACAAGGCCGACCGCGGCGCCGAGACGCCGCAGCTGTGGCGGGCGTCGATGCTGGCGCTGATCAGGCGGCCGGCATGGAGCGAAGGATCGCGCTCGAGCGCGATCCGCACCTGGCCCATTTGCGTCGTAGGGTCGATTTCCGATCCGATCCTGCGCACCCGCCCGGTCAGCTCACGGCCGTCGTCCAGCGTGACCCGCACGCCCTGATCGGTTTTGACCTCGGCGATGGCGCCGCTCGAGACCTGGGCGACCGCCTCGATCAGTCCGTCAACCGCCAGCCTGAACAGGGGCTCGCCGCTCGGCGAGGCCGTCGCCCCGATCCGCGCCGCAGACTGCACGATCGAGCCCGCAGCCGGCGCGCGCAGCACGATCGAAGCGGGCAACGCCGCTTGCGACGACTGTCCTTGCGCCGACGCGGCCTGGGCGGCGGCCTGCCGCACATTAGGATCGGAGCTTTCGATGCGTGCGAGACGGGCGAGCGGTTGGCCCTCCGCGACGAGGTCGCCTTCGTTCGCCAGCGCTTCGGCGAGCTCGTAACCCTCCTGCGTCAGGACGACGACGGCGTCTGCGCGCGGCGCGAGAAAGCCCGTCGCGCGGATCGCCTCCGAGAAACAGGCGGCGGCCGCCTGAGCGACGACGACCGGAATTCCGGCAGGCTGCGCCTCCACATTCTTCGGCGACTCCTCAGCCGTGGCCGCGCCCGGCGCCGACACAAGGATGGACAGAACCAGTGAGGCGCCTCTGCGCCTCGCCGCTTCGCGCCGGACTGCTCGCAAGGCCGGCGTGGAGAGCAAAGCGCGCAAGACGATGAGCAACGGGCTTTTCTCCAGACGGTGCTTCTGCACACGGCGGTTGACGGGCGGCAGGGCCGAAGGATGCGTCAGCGGCGGGTTGAGGCGAAGGGTTCAAGGCGTTCAAGATAAAGACGGAATAGCGCGCGCGATCAAGGCAGATCGCGCACGACGCGAAAACCATTTGTGTAATAGCGCTGGCCGGCGTCGTAGAGGAAGCGCGACGCCGAGCGGACATAGCGCGTCCCGGCGTCGAAGGAGCCGCCGCGCACGACGCGCTGCTTGCAGGGGCCGCGCTCGGCGACGCCGCCGTCGCGCGGCGCGCCCACATAGGAATCGCTCCAGCAATCCTCGACCCATTCGGCGACATTGCCGGCGACGTCGACGAGGCCGAATCCATTCGCCGGATAGGTTCCAGCCGGCGTCGGCCGGCCGGGGCCGCCGCAGCCGCGGCAATTGGCGTGGCCGACGCCGGGATCGTCGCCCCACCAGAACCGCGTCGCGGTTCCGCCGCGCGCGGCATATTCCCATTCGGCTTCGCTCGGCAGGCGATAGGCGTGGCCGCTCTTGCGCGAGAGCCAGTCCAGGTAATTGTGGGCGTCGTCCCAGCTCACTTCGCTGACCGGCAGCTCGCCGCGCGCCCCGCCGGGATCGCCCGGCCGCCAGCCGCCACAGCCGCCTTCGGCGACGCAGGCGTCCCATTGCGCGAAGGTGACCTCCGCGCGCCCGATGGCGAAGGGCTTTGCGATGATGACCGAGTGCACCGGCTGCTCCGTGTCGAATTCGGCTGAGCCCATCTCAAACTGTCCGGCCGGCGCAATGATGAGATCAGGACAGGTTGCGCAATCCTTGAAGGCGCTCCCGGGCGCCGCACCCGACGGCGGACCGAAGCGCTCGGCCTTCATTTCCGGCTCGGCCGAGGCAGGCGCCCCGGCGGAGAGACCGAGGAGGTAGGTCCCCGAAAGAGTCGATTGCACCAGCGGAACCCGCTCTCCGCCGGTCGCGCGGGAGACGCCGAGCCCCGCGCGGCGGAACAGCTCGTCGCCTCTGAGGTCCGGCGAGCGCAGCTCTTTCAGAAGCTCGCCCACAAACACGCCGCCGTCCCGCGCGTCGTCGCTCGCGACCTTGCCCGGCTCGGCCGAGGATAAAAGCAGGGTCTGCGGCGGCAGATCGATCGGGCCGAGCCCAGCGGAGAGGCTGCGGAAGCGCCGCTCGAAGGGGTTTCGCCGCGAGGCGTCGAGAATGACGATCTTGACCGACGCTCCGGCCTTCTCCATGGCGGCGAGGATCGAACCGACGCTGATTCCTTGCGCGCGGACGTCCGGCTCAGTCCAGATGTCGGCGCCGGCCGGGATCAGATAGGTCGATCCCTTTGCCTCGATGCCATAGCCCGAGAAGAAAAACAGCGCCGCCGAGCCCGGCTTGATCGATCCCGCGAAGCGGTCGATCGCGCGGCGCATCGGCTCTTGCCGCAGGTTCGGGTCGAGGCTTACCGAAAATCCGAGGCGCGACAATTCCCTGGCGAGGTCCTGCTCCTTGGCAAGGTCCTGCGCCGCGGCGAGGGCGCCTGCGGCGTTGACGATGATGAGCGCCGATCCCGGCGGCGCGGCCAAAGCGTCGGCCGCATTCGCCCACCGCGCCGACAAAGGTCGTAGGCCAAAGGCACAAGCAGCGGCAAGGATGAGGATGAGGCAGGCGCGCATGAACGAACCGCAGGCCGGTAGAATCGCCGCGGGAGCGGAGACGGAAAGATATGGAGCCTCGCGACGCGGAGGCGTCCCGTTCGAGAATCGCGCCGCTGCCGCATCCGCGCCGAGGCTAGCATGCGGGACGGGAAAGTCCATGCGCCGCGCCGCTGCCGTACACGGCTGGGAATTCGGGTTAACGGCTTTTTGGCTTTACGGGGGAGTCGTTATTCCTTGAGCGTGCCTGATTCGGTGGAGCGCGCGCATGTCCCTGATGTTCGACGACGAGACCCCGCGGTCGCGTG
>WBZN01002599.1_pt1 | contig 9971 bp, 5 predicted proteins | sample 5204281 | NCBI WGS metagenome assembly WBZN01 (sample SAMN12344347, study PRJNA552823) | activated sludge metagenome | biome: Activated sludge suspended growth; feature: Nitrification reactor; material: Wastewater; isolation source: activated sludge from nitrification reactor of wastewater treatment... | reverse complement strand
CCCAGGTCCTCCCAAACCTTTTCGCTTCAAGCCACTCTGCCATTCGCGCTGTCACAACGTCGGTCATCGATCGACTGGTGCGAACGCAGGTCAAACCTTGAGAGGTATCTCATATGTCCAAAAGAACCAGAACTCGTCTCGAACGAGACTCTATGGGAACCATGCGGGTACCTGCTGAAGCCTATTACGGCGCCAGTACACAACGCGCGGTTCAAAACTTTTCTATCAGTGATCTGCGTTTCTCGCGATCATTCATTCGAGCGCTCGCCCTCATAAAAGCGTGCGCAGCCCAGGTCAACAAACGCCATGGCGCTCTCGATGCCAGTCAGGCAGCCGCTATCAGCAAAGCTGCTCGCGAAGTGGCCAGGGGAAAATTCGATCAGCACTTCGTCGTCGACATCTTCCAGACAGGCTCCGGCACGTCGACGAATATGAACGCCAACGAAGTGATTGCCACCCGCGCCCGCGAAATTCTCGGCGGCAAGCGAACGGACCGCGATCTCATCCATCCGAATGACCACGTCAACCACGGTCAGTCGTCCAACGATGTCATTCCTACGGCGACCCATATCGCTGCACTGATCGACATCCACGAACAACTGCTGCCCGCCCTGCGACTCCTCCACGATTGCCTGGTGCGCAAAGCAACCGAGTTCATGCCCGTCATCAAGACAGGCAGAACTCATCTGCAAGACGCCACGCCGATCACGCTGGGTCAGGAGTTCATGGGCTACGCGGGGCAGATTGAGCGAGCCATCGGGCGCGTCGAACACGCCTGCGAACGACTCTCATGCGTGGCTCTCGGCGGCACCGCCGTTGGTACCGGCATCAATACGCATCCTCAGTTTGCAGCACAGGTTTGCTTCAAGCTCTCCAGGCAGCTCGGCTTCCCAGTTCGCGAAACAGACAACCACTTCCAGGCGCAGAGCACCATGGATGAGGTCGTCGAAGTGAGCGGCATTCTCAAGACCGTGGCGGTCAGCCTGATCAAGATCGCCAATGACATACGCTGGCTGGGCAGCGGTCCCCGCGCCGGCTTCGGCGAAATCGCCCTGCCTGAAGTGCAGCCTGGAAGCTCGATCATGCCGGGCAAAGTCAACCCCGTCATTGCCGAATCACTTCTGCAAGTGGCGGCACAGGTAATCGGCAACGACGCCACGATCACTTACGCAGGGCAGTCGGGCGCCTTCGAGCTGAATGTCATGCAACCGGTTGCTGCCTACAACCTGCTGCAGTCGATCGCACTGCTCGCATCCGCTTGCAACAACTTCCGGGAGCGGTGCCTGGAAGACATCACGGCGACGAGCAAAGGCCCTGAGCTCGTTCGCAACGGTCTGATGCTGGCAACGGCGCTTGTGCCCGCCATCGGATACGATACCGCCGCAAGCATCGCGCACGAAGCAGCGGAGACAGGCGAATCGATTCTCACGGTTGCCCTGCGTCGCACTTCTCTGCCGAAAGAGCAGCTGGAAGCGCTTCTCGATCCATTCAAAATGATTGGACAGCGCTAAGCACGTTGCGGATTGATGCGATCCAGCAGAACGGTTCGAGTCGGGGCGATTGTTTATATTTTGGGCAAGAGCAGGTGGGAATGGCACTCCACCTGCTCTTTGCTCTTTTCACGCACGTCTGGAACCGGCTCCAATGCAATCACTTTCTTATCTTTTTTGAACTTTTTGGTCCTTTTTTCTACTTTTTGTCGCGAACTCTCAATGGCTTTTTGACCTTTTTCCAACTTTTCTCGCCCACTCTCACTGGCTTTGTTAACCTTTTTCCGACTTTTTCTTGCCACCTTCGATCGTTATTGGCTTGTCTAACTTTGCTTTCCAACGTCAGGGAAGCACGATGGGTGTCAGGAGATTTGAATCGTAGAGATGGTTCTTTAAAACAGTCCCGTAGCTATCGTGGATGGCTGATGATTTGCTTGCTCTAGCATCAGTTTTCGTTCCTCTGAATGTCTCGCGCGGTCGACAACCCAATAATGAAAAGTTGAGTCTGTGAGCGAACAGTTTGACACGGTTGTCAATCTCTTCATCGACGAGTGTAGAGAATCGAACCAGGAATTCCAGGGCAGGCTTCCGTCCATACATGTAGTGGTTTTCCGTGGACAATATCGTAAGACCACTTTCTGCTGCGGCTTGCAACACATCTAGCTGACTCGCTCTAATATTCAAGGTCATCATCAGATGCACAGCTGAAGATTCATGCGGAGTCGAAAACGAGCTGCCAAAATGCTTTTCCAGGCTCTGCAACAAAACTTGCCGCTTTCTGGCGTATACAGCTTTTGTTTTGAGAATGTGTCGTTCCCACTGTCCGTCTTGAATGAACTGCTGCAAGGCAAGCTGTTCGAGCAGTGAGACGTTGTTTCCGCAAAGTGCTATCAGCCGCTGAAAAACCGGCACCAGGCTTTGAGGAAGCACAATGTAGCCAAGTTTAGCCAGGGGTCCCATAGTCATCCAGAAGTCGCCGGAGAAAATCACACTGTCATTTCTGTCTATGCTTTTCATCGCGGGCAAAGGCGCTGACGTATATCGAAATTGCGAAGCAAAATTGTTCTCCCAAATGAAGCAACCTTTGCGGCTGGCAAACTGCAGTAGCTCCTGTCTGCGAGACAACGGCATCACAACACCAGTGGGATCGTGTTGACTTGGACTGACGCATATCATCTTCAAATTCGGTGCATCTTCCGTTAAGCGATGAAGGTTCTCGACAATCAATCCGTTCGAGTCGACTTTAGCCCCGATTACTCGCGCGCCATGAGACTTGAGGATCTCGCGTAGAACTGGATAACCCGGATTTTCGAGCACAGCGGTGTCACCAGGGGCAATCAAAGTGCGGCAGCAGAGGTCGAATCGAGAGCCCGCGATGATCAGAATCTGCTCCGCACGACACTGAATCCCTTTTGACCGCCGAAAGTAGTCAGCCAGAGTATTTCTCAGCTCGGGCAATCCAAATGCCATGCCACCATAATTCAGAGAATTGAGGAGACTGGTGTGTTTTTGTTTTGCATTGGCCAAATATTTGCTCCAGGCTGCAACAGGCAGGCAGTCAGCCGAAGGAGCCTGAAGGCTGCTGGTAGCGTCGCTCAGCTTGGAATTCTTCATGAGCAGGCTTCCCAGAGGCGATAACTTCTGCAGATCAACGATCTGTTTGGGTGAAAAGTCCGCTTGCTCCTTCGATGGTTCCGAAAACTTCTCGGAACAAGGAATGACCAAGGAGACGTATGTTCCTTCTTTTGGATTGGTCCGTATGTAACTTTGAGCCAACAAAACTTCGTACGCTCGCGAAACGGTTGAGTTGGAAGTGTTATACAAATTTGCCATGGTCCGAACCGGAGGCAGTTGCTGTCCCGGCTTGAGCTGCCCGTTTTTAATCGCCGTGATTAGCGATTCAACGAGTGTGACGTAAAAGGCTTGACCCGGCTGTTTTATGATTGGCAGACCGATTTCCATGCGAATAACTCGCTTTGCGGCGCTTGAGCAAAAGACCTGAATGACATAGTCTCGCAACGGAGTGGCAGTTCAGTGGCAGTTACATAAAGCTTCTGCGACTGAGCACCTCGAGTTGTGGTCGCCGACTTATCTGTTCAAGCACTGGCAGCAGTTCACTGAAATCGGTCAGGTCCGCACTTATCGCATAGTTGAAGTCTTCTGGTGCGTGCGTGATGGCTAGACTCGGTATGTGTTTTGCAACTACTTCGTATTTTGGATGCGCGTAATCGGCTTGTCCGTAGAGCGCGCGCACGAAGTGAATAGCGCCAGATTGCAGACCCAGCTTAGTTCTTGAGCCTCTCCAATTTTGTGCGGCCAGTCCTTCCTTTGTTTCTCGATCTCCGCAGATTATCACTGTCTCTGGATTTGGAAAGCCTAACCAGCCCAGAATCAATTCAATTCCAGCCGAATTTGGTTTGCAATACGTTGCAGGCAGCGACTTTTGAAACAACAAATGTTTGGCTTTTGTTCTTTGCAATAAAACTCTTCTTTCCGAAGCGTCCAGCAGATCGCTGTAAAATCTTTTTCTCAGCTTAGGTCGTTCTGTACGTATAGCGACGAGACCGTCAACCAGCTCCAAAATCCCTGTCAGCTCAAGCCTTTCGTAAGCCACCCAATCTGGTGAATCTGTCAAAACGATTATTTTCAGGTCAGGGTGGATTGCCTTAATTCGCTTTAGTGTTTGAACAACGCTCTCATAAGCGCGAATCTCCTTATGACGATCGCTAAAGGTTTGCCAGAAAGTGCTTATTGCCTGCTTGGTTTGCTCTTTTGACATTTTTTCGTGAGCTTTCAATTTAAAGGCAATTAGTTCTGCCACATAGGCATATTCGTGCAGAGTGGTTCGTCGTGCTATTTCTGTATACACCTGATTTACAACGTCTTTATTTGCAGAAAGATCATTAGCCAACTGAGTCAGCCAGGGCAGCACGAGATCAGCGAACCATGGGCGTGTGTCGGTTAGTGTGCTATCAAGGTCTAGAATAAGTACGCGCCCGTGTGTAGCTGCGGACGAATCTGCAGTCGCGTGGTAGTTTCCGATAAAGGCGTTCGCTTTTGCGTTCATAAACTTTCCTCTCTGTTGCAAGCTAGTTGTAAGCGTCGGACTGAGTGCGTTCAAAGCCGTGAAAAATCAGTGAAGATGCGATCTTCAGAACGTACACAGAGTGCAAGTATTGTGCGGTGAAGTCCTTACTCAGCTCTGCCTGAGGGCAGACCAAGTTTTCACCGCGGTATCATTTATGGTGGCGCAGTTTGCCGAGAATTTGGGTTCGGCTCTTTCACGGACTCATTATTAGCAGGCTGTAAAGGCGTGTCAATTAAAACCTGCCCCGCGGATTGACAGGCAGGCACAAAGCATCGCCTGATAATGCTTTCGGTATCAATGAAATCGCCTTAACGCTCCTCTGTCCCGCGTAATTTCTCGCTTTCTGTTCCGCTGTCCATAACGTTTAGCATGCTGCCAACTATTCTTCTTTTTCGTGAGACGCTAAATTCTGTTCCGCAAGCCAGTTTGCCGCTGGGAATAGACTGTTTTACGAGCATAACAATAATGTGCGCACGAAGAAGTATGCAGAACAAAGGTGATCATCCCAGCCACCATATATGACACCGCCGGTTCTTAAGAAACCAGCGCTGAATTCGATTAGGTCGCCAGACTGTCACTCATCGAACGGCATACTTCAGCCTTCTCACGCTCAAATTACTACATAACACAGTAAATAAATGCGATGAAAATAACAGGGCAAAAGTAATCGGAGAGCAAGGAGGCAAGCCGAACTAAATTCGGCTTGCCCCTCGCTACTCCAGAGCCACGGCTCACGACGGACTCGCATCGATCAACCCTGGTCAGTCTCGGTCTTCTTTACGCTCAGAGTCAGCGTCGAAGTCTCAGCAGCCACCGACCAGACGATTTCAGTCGTTCCGATGGTGAGCCGGTCTCCGGTCTGCAGAACGCAACGGGACTTCGGCTTACCGTTGACGAAGGTGCCGTTTTTGCTGTTGAGGTCACGAATGCTGACCTGTCCGCCGACTGCGACCAGAACCAGATGGAGACGGCTGACCCTTGTGTCATCATCGACGATGCAATCGCAATCGAGCGCCCGACCGATCGTCACTATCTCACCCTGCGAAAAATTCTTCTCGCTCATAGCAAGACTCCTGAACAAGGAGACATTGAAAGCGCATCCTACCTACATCGGCAGGCTACGAAAAAAACGGTTCCAGGCATCCATCCATGGAACATCAAACTCATCCCACCTCAACTCCTGCTCGAGTTGTCGGAAACGCTCCAGCCTGGCTCGCAACTCAAGCCATTGTTGCTTGAGAGCGCCCATTTCCGCGTCAGAAAGCATGAGGGTTCCCCGGAGTGACGCCACTGAATGCAGTGACATACAGTGGCAAGATCCATCGAATCAACGAAATTCTTCTCTGCACCTCAGGCGAGACGGCAAAAAGTACAAAAAAATGATGGTGGAGCGGTGGTGGTTGAGGGTAGTCCGAGAGTCGAGATGTAAAAGGAGATATCTCAACATGCACGCTTTGAGTTTAAAAATGCAAGCCAGCGTCATACCCACCAGCAAGCCCGGAAACCGCCCCAGCGCTTGGTTTTATGCGCCTGAAGGACAACCATCCGAATATACGAAGTGGCTCTGATCAGAAAATTGAGCTAGCGCACGTCGAATCAGAATAACGACCTCAAAGTAAATGTTTAGAGAATGTACAAGGTCGAAACCCCGCGTCGGTTAACTGTCTCCAGAACCCAGAAAAGTGAAGAAAGCGCTGGACGCTATCGCAAGCATGCACCGAAAAGGTACCGAAAATTCACAAGTGAGCAGGAAACATACAGAGACTCAGGCTAAAAAACTGCGCAGCAACCAGGTTACTGCGCAGTCATATAGGTCTACTTGGTTATAGTCAGTTGTTCGATTTCCTGACCATCCTCGGCAACCTGTCGAAGCACGACCGCATTACCGCGCACATCGCACAAGGTGAACGAGCGCTTCCCCTCGATGCGCCTGCTGAGAAATGCCGGCGCATCGCCCTTAGCTTGCTCCGAGGGCTCGCCCGCACCACTCACAATATAGAGAACACCGTTGGGGCGCGTGTTGTTGATGCCGTCGAAAGACCGATCTATTTCCAGATCGCCGTCAACCCGGTCCGAGTCACCGCCCGCGGTGACATCAGAGCGAAAGAAGCGAAGCGGGTGATGCCGCTCGTAAGCGTGGGTGTGACCACTGAACACGATATCGACAGCATTGTCCTGGAAGATGTCGCAGAGGTGACGAATACTCTGCTCGACTCGATACACCGGGTCGTGAGTGAACGGAGGTTGATGGATGCAGACGAACTTCCACAGCGCGCTGCTCGCCTTCAGGTCGGCTTCGACCCAGTCACGCAGGTAGGAACTTGACCAGTCTGCATGGCTGTTGCCGTCGAGAATCAGCCAGTGAACGGCACCGTAGTCGAAAGAGAAGTTCGAGCGGCGCATGAACTTTTTGCCGAGCAACCAGGCAAGCCGCTTCCGCTTCTTCTTCCCACCGTTGAACGTGCCAAGCTGCTCCCTGGTCAACGCGGGGCCATTGTCCATCTGATTCCAGAAGTGGAAGTAGCCCAGAGCATCAGGCACCCGTCCGGCTGGTACCACCCGGCTGTCCTCAGGCCAACGAGCATCGTGATTACCCAGAGCCGCAGCGCTCAGCACAGAGCGCAGAAGCGGAGCACCGGTGTCGGGTGAGGCGGTTTCCGCATTGTAAACCGGAAAGAACTTATCGATGTACTCGCTCACGCGACCGTCTTCGTAGACCAGGTCGCCAGCGAAGACAACCAGGTCAGGCGCTGCATTGTAGACGGAATACGCGAGGCGCCGAGATGCAGGCGTTCCGTCAGCAATGTCTCCAAAAACGGCAAACTTCACAGCTTGTGCCTTCTTCTTCGGTGAGACAGCAGAACTACTGAACACGACCTCTTCATCGCGAAGCAGCCGGTACAGATAGAGACATCCGGGCGAGAGGTCCGGCAGCGTTGCCAGGTATCTCACGCTGTCGAGCACCCTGGCGACGGGAAGCGTCACAGGCTTACTTAGATGTGCCTCCCGCCACTTCTTCTTGTCGGTGCGCTTGTACTGCACGCGCCACTTGGCTCTGTCTGGGTAGACATTAAAAGCCACAGTCAGTGAACGCAACTGATTGTCGCCAGACCCCACCTGCAAGTGCGGCTTGACGAAAAAGAGACCGGGTTGGCTTTTCAGTGACACGGCACCACGATGGTCATCAAGCGGTGCGCCCTGAAAAGAGTTACTAGCGTCGTCAGTCATGTCAGGCTCCTTTCGAATCTGAATGTCAAACTCGCCTGCTCACAGGCGGTATCGAGGAAAACTATTCGGAACAGCGACAATCAGGAATCGCTGAAGATTCCGATGATTGCCTGGCGGTTGGGCTTATAGCTGCTTTGAGTCGAGGGGTTCCGTGTACAGAAGGTTGAAGAAAGAGCACTCTCAAGCTACTGCCGGCGACGCGTCCAATTCAACAGAGAAGGCAAGCAGTCGAGCATTAATCACGCCCAACGCAGCGAACTTTTCCGTGCCCAGGTTGGTCGAAACCGTAGTCAGACAAAAGTTTTACTAAATGAGAATACTGGCGCGGTTAGCGAGATGGTACCGCATGTGGTGTTACCACGCATGCGGTTAACAAAGGGTTAAGTAGAGCAGCCGGGACACAAGCCTATCGGAAGATTGCGCTGGTCTGGCACAATGCACCCGATGCTGGCGGAGCTGCCGCAACCGAATTTGACGTGCAGCTTCACTAAGGAATCCTGAAGAAGACATTTGTAACAAGCCAAAACGTCATGTTACGGCGCATTCGCACCTAATGATTAAGTAACTACACAGTCCTTACATTTCAATTCGCACGAGATTCTCTTGATAAGTTTCTGGAGTCTTCTTTTCTCTAGTCCAGGATTTACTTACTGCACCTGACCGTGCTTTTAACAAAACAAATGCGCATCCTTGTGCCCTGAACGGCACACAGGCTGACACATACTGGAGACGCACAAAGGGTTCCTGGAGCGACGCAGCTGCGCTAACCACGCGTCTAACACTTCAGGCTTCTTAACGCAGGTCAACATCTAAGGACATCTCATGACCTCAGCATCAAACAAACTCCCCTCCAAGCCCGCCATCGCCCTGTCTCACGCCAGACTCGCCAACTGGGTGAATGACATGATCGCCATGTGCACGCCCGACCGCATTCACCTCTGCGATGGGTCGCAAGCGGAATACGACGCGCTCTGCGCGGGCATGGTTTCATCGGGCACACTGCTGCAGCTCAACCCCGAGCTGCGCCCGAACAGCTTCCTGGCCCGTTCCGACGCTTCCGACGTGGCTCGAGTCGAAGACCGCACGTTCATATGTTCGCTCAGCGAGAAGGATGCTGGACCGACCAACAACTGGATGGACCCCGCCCAGGCCAGGGCGACGCTGTCAGCACTCTTCGACGGTTGCATGGCTGGTCGCACCATGTACGTGATTCCCTTCAGCATGGGTCCGATCGGCTCCGACATCGCCCACATCGGCGTCGAAATCACCGACTCACCGTATGTGGTGGCAAGCATGCGCATCATGACGCGCATCGGAGAGGCGGTGCTCAACCAGCTGGGTGAAGACGGCGAGTTCATCCCGTGCCTGCATTCGGTGGGCATGCCGCTGAGCGAAGGCGCCACCGACGTTGCCTGGCCCTGCAACAAGACGAAGTACATCTGCCACTTCCCTGAGAGCCGCGAGATCTGGTCGTTCGGCTCAGGCTACGGCGGCAACGCGCTGCTGGGCAAGAAGTGTTTCGCGCTGCGCATCGCCTCCAGCATGGCACGCGAAGAAGGCTGGCTGGCTGAGCACATGCTCATACTCGGGCTGGAGTCACCGCAGGGCGAGAAGAAGTACATCGCAGCGGCGTTTCCGAGCGCCTGCGGCAAGACCAACCTGGCCATGCTCGTGCCACCCGCCGGACTCGAAGGATGGAAGGTCACGACAGTCGGCGACGACATCGCCTGGGCCAAGCCGGGAGCCGACGGTCGACTCTATGCCATCAATCCGGAAGCCGGCTATTTCGGCGTCGCCCCGGGCACATCCACGAAGACCAATCCGAACGCCATCGCCATGCTGCAGCGTGACTGCATCTTCACGAACGTGGCGCTGACTGACGACGGTGACGTCTGGTGGGAAGGTCTGAGCGATGCGCCCGCTCACCTGATCGACTGGCAGGGCAACGACTGGACCCCGGGATGCGGTCGCCCTGCGGCTCATCCCAATTCGCGGTTCACCGTCGCTGCCACCAACTGCCCGTCTCTCGACGACAAGTGGGACGACCCCGCCGGCGTGCCAATCAGCGCCTTCCTCTTCGGCGGCCGCCGCCCCAGCACCGTGCCGCTGGTCATGCAAGCGCGCGACTGGACAAGCGGCGTGTACATGGCGGCGACGCTCGGCTC
>WBZN01002012.1_pt1 | contig 9971 bp, 10 predicted proteins | sample 5204281 | NCBI WGS metagenome assembly WBZN01 (sample SAMN12344347, study PRJNA552823) | activated sludge metagenome | biome: Activated sludge suspended growth; feature: Nitrification reactor; material: Wastewater; isolation source: activated sludge from nitrification reactor of wastewater treatment... | reverse complement strand
ATCAGGTCGGAGCGCCTCACCAACATCGCCGGCCTTCATGAAATGGATGCGGGCGATCTGCAGTTTCCGGACGCCTCGTTTGATACGGTTGTCGCGATGTATGTCATCACCGTCGTGCCAGAGCCCGAGAAGGTGATGCGCGAGCTCGCCCGCGTCTGCAAACCCGGCGGCCAAGTTATGCTCGTCAACCATTTCAGCCAGGAGGAAGGCGTCCGCGGCTGGGTCGAGCGCAAGATGGCGCCGTTCGCCGATCTGGTGGGCTGGCATTCCGTGTTCGAGATGTCGCGCGTCATGGGGTGCGACAATCTCAAGCTCGTCGAGCGCAAATCGCTGCGTCCCTGGGGTATCTTTACGATGATGCGCTTCCGGAAACAGGCGGACGTCGTGCACCACCCGCTTGCAGCTGAATAATCGGCACATTCAAGATCTGGCTCGCGATGGTCGAAGGGCTTGCAAAAGACTGTCGTCTTGACAGTGGAACCCTGTCCTCCCTATAGACGGGCCTCCGGCGCTCTTGGCGTCGGCGTGGCGGGATAGCTCAGGTGGTTAGAGCGAAGGTCTCATAATCCTTAGGTCGGCGGTTCAAGTCCGCCTCCCGCTACCATCGGTTCCGCACCTCTTCGTCACCGGGTTTCGTTCACCTTGCTTGGGATCTGGAACTCATCCGAGGTTTGCCGCGCATATTGAAGTTGGCTGCTGGCCCACAGAAGGCTGCCGACGGCCAAGCGGTGGGTGAAGGATAAAGGAAAGCTACGAGCTCGCCCCGCAGCACTTTTTGTACTTCTTCCCGCTGCCGCAGGGACAAGGATCATTCCGCCCGACTTTGGGAGCCGCGCGCCGCAGCGTATGCCCGCCATGATCGTGGTGATGGTGCGTGTGGTGATGCCCGTGTCCTTCACCAGCGGCATGCCTGTGGCTATCACCGGCGATGTAGCGCCAATGCCCTTGGCTATCGCGTGCGAATTCCGAAACCTCGTGGTGCTCCCACGTCTGGCCGTCCTGCTCGTAGGTCGCCAAGAACTCTACTGTGCCCGTATTATCGTCCGACCCGCCCTTGGAGGCGCCGACTACCTTAAGTTTGTTGAACTTGGCCTTTGCCGCCCACTCGCCGGCCGTTTTGGCATGTGCTGCAGCCCCAGAAGACGGCGCGAACGTACTGCCGAGGTAGCCGATATTTCCCAGCGAATAAGCGGTGTATCGCGCGCGCATGAGCGACTGCGCGGTCGGCGGCCACGCGGCGCCCGCGATATAAGGTTCGCAGCACGTTTCGTAGGGGCGGCCGGAGCCGCAAGGACATTCGTTCACTTGGATTGCACCTTTCAGCGCGCAGGTCCGGATTAAGCGATCATCACCCTCCTACCATGACCTTTGGGGATCAGGCAGCCAAGACGACTTTGGCACCCGGATACCGGCGAGGCTTGGCGATGGAGGCGGTTCAGGCTATCACAGCCGCACGCGTGCCTAGCTCAACTGGATAGAGCATCGGAATTCGAGTCCGAGGGTTGGGGGTTCGAGTCCCTCGGCGCGCGCCATTTTTGTTTGCGCCTTCCGACTCCGCTTGCGCGGAGCCGGCCGGAAGGCGCCGGTTTTCCATCAAGAAAAACGCACGCCCAGAGCCTTGGCCCAAGCAAGCCCTGGCACCGTCCCCGCGCGTGGCTTGTATTCCAAGCCAATGTAGCCCTCATACCCGCTGCGGTCGATCACGTCGAACAGGCGCTTGAAATCAAGTTCGCCCTTGCCGGGCTCCCCGCGATCGGGTGGCGAAGCGATCTGCATGTGCCGGATGACAGTCTTGGCCTCCCGCAACCCGGCCTCCACATCGCCATCCATGATGTGGCGATGATAGAGGTCGAACTGCAGCCCGACGTTGGCGCGGCCCACATCGGCAAGGATGTCGAGCGCCTGGGTGGTGCGGTTGAGAAAGTATCCGGGCATATCGCGCGTGTTGATCGGCTCTATAATGAGCGTCAGCCCGTCACCCGCCACGCGGTCGGCCCCGCGTCGCAGGTTCGCAATAAATGTACTGCGGCTGGCCCCTTGGGTTTCCAGACCCGCCATGACGTGAACCAGTTTGTTTCCGAGCACACGCGCATAACCGGCAGCCCGCGAGATCGCCGCGTCAAACTCAGCTTCCCGTCCCGGCACAGCCGCGATGCCGCGCTCCCCCGCCTCCCAGTTGCCCTGCGCGGCATTGAACAGAACGAGCCTCAGGCCGTTGGTCTCGAGGCGCTGGTGGAGACTGGCCGCCTCATAGTCATAGGGAAACATGAACTCGCAGGCCGTGAACCCCTGCTCAGCCGCCGCCGCAAAGCGATCCGGAAACGGTACCTCGTTGAACAGAAAGCTCAGGTTAGCGGCAAAGCGGGGCATCATGTTGTCTCTCTTTAGGTTGCGCCTTCCGACTCCGCTGGCGCGGAGCCGGCCGGAAGGCGCGGGAAGTTTAGGTTGCGCCTTCCGACTCCGCTGGCGCGGAGCCGGCCGGAAGGCGCGGGAAGTTTAGGTTGCACCTTCCGACTCCGCTGGCGCGGAGCCGGCCGGAAGGTGCGCAGACGAGTGCGTCAATCATGATCCGGACGAACGCGCCGAAGCTTCTTCACGCCGGAACGTTCGGTCTTTGCCTTGAGACGGCGTTCCTTTGATGCGCGTGTTGGTTTGGTTTTGATGCGCGGCTTGGGCGCAATGAGCGACTGCGCAATCATCTCCGCCAGACGCTTTCTCGCATCAGAGCGGTTCATGTCCTGAGTCCGGAAGCGGTCCGCCTGGATGACGAGCACACCCTCGTCCGTCAGACGGCGTCCGGCAAGTTTCACGAGTCTGGCCTTGGCCGGCGGCGGGATGGTCTCATTCGCAGCCAGATCGAAGCGCAGTTCGACTGCCGTAGAGACCTTGTTCACGTTCTGCCCGCCGGGTCCCGAGGCACGCACAAAACGTTCCTCGATCTCCTTTTCGTCGATGTCGAGTGTCTGGTTGATGCGCATGAGATGGCTTGCGTGTGTGTGATACGGTGCGCAACCTGCATTCCGTTTCAACTGGCGGTTATTTCCTTGAAAAAGGTCAGCCGGTTGGAAAAAGGATCGGTCAGCGTGATTTCCTCTCCGCCCCAGGGAGGGTTCTCGATCCCAGGGCGCAGCTTTGGGTACGGCTTGGCGCGCAATTCCGCAAGCAGCCCATGCACATCGTCGCAAGGTATCCGCAGCTTGGCGCCGGGAGAACCATCGCCATGGTGTCCCGATAGATGCAGAAGGCAGGCGCCGCGGGACACCTGCATGTAAGCCGGCATATCAGGCTCGAAGCGGTGCTCCCAATGCAATGCAAAACCCAAATAATCGAGATAAAAGGCTCTCGCCGAGTTCTCGTCGAAGATGCGCAGAACGGGAATCGGGCAGGCAAAGCTCATGCGGCGGCCTTTGCTCAAACACGGCGCAAGCGCAAATCCTTGGCGATCTCACGCGCCGCGTTCATACCTGGAACGCCGGTGACCCCGCCGCCGGGATGTGCACCCGAGCCGCAAAGATACAGTCCGGGAACGGGCATTCGATAATTGGCATAGCCCAACACCGGACGGGCAGAGAAAAGCTGCCCGAGCCCAAGCTGGCCGTGGAAGATGTCTCCGTCAATAAGCCCGAAGCGCCGTTCCAGGTCCAACGGCGACAAAATCTGACGTGCGATGATCGCTCTCCTGAAGTTGGGCGCGTGCTGTGCAACGGTGTCGATGACCGTGTCGGCGAAGGCTTCTTTCTCGGCCCCATCTTCCCACGTCCGAGGAGCCGGAAGGTGAGGCGCAACGTATTGCACGAACAGACTGGCGACGTGTTTTCCCTGCGGGGCGAGACTGTCATCCAGCGTCGTCGGGATGAGCATTTCCACGACCGGCGCACGCGAGGCGCCAAACTGACGGGCATCCCAGTAAGCCTGCTCCATGTAAGCCATCGTCGGCGCGAACAGGATGCCTGAGGCGTGGTGGGATTGGATGTCTTTGCCTGGCTTGGCCGTGAAGTCGGGAAGTTCCTCAAGTGCAACGTTCATGCGAAAGACCCCCGAACCGGTGGTCATGCCGGTGAAGGCTGAGCGCACGGCCGGCGATATGGCATCCGCCGGCACGATATCGCGGAACAAGAGCTTCGGCGGGATGTTGGAAGCGACGCTGCGCGCGCGGATCTCCTCTCCCGAAGCGAGCACGACGCCGGTCGCGCGGCCATTCTCCATCCGCAGAGTGGCGACCGGCACGCCGGTTCTGATCTGCGCACCCCGCGAACGGGCAGCGTCCGCCATCGCGGCCGAGATTGCACCCATGCCGCCGATGGCGTGACCCCACACGCCTTTCTTCCCGTTCACTTCGCCGAAGCAGTGATGCAAAAGCACGTAGGCCGTACCGGGCGCCGAGGGTGGCAAGTAGGCGCCAACGATGCCGTCGAACGCATAGGCTGCCTTGATGTGCGCATTCTCGAACCATCGATCGAGAAAAGCTTCCGCACTCGCGGTGAACAGTTCGACGAGTAGCCGTTGATCTTCGAGCGACAACTTCAAGACCCGCCGGCCAACTGCGCCGCCCTTGATGAGCTCCAGCAATCCCCCCCCCGCATTGGGTGGCGTTCGTACGACGAGATCGCGCAGAATGCCGGCGGCGCGGTCCAAGGCGTCATCGTAGGCGGCGTAGCGCTCTGCATCCCTGACCGAAAACTCAGCCATTGCCTTCTGGCGCAGGACCCGCGATCCATAAGGCAGATGCATGGATCGCTTTTCATCGATGGGCCAGAAATTACCCGCTGGCCGCTCGACAATCCGCAAGCCGTGACGAGGCAGATCGAGGTCCTCAATCACCTGCGGATTGAGAAGGCTCACGGTGTAGGACGCGACCGAATTGCGAAAACCCGGCGCGAACTCCTCAGTCGATGCCGCGCCCCCCACCGTTGCATTTTTCTCGAGCACAACCACCTTGCATCCCGCACCTGCGAGATAAGCGGCGGTCGTCAAACCATTATGACCGCCACCCAGAATCACAACATCATAGGTGTCCGTCATCCAATTCTTTCCAGTTAAACAATGCTCGAAAGTTGCCCCGGCTACGCAATTCATAAGAGTCTTGAGGCTGAACAGTTTCTCTTATGATGCGCGCATCGGTTGCGGCGCAATAGCCGAAACAGTGGGTAGGACACTATTTACGATTTCAAATAGCCTCAATCTATAGGAACAATTCAATTAGGGATCTGTTGAAACTGTAGCACCTAATGTAGGCCCTAACGCTTGAGGAGCGCCGCCAACGAGCGTGGAGACAACCTGAATGAATTCAGCAAGTCAGACCGTTGCACAGCCCCGAACCCTCGCATCTCCGAAGGCGCAGATTGCGTCAAGGATTGCCGGAGTGGCATTCGCTTCTGTCTTTTCGGGGCTTATCTGGGTCGGGATGATCTCTCTGGCTGGAAGCCTTTTGGGTCGCGCCTTTACACCTCTAGCACTTGCCAGTGCCGGCTGCGCAATCACGATGTTCGTAGCCGCCGTTTGCGTGCCGCTCATGCTCCGCGATGCAGTCTAAAGGTTCTCGTGTAATTCCACGACGGGCGGTTGCGATGTCCATGAACTCACTTCCTTCTCCCCGGAAGTGAAGACCGCCGAAAGGGCGGATGACGCACTCAGCGGTGCATGTGGAGGTCTCTCACCTGTCGCTTGCGACATCCTCGGAGAAGAAAAGTAGCTCCTATAGAATCGCAAAGCTTCAGAACCAATGGCTCTGCCGCCTTGACCGGAGCGGGCTTCAGGTTGGCAGCACGGCAGGATCGTGCGTTGCCTATTTCTCCAACAGATGCTCGTAGCGCTGGTCTGTCAGCGTCTTGAGAAATGCGACGATGCCATCGATCCGCTTGGAATCGAGCGCGGAGCCCGACTCCAATTCCTCCTTCGCCAGCATGTCCGCGATCTCCGGCGGCCCCCACTTCTGTCCCGTCTCCGGGTTTATCTGATGACGAGGATTTTTCGAGTTGAACTTGTTGTAGAACTTTACGACGGTGCGAAGATCCTTAAAGACGCCATTGTGCATATACGGCGCGGTTACCGCCACGTTGCGCAACGTTGGAACCTTGAACATGCCGGCATTGGCCAGATGCGCCGCGCTAGGATTCTGCGCAAGTCCGGTATCTACGTAACCCGGCTTTGATCCATTCAGAGCGCGCACCGATGTGTTCACAGGCGTTCCGATGTTGCGATACTGATAATTTGTAAATGTCTCACCTTCAGCGCCGCCAAACTCCTTCAGTTTGTGACAGCGGCTGCAATTGGTGAACTGCGTGGAAAAGAAGAGGACGCGACCGAGTTCTTCTTTTTCGGTCAGCTGCACCTCGCCGCGCAGATACCGATCGTACTTGGAATCAAAGGCAGAGAACTGCTTGGTGCGCTCAAAAGCTGCAATTGCCGTACCCAGGGCGGCATAGGCTTTATCATTGTCCCTGAGTATGTCCTTGCCGAAAAGGCTATCAAACGCGGAGACATAGGCTGCGTTTTCCTTCAAGCGTGCAACCGCCGTGCGCTTGTCGGGCATTCCCATCTCGATGGGGTTGAGCGGCGGGCCCATCGCCTGATCAGCAAGCGTCTTGGCGCGCCCGTCCCAGAACAATCCGCCCACCGGCTTGCCTTGCGCGTTGATATGGAAGTCGGGCGTCAACATTGCGTAGGCTGCGCTCGGCGTATTGCGGTCGCCCATCGAATGTCCGTCATCACCGATCGAGACGGCACGGCCCGCGTCACCTGAATCCCGAGGATCGGTAAAGGCATGATCAGGCGAATGACAGGTTGCGCAGGCCTGCGTGCGGTTCATCGACAGGTTAGTATCGAAGAACAGCGCTTCGCCGAGCTTTTCCATACTGTCGATCTGCGCGGGAGGTGGTGACTGGCGCGCGCCCGCGTCAGTCAGAAGGCCTGCCGCGAGGACGCCGGCAAAGACGACAATCACAAGCGGGAGTTCGGCTCGCAGCGCGCGCGCTCGTGCCCGTATGCGTTCGCGCATGTGCATCAAGGCTGCGATCATGTCCGTATACATTTGCAAGGCCCGCTATCCGATTGGATGCAAAATCCAGCCCACGCAGATCAGCTACGAATATGACTGAAATCGTAGACAATCAAGCGCAACCGTGACGCACTGCATTTGACACAAGTCAATCGCCGTCCAAACTATTGAAACCGAGCGCGACGCCAAGCTCGCCGGGTAGCACGTCAACGACGTAATACTTGGCGTTGTTAATGGCGGCGATAACATTCACGCCACGGTTTGGATCATTGGGATCCGCAAGCGCCGCGGCGGCGTCTGCGAGCTTTTCATTGGCGGCCGCTGCAGCCTCAGGTGCAAATGGTGCGATAGCCTCGAGCGCCGCTTGCAGCGCCTCAACGTTCAACAGCAGATCGCGCGCGCTGCGATGAGAGCGCCAGCTCTCCGCTTTCTTCTCGTCGGGGATCACGCCTTTGCCGCCAAACAGCGGCGGGATCTTGCGATCTTCCATCACGCGCAAACCGGTCGCGACATCGCCCAGAACAGCGGATGCGGCCTCAACTGCCTTGTCGGGCATCGCAAGCGTCGCCCTGATCTTGGCGAAGTCGCCGACCTCAGGTTCGCTCCACTCGGCAAGCGCATCGGCGGCAATGGTGCGCAGGTTCAGCGAGATTGCTTGCCCGACGGCGCATTCGCGCGCCGATAGCGCGTCCGGCGCACTGCTGGAGCCATCTTGCGAAAAAAGCAACCGCTCCAGCGCCGGCAATCCCTGCGCCGCGACACTTGCATCTGCCACGTTCTGAGGCGTGAGACCACTTTCGCCCTCGCCATCGAGCAACGCGTTCAGACCACGGGTGACCGCATTGCGCGGATCGGGCCAATAGGAGATGCGTTCCCGCCGGCTCTTGCGCGACAGCGGCCCGGACGCGAACGGCTCCATGCGCGCCCAGGCATCACTTGCCGCATTGAAGGCCTCGCGCAGTCCATCGAGAGACTGACAAGACCGCTCCCAGGCCGCGGCCTGCTTGGCGAACGCGCTTTCCAGTTCGGCAAGGCGCGGCCCTGTCACGGTTTCGGCAATCGCGGCGGGCATCTCCTGCACAGCGCGTTTGTCTGCAGCCGCTGCGTCCAACGCCAGCCAGACCCCCAGCGCTATGCCCGCTGAAATGGCGCTGGTGAAAAGCGGCTTCATCATATCATTCACCTAGAAGAAAGCGCTCCAGCGCCTCGCGTTGATCCCGCGGCAGACCTTTATACGCATCGCGCGCGTTCTCGGCCTCGCCAGCGTGCCACAGAACCGCTTCGGCGATATTGCGGGCACGCCCGTCATGCATGAGAGTCGCGCCCGCCCGCAATCGCTCGCCAAGACCAATAAGCGCCGCGGTACGCCATTCTTTTGATGACTGACCGGCGGTCTCCACCAGCCCGGCCAACCCCTCGCCCATATCATGCAGACGCAAATCCGAATACAGCGCAACCTCGCCACCGTGCTTGGCCGGCATCAACGGCGTATGGCACGCTCCGCATCCGGCCGCCTCGAAAACGCGCGCCCCTTCTGCTTCATTCTGGGGGGATGGCGCAGCAACTTTGTCCAGGCTGCGGACATAAACCGCAATGGCGCCGACGATTTCCTTGCTGATCTCGCCTCCAGAAGGATCGGCGCCGTTGATTGCGTTCCTGCAAGCCGCCTGTTGAACCGTGCAGTCGCCAGCTGGCTCGCTACGCTGAGACGTGGAGAGTCCCAGATCGCGGCTGAAGGCCGTCGCGACAATGTCTTCCAGCGTCCGTTCTGAGGCTTTGTGGCCGAACACAAGAACGTTGCCGTCCTTGTCCCGTGAAAGACGCCCACCCGCCTGCACATTTGCGGCCCGCTCCCCTAGGGCCTTGATGTCGATCTTATCCGCCCTTGCCGCCGCCCGCAGACTGGGGGCAAGGAGCAAGGTCTTCGACATGCCTTCCGACAATGGCGTTTCGAGACCTTCGAGCGTGGCGTCGGGTTGGCGCAGTTCCACCGCCGTGCCGTCGGCCAGCGCGAGCGTGCTGGTGCGCCAGGCGAGTTGTACCTCGGCCTCCGAACCAAAACCCGGAATGGCATGAGTCTGGATCTGCGCGCCAAAATGCGGATCGCCCGCGCCATCGGGACCAGAAAGACGGACAACCGCACCACGCGATAGCAGTCTCTTATCCGGCATCAGCTCGATGCGTCCGGCGGTTGCCGCACCATGACACTGGGCGCAGGAACGAGCATTGAAGAGCGGTCCAAGCCCGTCGTTGGCTTTTGTTGACGAGGGTGCAGGGACCCATTGGCGATCAAACAACGCCTTGCCGATTGCGCGGGTAAGGCCTTCGTCCGCCCAGCAAGCTGCGGCGCCTCCGGCGATCAGGCAACCCATGGCCGCGCTGCGGTGAACCGATCCACGGATCCACCATCGGGTTTTTCTTGCTGGAAATCCGTCAACGGGACGAAGCTTGGATTGCCACCTCCCCAAAGCTCTCCGCAGCGTTCCTGTGTGCCCCATGCGCCAAACGACCAAACCAAAGATTGAAATGGAGTATGCCGGCCGTCGCCAGGACCGCAAGCGTCGCACCTATAGGCCGGGGCGCCGCGCAGGTCAAAGTCACGCTCAACCGAACGCCGTTAAAGATAAAAATTCCTGGGCTGGCAGCCCGACCGCACCAGCGTGACGGGCGTCCCTCGCAGGCGATTCGCCCGACGGAATTGCGCGGTGCGAATTCCCCACCGCCGCTGTAAGTTGGCTGTGACGCTGTGAGCGTCTCATGGCGGATGCCGGGGCGCCAAGCCGGCGACCTGCAGTCGCACAGATTCGGCGCGCGCTAGTGGCTCATGGTAACGGACTGAGCAGGGCTCACCCGATCGGACAGGGCTGGCGTCGCCACGGACGCCTTCACGAGAACAGCCTCCTCAAGAACCGCGTCCTGTGGCGAGGCCACCCTCACCTTTGCCGGTGCCTGAGCGGTCGTGACGTCCCAAGCA
>WBZN01000804.1_pt1 | contig 9974 bp, 9 predicted proteins | sample 5204281 | NCBI WGS metagenome assembly WBZN01 (sample SAMN12344347, study PRJNA552823) | activated sludge metagenome | biome: Activated sludge suspended growth; feature: Nitrification reactor; material: Wastewater; isolation source: activated sludge from nitrification reactor of wastewater treatment... | reverse complement strand
GCATCCAGGGGAAATCCTCGCCAGCGAGTTCCTGGAACCCAGAGGCATCGCCGTCGATGGCCTGGCGACGGCGATCGACGTGCCGGCGCGGCGGATCAAGGAAATCCTCGGCGGCAAGCGCGCCATCACCGCCGACACCGATCTGCGCCTGGCGCGCTATCTCGGCGTCTCGGAGGGCTTCTTCATGGCGCTGCAGGGCGATTTCGACCTCGACGCCTGCCGCAAGGAAATCGCCAAGGACCTCGCTGCCATCGTGCCGCACAAGCCATGACCGGCACCGGAGCCGAGGCGGCGGCCGACTGGCCGAGCCTGCAGGACATCCGCGACACCGCGCGCCTGCTGGCGCCGCACATCCTGCGCACGCCCTTGGTCCCCTGGACTTCGCCGACCCTGGCGCGTCTGCTGGGCCCCGATACGCAGTTCCACCTGAAGCTGGAGCTGTTCCAGGTCACCGGCACGTTCAAGGCGCGCGGCGCGCTGACCTGGGCGCTGTCGCTGACGCCGGAGCAGAAGGCGCGCGGCATCACCGCGGTCAGCGCCGGCAACCATGCCATCGCCGCCGCTTTCGCGGCCAGGGCGGTCGGCGCCCCGGCCAGGATCGCTGTCCTCAAGAGCGCCAATCCGCTGCGCCTCGCCATGGCGCGCGATCTCGGCGCGGAGATCACCATTGCGGAGACCGGGCCGGAGGGTTTCGCCTTCGTCGAACGGATGGTGAAGGAAGACGGCCTGACCTTCATCCACCCCTTCGACGGCCGCAACGTTGCCCTGGGCACCGGCACGCTCGGCGCCGAGATCTCCGATGACGCCCCGGATCTGGATGCCGTGGTCATCGCCATCGGCGGCGGCGGGCTCGCCTCCGGTGCGGCGCGCGCGATCAAGCTGCTGCGCCCGGATTGCGCCGTCTACGGCGTGGAGCCGGCCGGCGCGCCCAGCATGCGCCGCAGCCTCGACCAGGGGTCTCCGGTCAGGCTGGAGCGCATCGACACGGTGGCCGATTCCCTCGCCCCGCCCATGGCGCTGCCCTATAGCTTCGGCCTGGCCCGCGCGCATATCGACGACGTGGTGCTGGTCGACGACGACGCGATCTGCGCCGCCTTGGCCTTGATGCAGGAAGAAGCGCGCCTGGCGGTGGAGCCGGCAGCGGCAGCGCCCGTGGCGGCGTTGATGGGGCCGTTGCGCGCGCGCCTGGCCGGCAAGCGCGTCGGCCTGGTCGTCTGCGGCGCCAACATCGACGGCGCCACCTATGGCGGATTGCTCGAGCGCGGCCTGCGGCGCCTGTCGATCACGTCTTGAGGGCGCTGGGGCTTAAGCGCCTTGCCGGGCGCATCGAACGCGACGCCGTCTGAGACCGGCCGCGCGGTGGCGCGTCTCGATGTCGTCGGCGCCGTGCTGGCCACCGTCATCACTCTTGGCCCGCTGGCCGCCACGGTCTTGCTCGGCTGAGACGGTGCCAGGATTGCTGGCACATCGGTCCCCAGACTCCATCCGGCAGCTACCTGCGCCTCTGTACCTCGCTTGCGCGCTTTGGCGCCATTGCATAAGGTGTCTTGCAAGGATGACATGAAGTGCCGTCTGATTGTCATGACAGCGGCAGACCACCTCTTCGGGGAAGGGGTCGCATGCGACGTTGGTGTTCTGCGGGGCGACAGACGAGCGGGATGACGCGATGATCCTGCCCGCCGATCATGCACAGCGCCGCGAGCTGAACGACGAAGTCCACGCCAGGCCGCCCGAGCCGCTGTCGCCGCCCTTGCGGTTGTCATTTCTGGCGCTCTATTCGGATTGGAGCCTGGTGGACAGCCAGCGTGCGCATGTGGGCGATTTGGCGCGCCGCTTCGGCGTTGCACCGCCGAACCCGAGGGCCAATTTCTTCAGCGCCGATCTCGGCCCCTTCCGTCTCAAGTGGGAACGCCATACCGAGTTCGCCCGCTACAAGTTCATCGTGCCGGGTGACGGCGAAGCAGCCTTCACCGATCCCGCGATCGCCCAGGTTCCGGCCGAGTGGGTGGCGGCGCTGGGCGGCCAGATCATCGCCGCCGCGCATGTGATGATGGTGCGGTCCAATGCGCCGCTCCAGGATCACGAGACCATTTCGAGCGGCCTGTTCGACGGCAATCCGCTGGTCGGCTCCTCGATCGGCGGCGGCGCCGGCGCGGCCTTCACCGATTTCCGCATCCACGGCGACGGATTCAGCCGCCTGCTGGTGCAGGATCGCGGCATGGCGCCGCGCCAGGCCGGCCGCATGATCCAGCGCCTGCTCGAAATCGACAGCTACCGGATGCTGGCCTTTCTCGCGCTGCCGGTGGCGCGCGGCTTGGCCCCGGTCATCACCCGATATGAACGCGAACTGGCCGAGACGACCGCCGCCTTGGCCACCGCGAGCGAGGCGGACGAGCCGCTGCTGCTCGACCGCCTGACCAAACTCGACGCCGCGATCGAAAGCCGGCAGGCCGACAATTTCTACCGTTTCAGCGCCGCGGCCGCCTATTACGAGTTGGTGCAAAGGCGAATCGCCGAATTGCGCGAGGAGCGGATCCAGGGCCTGCAGACTTTCCAGGAGTTCACCGAGCGGCGCCTGGCGCCGGCGATGAGCACGTGCCGCACCATTTCCGCGCGGCACGAATCGCTATCCGAACGCGTGGCGCGCACCACGCAGCTGCTCTCCACCCGGGTCGACATCACCCGCGAGCGGCAGAACAAGGCCGTCCTGGAATCGATGAACCGCCGCGCGAAGATGCAGCTGCGCCTGCAGGAAGCGGTCGAGGGGCTGTCAGCGGTGGCGGCGATCTACTACATGGTCGGCCTCGTCGGCTACGCCGCGAAAGGCCTGGAGGCCGTCGGCCTGGAGGTCAATCCAACCCTCGCGATGGCCGCCAGCATTCCCTTCATCGGCTTGCTGGTGCTTCTGGTGATCCGCCGGATCCGGCGGATGGCCACCCGGGGCGAAGGCTAGATCGCCGGCGCGATCTGCGAGCAGCCCGGATATCTCGACACATTTCTCCATTAATTCAATAGCTTATAAATTCTTGATATTCGTAAGCTAGCTTATTATATAGTTCGCTATGGGTTTGGAGCGACCATGAGCACAGGCAAAGAAACCATCGGGTTCCTGCTGAACGATGCGGCGCGGCTGCTGAGGCGCGACTTCGAGCGCCGCGCCCGCGTGCTGGGCCTCACCCGGGCGCAGTGGCAGACCCTGTTTCACCTGGCGCGCAACCAGGGCTGCAACCAGGCGGCCCTCGCCGACGTTCTGGACGTGGAGCCGATCACCCTCGCCCGGCAGATCGACCGGCTCGAAGCCGCCGGCCTGGTGGAGCGCCGCGCCGATCCCGACGACCGCCGCTGCCGCCTGCTGTTCCTGGGCGCCGGCGCCTCGCCGATCCTGGAGCAGATGGTCGCCCTCGGCGGCCAGACGCGCGAGGTGGCCCTTGCCGGCCTGGACGACGCCGAGCGCGCGCAATTCGCGCGTCTGCTCACCCGCGTGCGCGCGAATCTCGCGACGCGCGAGCCCATCGACACCAATTCGGCGCCGCAGGATGCGGCGCCCACGACCGAGAAGAAGATCAGCCATGCCTGACGGATCGCACCCCCACGCCAAGAGCGAGACGGCAGCCGCGCCGCGCGCGTCGCGCCGCCGCCTCATCCGCCGCACCCTGATGACCCTCGGCCCGCTGGCCGTCGCCGCGGTCGCCGGCTTCCTCTATCTCAATGGCGGCCGCTATGCCGGCACCGACAACGCCTATGTGCATACGCATATGGTGACGGTGAGCGCCGACATCTCCGGCCGCGTCGTGGCGCTCAAGGCGCAGGAAAACCAGCGTGTCGCCGCAGGGGACGTGCTGTTCCAGCTCGACCCCGAACCGCTGCAGATCGCCGTCGATCGCGCGCGGGCAAACGTGGAGGCGGCGAAGAACGAGATCGCCGGCCTCAAATCCGCCTATGGCCAGCGCCAGGAGGACCTGAAAGCCGCCGAATCCACCGCCGGCCTCAACCAGCGCGAATTGAAGCGGCGCGAGAAGCTGGTCGCCGACAAGATCATCTCGCAATCCGACTATGACGAGGCGCGCAACAACTTCGACGTCGCCTCGCGCCAGGTCGCCGGCATCCGCCAGGACATGGAGCGCATCATCTCCGAGCTCGGCGGCGACCCCAACATCGACCCCGAGCAGCACCCGAAATACCGCGCCGCCCAGGCCGCCCTGGACCAGGCCGAGCTCGACCTGCGCCACGGCACGGTGACGGCCCCGACCGCCGGCGTGGTGACCCAGGTCGATGCCCTGCGCCCGGGCGACTACATCAATGCCGGCGCGCCGGTCTTCAGCATCGTCAGCGACGGCGACGCCTGGATCGAGGCCAATTTGAAGGAGACCGACCTCACCTATGTGAAGCCGGGCCAGAAGGCCGAGGTCACCATCGATTCCTATCCGGGCCAGACCTTCACCGCCGTGGTCGACAGCATCGGCATGGCGACCGGCGCCGAGTTCAGCGTGCTGCCGGCGCAGAACGCCAGCGGCAACTGGGTGAAGGTGGTGCAGCGCATCCCCGTCCGCCTGCATGTGGTCGATGCGCCGAAGGATACCGTGCTGCGCGCCGGGATGAGCGCCGTCGTCGACATCGACACCGGCCATCGCCGCGAATTGTTCCGCGTGCTGAGCCACGCGCTGGCCTGGGACGAGCCGGCGGAGTAGCAGAGGCTCCGCATGCGTCCGACCCCACCGAACCTAGCCCCTTCCCCCCGGCTCGGGGGTGGGGACTAGGCGGCGCGCAGACGAAGACGAAAGCCATGGCCATATCTTCCACCACCACCGCCGCAGCGCCCGAGCGCCAGACCCATCCGGGGCTGGTCGCCATCTCGGTCATGCTGGCGACCATCATGCAGGCGCTGGACACCACCATCGCCAACGTCGCGCTGCCGCACATGCAAGGCAGCCTGTCGGCGACGCAGGACCAGATCTCCTGGGTGTTGACCTCCTACATCGTCGCCGCGGCCATCACCATGCCGGCGACCGGATTCATCGCCGCCAAGATCGGCCGGCGGCGCCTGCTGCTCATCTCCATCGGCGGCTTCGTCGTCACCTCGATGCTGTGCGGCCTCGCTTTGTCGCTGGAGCAGATGGTGCTGTTCCGGCTCTTGCAAGGCGTCTTTGGAGCCTCGCTCGTGCCGCTGTCCCAGGCGGTGCTGCTCGACGCCTATCCGAAGGAGAAGCACGGTTCCGCCATGGCGATGTGGGGCGTCGGCGTCATGGTCGGGCCGATCCTGGGGCCAACGCTCGGCGGCTATCTCACCGACAATTTCGACTGGCGCTGGGTGTTCTTCATCAACTTGCCCTTCGGCCTGCTGGCCTTCGCCGGCGCCTTCGCCTTCGTCAGCGAATCCGCGCGCCAGGCCAAGCTGCGCTTCGACGCCATGGGCTTCCTGTTCCTCGGCTTCGCCATCGGCGCCCTGCAGATGATGCTGGACCGCGGCGAGCAGGTCGACTGGTTCGGCTCGGTCGAGATCGTCGTCTATGCGGTGACCGCCGGCCTCGCCTTCTATCTCTTCGTCGTCCACATGTTCACCCATGAGCGGCCGTTCCTGGAGCCGCGGCTGTTCAAGGACCGCAACTTCGTCATCGGCACCAGCTTCATGTTCGCCGTCGGCATCATCCTGCTGGCCACCATGGCGCTGCTGCCGCCGATGCTGCAGCATCTGATGGGCTTCCCGGTGCTCACCACCGGCTATGTGCTGGCCCCGCGCGGCATCGGCACCATGATCTCGATGTTCCTGGTCGGTCGCCTGGTCGGCAAGATCGACCCGCGCCTCCTGCTGGCCGGCGGCCTTGCCATGGCGGCCTTCTCGCTGTGGGAGATGACCGGCTTCAACGCCAATACCGACGCCTGGGACATCGTCCGCACCGGCGTGGTGCAGGGCGCCGGGCTCGGGCTCATCTTCGTGCCGTTGAGCGCCATCACCTTCTCGACCCTGGCGGCGGATCTGCGCACCGAGGCGGCCGGCCTGTTCAGCCTGATGCGCAACATCGGGTCCTCGGTCGGCATCTCCATCGTCACCGCGCTGCTCACCCGCGGCACCCAGGTGAACCACGCGCAGCTGGCCGAGCAGGTGACACCCTTCATGCCGTCGCTGCACGCGCCCGGCTACCCGTCGATGTGGTCGCTGGGAAATGTCCACGGCCTGATGGCGCTCAATGGCGAGCTTACCAGACAGGCGCAGATGATCGCCTATCTGGACGATTTCCGCATCCTGATGTGGGTGACGCTGGCCGCGGCGCCGCTGATCCTGTTGCTGCGCCGGAACCACCGCCCGGTGCCGAAGGAAGCGCTGGACGCGGCGGTCGAGTAGCGGCGGTCGAGTAGCGGCGTCAGGCGGCCAGCGCGTCTCGTCGCTTGCACGAAGGTCGACGGCGGCACTTGCCGAGCAGGACGCCGGAATAGCCCTTCGCGTGGACCTCTTCGAGGTCAACGGACAGCACCGTGATTTCCCCATCTGGCATATCCCCATCTGGGACTTGGGCCCGCAACACCGCGGCCAAATCGCCGTCATCCAGATCGGCGCTGGGGAAGAGACCGCCGCCCACCAGGTATCCGCGCGTCCGCCGCAGGGCCGCGGTCAGCAGCCAGCCGCCGGAGCGCGCGAGAGCGCCGATCTGCAGCATGAAGCGGCGCCATTCAGCGCGATCGCTCGTGGCGGAATCCGCGCAGAAGGCGCTGAGGACGACATCATAGGGTCCACTCCCGATCGGATCGAGAATGGGAAAGGTGCGCAGATCGGCGGCGAGCAGCCGCGTGACCTTGCGCCGCGCCAGTTCCTCGCGGGCGGCGATCTGCTCGCCGCTCGGCGCCCCAATCCCTTCGCACTGCAGCGTATAGGCGACGAAAGGCCGCCAGTCATGCGCGGCCGGATCGCGGGACAGCCAACGGCGAATCTCGGCGAGATTGCCGGGCAGATAGTCGGCGAGATGGATCTCAGACGCCTTGGCCGCCGCCAGGAACACATGGTGCAGCGTTGGGCCGGCGCCGTAGACCAGCACCCGCTGGCCCGGCGGCATGGCCGCGAACGCGGCGGCGAAGAAGGCGATGGCGTGGCGCTCGTCGGCTTCGATGCGGCTATAATACTCCGCCAGATAGGCGCGCGGGCACCACGCCGTGTCGAAGCTGGCATAGGCCGCAGGACGCCGGCGCAGGAACAGCCTGACCCCCTGGCCCAGCGCGATCTCGTAGAGTGCCGCCCCCAGATTGGCGCCACCGAGAAACACGATCGCGTCGACGGCGCTGACCGCATCGCTGAGCAGGGCCGTGCCGACCGCGCCAGCGTAGTACGGCGTTTCCTTGGCGAGTTCGGTACCGGCATAGCCGAGATCCGTCGCCATCCGGCGCCAGCGTGGCTTGGCACCCGCCCGCCTCAGCACGTCGTACGCGGCTTTCGACAGCACGTTGGTGCTGGTGCCGGTCCGCTCCAGAAGCTCCCAGTTCGCCTGCAGGTTGGTCCACATGCCGGCACCCCAGGCGACATAGGAGGCCAGCAGGAACGTCAGCCCTCCGGTCCGCCCGACCCCATCGAACAAGCCGGACGCCGCCAGCACCAGGCCCGCCCCGGTCGCCACGGCGTCGAGCGCATAGGTGGAAAGCACGGTCGCCGCCAGGGTTATCAGCCATCTGCCCGCCGCCCGGGCGCGCGGAATGCGGCGCTGGCCCAGGTGAAGCCCGATCATCGCAGCCGGCATGACAGCCTCCAGATACGTACGGACGGTATGTATGCATCGAGCGTATTTGCCGGCCAGCCGGGAGTCAACTAGAATTACATACATACGGTACGCACGATTCTTGCGCTGTCGGGAGAATGACCATGGCCAAGCCGGCCAAGCGCGGCCGCTCGAACCTGCCCAAGGAGGCGGCCAAGCGGCGCTACATCGAGATGGGCGAGCTCGCCGCCCTGGAGCAGTTGCGCCAGGATGCCCAGACGCTCGACGAGACCTCGATCGCCATCGGGCCCTTCATGCGCCTGGATGCGGAAGCGGTCGCCGCGCGCGACGGCAAGACCCGTGGCGCCATCACCAATTTGTTCGGCAGCCAAGCGACATTCCAGGCCGCGACCATGGCGCTGGCGCTCAGCGCCGGGGACTGGATCGAGCGCGTCCAATATCCCGCGCCCGCCGACTTCCCGGACGCCGAAGCCTGGATCGATGCATTGTTCGGCGAACAGGCGGCGCGCGGCCCCCAGCACGGCGCCAAGCCGAAGCTGAACTACGCATTCCTGTGGATTCTCTGGCTCAGCGTCGTGCCCTACGGATTGTGGAGCAAGGAGATCTCCCAGCCCAGCGTCGCCGAATACGCCCAGTGGCTGGGCGCGCTTGAGCGCCTCTATCAGCAGGCGCTGGAACATTTCGGCCTGGAACTCCAGGACGACGTGACACTCAACGATCTCGCCTGCGCGACCGGAAGCCTGATCGAGGGCGTCTGGCTGAACCAGTGTCTCAGCACGCGCCACCCGAGCGACGCGTCGAAGCCGATCGACGCGGTGCTGCGGAGCAGCGGCCGGCTGCTGTGGCGGGGCGCGACGCGGAAACGCCGCGGCCGCTAGAAAAGCCCGCGTGCCTTGGCCGCGTAGAGCAGCAGGATGGTCTTGGCGTCGATGAGCCGGCCGTCATCGATCATGCGCAGCGCCTCGGCGAAGGGCACCTCCAGCACCTCGATCTCCTCGCCCTCGCCGGCATGGCCGCCACCGGCGCCGACCTTCTCCGCATCGGCGAAGGCGGCGGCGAAGAAGTGCAGCTGCTCAGTGACCGAGCCCGGCGACATATAGGCGGCGAACAGCTTCTCCACCTTGGCGAGGCGGTAGCCGGTCTCCTCCTCCGCCTCGCGGCGGATCGCCTGTTCTGGATCGTCGGCGTCGAGCAGCCCGGCCGGCGCCTCCAGCAGCATGCCGTCCGCATGGCCGCTGATGAAGGCCGGCAGGCGGAACTGGCGCGTCAGGATCACGCTCTGGCGCACCTGGTTGTAGAGCAGGATGACGGCACCGTTGCCGCGGTCATAGGCCTCGCGGGTCAGGCTCTGCTCGGTCCCGTCCTGGCGGCGGTAGCGGAAATGGTATTTGCGCAGGACGTACCAATCGTCGCTGAGCGTCTCGACCCTGTCGATGGTGACGCGCGGCTGGCCGCTCACGCCTGCAGCGCCCTTTTCAGGATTCCGCCCAGCAGCTTCATCGTCTCGTCGGCCTCGGGCACCGCGCCGAGCAGGTGCGCATAGCCGTGGCAGGTGCCATTGACGCGGTGCAGGCTGACCTGGTTGCCGGCGGCGCGCAGCTTCTCGGCATAGACCTCCGCCTCGTCGCGCAGCACGTCGAACTCGGCGCTGGTCAGGGTGGCCGGCGGCAGGTTGCGGAGATCGGGGGCGCGCAGGATGGCGACCAGCGGGTCGGTCGCGTCTTCCGGCCGGGCACAGTATTGCTGCCAGAACCAGATCATCTCGTCCCGCGTCAGGCCGTAGTCGTCGGCGAAGTCCCGGTAGGAGTCCCGGTCGAAATCGCAATCGGTCACCGGATAGATCAGCGCCTGGTGGCGGATCAGCCTCGGCCGCTCCTCGCGCATCAGGAGGCAGAGCGCCCCGGCGAGGTTGCCGCCGGCGCTGTCGCCGGCCACCGCGATGCGGCTGCCGTCGAGGCCGAGCGACGCGCCATGCTCACGCACCCAGAGCAGCGCCGCGCGGCAATCCTGCAGGCCGGCCGGGAAAGGATGTTCCGGCGCCAGGCGGTAATCGATGGAGAGCACCGCGCAGCCCGATTGCTTGGCAAGGCCGCGGGCCAGCAGATCGTGGCTGTCGAGGTCGCAGATCACCCAGCCGCCGCCGTGGATATAGAGGATGCAGGGCAGGTTCCGGTCCAGGCTGTCGGCATAGAGCCGCGCCTTCATCGGCCCGGTGGCGCCCGCCACCGTCACATCCTCGACCCGCGCCAGCGGATAGGGCGGATCGGGCTGGCG
>WBZN01002596.1_pt1 | contig 9976 bp, 8 predicted proteins | sample 5204281 | NCBI WGS metagenome assembly WBZN01 (sample SAMN12344347, study PRJNA552823) | activated sludge metagenome | biome: Activated sludge suspended growth; feature: Nitrification reactor; material: Wastewater; isolation source: activated sludge from nitrification reactor of wastewater treatment... | reverse complement strand
GCTCAATGGCGGCGCGGCAAACGATATTCTGGACGGCGGAACGGGAACCAATACCCTGACAGGAGGATTAGGTAACGATGCTTTCCGGTTTACCACGACGGGTCACACCGATACGATCACGGATTATAGTGTTCCGGAAGATACGATACAGTTGGATAATGCCGTGTTCACAGCATTGGGGGCGACAGGCACCTTGGCGGCCACCAAATTCAAGGTTGGTGCCGCAGCCGCAGACGCAGATGATTTCGTGATTTATAACAGCACAACCGGAAAATTGCTCTACGATGCCGATGGGAGTGGAGCCGGTGCCGCAATTCAGGTGGCTACAATTGGAACCGGAAAAGCGATGACCAACTTGGAAATTGTCATCGTTTAAATGGTGCTAATGCAATGACCATATTCCAGTATCCCTCAGATCAAGGTATGCGCTTGCATGCCTTGCAAGGGTATTGATCATTCCGGAACTGCCACATCCGAGAAAAATTTTTCCTGACGTATTCGTGCACTGAAGTACAAAGGTTCGATGGGTTCGAGGCGATGACCCAGTTTCTGGATTTGTATCCAGATATCGGGGTATTGGCCCAGTCTTTTAAATCGTCTGGCGTTTTTCTTGAAGTCAGCTTTGTTGCCCGAATGATACAGAAGTTCGAAGAGTAGCAGCCATCCAGGCACATCCAGCGGGTTGATGACCAGTTGTTTTTGCAGAAAGTCGATGGTTGCTTCAGCTTCGCCTTGTTCGAGCATCAACTTGGCATTGATGGCTACGGTTTCATGAGTTAATTCTGCGTCGAACGAGCTTTGTTTCTGTACTGTGGTTCGATTCCGAGTTTGTGAAAAGGAGGGATCTCCGTTCAATCGCTCCGTCAGTTCAGGCGATATCGCTGTCATCGAAGATTCCGTAGCCTGTAGCCGGGCGCGACGATGGCGGCGCAAGATCAGAACCAGGATCAGTATCACCAGAATGCCAACAGGCGTCGTCAGCGTATCCAGATCGATCATGTTGAAAGAAGCAGGTTGCACAGGTTCTGTCGGTGTAGGTGCAAGTTTTGGCTCAGGCTCCAGTGTTTGGTCTGTTGCACTGTTTGCCGGTTTGGGCTGTTGATTGGTTACGATGTCCTGCAGCTGGGGCTTGGCACTTTGAACCTCATCATTCTGCTGCGGGGTAATCGGGATCGGTTTGGCTGCAAGCTGGGATTGCAAAGTGGCAATTTGCAGTGCCAGGGCTTCGAGGTGGTGATTCAGTCGATCGATTTCCTGACTCTCGCTTTCGATTTTTTTTTCGAGTTGTACGAGTAACTTGTATTCCAGCGTGTCATTGTTGAATTCGGATGTCGGTGTAGATTGAGGCTGTTGTGGTTTCCTGATTGCAGGTTGTTGTTTAATTTCAGGTCCTGCCCGCTTGGTGCCTACAGGCGGACGAGCATACGCATCCAAAGTTCGCAGATCGGGTAAATGAATGACGATGCCCGGCGTGAGTGCACGATAACGCCCATCAGGAAAATACTCGGGATTGCTCCGGATAATCGCTCGAATCAGTTTTTCCCTGGTCAGTTTGTCATTGGGGAACATGGATCGGGCAATATACAGAATGTCTTCACCGGGTAGCAGTTCCCAAGCAAACCCCGATGGGAGTGTATCAAGATCAGAATCGGGTTTTGAAGGATAGAAATCGTTTGCTCCAGCAAATGCTGAAACGGTTGAGAGTAATACGATAGCAACGAAAATGAATCTGCTAGCAATGATAGCCATCAAGTTGTCGTGTATACGTTATTTACAGAATTTCGCAATGGCTTTATTGGCTTCCTCAACTTTTTTCTGACGCACATCGTCGTCTATGAATTTGATTCCACCAGCACCATCCGGGACCGTTATTCGCGGTGAATCCGTATATATTCTAAGTTGGCCTTGCGCGTCAATACATTTTTTCTTGTTCTCATCGGCTTGCGCTTGCTGTTTGGTAGCTTCTTCTTTCCGTTTTTGCTGGCGTTGGTCGAATTCAAGCCGGTCTTCCGCTACTGAACGGGATGGAGCAGAACTGTTGTTATTTGTGCCTGTGGCTGGCTTTACCTGCAAGCGTTGGCCTGGATGTTTAATGTTTGGAGGAGGAGGGTGATCGGTGTATTGTACTTTGCCATTTTCATCAACCCATTTGTAAATCTGTGCGTCTGCTGTTGCATAAAAGCAAGTCATACCTACTGCGAGAACCAGCCATTTCATCGAATACTCCTGCATGAGAATAATCTGAAATACATCGACACAGCGTAGTGCAATTGTTAGCACAGTGACATTACATCACATTTGGGCGGAAATATGCAGAAGGGAGTGCTAAATTGGAGCAAAAATTGCGCCCGGTTTGGCTATAATGTCGTTTTGCAAAGGATCGATACATTATGCAGTTGATTCAAAAAGCACTCACCTTTGATGATGTTCTCCTGATTCCAGCCCATTCCACCGTTTTGCCGCGCGATGTCAGCCTGAGTACCCAGTTGACTCGGACGATTGCGTTGAATATTCCGTTGGTTTCGGCAGCCATGGATACCGTCACCGAAGCGCCGCTGGCCATTGCGTTGGCTCAGGAAGGTGGCATCGGTATCATCCACAAGAATATGTCGATCGAAGCGCAGGCAGCGCATGTTGCACAGGTCAAGCGTTTCGAGAGTGGGGTGGTGAAGGATCCAGTTACCATACATCAGAACATGACTGTGCGCGAGGTGTTGGAACTGATTCGTCGCCATAGAATTTCGGGTTTGCCGGTAGTGAACGGCAGTAAGGTCGTTGGTATCGTGACCAATCGCGACTTGCGTTTTGAAACCAATCTCGATCAGGCTGTGAAACATATCATGACGCCTAAGAGCAAACTGGTGACCGTGAAGGAAGAAACTTCCCGTGCCGATGTGCTGGCGCTTTTGCACAAACACCGGCTGGAGCGAGTGCTGGTGGTCAATGACCGATTTGAGTTGTGTGGTCTGATCACTGTCAAGGACATCATCAAGACCTCGGAGTATCCGCTGGCCTGCAAGGATGAACAGGAACGACTGCGTGTCGGGGCAGCGATCGGAGTGGGTGAAGGTAGCGAGGAAAGGGCATTGGCGCTGGTTGAAGCTGGTGTCGATATCCTTGTCGTGGATACTGCTCACGGACATTCGCAAAGTGTTCTGGATCGTATCAGTTGGGTCAAGAGGAACCTGCCCGATGTTCAAGTCATTGGCGGCAATGTGGCCACAGCAACTGCAGCCAGGGCAATGGTCGATCACGGTGTGGATGCAGTAAAAGTCGGCATCGGACCGGGATCCATTTGCACGACCCGCATCGTCGCTGGCGTGGGCATTCCGCAAGTTACCGCGATTCACGATGTATCCGAGGCATTGAAAGGTAGCGGCGTACCGACGATTGCCGACGGTGGTATTCGTTATTCGGGTGATATTGCCAAAGCATTGGCCGCTGGAGCCGATGCGGTGATGCTGGGCGGATTGTTTGCAGGAACGACAGAAGCGCCGGGTGAGATCGAGCTCTTTCAAGGGCGCTCGTACAAGAGTTACCGTGGTATGGGATCGCTTTCAGCAATGCAGCAAGGATCGAGTGACCGCTATTTTCAGGACAAGGAACAAAAGAATAACGACAAGCTGGTGCCGGAAGGTGTTGAAGGGCGTGTACCTTTCAAGGGCAGTATCTCCGGTGTCATCCACCAATTGATGGGTGGTGTGCGTTCAAGTATGGGGTATCTGGGGTGCGAGACCATTGCAGCCATGCATGAAAAGGCCGAATTTGTCGAAATCACATCGGCTGGAATTCGCGAATCCCATGTACACGATGTGCAGATCACCAAGGAAGCGCCGAACTACCACGTCAAATGAGATAGCCCATGCATCAAAAAATACTGATTCTTGATTTTGGTTCTCAGTACACGCAGCTGATTGCCCGCCGGGTACGCGAAACCAACGTATATTGCGAATTGCATCCGTTCGACGTTACAGCGGAATTCATCAGGGAATTTGCACCGCAGGGCATCATTCTTTCCGGCGGACCAGCTTCAGTAACCGAGGAAGAAACGCCGCGCGCACCGCAAATCGTTTTTGAATTGGGTATTCCGGTGTTGGGAATTTGCTATGGTATGCAAACCATGGCCGCTCAACTTGGCGGAATCGTCGAAAATGCCATGGTACGGGAGTTTGGTTACGCGGAAATCCATTCGACAGCGCATGGCGCTTTGTTTAAGGATATCAGGGATCGTACCAATGCCGCGGGAAGTCATGTACTGGATGTGTGGATGAGTCATGGCGACAAGGTCGTTGCTCTGCCCGCAGGTTTCCGGGTCATGGCGCATAATGCGGCAACGCCAATCGTTGCCATGGCCGATGACAGTCGACAATTTTATGGCATCCAGTTTCATCCGGAGGTGACTCATACCCTGCAGGGCAAGGCCATTATCGATCGCTTCGTGCATGATATCTGCGGTGTAGGGCATGACTGGAACATGCCGGATTATGTCGATGAAGCCATTGGCAAGATTCGCGCAACAGTAGGCGATGACCAGGTGATTCTTGGGCTGTCAGGTGGAGTTGATTCCTCGGTGGCGGCAGCGTTGATCCATCGCGCCATTGGCGGTCAATTGACCTGTGTATTCGTTGATAATGGCTTGTTGCGCGCCAATGAAGCCCGGCAGGTGTTGGAGACCTTCGCCAATAACCTGGCAGTGAAAGTCATACACATCGATGCCAGCCGCGACTTTTTTCGGAGCCTGCAAGGCGTGACCGATCCCGAAGCCAAACGGCGTATCATCGGACGTGAATTTGTCGAAGTATTTCAACGGGAAGCGAGTCAGATCAGCAATGCAAAATGGCTGGCTCAGGGCACGATTTATCCGGATGTCATCGAATCGGCAGGCGGTAAAACCAAAAAGGCTCATACCATCAAGTCTCATCACAATGTTGGCGGTTTACCCGATACGCTACACTTGAAACTGCTTGAACCGTTGCGCGAGCTGTTCAAGGATGAAGTCCGTGAATTGGGGCTGGCTCTGGGACTGCCTCGTGAGATGGTGTTTCGTCATCCGTTTCCTGGTCCAGGATTGGGAGTGCGGATTCTGGGTGAAGTCAAATACGAATACGCTGAACTGCTGCGTCAGGCGGATCAAATTTTTATCGAAGAATTGCACCATTCGGGCTGGTACGACAAAACTTCGCAAGCTTTTGCCGTTTTTCTGCCAGTCAAGTCGGTGGGAGTCATGGGGGATGGCCGTACCTATGAGTATGTCATTGCGCTCCGGGCCATACAAACACAGGATTTCATGACTGCCAACTGGGCCGAATTGCCGTATTCCCTGCTCAACAAGGTTTCAAACCGTATCATCAATGAAATTCGCGGCGTCAATCGTGTCGTATACGATATTTCCGGCAAGCCGCCCGCAACCATCGAGTGGGAGTGAAATATACTGGTTCAGCTTCATCCAATATTATTTGCTAAATTGGCTTGAATACTGGATTTTAGAGAAATATTTGTTAGATTTTATCTAACAAGTTTATTGTAATCTGTGGTAGTTTAATAATTGAATACGATTTAAAACTTTAGTGCAGGTAACCTTGAGTGGGTTTATTGATAAGCCAGCCGACTGCTTCAGCGGCGATTATGGCGCTGTCAAATACAGCAAAATTTTAAACAGTGAAGGATATCGGTTTTTATTTGATATACAGTCCACCGCCCATCATATCAGTACAGTACTGACATTTCGCCGGCAAAGGCTGAAACCAAGCTAATCTTTTATCTGGATTTAGTTGAATACTGCACTTTAAAGATTCGCCGCTTATCTGAAAGAGTTATGTGAGCCTAGTAGACTATGGTAATAAAAAACATACTCAAACATTTTTTGGAATAAAAGATGCAAGATGTGAAAGAGCTCCATCTACATCTGGAAATAAGGTTAAGTCTCTGATATTCATAGACTCAAGTTTGATTTTTAACTCTTGATGTAACTTTGCCGGAATACGCAATTTAATTACTTTTGCACGGCTCTTCAAATTAAAAAGTTCATCTACATCGTATGGGATATTGCGTTCTGAAGTCACATCACCAACCTCTATATTGAGAGAAAAAAGTAGATTTTCCTCAAATCCATATCGAACATTAAAAGGCAGCAAGAAAGCTCCTTGTTGAAAATCGATTCTTCGTGTTAACCAAAAAGGTTCAACAAAAGCAATACCTGGCTTTTCTATAAATCCACGCATGGCAGCATCCACAGTTTTTATATAATCCAATCTATTTTCTGAACTTCTTAGAGCCTTTAGATCTGGAGCCTTCCATTCAGATTTAATATTTTTGGGAAAAGGAAAATCTACATCTTCATCGTAGGATGCTACCGTGTATATTGGCTTTCTAATCCAATCTTCTCTGGCACCATAGTTCCAGTCCAAAAAACTATTGTTTATTGCATATGTAGAAAATATCCATAAAGCCGCATCAAAATTAGGTTTGCAATTTCTGATTGCAAAATAACAGGCAATATAAATGGATCTTGTCACGTCAAGTAATCTGGTAGGAGTTCCTCGATGCCTTAATAGGGCTAACCAAGAGAGATAATCGTCCTCATCAGGCAGCTCTGAAAAAAACTCATGGAACCGGCGTTGAGCATCAGTAAATACTTTTAGTTCATATCTTTCTAAGCCCACATCCTTTATAAGAAAATCGGATCTATGTCGTTCCAAATTAGTCTCTAATGCCCATGGATAGTAACTCTGACCTCGGTAAACAGGTTTCCTATTTGTACGATCATATTCATCTGCCAGACGAAACAAGTCTTCAATAGAATTTATGGTTAAGTATTGAATATATTTTTCTTCTGGAGTTCGTTCTGGAAATTCTTCCTCCTTCCATATTACCTTAACGGCTTCTTCAGGATATTGAATACCTGGTAAATCGGCAAGCATCTGCTTTATCTTGGTTTGATTTTCATCTTCATAAACGACCCACATATATTTGTCATGAGTCCATTTACCATCCTTTGTTTTCATAATTTAAAGCCAAAAAATTTCTAATTGATGAATTTGACTAAAAACCAATAGTAACAGCGAAATTTCCGCTTATGGCATAATAAATTAACTATGCTGTGGTATTTTGAGGCCATAAAATTGCTAAATTCAAGGATTTTTCATTGACTGGACTTTCGGTATTAAATTTCAGAGTCTGCAAGTAACGCCGATTTATACTAATTTTTCTAAGCCACTTGATAATGGAAGTGAAGTCATTCTGCTCTGAACATTAGAAATGCTGATTCCTAGTGGTCGGCAGGTTTGGCTTGAATACACATGAGGATCAACGGGCGATGCAGGAATGGCGACTGGAAATATTACTCCTGCTCTGGCTGGTATGCATCAATGGTGCTCCCATTCTGCTAGCCAGATGGGCAGGTCAGAAGTTCAATCATCCGATAGATGGTAACTACTTATTTATAGATGACCGGCCGCTACTGGGTGCCTCAAAAACGTTTCGTGGTTTGGTCGCAGCCTTGTGCGTATCGATTTTGATGGGGATGTTGTTTGCCATGCCGCTGGAAGTGAGTCTGATGTTCGGTGCGCTTTCGATGGCAGGTGACATGACATCCAGTTTCATCAAACGCCGACTCGGTCTGGCGCCCAGTGCCATGGCGCTGGGGCTGGATCAGATTCCCGAAGCACTATTTCCGTTGTTGGGATGCCAGGCTTTTCTGGCGCTTGGCGATGCGCAGGTGGCGTTGATCGTACTGGCATTCGTGGTGGTTGAATTGCTGCTTTCGCCAATACTTTTCAAACTCGGGATTCGTACAACACCTTATTAGCGTAGCCCTAAATCTTAACCATGCGTTTCCTGCTCTGGATCATGCTCAGGCTTTAAGCAGCCGATGGAGTGTCACTTCCGGTGGGCAATTGAAACGTACATTGACAATGGATGTGCCGGCACCAACCGAGGTGTAGCCTTGCATGTTCCGGTATTGCCATTTTCCGGCACCCATACGGCGCGGACAGTTCGAGTCCAAAGTGATCGGAATGCCTCCCGGTAGGCAGATCTGACCACCGTGAGTGTGTCCGCAGAACATGACATCGAAATCGGCATGCGCGGCCTGTCGGTAAATTTCTGGCGTATGCGACAACAGTATCGAGACATCATCAGCAGGGATGTCTTGCATGGCTTTCTGCAGATTATCGACGCAAAAGTAATGTGCATCGTCTACACCTGCCAGGAAAATCTGGGTTCCATCCTTTTCTATCGTGATCGATTCGTTCATCAGCATGGTGATGCCCATAGCTTCCAGCGCAGGGAGCATGCGGATCGAGTCATGATTACCCAAAATGCCGTAAATGGGTTGCCTGAGCATGGCGACGAGCCGTTGCATACCGGTAATGGCCTGATCAACATTACCAAACGTCAATGCCCGGTAATCACCAGTCAGGACGCAGATGTCGTATTCCAGCTCGGCAATGGTTTGGATCAAGGCGGTCAGGTTGCGTTCATCCCTGTCTACATGCAGATCGGTGAGATGCAGAATATTGAATCCATGAAAAGCAGACGGAAGGTGAGGCAGTTGGATGGAGTTGGTCCGGACCTGAAAATCTCGTGCATTGCGCTGACCGCGTTCATACATGCCGACAGCCTGTATGGCAAACTGGATCAGTTTGTGCGTCGAATACCAGTTTTCCGGGTGAAAGAAATTCAGTCCGCGTCCAAAAACCTGTTGACCGTGATCCGCTTCGATACCCAAACGCTGTCGTGCATGCACGCGCCCCAGTCGTTTGACCAATTGTTGCTCGATGTCGTCCATGCCAGTTGTGTGTTATTGATGAATTGAAAATTGTACGGTATAGATCGACTGATTGCTTATGAAAACTCAGCAATATCCTGCGAGTAATGATCAGACAAGTTGAAACCAGAATCAGGTGACTGAAGTGTTGTGCAATGGGTATTTCTAGTTTGTTTTCCATATCGTATGGCTAAACTGGATTGTTATAGTCGCCATACTGATGTTCTGTTCTAGGTTTCTGTATGCAAGTAAAGCATAAACAGTGACTTTCAATTCGTCCGTTTTCAATCTAAGGTATAATCCGGCATTTCTTAATATTGGATCGTTGGAGCTCTCTATGCCAATTTATGAATATCAATGCAATTCATGTGGTGCCGAGAAAGAACACTTGCAAAAAATCAGCGATGCACCCATAGCCGTTTGTCCTGTTTGCGGAAGCAGCAACTATGTCAAGCGTATTTCTGCTGCGGGTTTTCAACTGAAAGGTGGCGGGTGGTACGTGACAGATTTCAGAGACAATAAAAGTAAACAGGCGAATACCAAAACCGAAGCAAAGGCAACTTCGCAGTCTGCTTCCACAGGTGATGCAACCCAATCGGGAGGCACTACTTCATCGACACCTACGACACCGGAATAACGAATTTTTTACCTTTTGGAAAGATAAACTGAATTATGCGTACAAATTACTGTGGCGCCATCAACGCAACTTATCTCGATACGACTGTGACCTTGTTTGGCTGGGTGCATCGACGCAGGGATCATGGCGGTGTGATTTTTATTGATTTGCGCGACCGTGAAGGTCTGGTTCAGATCGTGTGCGATCCGGATAATGTGACCGCTTTTCAGATTGCCGAGAAAATTCGTAATGAATTTGTGCTGAGTATTACCGGTAAGGTGCGGAAGCGTCCGGAAGGAACCATCAATCCGGCTTTGCATAGTGGAGAGATCGAAATCCTTGTGACGGATATCGAAGTTCTGAATACATCCCTGACTCCGCCATTCCTGATGGATGATGACAATATCAGCGAAGTGGTGCGACTGGAGCATCGCTATCTGGATTTGCGCCGCCCGGCGATGCAATCAAATCTGCGTTTGCGCCATCGAGTAGCCATGGCCGTACGGGTATTTCTCGATCAACATGGTTTTCTGGATATTGAAACGCCCATGCTGACCAAATCGACACCGGAAGGAGCGCGGGACTATCTGGTG
>WBZN01002595.1_pt1 | contig 9979 bp, 10 predicted proteins | sample 5204281 | NCBI WGS metagenome assembly WBZN01 (sample SAMN12344347, study PRJNA552823) | activated sludge metagenome | biome: Activated sludge suspended growth; feature: Nitrification reactor; material: Wastewater; isolation source: activated sludge from nitrification reactor of wastewater treatment... | reverse complement strand
TGTGGGATCCCTCCGAAGATGCTGTGGGCGAGCTTGGTATCGAGCATCGCCTCGTACATGGCGGCCGCCTTCGCGATGTCGGTCACCGGGATCTCGAACCAGTTGATGATCTGCGTGGATGGCGAATTCTGCGTGTCTGTGGTCATGGAGGATCTCGCTTTCGAAGTGGACCTTGGACCCCCTTCGTGACATCCTTTTGTCAGGTTTGAATGCGCCGAAAGAGCAGGTTGTTTGCGCTCGCAGAAGCGCTCCGGGCGCGCCGAACCGGGGTCACCGCACAGCAGCTCGCGGACCGGTTCGGGGTCACGCTGCGAACGATCTACCGTGATCTCGCGGCGCTCCAGGACGCGGGGCTCCCGCTCCGCGCCGATCGTGGGCGCGGAGGCGGCTATGCCCTCGACAAGAGTTACCAGCTCCCACCAGTGAACTTCACGGCGCGCGAAGCGGCGTTACTGATCGCACTCGCGCGGCTCGCGGTCGAACAACGCCTGATGCCGTTCCCCAATGCCATCGCGAAGGCGGCCGACAAGGTCCGCAGCGCGCTCGGCACCTCCGCTCAACGCGAGCTGCTGGCGCTCGTGGGGGAGCTCCAGCTCGTCGGCGTCCCTGCCCTTCCGATCCCCGCCTCCGTCCGCGATGCCATCGAGACGGCGTGGTTCGAGTCGCGCTCCCTGCGCATCATCTACGCGAAGTCAGCGTGGCAGATGAGCCCGCGCCTCGTGCGGATTCGCAATCTGGTGTTCGATCGACAGATCACGTTGCTCAACTGCGTCGACCTCGAGACCGGGAACGATCGCCAGTTCCGCCTCGACAAGATCAGGCAAGCGACCTTGATGGATCCCACGACGAGCTAGCTGCGCGTGCGGCGATACTTGATCCGCCAGATCGGGAGGCCGGTCTCCTCTGCGTTCTGCTCGCGCCACGAGCGCACGCCGTACGGATTGCCGCCGCGCCAGAAGCTCCACTCGCCGGCCTCGTTGACGAACCTCGGATCCCCATCGAAGGTCGCCATCGCATCCAGGGCGATGTCCCAGACATCACTCTGCACGAACAGGTCGGCCCCGGGCCGCAAGGCATGCGCGATGCCGTTGGCGAGCGCACCGTCGACCATTCGCCGCTCGTGATGTCGCCGCTTGAACCACGGGTCTGGAAAGTTCACGTAGATCCGCTCCACGGAGCTGGCCGGGAACACCTCGGTCATGTGGAGCTGCGCCTGACAGAACACGGCATGCACGGGGGACGCCGATGCCCGAGCGCGCCGGTTGACCAGCGTCACCAGATCCTCGCGGATCTCGAGCCCGACGTAGAGCTGCGATGGATCGATCGCGGCCCGCTCGAACAGGAACTGCGCGTCGGCGCACCCGATCTCGACCTCGACGACCCGGCCATCGAGCGGCGGGCGATCGCCCCGAAACCGCGCGAAGTGCATCTGCGTCGGATTGACGTGCTGGCGAATCCGCATCTGCTGTCAGCCGCCGAACACCGCGTCGAGCGCGAGATACCCGAACTGACGCACGTTGAGCGGAGAGTCGAGGAGTTCGAGCTCGGCGCGATCGACCCAGCGCCACGTGCCGAACTCGTCGTTGGGCGTGACCTCGACGCCAAGAGCGACCTCGGCGACGAACACGAAGTTCATGTGCAGGCCCTTCGATCCAGCCTGATGTTCCTCGTAGCCGAGAAGACCGGCCGGGACGCCATCGAGCGCCGCGACGAGCGGACGGAACAAGCCCTCGAGCCCGGTCTCCTCCCGGAGCTCGCGACGCGCAGCCTCGAGCGGCGTCTCGCCAGCCTCGAGCTCGCCGCCGATCGGGAGCCAGGTGTTGAGCCGGCGATGTTCGATCACGAGCACGTGCGCGCCGCGGCGGGCATAGATGGCGACCGAGAACGCGCGGCGCGCCGTCATGGCAGCACCTCGAAGGCGAGCGCATTGCTCACGTCCTCGTTCACGGTGACCACGATCTCCGACGCCCCGACGGGCGTGACCGACGGGATCACGATCGACGCCGACGTGTCGCTATATGCGAGCACCGTCGCCCGCACCGTCGGCAAGCCAAGTCCGAGCTGCACTTCACCTGCCGCGGTCGCGCAATCCGAGCGCTCGCCGCAGAGCCGGCGCCCGGTGAGCAGCACCGTCCCGTTCCGCCCCGCGGCCGACGGCGACGCCTCGTCCAGTCGCGGCCCGGCATCGCCGGCGCAGCCGGCAGCACTCATCGTGACAAGCGTCGCCATCAGGACCCTCCCGCTCGCGGATCGCTCGCCGAGCGGCGCGAGCGCGCAGGTCACTTCGGGACCTTCTCCCAATCCGAGAGGAACTTCGCGAGGCCGAGGTCGGTCAGCGGATGCTTGCACAGCTGCTGCAGCACCGACAGCGGACAGGTCGCGACGTGCGCGCCCATCATCGCCGCTTGATGCACGTGCATCGGACTGCGCACCGAGGCCACCAGCACCTCGGTCGCGAACGCATAGTTGTCGTAGATCTGAACGATCTCGCCGATCAGCTGCATGCCGTCGGTCGAGACGTCGTCCAGCCGACCGACGAAGGGCGAGATGTACGTCGCACCCGCCTTGGCCGCGAGCAGCGCCTGGGTCGCCGAGAAGCACAACGTGACGTTGGTCTTGATGCCCTCATCGGCGCACGTCCGCACCGCCTTCATGCCCTCGGCGAGCATCGGAATCTTGACGACGATGTTGTTGCGCAGGGCCGCATACTCGCGGGCCTCGCGCATCATCCCGTCGTAGCTGGTGCTGACGACCTCGGCCGAGACCGGGCCCTTCACGATGTCGCAGATCTCGAGGAGGACGTCGCGGAACTTCTTCCCGGTCCTGGCGACCAGCGACGGGTTGGTGGTCACACCGTCGACAAGCCCCATCGCGGCGGCCTCGCGGATCTCTTTGATGTCGGCAGTGTCGATGAAGAACTTCATGGCGGCCCTCCGTTGCGCGATAACCGACGAGGACGTAGCGTGCGCCGGCGCTGGGACTCTACGCAGCACCCCCGGCTTCCGCAACCATGGCCACACGTATCGGAACCGTCGATATCCCTGACCGCACCGAGCGAGATCGGTACTTCCGCGAGTTCGATTATCTCGAGCTTTCGGCCCTGTTCGCAGGCCCGCTCAAGCCGAGCGCGCTCGCGAAGTGGGCCGAGGTCGCGCCGAAGGGCGCGCTCGGGCTGGTCGCCCCGTCGGTGCTGACCCATCGCAAGGCACCGAAGGCGACCCGGTCGTGGCCTACCGATGCCAGCGCCGGAGATTTTCGCGACAGCGGGCCCGGCCGCGTCGCCCTCGCCGAGCTGGCCGCCGCCGTCGAGCTTCTCGGTGCGGCGTGCGTGGTGTTCCAGTCGCCGCCGCTGTTCGCCGCGTCGGCGGCGAATCGAGATCAGCTCAGGAAGTTCTTCGGAGAGGTCGCGACCGAGGAGGCTGTCGGAGCTCACCGCGTGTGGGTCCCTGACGGCCTCTGGGATCCACGGACCGCCGTGACATTTGCCACCGAGCTCGGCGTGACCTGCTCGATCGATCCGATGGTCCGCGACCCGGGGACATCTCCCGAGGTGTATTACGACCTCGAAGTCACCTCACTCTACTTTCGAATCGCGGGACTGGGTCGTTCTGGGCCGATCCGAAGTGAACACCTGGATGACCTCGTGATGCTGATCGAGCACTACGAGGACGTTCCCGTGACGATCGCGTTCGAGTCACCCGAGCGATGGAAGGATGCGAAGAACCTCAAGAAAACTCTCGAGGGTGCCTCGGACCCCGACTAGCCCGAGACGAAACGCCGAACTCTCTAGAACACGAACGTCGCGGTCGGAATCGGCAGCTCACCTGCCTTCTTCGGCAGCTCGATGAGGTTCCGCGACGACCGACGCTCGACCATCTGAATCATCGGTTCGGACTTTCGAGTCGCCACCGCCACCGTCTTCTTCGTGCGACTACCGCTTGCTTTGCGCGCCGCAGGGCGTGCAGTCATCACCTTGGATCGCATTCAACTCCCCCGGAGTCTTGGTGTGTAAAGACTCTACGGATCCGGTGAATCGACTGTCAATGTAGGCAATCTCATTCCTTTACTTCCGTCTTGCAGCGCCGTATAACCGCGCGCGCTTTCCCTGGAGTTACGATAATTTATGGATCTAAAGGGTGTAATCGAGGTCACGTCTCTCGCAGGTCCGGCACTGCAAGGTCAGGTCGAGCTTCTCGCCCTGGCGGTCTTTGGTGACCCGACGAAGGACTCCACTTTCAAATCGGCAGACCAGGCCCTCGGGGGCGTGCTCGCCGATGTCGCTCGAACCGAATTGTTCGAGGGAAAGATCGGCCAATCGATCTGCGTGCACACGCATGGTCGGATCCCGGCAAAGCGGGTGATCGTCGTCGGAGGCGGGGCTCGCGGCGACTTCACCAATGCGAACATTCGCGATCTCGCGGCGAGCATCGCGCAGGCCGCGAACAAGGTCGGCGCGACCTCGGTGGGATTCGTACTTCCGGTGTTTGGCAGCAATCGAGAAGCCACGCTCGTCCAGATGACGGCGCAGGGCGTCCATCTCGGGACCTACAAGTTCGGTCGGTACCTGACCGGAGACGAGCACAAGCGTCCGCCCTCGCTCAAAAACTTCGGCATCTTCTCCGACGCCAAGGGCAAGAAGCCGTCGGCGGCCCAGGCGAAGGCCTTCGCCTCCGCTGTGACGCGCGGCGTCACGATGGCCGCGGCGATCAACCATGCTCGCGACTTGATCAACGAACCCGCCGCCGTGATCACGCCCGCCGCGCTGGCGGCCGACGCGCAGGCGATCGCGAAGAAGCACAAGGGTTCGCTCTCGGTCACCGTGCTCGACCACAAGAAGTGCGCCGAGCTCGGCATGGGGATGTTCCTCGCCGTCGGCCAAGGCTCCGATCAGGAGTCGCGCTTCATTCACATGACGTACAAGCCGGCGAAGAAGCCCAGGAAGAAGATCTGCTTCATCGGCAAGGGGGTCACGTTCGACTCCGGAGGGTATTCGCTCAAGCCGTCGCAGGGCATGGAGGACATGAAGGTGGACATGTCCGGCGCTGCCGCGGTGATCGCTTCGATGGACGCGATCGCAACCATCGGATCCGATTGCGAGATCCACGCGGTCGCGGCCTGCTGCGAGAACCTGGTCTCCGGCCGCGCCTACAAGCTGGGGGACGTGCTGACCTCGATGGACGGAACCACCGTCGAGATCAACAATACCGACGCGGAAGGCCGGTTGACCCTCGGCGACGCGATCACCTACGCGCGCACGAAGATCGAACCCGACGAGATCTTCGATTTCGCCACGCTCACCGGGGCCTGCATGGTCGCGCTCGGACCGTACACGGCCGGCGTGATGTCCGACCACGAGTCGTTGCTCAAGGGCTGGATGTCCACCGCAGACCGCATGGGCGAGGACATGTGGCGACTGCCGCTGATTGGACGGCTGAGAGAGCAGCTCAAGAGCCCGATCGCCGACATGCGCAACACCGGTGACCGGTTCGGTGGCGCGATCACCGCGGGCCTGTTCCTCAAGACGTTTGCCAAGGACACCCCCTGGGTTCACGTGGACATCGCCGGCCCCGCTTCGCTGTCAACGGCACGTCCGTCTCAGCCGAAGGGCGGCACCGGCTTCGCGGTCGCCACGATCGTCGAATACGCGACCTCGAAGTGACCTCCCCGCTCACCATCCGGGTTAATTTTCCAGCAATATCAGTGTGTTAACTGGTAGTTCGTGTTGACAGGTGAGCTCGCGGATGCTACGCTCGAGCAGTTGAGGTTCACGTCTTGAAGCAAGCATTCACAGTCGGGGATAAGGCTGTCTATCCCGTTCACGGGGTCGCCGAAGTGGTGGCGCTGGAACAGCGCGATATCGGTGGAAACAGGACCTCGGTCTACATCCTCAAGATCCTTGAAACGGGGATGAAGATCATGATCCCGACCACCAACGCCGGATCGGTCGGGCTCCGTGATCTGATCAACGCCAAGCAGGTCAAAGAGGTGTTCGAGATCCTCAAGGCGCGGGATATCCCGCGCGACACCCAGACCTGGAATCGCCGTTATCGCGAGTACATGGAAAAGATCAAGACCGGCAGCGTGTTCGAGATCGCCGAGGTGATGCGCGATCTGTCGGTCCTTCGAGTGAGCAAGGACCTGTCCTTCGGCGAGCGCAAGATGCTCGACACCGCCCGAGGTCTCCTGACCAAGGAGCTCGCGCTGGCCAAGGGCGTCGGTGAGGACGCGATCGCCCTCGAGATCGACGCGATCTTCGCGCAGGCCGCCGCGTAGCCAACCCCACGGCCGCCGCGACCCGCAGCCCCCGTATCCGGCGCGGGGATGCGCTCGCAGGCAACCCGGCGTGGTCGCCATCCACGGCTCGGCACGCACATCATCCCGCGCGCTCACCGCGATCGCAACGCTCGGCCGAGCCCCTCGCCTCGATGCCCGCAGTCACATCGCCTCGACGGCGGGAAGGCGCGTACGCCTGAGCGTTCGAGCGCCCTCGCCTGAGGCCGCTCGTTGCCGGAGAAGGAACGTGCGCCCGCTAAGCTCGACCACGGAGCTCGTGGCGAACATGGTTCGCGACCGAACGGGGTTCGGCGAGTCGACGGCGAAGGACTCCCGCACCCGCAGGGGTTGTTGTGACCCCGCGGACGATTTCTTGTCCGGTCCACGCTCCGTGCCGCGACTGGGTATCGAAACCGGAAGGTCGGCAAATGGTAGCCACGTATTCGTCCATGACTCCTTCGTCCCCATCGCTCTCACCGGATTGTCCGGATGCCGTGCTGCTGACGGCGTCCCGCGCCGGGGACTTGGCCGCGTTCGCGCTCCTCGTCGAACGCTATCAAGACGTCGTCTGCGCGATCGCGTACAACTACGTCGGAGATCGCGCGGCGAGCGAGGATATCGCGCAAGACGCGTTTCTTGCGCTGTGGTCCGCGATCGTCAAGATCCGCGAACCCGACAAGGTGCGGGCCTGGCTATGCAACACCGCACGCAACCTCGCGAAGACGCGAGGCCGAAGGCGGCGCCACGAGACGCTCGCCGACGATCACGACACGGCGGCCGCCGACAACCCCTACGACACCCTCGCGGATCAGCAAGAACGTTCGCTGGTGTGGGCCGCGCTCGAGCGCGTGCCGCCGTCGTACCGCGAGCCGCTCGTCCTCTATTATCGCGATGGCAACTCGGTCGAGCGCGTCGCAGCGATGCTCGGGCTCAGCGTGGAGGCCGCGCAGAAGCGGCTGGTGCGCGGCCGCGAAGAGCTACGCGGCGAAGTCGAGCGCGTCGAGCGGCACCTCCCTCGCACCCGCACGCGCGCGGGATTCGCGACGGCCGTGCTCGCCGCGCTGGTCGCCAAGCGCGGCGACGCAGCGGCCGCTACCCATACCGCCGTGTGGTGGGTGATCGCGCTGATCGGCGCGATCCTCGTCGGTGGGACGCTGTGGGTCGTGCGCCGAGGCGGCACCGCATCGATTCGCCAACGCGCCGTCGCTGCACAGACCGAGTCGCCCAAGCGCGCGCCCTCCGCCGTGCCCCTCGCGCGCCCTGCGAGTGTGGTCGAATCGAGCCCGCCGTCGGAGACCGGCACGCTGCGGATCGAGGGCCTCGTGGTCGACTCGAACGATCAGCCGGTCGCGGGCGCGACGGTCGTGGTGGCGAGCAACCCACCGCGCATCGTGACCTGCGAAGATGATGGCTCGTTCGTCGTCGAGCGGCTGCTGCCGCGAACGTATCGCTTCGTCGCGAACGCCGGCGCGGTGAGCTCGCAGCCAGTTTCGGTCCTCGCGACGGAGGAGACGGAGCCGGTCATCCTGCGCCTTCGACGCGGTTGGAGTCTCGACGTCACCGTGCTCGAGGAACGGACTGGGAAACCAGTCCCCGGCGCGACCGTGACGATCGCCGGGCGCGACCGGGTCAGCGACGATCATGGCAAGGCTCGGATCGACGGCATCGTCGCTCCCAGCCTGCTTGCGGTGCGCGCGCCGCAGTTCGGAAGCTCGTTCGAATTCATCCGGATGACCGCGGACGACGCGGCCGTCCATCGCACGATCTACCTCGACATCGCACACCGCGCGTCGGGCATCGTGCGCGGTCCCGATGGCACACCGGTCGCCAGCGCGACCGTCGCCGCGGTCGACCGCAACGGCGTCGCGATCGAGTCAGTGCAAACCGATCTCGCCGGTCGCTGGCAGCACGACGAGCTCACGGCGGAGACCTACACCTTCGTCGCAACGGTCGCCGACATCGGCACCAGTAGGTCGCGACCGGTAGATCTCACCGGCGTCGAAGCCATGACCGGGATCGAGCTGGCGATCGAAGCCGATACGCTCGTCGTTGGCCACGTCGTCGATCTCGCCGGGCATCCAGTGAGCGCAGCGACCGTCGAGCTGTTTGATGGAGACATCACCCATCGCGTCACCGCCTCGAGCGATCGCGACGGCAGGTTCACGATCCACGGCCCGGCGGCTGGGAAGATCGAGATCTTCGCGAGCCGTTATCCCGCCGCATCCAAGATCGAAACCCGCGAGCTAACTCGCGGTGTTCGCCCCAACGAAATCACCCTGACCATTGCACCGCACCTCATCCGCGGCGTGGTCAAGATTGGCGACGAACCGGCGGCTGGTGTTCAAGTCGGCGCGGTCGGCACGCAGATCGCGGACGGTCTGTTCAGGCACCTGATCCCGCGTGCGGAGGATGTCACGAACTCCCGCGGCGAGTTCGTGCTCGGACCGCTCCCTGAAGGCGACTACGTGCTGCGAACCAGCCGACCGGGGTTTGAGGCCACGGAGCTAGCACAGCTGACGACCCCCGCGCGCACCGGCGATGACCACGTGACGATCGCCTTGCCGGTGACCGGGCGACTGATCGGCGAGGTCGTTCGCGCGGATGGTCACCCGATTGATGATGTCAGTTTCACGATCTCGACGTTTGCAGCCGGGCTCGCGTTCTCGACCCCGACCCCGCTCGCGACCGCGCAGTTTCAGATCGAGCGCTTGACGGACGGAACCTATGTCATCGGTCTGAGTGGGCCCGGCGTCGAGCGCAAGTTGGTCGAGAACGTGGTCATTCATGCTGGCCAGACGACCGATGTTGGGACGATCCGGCTCGACACCGGTCGGACGGTGACCGGACGCGTGATCGACCGTGATGGCAAGGGGGTGCCGAATGCGAGGGTCATCGTCGGCCGATCGCTACGGTCCGGCCTGGTCAATACTGCTCTCGCGATCCAGACCGGGGCGCAGGTCGTGCGCAGCGATGCCGGTGGCCGGTTTCGGGTGGCCGGTCTCGACAGCAACCCTGAGACCGACATCGCGCTCGCGGTCACACCGGTCGGACGCTCCGCGCCGATCCAGACCGGGGCGACCGAGGGCGCCGAGCTCGTCCTCGTGGTCGAGCCTACCGGTAAGCTCACCGGCACGGTCTCCATCGCGGGTAAGCCGGCGATCCACGCGACGGTGACGGTCTCCATGCCTGGGGTTTCGGAGTTCACACGGACCAACGACACCGGGTCCTATTCGTTTCCGCGGCTCGGCGCGGGCGACTATTGCGTCGAGGTTGCGACCGATCTTATCGCCGAACCAGCTGGCAAGACCTGCCCTGTCGCCGTGTCGTCCGGTGGAAACACGGTGCGCGATCTCGCCTACTGATTGCTCGATGGCGCGCACGGGGCGGGCGGGCGGCTGCGAGTGCCGAAGCCGAGAGCTTCGGGGAGCTCAGTATCGGAGGAACGCCGAGCCCCAGGTCAGGCCGGCGCCGAACGCGACGAGGCACACCAGGTCGCCCGGCTTGATCTTTCCGAGCTCGATCGCGTCGTACATGCACATCGGGATCGAGGCCGCCGTCGTGTTGCCCCACTTCATGATCGTGTTGTGCGTCTTCTCGGGCGGCATTCCGATCATCTGCGCGACCATCTGGTTGATCCGGAGGTTTGCCTGGTGCGGAATCAACATGTCGATGTTCCCGAGGGTCAGGCCATTGGTGATCATGCCCT
>WBZN01002594.1_pt1 | contig 9982 bp, 8 predicted proteins | sample 5204281 | NCBI WGS metagenome assembly WBZN01 (sample SAMN12344347, study PRJNA552823) | activated sludge metagenome | biome: Activated sludge suspended growth; feature: Nitrification reactor; material: Wastewater; isolation source: activated sludge from nitrification reactor of wastewater treatment... | reverse complement strand
CAGAAAAACTTCGCGCGGACGACATTGTCACGGAGCGAAAATTGATCGAGGACAAGGGCCTCTACCTCGAAACGCAGGCGCGCTACCAGCACATCCGCGAAAGACTGTCCAACATGGGAATCTCGACTGACGACCTGAAACAGGGCCCGCATGAGAAGAGCCACCTGTACACCCTCACCGCGCCGATCGCAGGGACCGTCGTGACCCAGAATGCGGTGCGTGGACAGGGAGTCGGTCCAGGAGACGAATTGTTTGAAATCGTCGATACCAGCCGCGTGTGGGTCTTTGCCAACCTGCCTATCGAGCAGGCGCGCAAATTCAAAGAAGGTGATTCCGGCACGATTACACCGAAGGGCGGTGAGCCGATCACGGTGCCGCTCACCTACCTGGCGCCGGTCGCGGACGAGACCACCCGCACCATTCGCGTGCGTTTTGAAGTCTCCAATGCCAAGGGACAGCTGAAACCACGGGAGTATGTCGAGGTGGCACTAGGCTGGTCCGGTTCGCCGGTAGTCGTTGTTCCTGTCACGGCGATCACGACCATCGATAAGACCCGCGGGCTCTTCCTCCAAGCCGGAGACGGCTATACGTTCCTCCCCATCGAGACAGGCCGTGAGGGCGGCGGATGGATGGAAGTCCGACGGGGGGTGGAGCAGGGCGACCCTGTCGTCACCGAGGGCGTCTTCGATCTGAAGAATGTGCTGCTCAAGGAACAGATCGGAACCGGCGAATGAGGAGCGCATGAATCATCTACTAACCTTTTCCCTCCGGTATCGGTTCTTTACGCTGGTCGCAATGGCGGTGGTGATTGCCTCCGGCCTCTGGTCGTTCGGGCATCTCACGATCGATGCCGTGCCCGACCTGACACCGGTGCAGGTGCAAATTCTCACGCGCGCCCCGGCGTTGGGGCCGGTCGAGGTGGAACAATTCGTGACGTTTCCCATCGAAACCTCCCTGAACGGCCTGCCGGCACTGCGCGAGCTGCGGTCCATTTCTCGGTATGGTCTCTCCGCTGTCACGGCCATCTTCGACGATCGCACCGACATCTATAGAGCCAGGCAGTTCGTCGCGGAACGGTTGGCTCAGGCCATGGAACGAATCCCCGCGGAATATGGCCGTCCGGTGATGGGGCCGCTCACGACCGGGCTGGGCGAGGTGTATCAATTCACAGTCAAAGGTGAAGGGTACAGTCCCATGGCCCTGAGAACACTGCTCCAATGGGACATCGGCATGAAGTTGCGTGCCGTGCCCGGCGTGGTGGAAGTCAACATCTGGGGGGGCGAACCGCAGCAGTTCCATGTCATCGTCGACCCGTCGAAATTGTTGTCGTTCAAATTGTCCATGAAACAGGTGTTCGACGCTCTCCAGCGGAACAACGCTATCGCCGGAGGCGGCTACATCGAACATCAGCGGGAACAGCTGCTGATCCGCGGCGAAGCCCTCGCCACGCAGGTAAGCGATCTGGCTCACATCGTGGTGGCTCACGGGTCGGGCGGCGTGCCCATCTATATCGCCGACCTCGGCGAGGTCAAGGAGGGATCAGCGCTCAGAATCGGCGCCGCAACGGCCATGGGCAAGGGTGAAACAGTCATCGGCATGGTGCAGATGCTCGCTGGGGAAAACGCCCAGCAAGTGGTCACGCGCGTAAAAGCCCGTGTGCAGGAAATCCAAGCCACCCTTCCCCCCGGCGTCAGCATTGAGCCCTATTATGATCGCACGATCTTCGTCTCGAAGGTCATCACGACTGTGCGCGATAATCTGCTGGAAGGCGGCCTGCTCGTCATCGCCGTCCTGTTTCTCTTTCTCGGCGATCTGAGAGCCGGCCTCATCGTCGCCTCGGCGATACCCCTGGCTATGCTGATCGCCTTCACGGGAATGATGCAGGCGGGGCTCTCCGGTAATTTGATGAGTCTCGGCGCCATCGACTTCGGCCTACTGGTGGATGGATCGGTGGTCATGATCGACAACATTCTGCGCCGCCTGGCTCAGAAGCCGGTTCGGAACCGTGAGGAACGATTGAGGGAGGTATTGGCAGCCGGGCGGGAAGTGCTGCGTCCGATGACCTTGGCCGTGAGCATCATCATTCTGGTGTACGTGCCGATCCTGACGCTCACCGGTATCGAGGGCAAGATGTTCCGCCCGATGGCCTTCACGGTCATCATGGCATTGGCCGGCTCGCTCCTCCTCGCCGTCACCGTCACTCCGCTGTTGGCCTACTGGTTTGCCCGATCGAGTCCCGAGCAGGAGTCGACAGCTGTCATTCGCGGCTTAAGACGCGCGTATATGCCCTGGCTCCGGTGGGCGGTGGCTCGCCCGGTCTGGCCGGTCTCGATTGCCATAGGCCTGTTCATCGTGAGCCTCGGATTGGGCACGAGATTGGGCATCGAATTTATCCCTCGACTTGAGGAGGGTGACCTCGCGGTGCAGGTGTGGCGGTTGCCCAGCATCTCGCTGACCGAATCCGTCACCACCGCACTGGATATCGAACGGGTGCTGCGCCGCTTTCCCGAAGTCACGCAGGTCGTCACGCGCACGGGCAGCCCCGAAGTGGCAACGGACATTATGGGCGTCGAGATGTCCGATGTGTTCGTCATTCTCAAACCGCAGCAGGAATGGGTGACGGCGCACAGCCGCAACGAATTGATCGGCGCGATGAAGCAGCATATTGCAGAACAGGTTCCGGGCGTCGGCCTCGGATTTACCCAACCCATCGAGATGCGTTTCAACGAACTGATCGCGGGCGTGCGCTCCGACCTTGCCGTGAAGATCTTCGGGCCCGACCTGGACATGTTGAAGCAGCAGGCTGAGCGGGCGGCGCGGGCCCTGCAAAACGTGCCGGGCGCGGCTGATGTCAAGGTAGAGCAGGTCGCGGGGTTGCCTTTGCTGCGCGTCATCGTTGACCGCGGGGAAATCGCCCGGTACGGCCTCACGGCTGAGGAGGTGCTCACCCTTATTCAATCGGCCAGGGTCGGGACGGTCGTCGGGACCGTCGTGCAGGGTTCCCGGCGGTTCGAATTAGTGGTGCGGCTGGCGGACCGGGTCTCCCGCGATCCTGGTTCTTTAGGAAATCTGCTCATACCGACCATGCACGGAGAGCTCGTGCCCCTTTCTCGTGTGACCACCATTACGATCGATTCAGGGCCGGCACAGGTCAGCCGGGAACATGTGCAACGGCGAATCGTGGTTGAGACGAATATTCGCGGACGGGATTTAGGCGGCTTCGTGGCCGAGGCTCAGCGAGCCGTGGGCCGGGCGGTCACACTGCCACCCGGGTATGAGCTGATCTGGGGCGGGCAATATGAACACCTGCAGGAAGCCGGCAAACGACTGATCATGGTCGTGCCGGTCACGCTCATGCTGATCCTGGGAATGTTATCCGTGATCTTCGGCACGCTACGACCCGCCCTGCTCATTTTCCTCAATGTGCCGCTCGCCCTGTCGGGCGGCATTCTGGCACTGTGGGTGCGGGATTTGCCACTGAGCATCTCCGCCATCATCGGCTTTATCGCGCTCTTCGGCATCGCCGTCCTCAACGCCGTCGTGTTGGTGAGCCATATCCGGCAGCTGGAAGCGGACGGGTTCTCCACCGGGGAAGCAGTCTTCCAAGGAGCCATGGATCGTTTGAGGCCGGTACTCATGACTGCCCTGGTGGCGAGCCTGGGATTTCTCCCCATGGCCCTGGCCACCAGCATGGGCGCGGAGGTCCAACGACCCCTGGCCACCGTGGTTATCGGTGGACTCCTGACCTCGACAGCCCTGACGCTCCTGGTTATTCCGGCGCTCTACTCGCGCTTCATCCCGCGAGGTGCCGGTAGACCGGAGCCGGTCGCAGCCAAGGCAGGTACTGAGAATCCCGAACTGTAACCCTCCGTTGCATCACGATAAATCGTCTCCTATTTAGATGGTATCCAGGTCGTTTCCGACTCTTTTCTGGACAGACGGCTAACCCGGCGGTAAGCTTCCTCTACGAGGCGAGGGGTTTGCACGCGAGCCAGGGTTCTGCTCAGCCGCTCAACCGAATACACAACCGGCCCATCTTCCCGAGGAGTAGTTATGGCGACCATCATGGTGATCGACGACGAACCATCCATCCGCGGCCTCCTGCGCGAGGTCCTGGAACGTTCCGGACATAAGGTGGTCGAGGCGAAGGACGGTCGCGAAGCGTTGGATCTCTATCAGAAAAATAAGGCCGACCTGCTCATCATGGATCTGCTGATGCCGGAGGTGGATGGATTGGAGGCCACACTCCAATTGAGTCGTGAATATATGGACACCAAGATCATCGCCATGACCGGCGCCCAGGGAGATCGTAACTTTCTGGATATCGCGCGGCTATTCGGCGCCCACCGGACCTTCGAAAAGCCGTTCGACCTGAAGGAAATGCTGAACGCCGTGGAAGCGGAACTGGCTCGGAAGTAACTCCCGTTCCCCGCCAGTCCGCCGACTCTTCTCACGCAACCGTCCACCCGATAAAAACTACTGGAAACCCTGCCGCTGGTTCTGCAAGAATCGGCCGTGCAGCAGGCCGCCATAACCAGGCTCTCGTGTTTCTAACCCCTACTCGCGCAAAACTTCTCTGGTGTATCTGGAGCATGCTGATCCTGCTCGTGGGCATTCTTCCGCTGCATAACTTCGTCGGCCATGCGCATTGGCAATACATTCGCTGGGTGCCGACGCCTGACCAATTGAGTTCCCCGGCCGTGCTGCTTGATCTTGCTTTCGATGCCGTCGCGAACATCATCCTCTTCGTGCCATTCGGCCTGCTCTATGTCTTGCGCGGATTGGACGGCAAACCGTTCTCCCCCGGCCTCCTCATCCTGATGGCATTGACCCTCTCCTTCGGGATCGAGTACTACCAGGTCTATTGTCACAATCGCAGCACGTCGCTCCTTGACCTGCTGGACAATGTCCTGGGTGCGTATATCGGGATGAAAGCAGGTGAAGCCTATGTCAGGAGGAAAACGGCGGGAGTACTAGAGCCGGCTCCGTGAGGTTATTGCCAGCCCGTCGGATCATAACCCCGATCACGCAGACACCGATCCACGTAATTGGTAAACGCCCCGCTCGGCGGCGACCGTTTGAACACACCGCGCAAGAACCCGGCTGTTGCACCGCTGGCTGCGCCGATCATCGCACCCCTGCCCGGATGTCCCAGGATGGCCCCGCCCACTGCACCAGCGGCGGACCCGACGGCCCCGCCGGCCACTGTTCCGGTCGCCACCTGAGCCGTCTTCCCCTCGCTGGGAGACGCCCCGGCCTGTTCAGCCAGAGCCATACAGTCCTTGATATCGGACTGAGCCGCTTCGGCACCGACTTGTTGGTAATGTTCGTTGGGATAAAGAATCGGTTTGTGTGCGGAGCAGCCGGCGAGCGAGAGACTGAGGACCGAAAGTATAAGGGTTCGCCTCATGACACAGACCTCCTCTGTGCTGAACGCACGAGATGGACCGCAGACCGGCACAGACGAGACCCGGTTCGAACTAGATCCGGCCACCCAGGTCTTTCCGTTGCAGGCTCCGCATCATCACGGAATCGTTGTAGGCCACCTCACTTAAGGCATCCATGATGTGCAGCCCCTTGGCGGCGACCAATTCCTTCGCCTTGCCGTAGTTCTTTGCGCTGAAACGTGCGACGGCCGGCTGGCCGTTCACAATCTGACAGGCCAGCACTTCACCGCCTGCGACGTCCATCGTCCCGCCCTCTTCAACCAGCTTCTTCGCCTGCGACACCGTGATCTGGTGTAACCGGGCAAACTCTTCCAACCCACCCGTTTCCACTAGGCGACCATCGGGCATAATGCAGAGCCGTTTGAAGTGAGGGGACCAATCCTTCCGAAAATCGATGAACTTAATGTCGCCGCCTTTGGCCACGGCTCGATCCAGCGTGCGGTAATCGAGGCCGAGATTCTTTTGCGACAACTTCGTCTTCAATTCCTCGGGAAGCGTTCGATGAAAGACTTCTGTCGCCGCATCCGCCAGCGAAACGGCCCTGGCACGGGCCAACTGTTCCGCCTCGGCAAACTGCATAAGGTCGAGCACCCAGGTCTGTTTCGGTGTGGCACCGCTGGCATCTACCCGGCATGCAAAGAGTCCGCGCGTGAGCAGGCCGCCCACCTGCGGATACACATAGACGCCCCCGTTTGTCAGAAGTTGAATCATCTGTTCCAGCGGCACATCGTAACTTTCCGCTAGAATTTTCGCATGCGCCGGCAGGTCTTCCGGCAGCGTCATCGCACAAGCCGTCACATTCCCAGGGGCATCGAACTCCGAGTAGTCTTCGATCACATTGTACAAAATCGGCGGCTTCGGCTTTTCAATCTTCTTCTTGATCTTAAACATAATGCGCTCGTACCTCGTATCTCGTCGTTCGTCTCTCGTTTAGGACACATTCTGCGCTATCATTTACGCCCCAGGTGATGATAGGGAGGCAGCGTCAGGAGCCGTTGATCGTCCACCGGTCCGCCGATCGTAAAGTGGTAGAGCGATTGCAGCGCCAAGTCCTTAATCCCCACGACCTCATGCACCGGGTCGTCGAAAAAACAGCCGATGCCCGTCCCTCGCACGCCGGCTGCTTCAGCCTCCAGATACAGCACCTGCCCGACCAGGCCCGCTTCCCAGAATAGGCGTGGATACCACCATGCGCCGCCCTGCCGCAAGCGCCCCTCGAACTCGGCCAACATACCCAGTGAAAAGGCGCTGTCGCCGGCGATACCCTGATGGCAACTGACCTGCGCCGCCAGACGTCGCGCATCCCCCTGCAGCAACCAGTACAGGGGAAGATCGTTCGGACGGCCGGCCACCGGAGTCCATTCCAACTCAGGATTCATCGACTGCTGCAGGACCGACAATTTCTTCGCATCCCGCACCAGCACGTAGAGGCCCGGCGTCAGCCCCTCCACCCGGTGCACGAACAGCAGCAGATGAATCGCGGGGTCCCAGGGCAACAGATCCCAGGGCATAGGCCGGCGCAGATGCGCTTCGTCAGCCTGAGGCATCACACGTTGCAGCATACAAAAAAACGCGTCCGCAGAAATGGCCGTGCGGGCGTCGAAGGAGACGGCGCTACGCCGTTGCCTGATGATAACTCCTGCCTCGCTCGCCGTTCGTGAAGTGTGAACCGGTTCGGATCGGGTGAGAAGAGGATCAGGAAGTCGAACCGTTTGCTGCTCTGTTGTGGTCTTCCATGATGCATCCGCCGCCTCGTCGATCGCCTCCCAATGCACGCCATGTTCGCGGCTCAAGTCATTGGCCTTACCATGCCATGGCCCCGGCACCAGTTTACTCACGACTGCTTCATCCAGGTACAGCGGCACATTCTGGGCCTCACGCTTCACGCCGTCAGCCGGCCAGACCACCGCCAGGCAGTCGGGATGTTCCGGTTCCGCCTCACCGAAGTCGTCCTGGCGATGGGTTCCCAACAGCCGCGCCACCTGGTTTTGATCCGCCCCGTCCAGCAACAGCATCCTCCAGCCGAGAGTCGCGGCCGCAATACGTGCGGAGCCGAGTGCGTGGCCGACATCGTGGTTGCAATAGCGAAAGGCCCGCTCGCCATATTTCCAGGCTTCCCGCCAATGGACGGAACTGAGGCCGAATAGAAAGGCACCAGTCGGGAAAGGCGCGAGCACCTCGTTGATCTGTTCGGGTGAAAAGTCCGCTCGTACCTCCAAGCCATGCTCTTTGGCGGCGTAGTGATACAGCCCCGGCATGAGATCCAATCCATCGACCGGCGGCAAAAGCACATACCCTTCCGTCGGATGCAGATTGCCTGATGAAGGATTGTTGCGCAGGGCCCACTCCGACTCCCCTGCCTTCTTCCAGGCCGAGAGGCCGAGCGCCAGTTCGAAAAATCGTGAGACGGTCCGGATGGTCAATGGCTGCGAAGTCACTGCGTCTGGCTGATACATGGCATCATAAGACGGCGACTGCGGATCGTCCTCCGGATTCAGCAACGGCAGCCGAGTCAGCTGCGCCCCCTCAAATCGCCGAAACGGGTCGGGTTGGTTCGCCCAATCCAGAAACCCCAGCGATCTCGCGTAACGATTAAAATGATGTTTGGTTCGAACATGATAGGCGATCACGCGATCGACCGGATCCGTCGAGATCGGCTCGGCAGGCGTGCCGGAAAAGGGTTGATCGATAGACATGCCGGCAGTCTAACGAGGCAGAGGAAAGAAAGTAAACGCGCCCCTTGTCAGCCGAGCAATCGGGCAATGCCGAAAGCGGCCGCTGCGGCTAAACCACCGACCAGCACTGTTTGGAACCCGCCGCGCCAGGGCGGCACACCGGTAAACCCGCTCTTCACATAGCCGAAGACGAACAACGCCACCGGAGTCACCGCCACCGACCACCAGAGCGCCGTGAGGATGTCGTAAAAAAACATATACGGCAAGAGCGGAATCAGCCCGCCGAGCACATACGAGAGCGCAATCGTCCAGGCGCTGAGCCGCGCGCGCGTGGGATCCGGTTCTTCCAGGCCCAGTTCAAACCGCATCATGAAATCCACCCATTGAGTGGGATTCGATTGCAGGGTCTCGATCACCGGGGCGATTTGCTCATCACGCAATCCATACCCGCGAAAAATCTCAGCCACCTCCTCGGCTTCCCGCTCGGGAATATGCTCGGTCTCGCGCAATTCCCGCAACCGTTCCGACGCATAATGTTCCAGATCCGTCTTCGCCGCCAGATACCCACCCAGTCCCATCGCAATCGAACCGGCGGCAATTTCAGCCAAGCCGGCCGTGACCACCAGACCGGAAGAGGCCACCGCGCCCGACAATCCGGCCGCCAGCGCAAAGGGGACCGTCAAGCCATCGGCCATGCCGATCACAATATCGCGGACGGTCGCCGTTGCCGTGAAATGCCGTTCAATATGTGGCGTCAGGGGCATGAGAAGACTCCTTCTGAGATACCAAACGCCGATCACAGGCGCGCGAAGGACACGCAGGGACGAGGCAGCTGAACGCGCGCCAGGCCATCGACTGATCACCGGTCACGCGTTCGTTTACTCTTCCTGGATACGGACGAACTCGCGTGCGCTGCGGAGATCCTCCTGCGTGCAGAGTTTCAGTTCCAACAGGAGATGCTCCAGCGCCGCCACCCGCCCTGCCACCTCGGGCAGCACGATGTCGATTCGTTCCACTAATTCCTGCAACCGCCGGGTCATCCCGGCTTCGCCGCTCTTAGCCGCCGCGCCTTTCCTTGTTGGTCCCGCAGCTCGAGTACGGCCCGACTGACGTGGCACTTTGCGTTTAGGTGGCATAGCTCCCTCCTGGTTAGGGTGCTGGTGTACGCGTCTTGGCTCCGCCGGTCAAGGGAGGGATGGTAAATGCATCTGCCTGGAGGGGATACGCGGCATTTCATCCGCGGGTGAAGATGGTTATTGGGGCGGTGTCGAACCGGAATTGAGGATTGGCGAGACAGCGGGATTGCTACCGTTGAAGATTCTGAACCGATGAACCGCGTCGGTTGGGGCGAGGCGTTGATTCGCCGGCGACGCGACCCGGAAAGCCAACGCGCCGCCGGCGGATACCGTGCGGCTGGGATCGACGCTAGGCCGCCATCGCCACAGGGCTGAACAACTTCACGGTATCGTGCAGTTGCTCCAGCGCCTCCTTCAGCAACATCGGCCGATCATCGACATTGAAGCGTGTCGACTGCAAGGCGGTCGCGTGAAAAGGCGGATCCTTGGGAGCATGGGTGGGAGGCAGCTCGTCATGGTCGGCAACCACACCGGCCAGATGCACCATCGAGGCATGCAACGCATAGTCGCCGGCCTCCTCCGGGCTCAACTGGTAGCGGACGGCCTGCTCGATCTGAACCGGCATGCCCCAGGAGTGAATGAGCTCGGCGCCAACTTCGGTGAAATCGCAGCCGAAATTCGACTGTTCCACCTCCGCCAGCGGTTCCCCCAGATTGCCGGCCTCAATTAACGCCGATTGCGCACGTTCGGGGATCGTTTGGTACAAGACGAGGTGTCCGATATC
>WBZN01002592.1_pt1 | contig 9984 bp, 8 predicted proteins | sample 5204281 | NCBI WGS metagenome assembly WBZN01 (sample SAMN12344347, study PRJNA552823) | activated sludge metagenome | biome: Activated sludge suspended growth; feature: Nitrification reactor; material: Wastewater; isolation source: activated sludge from nitrification reactor of wastewater treatment... | reverse complement strand
AAACCCCACTACCGTCTGGCAGCAGGTGTGTGAGTTCATTACGACGACGGTGACCGGGGTGAACTGGCTGAAACCCACGCCGAATCGGTTGGCGAGGATGGGTTAATACGCGTTTTTAGGATCATATCATCATGTTTTGTCAGTAGGGTACGAAACCGCCCAGCCGTTGCATCGCCGTAGAACGGAGCCAATGTCTTTGCCATATCTCTTGCGTTGGCCGCCACCGCTTTCTCAGCAAAATCTCGAGACCTCCGATCTCCTTTCGGGTTATCCATCACGACATGACGAATCCAAAACACGTGTCGAGACCACTCATCACGTAACACGGCCTGCAGGTCAGCCACGGTAACCGGATGTGGGTCAGAGAGGGAACTTCCTTCATGTGCGCAACCCGCTAGAGCCATCAGCAAATTCGGTGTATAGTGCGATTCCGATGGAATGGCTCAATTACCACCATCTTCTCTACTTTTGGTCTATTGCGAAGCACGGGACCATCGCCAAGGCTTGCGAAGAGCTTCAGTTAGCTCAACCGACGATCAGCGCACAGCTTCGGGTTTTTGAGGACCGGCTAGGAGAGAAGCTGTTTCTGCGGAAAGGTCGGCACCTCGTCTTAACCGAAATGGGCCGCGTCGTCTTCAAGCACGCCGAGGATATCTTCTCCATCGGACAAGATCTGATGAACACCGTGAAGGGGCGTGGTAGCGGCCGTGCTCTTCGCCTCACAGTGGGCATTGTCGACGTCGTGCCGAAGCTCCTAGCGACTAGACTCTTAGAATCCACCTTTCGACAGTTTCCCACCGTACGTTTGGTTTGCTGGGAAGACAAACTGGACCGGCTCTTGGCTGACCTGGCGATCCATGGATTGGATTTGGTGATCGCCGACACACCGGCGCCCCCAACAATTAAAGTACAGACCTATAACTATCTTATGGGTGAGTCGGGGGTCACATTCTTTGCGAGCGCGAAGTTGGCAGCGCGCCACCGTCGTAACTTTCCTCAATCCCTCAATGGTGCCCCGATCTTGTTGCCCACCTCTAATACGATGCTTCGGAGGTCGCTGGATGATTGGTTGACAGGCCACGATCTGATACCAACCGTGATCGGAGAGTTCCAAGATAGTGCCACCCTAAAAGCGTTTGGACAGCACGGGCATGGACTCTTCCCGGGATCCACAGCGATGGAAAAAGAGATCTGTCGGCAGTATCAGGTGCAGGTGGTACGGCGGGTCGACGCTATCAAGCAGAAATTTTATGCTATCACCGTCGAACGACGGATGAAACATCCGGTGGTCATGGCCCTCTTCGACACGGCTCGTCGGGAGATTCTTGCCTAGATGGATTCTGTAATTCTTGGAAACCTCATTTTCGCCTCAACGTACGAATGTACGCCAGCACATCTCGAGTCTCCTCTTGGGAGAGCCGATATTCCCATGACGGCATTACCCTGCCCGGACGTCCTTCGTGAATAGTGGTCAGTAAATCAACATTCAGTTTCCGTTGGGTCGCGGGCGAAGAGAGATTTGCAACGGTAGCCCCGGCGATCTGAAGGCCGTCTCCTCGGCCTTTTAGTCCATGGCACGTCACACAGTGTTGGTTAAAGAGCACCTTACCCGCTCGCGCGTCTCCTTCTACCTGCGTCGGTGGTCTTCGATCGGGTTGGGTCTGCGCCCATATCACGTCTACAGGCGCGGTAGCCCAGACTCCGGCCGTACAGATCATGCCGACTAAGAAATAGAAGAGGTCAGAAAGGCTTGGAAGTATTGATGGTTGGTTTTTTAGGGCAGTCATGACCGTATGAATCCCAGCGGTGTCAGAGGTCCCACATCATAGACTACATAAAATGTTCTGGACACTGTGTTCATGAGTTACATGTACCTTCAGGTTGAGGCAGGTGCAAATAGATTAATGGATCGCTCAACATTCTGAAAATCTATGAGCGAATTGCCTTGGGATGCAGAGTCTTCTTGGTAATATGTATGCTTGATAAGCATCGATGGCCGGAAGAAGCCGAAATAGCGTTGGGGAGGCAGAGTAGTTTGTGGCTCGTGTAAATCCTGGTGTCGAAAATAGAGTACGCTCCTTGATGCCACGTGAATCGGGCTTAGACGACATTGCCGGCGACGAACTTCTCGCTTCCGCCAACCTTCAATCATGGGAGCAGGCTCAACTTCCTATGCGATGGCGATTCTCCTCCCGCCTGCCTATCACGCTCTTCCTCCTCTTTGTCGTGATCATCACCGTCATACCATGGACTCAGACGATTACTGTGACGGGTCAGATGTCGGCCTATACTCCCTACGAGCGGCCACAGGACATCGAAGCCCAAATCACAGGACGCATCAAGAAATGGCATGTGCTGGAAGGCGATCAGGTGAAGGAAGGGGATCTTATCCTTGAGCTGGAGGATAATGATCCCAATTTCATGTCTCCGCACTTGCTGGCATTTCTTGATCAACGCAAGAAAGCGCTGGAGAAAACACAGCATGCGGCGTTGGCAAGAGTCGATCAGCTCGACAAACGGATCGTTGAAATGCGGAACCTCGTGAAAGCTGCCGTCCCATCGGCAGAAGCTCGTGTTGTCGAGGCCTCGAATAAAGTGCGAGAAGCGCATCAGAAGGTCGAGGCTGCCAAGATCGCGGCAACCACAGCGACGCTGAACGTCGAACGGCACAAACAACTCTCAAAGAGAGGGTTAGTTTCTCAGCGAGAATTGGAACTGGCCATTCAGGCTGATACGGCTAGTCAAGCCGACCTGGAAGGCACGAGAGCGAATCTGCAGGCAGCCGAAGAGGCGATGAAGTCTCTCAGTTTCGGCCGTGATCAGGTCAATGCTGAGATGTTACAACGGTTGCTCGATGCGGAGGCGAGCCGCGATGCCTCGGTGGCAGAAGCGGCGAGAGTCGCCGACCAGCTTGCCGACGTGTCACTCCGCCTGTCGAACGCCGAACAGCGCCGTCTGGTCAGTAAGATTTTAGCTCCGATTGGCGGCACGGTCGTGAAGATGACCAAAGTCGGTGCCGGTGAGACAGTGCGCCAAGGCGATACGCTGGTTCGCTTGTCCCCCACTAGTACCGACAAGGCAGTTGAGATGACAGCAGATGGACTCGATGCTCCGTTATTGAATGCTGGGCGCAAGGTTAAAATCCTCTTTTATGGGATTCCAGCTATACCCCTGCCGGCATGGCCTGAACTGATGGCCGGCACCTACTCCGGCGTCATTAAAGTTGTCGACCAAGTCGACGATGGTAAAGGGAACTATCGTTTCTGGGTCGTTCCTGACCCCGACGACCGTTCCTGGCCGGAACAATCCCACGTGCGGCAGGGCACGAAGGTAATGGGATGGGTCATCTTAAACCGCGTGCCGCTCTGGTATGAATTGTGGCGGCGGTTCAACCTGTTTCCCCCAGATTATCTAGAACGCTCGCATACACTCATCGATACCTTTCTGCCAAAAGCGGGGCGGGGCTCGAAATAAAATTCCCCCATGGCGCGTAGGTCTCATACTGGATTTCGCAGGATGCAAGGCCGGTGAGAACTTCTCAAGAAGGCAACAGGGGCGATTGTCGGCCGAAATCATCCAGTGCGATGCGGCAATCGACATAGGAAGTGAGAGTGGGGTCGTTCGAGACGAAAATCACGGTCCAAGACTCATCTTTCGAGCAAATGCGTTGGAGGATATCGTCTCGCAGCCGAGGCTCCATGTCATGAATCATGCCGTCGAACACAAGGAGTTGAGGTCGGCCTAGAATGGCGCGTGCGAGGAGAATGCGCAAGACATGGGTTGGCGCCAGGATTTCTCCAAGGGCACTGACGTGTGAATTGATCCCTTGTGGCAGGGTCCTTACCTCGTCTTGAAGCTGGGTCAATCCGAGCGCCCAGCCAACGTCCTCATAGGAGACGTACGGACGTCTCCACACGATATTGTCGGCGATGGTTCCGTCTATGAGTGATAGCTGCGAATCAATCATAAAGCCACGGCAGTGGTTAACGACGCGCAGGTCGAGATGTCGAAGATCGACGTCGTTATAGGTGACCAGGCCGCTGGTGGGCAATTCGAGACCAGCCAGCACTTTGGCCAAGGACATTCGAGCCATCGTCGTTCTGGTGTAGATTCCAACTTTTCCACCGGGAGCCACATCGAGATCAAGATTATTGAACAGGGGCGTGCCATCCTTGACCATGCCCAACCCTTTGCAGGAGACGCGGATGCCGTGAACTTTGGGATCAGGCAGGGCCACCGACGAGGTGGGTGAGAGATGGAGCTGGTCTTTGGGAAGCGAAAAGAACGTATTCAATTCTTCCAACCCGGTAAAAAAGAAATAGACCTGTCCCATGCTTTTGACCACGGAGTCGAAGTTGATGAGCAGGCTGCCGACTACCACCTCCACCGCCACCAGCTGGCCGAGGGTTAATTGATCGGTGGACAAGAGCCAGCCGGCGAGAGCCAGAGCGCCGCTGTGGGCGAGGGCCTGTCCTCCGACCGAGGCGATGAATTGTCGTAAGAGGACCGCGAAGCGTGCTCGACGACATTCCATATACTTCTTTGCCAGTTGGTCGGTCTTCTCCATCAGTAATGCGTGGCTGTCGGTCGCCTTCATGTGAAGGACGTTCTTGGAGATTTCTTGTATCCAGTGCAACACATCATACTTGGCATGAGACATTTCAATGGTGGTCCGTAGCCCGCCGCGAGACAGTACGAAGAAGATAAGGGCGGATCCGAACAGCAACATGAGGTCAAAGAGGATAAAGTATGGATGGTAGAACACCAATATGGTCATGCCGATCATACCGCCGACCAATACATGGATCAGATCCACGAGAAGGGCCGACAACGCACGCTGCATGAACACCGTCTCCATAAAGTAATTTGATACTCCGGGTCGGAATCCTTGGAGTCGCACTTGGGGAAGCCTCTGGGCCATCGCGAAGGCGGTCCGGACAAACAGTCGACGTTGGAGCACCTCGACCGCATAGTATTGCAGCGCTCGGAACGCCCCGACGACTGCGAGTACAACGACCATGATGATGGCCAGCGTGGCGATCATGATCGGCTGAATCGCAAAGGAAAACGTATTGACCAATTCTTGAACGGTCAAAGGGATGATCAGCGAGAAGAGCCCGATTGCGAGGGCATAGGAGACGACGAGAGCCAGAATTCTACGTTCGAGGAGGAAGAAAATGCCAAAATGTTTCAGGACTTGATACAAGTTCGTATGGATGTCGGATGGGGATGTAGCCATATGATCTATTGGTTACGAGAACCTGTACAGACGAGATACAGGAATTTCAGGTCCTCAGATGGAGGTCGGTTTCGCTCCTCACGCACGTCACTGCTTACACTGTCGGGTCGTCTCAGCGATACCGGTTCCACACGGCTTCGTGTGGAGTTCTTGCCCAGGCTCCAATGGCCCACTGATACAGGGCCAAGGCTTTGTGATACTCGGCTTTTGCCCGAATGACCTGATTTTGTGAATCGACGGTGTTGCGTTCCCGAAGATTGACGAACAGCACGCTGCTTGTACCAATGCTGAACCGATAACGTTCTCCTTCCTCGACGATTTCTACCAAACGGAGTGCTTGTGAGGCCTCCTCGATTCGCTCCTGCGCCCGATCAATAGCGGATCGCGCGTTGTCGATATCGACAAGCACCTGGTTTTCTCGGTACTGTTGTGCGACCACAAGCCGTTCCGCCTGGCCTTGAGCCTGAAGGACTTCACCCCGACCGCGACGTTGCAGAAGAGGAACTCTCAATTCAACACCGAATCGATACCCCAACCCAAGAACAAATTTCTCCGGGGTGCGGGCCGGTGCTGCTTCTAAGTTTAGGCTTGGGAGCAGGTTGTTCTTCGCCAATCCGAGGTCGATATTGTTCATTCTCGCCTCCACCTCGAGCGCTTTCACTTCCGGCCGTTCCTTCCTCGCCTCCAGCTTATGAGCCATGACGTCGTCCGCAGTCGGCACCCGCCTTTCAGCCGGGAAGTCCGGGACGCGATCGATCGGCGGGATGGTCGGAGAACCATGCTCCCACAAGAACATGGACAGCTTGAACTGTTCCTGCTCAAGCACTCGACGTGCTGTGATGGCGACTTCCCGACGGCGGTGAACCTCTTGGCCGGCTTCCGTGACGTCGATCGGGGCAATCGCACCGGCCTTTGCACGCTCCTCCACTTGCTTGTAGCGCTCTTCGGCAACGGCCAACGCTCGCTTCTGAACGTCGAGTAACTTCGCCGCGGCCACCCATTCCCAGAATTGGTGGGCGGCGGCTAAGAAGAGATCTTGCCTCGTCTGGGCTACCGTGATCTCTGCGCGAGGAGCCGCCAATTCAGACTTCTGTAGTTCAGCACGTTCAGGGTTGATCATCAGACCCCTGAGCAGGGGAAAGAAGCCACCCAGGATGACTTGTTGATTGCCGTCCCCGAACGACAAGTCGGGAATTCTCGCGGTACCGATCGCTTGACGAAATCCGGCGCTAGCTCTAAACCCCAACGGGTGCAGCGCTTCCACCAACGTGTCGTTAAACCCCACTGTTTGTGTGCCCTTGCTTGGATCGGTACTCGAAATAAACCGTTCAAGTTCCAAATCGTTGACGAGGGCGGGTTCAAAGGCGCCGAGCGCCTTCAACATCTGCCCGCGGGCGATCGTTTTTTCAGCCCCTGCCCCTCGCAGAAGGGGGTGGGTCCGGTCGATCCGCGCATGCAACTCGTCAAGACTGAATGGAATGAGTGGAAGCGATTTGGCTGGAGAGACTTCTCCTGCTTGCCCCGCGCTAGTCAGGAGGGGCAGTAACAACAGCCAACCCAAAATAGCCGACAGGATTTTCATGGGAACGCTCCTTTCTATTGAAGGAAGTCCAGACGGACGAGCGGAGCGGCGTATAGATCAACCGGGGGGGCAGATGATGTCGTTTCCATTTGGGCAGCACGGATCCGGAGGTGTTTAGAGAACCGTCGTCCATTATGTCAAAATGCGCACTTTTGCGATAGCTATCAATTGCCCTAGCAGAATGCTGAAAAAGTCCTCCAGCGGCGTTCTCGCATCACTCAGAGGCTTGACGTACCGAAGCGTACGCCTCGCCCCTTCGCTCGCTGCGGCCTTGCTGGACGGCCTTTTTGAGCATTCTGAGGTATAAAAAGTGCCACAGTCCCTTCTATCATCGCGCAATGATGTGCGAAGCAGAAACCGAGTTTTTCAGCAAACTGCTAGGTCCCTTTAGGCCGAAAGCTTGTTGAATGCATCCAAGGCGGCAACCTTATAGCATTCGGCTAATGTCGGGTAATTAAAGGCAGTCGACAGAAAGTAATCAAGTCCACCTCCCAACCCTAACACAGCCTGGCCGATATGGATCAGCTCTGTCGCACTCGTACCGACGGCGTGGACTCCTAAGAGACGATGGTCTTCCCTATGGAACAACATCTTGAGGAATCCCCCGTCATCACCCATGATATGGCCTCGCGCAATCTCGCGATAGCGAGCAACCCCGGTCTCATAGGGAACCTTCCTCGCCGTCAGCACATGCTCTGGTTCTCCCACGGCCGAGACTTCGGGAATCGCATAGATACCGATTGGGAAATGAGGTGCCATCGGCTCTGTGTCGATGCCAAATGCCGTGCAAGCAGCAAGCCGCCCCTGCTCAGCCGAGGTGGTTGCCAGGCTTGGAAACCCGATCACATCTCCGGCGGCAAGAATATGCGGAACGCTCGTTCGATACCCCCCGTCCACTGTCAACCGCCCACGATCATCCGCCTTGAGCCCTGCTGCGGATAGGTTTAGTCGATCGGTCGCCCCTTGACGTCCGGCGCTGAATAGCGTCAAGTCAGAGACCAACCGTTTGCCTGATTCCAGAAATACCACGACATGTTGAGACGGGCTGTCGATGACCTCTAGCCGCTCGACTGCTTCTCCGAGTCGAAAGGTGACACCCGCATTGCGCATTTGATGCAGTAACTCGTCAATCAACTCTCTGTCGAGAAATTCCAACGGTCGTTCCCGTTTGTCGATCACGGTCACGTCAATGCCAAGAGTCGCGAACATCGAAGCATATTCGATCCCAATCACACCGGCTCCTACCACGGCAAATCGTCTCGGTAGGGATGTGATGTGGAGCAGCTCGTCGCTCGTGACGACGAGATTGTGTCCAGTGAGCATACCGGGTGGCGGAGCCGGTATCGTCCCAACGGCAATCAGGATATTGGCCGCTGTCACTACTCTGGATTGGTCACCTCTCGTTACCAACACCGTATGAGGGTCGTGGAAGCTGGCATCGCCTGTGAGAACGGTGACCTCGTTCCGTTGAAGTTGATCCCGAATAATCTCGGCCTGTTTTTGCTCCACCTCGGCTACCCGAGCTAAGAGGTTTTGGGCGATCGGACGCTGGCTCAAGACCGAATGTCGAAGCTTCTGCTCGAACGAGGCCCTGTTCATTTCCTGGAGGACGGCCTCTCGAAAGGTCTTACTGGGGATGGTTCCTGTATCGACACAGACCCCTCCAATGAGACGGCCCCGTTCCACGATAGCCGTGCGTTTGCCGAGTTTGGCTGCTTGCACGGCTGCGCGTTGCCCTGCTGGGCCGCTTCCGATGCAGAGGAGGTCGTACTCAAAGTGTGTCACTGAATTGCCTGTATGCAGCCGCCGTCTGTTCTCATGTTTATCGCATCACAGTGTCGTCAGTAATTCTGTCTCTCCAGTCACACGAGCATCATCTGAGTGAGGCATTATGGTCTGTCGAATGTCCACCCGAACATCACAGCTGCACCGTCCGGTGACTGGAAGTTTCGGTAAGGAACAGAGTGGTGCGGCTCGACGCCTTGGAGATGATGCGGATCGGGATGCATCAGCTTGACCCCATCCCATGCTGACTGCCCTGCAGGCTGCGATAAACCCTCGCCCCTGCGGATCGGTCCAATAAATTCGTCCTCTTGGGTAGGGATGAGCGACCGTCCCTCTCCTTCTAGGGGACCAAGTATGTGCCGATGGGCCCATGATGTGTCCGGGATGGCATACCCGGTGATGGCCAGGAAACTTAGAATCACAATAGCCTTGTTCATGATGATGCCTCCCCTCGTGTGATGCGGCATACACCAACTGTACGGCAGATGCATAGCATTTACTAATAGAAAGAATAGGAGAAAGTCATATAATAAATCTATGAAACGATTTGCTTAATCCATTAAGAAACATGTACTCATGTCGGCTCCCCCGCGCTATACAATCTCTACAGTCGGGAGGTTGGGACAGTCAGCAGAGGGATACGTGAGCTACGCATAACCCGCTCCGTCGTACTGCCGCACAACGCATCTAGAAATCCATGGCGTCCCTGAGTGCTCATCACTATGAGGTCACAATTCAAACGATTGGATGCGGACAGAATCTCATCGGCGACGATCCCGGAGGTAACGGTCCAACCCCATTGCCATCCAGGGCCGATCGGGAGGCGTACATGTGGTAGATTCCTCGCGCTCCCTACATACAACAAGTGAAATAAGATCTTGTCCTCTTTCAAGCCGGTTGCCATTGCGCAAGCGGCTTCGATCGACTCTTGGGGTGAAGGGTGATGATCCACCGGGATTAGAATCCGTCTCAATTGGGATTGTCCCGTTTCCAGAGCGACAAAGCCTTTAGTGAGTTCCGGTACAAACAAGGTCATGATTCTGGACCTTCTGGAGAGTTGCTCGGCCAATTGATTGTGCAGCCAGCTTGCCAGTTCGTCCCGCTCGTAAGTGGCCGCTACCAGCAAGTCAGCTGGTTCTCGCCAAAGAAACTGAACCATAGAAGTCACTGGATCGGCCGCCACCGCACGAATCGTTCGAACCCCGAGCCCCAACTGTAAGAGCTGCTCCTTGGTTGCTCCCTGAGGAAGCACTCCCCAACGAGCGAGAGTTGCCCGCACGCGAGGCAATTCGTAGAAGTCGGCTTCGGCACGGTCAGGGGCAACGTGCATGATCGTGAGGTCCGCTCTCGTGCCGACAGTCAACTTCAATGCGTGAGC
>WBZN01002591.1_pt1 | contig 9984 bp, 5 predicted proteins | sample 5204281 | NCBI WGS metagenome assembly WBZN01 (sample SAMN12344347, study PRJNA552823) | activated sludge metagenome | biome: Activated sludge suspended growth; feature: Nitrification reactor; material: Wastewater; isolation source: activated sludge from nitrification reactor of wastewater treatment... | reverse complement strand
CCGTGAAGTCGAACGAGCCACCGGCGGTCACACCGCACGGCGAGCCCAACAGCACGACATCGACGGTGTAGCGCCCCGCACCGAGGTCGGTGACCTGCATGGAGCGGTTGCCGAAAGACTGGGCCCAGGTCCCGGCCGCGATGCTGTTCGCGGCGGCGCCCGGATTCGCGAGCCGGAGCTTCGCGGTGTCGATCTGGAACGTCACGCTCAGGCCGCGCAGCGCCGCGGCATCACCGCGCGTGAGCTCGAACGGCACCGTGACCGCGGTCGAGGCCGGCCCGAGGCACAGGCCCGCGGTCAGCGGCGTGACGGCGTTCACGGCCGGCGCGCTGTTCACCGTGAGCGTGAGGTTCGTGGTGCCCGTGCAGCCGCGCGCGTCGGTGGCCGTGACCGCGAACACGCCCACGCCCGCGGCGAGCGGCGTGCCGGACACCTGCCCGGTGCCGGTATCGAGCGTCAGCCCCGCCGGCAGCGTGCCCGCCGAGACCGCATAGCAGTAGGGCGCCGAGCCGCCGCTGGCGGCGAGCGGGACCGTGTACGCGCTGCCCACGACGGCAGGCGTCAACGGAGGTGCCGGCAGCGTGATCGTGGCGCACGCGCCGCTGGTGTCGGGGCTCACGGCGGCCAGGTTGCCGGAGGGCACGCCGCTCACGGTGGAGAACACGCCACCCAGGAAGACGTTGGCCGGGTCGAGCACGAGCGAACGCACGGTGCCGTTCGTGTTCGGGTTCCATGCACTGACGGCGGCGGTCAGCGGATCGACCGACGCGGCACGATTGCGCAGCGTGGCCCCCACGGTGCTGAGCACGCCTGCGATGTAGACCGTGCCGCGACTCGGCACGACCGCGAACACCGGACCGTTCGCCGACGGATCCCACGCCAGCGCGAGACCGCTCGTGCGGTTCAGGGCGGCCACGCGATTGCGCGCCTGCCCGCCGATGCTGGTGAAGAAGCCACCGGCGTAGACCCGGTCGCAGGTGGCGACCAGAGACCGCACGGTTCCGTTCGCGGCAGGCGTCCATGACGTGACGCCCCCCGTCACGGGGTCGATGGCACCGACGAAGTCGCGCGCGACGCTGTTGATGGACGTGAAGTTGCCGCCCACGTAGATGGGCGACCCCGACGCGTCGATCGCGAGCACCTGGTTGTCGGTGTCGGCGATCCACGACTGGGCCGCGCCAGTCGTGGCGTGCACCGCGGCCAGGTTGGCGCGCGGCTGGCCGTTCACGGTCGTGAACAGGCCGCCGAGGTAGACACGGTCGCCCGCGACCGCGAGCGACGAGACCTGGCCATCGGCGTTCGGGTCCCAGGCGGCGGCCTGACCGTTCGTGAGGTCGAGCGCGGCCACGTTGTTGCGGATCGCGCCGCCGACCTGCGTGAAGTTGCCGCCGGCATACAGCACGTCCGCCCCGAGCGCGAGCGCCTGCACCTGGTTGTTCGCATCGGGATTCCACGGCAGCACTTCACCCGTGACGATGTCGATGGCCGCGAGGTTGTTGCGCGCCACGCCGCCGATGCCGTTGAACGAGCCACCGACGAAGACGTCGGTGCCTTCCCCGACGACCACCGACACGGTGCTGAACGCACTCGGATTCCAGGCGGTCGCGAGCCCGGTCGCCATGCTCAACTCGGCGATACGGCTGCGGTTCTGGCCGCCGATCGTGAGGAAGTCGCCACCCACGAACACGGACGAGCCCAGCAGCGTGAGGCTCTGGACGCTGTTGCCGGCGTTCGGGTTCCAGGCGGTGGCCAGTCCGGTGCTCGCCGACAGCGCGGCGATGCGGTTGCGCGTCTGCCCGCCGATGCTCGTGAACTGCCCGCCGGCGTAGACGGTCGTGCCGTCTCCCGCGATCGTGAACACCTGGTTGTTGGAGTTCGGATTCCAAGCCGTGGCCGCGCCGGTGGTGGCATCGAGCGCGGCGATGCGGTTCCGCAACTGGCCATCGACGGACGTGAATTGCCCGGCGAGATAGAGCAGGTTGTGCGTCACGTCGAGCCACAGCGCCATGACGACGCTGTTGGCGTTCGGGTTCCAGGTCGGATCGGCCGCCCCCGTGGAGTAGTCCAGCAGTGCGATGCGATTGCGGGCCTGGCCGCCGATCGCGGTGAACTGGCCGCCCACGTAGAGTCCGGTGGCCCCCGCGCCGAACGCGCGCACGGAGCTGTTCGCGTTCGGGTTCCAGGCGAGCAGTGCGCCACTCGTGGCATCCACGGCGCCGGCACGATTGCGCCCGATGCCGGTGAGGGTCGTGAAATCACCGCCCGCGTACACCACGCCGGCACGCAGCCAGAGCGTGCGCACGATGCCGTTGGTGCCGGGGTTCCAGGCGGCGACGGAGTGGTCGGCGAGCACGTGCGCCAGGTTCGCGCGCGCAGCGGCGCCCACCGACGTGAACTGACCGCCGATGTACCAGCCGCCGCTGCCGTCGGGGATCGCGGCCATCACCGTGCCGTTGACGCGCGGGAAGCCGTCGGCCGCGGTGGCGCTCACGGCATCCACGGGGACGCCCGCACCGGTCACGGCCCCGACGAACGAGAAGCTGCCGCCCACATACAAGGTCTGGCCACGAACCGCCTGGGCCGACACCTGTCCGTTCGTGATGTAGAGATCGGTGCGGACCGTCTGCGCGCCGGCCACACCGGCCCACGCACCGAGGCACGCCAGCAAGAGGCACGCCGCGACCGCACGCGCGCCGCGGACAGCTGCCACGGGCTGCACGCGAGCGGACCGGGACGGCGGGCCACTGCGCAGGGTCACGAGCGGAAACCTCACTGGAGCAGGATGAACCGGGAAGTACGGACCTCGCCCGCGCGGCGGAGCTTCACGAGATAGAGCCCCGACGGGGCGCGGCGGCCGTGCAGGTCCGAGCCATCCCAGCTGAAGCCCGCACCGGCACCGAGCGTCACGGCACCCAGCGAGCGGACCAGCCGGCCCTGCAGGTCGAGGATCTCGGCTTCGGCCGGGCCGGGCGCTCCGCCCGTCGGCACGAACTGCACGCGGCCACGCGCCGGATTCGGTTCGGCGCGCACGCCGGCGCTGAGGCCCGGGAGATCACGCCCCACGCCCACCGACACGCCGATGCCGATCTGGGCACCCGTCACCGACGCCGGCGTCACGAGCAGGCCGGCATTGAAGAACTGCGCCCGGCGCACGGTCAGCTGGGTCACCTGCTGCGTGCTCGAGGCATGGAAGCGCAGCTTGTAGAGGTTGCCGGGGCCGGTGAGCGAGAAGGCGTTGCACAGCAACACGTCGCTCACGACGATGGAGTCGCCGGCGGTGGTGAAGCGATGGAACGTGTTGTTCGGGCAGGCTCCGCTGCAGGCGCCGGTCATGAGGCAGCCCTGCTGGTTGCTCACGGGCACGAGCGGCACGGGCGTGAGCGCGGCCGGGTCGTACTGCACGACGAGATCGAAGCCGTTGAACGCCGCGCCGGCCGCCGTGACATCGAAGAACACATCGAAGTCGGTGCCCGGGGTGACCGTCTGGGTCGGCGGCGTGAGGGCCGCGGTGATGAGCGCGGACGAGCGCGCGGCACCGGCCGCGGCGAGGAGCAGCGCGAGGCCTGAACGGCTCGCCCACTTCAGGAACGTGCGCATACGGCTCCTGGGGTCCATGGTCGCGCCTACCGGAGGTGGATCATGGTGCGGGTGAGCGTCTCGCCACCGACGGCCAGCCGGACGAAGTAGAGGCCGGGGGCCACGGCATGGCGCGCGTCATCGCGACCGTCCCACGAGAAGCGGTGCGACCCGGCCGTGAACGTCCCGCGTGCGAGCACGCGCACCCGGCGACCATCGACCGAATGGATCGCGAGCTCGGCCGGTGCGTCGTGCGCGAGTGCGAACCCGAGCACGGCATCGCCGTGCGCCGGGTTGGGGCTCGGCGCGAGCAACAGCGTGCGGGCGGGCACCACCGGGTCGAGTCCCAGCGCGAGTTCGTTCGCCGCGAGCGGACGGTTCGCGGCGTCGCGCGCCTGCACCCGGGCGAGACGCAGTGCAGGGGCTCCCGCCCGCAGCGCGCGGAACGTCACGCGCACGAGCTCGCCCTCGCCCTGCAGACCGCGCCCGCGCGCCCCGAGCAGCGCGGCATCGAAGGCCGCGGCATGCGGCGACAGCACGACGCCGTGCTGCGCTTCGACCCAACCGGCGCTCGCGACCATGAGCGGCTCCACGACCGTGGCGTCGAATCCCAGTTCGGCCGACAGGCCCTGCACGCGCCCGGCCGCCGCCATGCGCACCACCGCATCGAAGCGCTCGCCGCTGGCGACCGCGACCGGCGCGTCGAGCACGAAGCGTTCGGGCGTGGACGCGGTGCGGCGCGCGGCGTCCGCCGCAGCGATGCGCGCCTGCGGGGCCGAGACCTCGCCGTAGTTGGTCGCGAACACGATCAGGTCCTCGAAGTCGATCCGGCCATCGGTGAACGGTCGCGACCCGAGACCGAGGTCGACCGTGGGACCGACATCCAGGTAGTGCACACCCGCCGTGGTGAGCGCGCTGCCGCTGATGCCGTAGTGCGCGCCGAGCAGCGACACGTCGGCATCGCCGACCAGGTTGTCGCCCTGCCCGGCCACGAGGCCGTCGGACACGTCACCGAGGGCATAGTCGGGAGCCGGCGCCGTGCGATTGGAGACCGCGGACACCTGACCGAAACTGTTCTTCGCGAACACCACGTAGGACCACGCATCGCGGCTCGCCGGCTCGTCGGTCTGGCCGCTGGCGGTGACCGGCGTGAGCGCCCAGGGCGAGCCCGGCGGATAGCTGGGCACCGGCGGCAGCAGGCCACCGGCATCGTCGTAACGCGGATAGCCACCGAACGGGGCGCGGTAGACCTCGACCGTGGCCGTGAATGCGGACGGCGTGAACGTGACGAGCAACTTCGCGGTGCCATCGGCGTCGTTGCCGCTCGTGGTGCGCGTCACCGCGAGGTCACCCACGGCCGCGGGCACTCCCTCGACCAGGAGCGCGTAGGCCTGCGCCCCGGCACAACCGGCCGCGTCCGTGGCGGTCACCGTGAAGTTCGCCACCCCGCTCGCGAGCGGTGTACCCGACAGCAGGCCGGCGGGGCTGAGTGTCACGCCGTCCGGCAGGGCACCGGAGGTGACCGTGAACGCATAGGGTGCCGTCCCGCCGGAGGCGGACAGCGAGTTCGAGTACGGGGCACCGACCTGGGCCGCCGGGAGCGTCGCGGGCAGGACCGAGACCGCCGGGCAGAGCACCGTGAAGCTGGCGCTCGTGGCCGGGGTGAGGGCGCCGCTCACGGCCGAGAGCTGGTGCGCTCCCGGAGTATCCACGGAGAGAGCAGCGAAGCTGGCGATCCCGGCGGGGTCGCTGTTCACCGCGCCACCTCCCGCCAGCGCTCCGGGCCCGACGAGCGCCAGCGAGACGCTCTCGCCCGGCACCGGATTCGCGAACGCATCCGTGACCAGGACCTGGACTGCCGGGCTCATGGAGGCGCCGAGGAGCACGTCGGTGGGTTCGACCGTGAAGGCGAGGACACTGGCGGGCGCGGGCGCGATCGCGATCGAGAACGCCCGGCTGGCCGTATCCCCGAGCGCGTCGGTCACGAGCACGACAAAGCCACTGCTCGCGGCGAGCGTCGCGGTCCCCGAGATCTCTCCGGTGGGCCCATCGAGCGACAGCCCGGCGGGCAGGGCCCCGCTGTCGAGTGTCCACACGTACGGCGTGGTGCCGAGGTCGGCGACCAGCGTCTGCGAGTAAGGCACTCCCGCCGTGCCGGCCGGCAGCGATCCCGTCACGACCGTGAGCGGCAACGCGGACGCAGTCCCCGTGAGCATGAACAGGCTGGCGCACAGGAATGCACAGGTCCGCCAGCGGATCGAACGCTCGGGACCGGGACGACGAACGGGATGCACGACTCCACGGGCGCTGCGCGAGAGCATGAGCGAGGTGTCCTGGGACATGGCGCAGGGGCGCCGTTCGAGAGAACGCCACGCGAACCCGAACGCCGCGGGGGGGGGTGCGGCGGATCGCATGGATGAACGGAACAATATCCAGAATGTGTCACGTTCGATGATACAGGGCGGTGCAGCCGGCCTCCAAGGAATTGCGCGCTCCGGGGCCCCTCCGGCCGCCCGGGGGTTCGAGCGGCCTGCACAACGCCCGCCCGCGGCCGACCCTCGACGCGAGCGCGATCGGCGCGGCTCTGCGGCGTTGCCGGGATTCCGCGCCCCAGCCGTCGGGTGAGTGGACCCAGCGCCCGCGGCCATGCGCGGGACCACCCCCCCCGGGCGCCGGCGGGGCGCCCGCGGGGTCCCGGGCCGGCCGGATGCGCCGCGTGCGCTCCTCCCCTACTCTGGCGCCATGCCGACCCCGCCTCTCAACTACCACCACCTGCGCTATTTCTGGATGGTCGCGCGCGAGGGCAGCGTGCGCCGCGCCGCCGAGCGCATGCACGTCTCCCAGCCCACTGTGTCGGCACAGGTGAGCGCGCTCGAGGACGCCCTGGGAGAGAAGCTGTTCCGCCGCGCCGGGCGCGGGCTGGCGCTCACGGAGACCGGCGAACGCGTCCGCCGCTACGCCGATGACATCTTCGCGCTCGGGGACGAGTTGCAGGCGGCGCTCCGCGAGCCGGGGCCGGCCTCGCCGCTGCGCGTGAGCATCGGCATCACGGACTCCGTGCCCAAGCTCCTGAGCCACGCCATCGTGCGTCCGGCCTTCAGCGCGGCACCGCACGTGCAGGTCGTCTGTCACGAAGGGCGCGTGGCCGACCTGCTCGGCGAACTGGCCGCGTTCCGGCTCGACCTCGTGCTCGCCGATGAGCCCGCACCCAGTTCACTGCCGGTGAAGACGCATCACCACTTACTGGGCGGCTGCGGCGTGGTGATGTGCGCGACGGCGCGCCTCGCGGCGAAGCTCAAGCCGCGCTTCCCCAAGTCCCTCGATGGCGCGGCGGCGCTGTTGCCGGCCGCGCACTCGGCGTTCCGCCGCACGCTCGAGCCGTGGTTCGAGACGCACGGCATCCAGCCGCGCGTGGTGGCGGAGTATGACGACGGCGCGCTCATGAAGATGGCCGCGGCCGAGGGCCTGGGCTTCCTGCCCGTGCCACTGGCCGCGGCCAAGGAGGCCGCCACGCGCTGGGGACTCCAGCCGATCGGTCGCGCCGGGGACTGCCGCGTGCAGTTCTACGCGATCACCACCGAGCGGCGCGTGCAGCACCCCGCGGTGCTCGCGATCACGCGCGCCGCCCACCGCACGCTGGGCGAACGCGCCTGAGCCGCTCGCGGGTTCAGCGCGCGGGAGCCTGCAGCGCGCGGCCGAGTCCGCCCTCGAGGTCGGCGGCGAGCCACGCCAGGACGGCGTAGCAGGCCACGTTCCGGCGGATGAGCAACGGATCGACCTTGTCGAACGTGTCGTTGGCGGTGTGGTGCAGGTCGAAGTAGTCCGAGGCGTCGGTGTCGAGGTCGCACACGGGCACACCGAGCGGCACGAGCTGGCCCACGTCGGCATCACCGCTGGCGTCATTGCCGCGGTACTCCACCCCCAGCGGGACGAGCAGCGAGTGCATGGCGTGGATCGCGGGCAGGTACTCGGGGGTCACGCGCGAGCGCAGACCCAGCGGCAGGAACGCCCCGAGGTCGGACTCCATGCCGAACACATGGCGCGCCGCCTCGCTCGCGTGCACCTGCGCATACGCGCGGGCGCCCGACAGCCCGAACTCCTCGTTCGCGAACAGCACCACGCGGATGGTGCGGCGCGGACGCTGCGGCGCATCACCGATGAGTCTCGCGGCGGCGGTCATGATCGCCACACCCGCGCCATCGTCATGCGCCCCGGTGCCGAGGTCCCACGAATCGAGATGGGCCCCGAGCACGACCACCTCGCCGGGCTTCTCGCGCCCGGGGATCTCGCCGATGACGTTCGCGGACTGCGTGCTGTCGGCCATGCGCGACGTGTTGCGCACGCGCATGCGTACCGTGCGACCGGTCGCGAGCTGGTCCTGGAGCAGGTCGGCATCAGGGTTCGAGATCGCGACTGCGGGGATGCGCGTGAACGCCGGGTCGTAGCGCATCGCACCGGTGTGCGGCAGCCGGTTGCGATCGGTGCCCACGGAGCGGATGACCACGGCCAGCGCGCCGCGGCGGGCGGCCTCGATCGCGCCCCGTCCGCGCACCGTCACGGCGCGGCCATAGCCCGAGCCATCGCGCGCCCGCTCCATGCGGCCGGAGAAGAACACGATGCGGCCCGCGAAGCGCGTGGAGTCGCCCTGCGCCATCTCGTCCAGGTTCGTGACCGCGACGACGTCGGCCTCGATGCCGCCGTCCGGCGTGGCGATGCTGCCGCCGAGCGCCTCGGCCGCGAGCCGCTGCGGCCACGGCGACACGGTCTCGACGCTGCACTCGCCGCGCACCCAGTGCGGCACGGTCACGGGCTCGGCGTGCACGTTGGCGAAGCCGAGTGCGCGCATGCGCTCGAGTGCCCACGCGACGGCGCGGGCGTCGCCCGCGGAGCCCGCCGGGCGCGGGCCCACCTGGCTCGTGAGCGAACGCAGCAGCTCATACGCGCGGTCGTCGGCGAGCGCGCGCTCGCGCAGCTGGCGGGCCTGTGCGAGCTGCGCCTCGCTGAACGCGCGCGACGTCGTCGCGGCGGGGCTCGCCGCGCGTGCGCGGGCGGCCGGCAGCGCAAGAGCGATCACGGCGAACAGGACCAGCAGGCGACGGGCGGATCGCGACGGCATGATGGCCTCCACAGGCGAAGGACGGGCGCCGCAGCTCACTGCTTGCCGCCCAGGATGCCCTTCAGGTCCATGATCGTGTTCTGGTCGGAGACGATCACCTGGATCTTGTCCGACAGTTTGTCGACGTACAGGTACTTGATGTAGTTCGGGTTCCGCGCCAGCGCCTGGTTGATGACCTCGATCGAGTTGGCCCGGCCGCGCGCCTCGATGACCTTGCGCTCGGCCTCCTTCTGCTCCTTCTCGAGCGTGTACTTCATCTGCTCGGCCGACTGCTGCGCGATGGTCTTGGCCTCGATCGCCTTGGTGAACTCGGGCGTGAAGCGCACGTCGCGCAGCACGACCTCATCCACGATGAAGCCGTCCTTCTCGACGAGCTGCTTGATCTTGATGTTGATCTCGTTCTGGATGTCGGCGCGCTTCTCGGAGTACACGTCCATGACCGGATATTCCGAGATCACGAGGCGGATCACCGAGCGCACGGCGGGCCGGATGATCTTCTCCTCGAACTCCGGGCCGATCGTCTGGTGGATCGCGATGAGCCGCTTGGGGTCGATGTGGTGCCACACCGTGAGGTCGATGCCGACCTGCAACCCCTCTTTGGTAGGCGACCACAGCGAGTCGTCGATCTCGCTCTTGCGGCCCTCACCGGCCTGCCCGGACATCGTGTATTCCTGCCGGCGCAGGTCGTACTCGGCCGTGTTGCTCACGAACGGCGGCACGAACGTGATGCCCTCGGTGGCGAGCGAGAAGCCCTTGGTGACGGTGTTGAACACCACCAGCGCGTGTCCGACCGGAACCACCCGGAACGTGGTCGTGAGCAGGATCAACAGCGCGATGACGCCCACCACACTGAGCGCGGTGCGCGCCGCGGCCTCGGGACTGGGCGCGACCGGCCGGCCGGAACTGTCGCGCACATGCGCCATCCGCTTCGAGACCTGGCCCCACACCGCGAGCGCAGCCACGGCCAGTACGAGCAACACGAGGAATCCACCCACGAGCGACCTCCTTCGGTGTCCGGACCGCGGGCCGCGCACCGGCAGGAGTCCCTGCCGGGCGGCCCCGCGTCAGTCCGATCAGCTCTTCTCGCCGCGCTTCTCGGCCGCCTCGCGCGCCTTGCGGAACGCGAGCTGCATCGCGGTCGGGCCATCGTCCACCGGACGAGGCGGCATCGGATCGTAGGGCTCCGCCGGCGCGATCGAGTCACGCCCCGCGCCACGCCCTCCGCGCCCGCCCGCCGCACCGGCGGGCCGTCCGCCCCCACGCGACGGGCCGCGACCGGCGTCGCGACCACC
>WBZN01002589.1_pt1 | contig 9985 bp, 13 predicted proteins | sample 5204281 | NCBI WGS metagenome assembly WBZN01 (sample SAMN12344347, study PRJNA552823) | activated sludge metagenome | biome: Activated sludge suspended growth; feature: Nitrification reactor; material: Wastewater; isolation source: activated sludge from nitrification reactor of wastewater treatment... | reverse complement strand
CATCGCACCAGCATCCATGCGATGCAGCTCGACGTGATCAAGCTGATGAGCCGCCGCCTTCTCTTTTGCCCTAGCCAGCATCCCTTCGGAGACATCGATCCCAACGATACGACAATGACGAGGGTACATGGGAAGGGCTAATCCCGTCCCAACCCCGACTTCAAGAATCTGTTCATTCGGCTGCACATTCAAATTTCGAATGGCCGATTCACGACCCTCATGGAACACTTTTCCAAACACTCGGTCGTAAAACCCCGCATAGGAGGTGTACACACGCTCAATCTTGTCGGGATCCATGTTTGCCTCCACAATCCGTACGATCCGGTCTCTGCGCACTGCAACCCTGCAGAGGAAGATACCGTCAATGGTGACGCGGGGAAAATCAATATTGAGGCGGGGAACTCAGGTAGCCCATAGCCCGCCGGAAACATTGCCCGGCGTACTGTAGCCAAACTCCTCCGTATGAGTCAACAAGCTTTTCGCGTGCCGGAGCAGAAGTTCTGGCATGAACCGGAGCGTTCACCACCGGTGTATGCCCATCCTGCCAGCCTTGATTCGTCGCGCTTCTCTATGTGATAGCTACATCCATGCTCCTCGCAGGTTTCTTTGCCAGTGCACTTATTCTCGGACTGCTCGTTGGGGATTGGGTCTATTTTATCCGCCTCACTCCGGATGCCGTGCGGTATGGCTGTCGTGTGGCCACTCGCCCTGATCAGTGGACTGGCGTAACCCTGGATACCGTCCGCGAACGTTTCGGTCCTGACGGAATCTTGATGCTGGGGCATGGCGTAGCGTGGTGGTACCCCGACCTGTCCCAGATTGCCATCCGTCCACAATACCGCCTCTTCTCCAGAAAATTCAGGACAGCGTGGCCGGTCAAAGGCCTCATTCATGTGTCTCCCCACGAAACGGCGCTGGTAACGCACTGCGTCAAGCGAATTCCCTGGTCATCAGCCCTCATCACCGTGATCTGGTTTGCCATTGTCTTGTTGGGATCGCTCACCTTTGTGGTGCAATACGCACTGGAAGGCGGATTCACGACGCTCGGCGCAGCGTTCTTGGGCATCGGTATTACCGGACTGGCCGGCATGGTCGCGCTGTTTGGAATCGTGACGGTCACCTTGTCCTATCGCTTGGAAGACAGCCGCCTCATGCAGGTGTACGATGAACTGCGTGCAGCCCTAGCACCACCCGGTTCCTCCTGAGCGGGCCAATTCATCCGCGGAAGAAGTTCAAGAAGTGATCGTACTCAACCGGCAGGTTCACGGCAGCACGATGGCGAACCAGACCGGTAATGATCCCGCGATGTTTCTTTACCAACCCCGACGTTTCAAACGCGTGACGGAACTGCTGCCATTGCAACGCAGGATCGGCTACAATTTTGACTTGTTCGTCTAGGGGAAGCGCATGCACGATGGTCGTCAAGGTGCGAACGGCTTTCTCCACGCTCTCGTAAGGGGGCGCCAGATTGAGTCGGGCGTAGAACGTCTCCAGATGCCGACGGAATTCCTCCTTCAGCACCTGAGCCGGATCTGACATAAGGGGGCGCGCTTCGGCCATACTCGTTTCAGGGATGATACGGTAGGACAAGGGTACGGAACAACTATCAAGGGAGGACAGTATGAATCGGACACTATCTGGGCTTTTCGGTGCACTCGTTATGGTGGCTTTGATCGGATGTTCATCCCATCACCACGGCATGATGAGTGGGGGCAAGAGCGACGCCTATTGGCAAAAAGGCCAGCAAGACATGGAGGGATTAGTCAATCGGACCGTGACGGATCCTGACAAGGCGAAGCAAGTCAATGCGTACGTCGGCCAAATCATTAACGAGCTCAAAGAAGGCCGTGAGCAAGAGCGCGCCTACCACCGACAACTCTATACCTTGAACGCCAGCTATGACGCGACTCCGGAGGAGTTTTCCAAAATTCTCAACGAGGCGAACATTCAACGGATGCAGCACTCGGCCAGCGTCCTGAGCCTGCGGTTCAAGATGAAGAACCTCATGACGGCCGATGAGTGGAAGACACTTTCGGACAAGATGATCTCCTACAGTGGCCGCTACTCACACGGCAGCACCGGAGCCAAGACCGGGTACTAAGCGACTGTGGGTCGCATCAAGTTGATTAGGAGTGGCGTGTTCCTGGCTTCAAGTTTCGGGAGTCCAAATTCTCTACACTCGAAATATGAAACTCAGAGTCGAGAGGCGAACGACGCGGAAGATTTGAATTACGACTGGGCCGGTGCTGCCTTCAACGGCACCGGCGCCCAGGTTGCGCCGGCATCGGTAGAACGGTAGAGGCCACTGCCGTTTGTGCCGGCGTAGAGCACTTGAGCGTTTTTTGGATCCATAGCCAGGGCGCGAATGTTCAACGTTGCAAGCCCTCGGTTCGTCACCTGCCAAGTCTTTCCTCCATCTACCGTTTTCCAAATCCCGGCTGGGCCACCGATATACAGCTGGGACGATTCCTTCGGATGAAGGACCAAGCTGCTGATGAAGGGATCGGAGATGGATTGACCAATCCGCTCCCACTGTTCGCCTTTGTTCATCGTGCGAAACAATCCTTTCGTCGTGCCGGCATAGACGATATCGGGATTCGTCCGATCGATCTCAATGGCATTGACCCCAAGGGCCATGGCCGCCATCAGTTCCGTCTCGGGGATCAGCCCATTGTTGATCTTTTTCCAGGTCGCCGCCCCATCATCTGACCGATAGACCCCGCCGGTTGTCCCACCATACAACACCGCCGGCTCCTTGGGATTGATGGCGATCGACGTCACAATGTGGACTTCCTTCATCCCGTTCATCCGCTCGACCCACTCACGACCCGCGTCTTTTGAATAAAAGGCGCCGACTGTGGTTGCCGCATAAACCTGTTCGCTGGCCGCCGGGTGAAACACAAACTGATTGATGAAGGAGACATGCTCTTTGAGGCCGACATTGTGCGGCAGCCAATGTTGCCCCCCATCCGGACTCTTATAGACCGCATCCCCCATCGTACCGGCATAGATTGCCGCCGGCAGGAGCGGATCAATCGCGAGCGTCGTCACCCGGCGTGCGCTGAAACTCGGGAACCGTTCCCAGGTCCCTCCCCCATCACGCGACTTATAGACTGCATCGTTTGTGGCGACGTAGAGGATGTCGGCATTCTTGGGATGCAAGGCGATCGAGACGATGGATTCGCTCTCCTTCTGGCAGGCGAACAGACTTAGCCCAATGAGGAGGAGACCGATGAGGGACAATCGAAAGTGGGTGAGAACTATCATGGTGGCGGCAGACCTAATCATAGGGGTCGGATGGGAGTCAAGCAGGGGATGGAAGGCCTATGTTCCACCAAGGCTCTGTGCATTCCACCGTACATTGCGCATTGCTTGATAATAATGAGGCGTTTCACTAGGCTCCGTCGTGAAGCACACAGGATTCAGAAGGGTTGCCCATCCAGAGAGTCTTATCATGGCTGAACTCGTTGAACGAATTACGGTCAACTCATGCCAAGGTGGAGGACGGCCCTATATTCGTGGGATGCGGATTCGGGTCGTGGATGTCCTGGATTTATTAGCCGCAGGGCTCTCACAGCAACAAGTTCTTGTAGAGTTGCCAGACCTTGAAGCGGAAGATGTTTCTGCTTGTTTGAAATTTGCCAGCAGCCGGCTAAGTCCCCAACTTCCCTCAGTAAATCGACCCTCTGTAAGGTTGTAGCCATGTACTGGGATGTAAAAACCGTCACACCGCTTTCAGATTACCGTCTCTACGTGGAAATCGCCGATGGTCGACGGGGCATCTTCAATGTCAAACCATATCTCGACCACGGCGTCTTTCGTGAATTGCGCAACCAGGACTATTTCAGACAGGTGGGTATCGTACTGGGCGCTGTAACGTGGCCTCACGAACAGGACATTGCTCCGGAAACATTCGTTGCTGAGCTCGTCCCAGTTGAGGCCTCACCAAATGAAACGCTTCAGCCGAACACATCGGAAGCAACACGCCACTGATATTCGGCGTTAAGCGTCTATGTGAAGTGGCTGGCCAGAGTTACATGGTGATGAGGTGAAACCATGAAGACCGTCGTGCTTGATGTTCGCTCCCCCAAGGAAGCAATGGCTGATTTTACCCATGTGTGGAAAACCGGGAAAGGAGAGAAGTCCGCACGCATCACCTTTGCCACACCGGAACTGCTCTGGAAAGTGTTGACCGTGAAGCGCTGGCAATTACTCAAGACCATGTGTGGAGCCGGCCCTCTGTCGATCCGCGAAGCGGCGCGCCGTGTGGGTCGCGATGTGAAGGCCGTGCACACAGACATAACCGCGTTGTTGAACGCTGGCGTGCTCGATCGTGGGAAGGATGGCCGAGTGATTTTCCCGTTCGACTCAGTGAAAGTCGAGTTCCTTCTCCATGCCGCATAGATCTTCGTGCGGTAAGGATGTGCCGCCCCCTGCGCCATGAGCACTCCAACCGTCGGAGACATTTCGAAATGAGTACGAAACTGACCGGTAAAGCGCTCGCCGACTTCGAGGCAAAGCGCGATGTCTGACAAGAAGTCCTGGATGACGTACGGTAGATCAAAGCCAGCGGAGGAAAACGAACAAAGGTTGAAGGCAAATCGAACGTCGTTCTTGCCTGATTCATCCTGCAATTGTACCCTGACCCCTATTCGTACTGCTGAAGTAACGCGCCGTGCTATTAGCTCCAGCCTTTAGGCAGAGGCATCAGATGATAGATATCCATCCCTGGCAACGGGGTCCACGGGAACTGCTCCAGTTCGCAATAACCGCCTACGCTAGCCCCGATGAGGCAGGTCGTCGTATTTCCTTCCTTTTAATGGATGTCTGCGTGGAAACCACGCTTAGAACGTTTCTTGGGCTCCCGGTTAAGATTTCCGGGTCAGCGAAGGGATATTTGGATCTAAAGCAATATGTCAATGGAAAGTTTCACGATCTGACAAAAGGAATCGAAGCTGCTGCACCTGGGAGAATTCCCGATAATGAATTGCATCACCTCCGATTCTATCACAATGTTAGAAATCGTCTTTATCACGAAGGCAATGGGATCACAATTCCCGAGGAGCATGTTCGTGGATATGGCACTCTGGCAGCGAAGCTCCTTAAAGAGCTCCTTGAAATTGATGGCCATGCAATGCTTCCTCGCGCGTGGAAGCAAGCTGATCTCACACAGGTGCACTCTCTCGATGAAATGCGTAGAGAACTGGAACGAGAGCTTGATCAATTCGAGAATGCGATTAATGCGGTGATGGAAAAAGTCGCACCTAAAATGGTGTACCCAAGTACAATCCGTCGGCTTAAAGAGCTCGCTGATTTTAGTATCACGACCTTTGGAGCCGACCTGCGGTCGTTTCACGATCTCATCAATAAAAATCTTACAGACGAAAAAGCAAGGGAATGGCTCTTAAAGTTCTTGGCAGATGATCTCAGTTATGATTCCCCCAACGTTGTATCAAACAGTCAATTGATTATGGAACTTGGCAAGAACCCGACGGCCTTCTATTCGTTCCTGATCGGAATGCAATTTATCCCCCTTGAGGAAATTTCCATGGACACCCTTGATAATTGGGATGACATTTCCTTTATTCAACAAGATGAGTACAGCATCCTAGGAATCTATGAGTCGGCCAAATACCTTTTGGAAATGCTTCGTGACAAGCACCGGCTTGGCATGAGCGAGACCAAATTACTTGAACGATGCAAAGATCTCCGAGACAAGCTGAAAACGATTTCACCAAAGGTAGCGGGGCTACACCTGCCCAACTAACCGCTAGAGCTGGTGGCATCATCGAGGAAGGTTCAAGACGGGATTACATTCAAGGATCTTGCTAGCCACTGCGGCTAGAGCGGCCGCTTAGACACTCCTAAACCACTATGAGCATCTACGCAACACTCTGGCGTCTGAAGTTCCCGAGGTATGGAGACGTCCACGCCGGATGCGAATGGATTGAGGTAACGGCGCAAGCAGTGCCGCCGCATATCGGCTCCTCGACGCCTGGACTCGGTTACGAGGACGGAGATCCCTATGCCGAGTTCCTCCCTCCCGCCCTCGCCACGGATGAGGATGGTGATGCCGAATTCATGCGAGCTGTCGTGATCATCACCCCGGAGACGGAGAAGGGAACTGTGCGACATCCTCAAGAGTATTCGAATCCACTTCTGACGCTTGACGGAAAGCAGTACGCGAGCATGACCTTCGACGAACTTCACAACCGCATTTGCGATGCATTACGCGGTAATCGCCCACGGCTAATTCTTGAAACACTTAGCCCGGATGGTCTGCATTCACTCCATTTCGAAGATGGAACGCCTCGCAATTCGTGAGCGGGCAAAGTATTTCTCTCGAATACGACCATTCATTCCTCGCCTCCTTCCGATACAACTGCTATCTTCCAGGACGGTCTCTCGCCACTTCGGAGAATCATAGTGGAGTTCCTCATCGTCTGCATCGCATCGTTACTGGCGTCGTCCTTCACGCTATTTTCTGGGTTCGGGCTTGGCACGCTGCTGATGCCCGTGGTCGTCCTCTTCTTCCCGCTGGAACTGGCGATTGCGATGACCGCCATAGTCCATCTAGCGAACAACCTCTTTAAAATTGGACTGCTCGGACGAAAAGCCGACTCCTCTGTACTGCTACGGTTCGGGTTGCCAGCAATCGCAGCAGCCTTTGTCGGAGCGGCATTGCTGACATACCTGGGGGAAGTCAAACCGATCTACGAATATCATGCGCTTGGTAGCGCTCGGCAGGTCTCGGCTCTCAAGCTCGTGATCGGATTCCTCATCATATCTTTCGTGGTCTTGGAGCTTTCTCCCACCTTCTCCAAGATCGCGCTCGATCGCCGATGGCTGCCGCTCGGCGGCCTGATCAGTGGGTTCTTCGGCGGCTTGTCGGGGCATCAAGGCGCCTTTCGGGGCATGTTTCTGATTAAGGCCGGACTTGAGAAGGAGGCGTTCGTCGCCACCGGGGTCGTGCTCGCCGTCATGGTGGATCTGTCCCGCATGACCGTCTACGGCACAGATATCTCAGCACATGGGGAGGCCATCGCATGGCAGTTGGTCATGGGCGCGAGCTTGTCTGCCTTTGCCGGGGCCTACATTGGTGGAAAGATGCTCAAGAAGGTCACGTTTCGGTCGATTCAACTGATGGTGTCAGCCCTGTTGATTGTGGTTGGCTGTGGGCTAATCTCAGGTGTACTGTGACCATATGAGAAATATTTAAGGGCTTCAGACCCTCTTAGTTCTACCTCAGATAGAGGAAAAGCTCTTGACCAACCACAATCTCACCTCCCATACGAAACCTGCCATGCGTTGGGAGAAGTCTTCTCTCACATGGCAGGTTCGCTGGTGGGAATGGCTCACACAGCCCCCTTCGGGTCCGTTCATGCTTCGTGCTAGATAGGAAACCGGGTACCCCGCTTGCGTCAGGCGCTCAGGAAGGCCAGTGATGACTCACTATTTCGCCGTTTCGTACGCCGCCCGCAGATCGCTAGCCGGAGGAGTCGTACTACTCACCGTGGTGAGCACGGCATAGATCAATACCGCCGTTCCGAGAATAATCCCACCGACATACAACCAAACCTTATCCATGGCATCCTCCTTTGGTGAAAGAAAGTCCAGGGCATCGGCCCTTATGTTGGTTTAGGATACTGGTGCGGACTTCTCGACGCGGGAGGAGCCAGCTCTCGCAGGTGATCGTCTACGCCAGGCCGGCGCTCACCCGCCGAGTAAATTGCCCGCCTGATTGGACAAAATTTTATGGCAGGAGCGTTCGGGGGAAAATTGGGGCAAGACCCGAAGAGATTCTACTGGTGGCAAAAATCCACACAGAATTCCATTCGTCGCAAGTCCCTCCCTCACAAATATCGACGGATATATTTCAGCTGATCGACACTTATCCCAACAACACTCATGCTCCACCCCCTCCAAGCTGGTTGACTTCTCTGTAACGAACAGACATACCTCTCAGGATGTTGACGAAGCGCACAACGATCCGTACGCCACGGCTCCCTTCCGCCCCTCATTCGATTCAAAAAGGGATCTCCCTGGCAGCTCTGCTCGATCAGGACGCAATAGACTGCCTGTCCCATAACATCAGTCTCGTCCATCCAGCCTTTGACGGCAAGGCCTTCCAGCGATCGGCCTTGAGCGGGCTGAAGCCACTCAGCATTATGCAGCGCGGGCATCATCTAGCGAAGGCCCTCCGTGAGCATCTGCCGGTACGCTATGACCAGGCCGTTCGGATTCTGCTCAAGTCACTCACTCCGCCACAGACAAGCACGGAGGATCTGGGACTAGCCGTGTTTTTCTATCTGCCGCATGTGAGCTTTGTCGCGACTTATGGGCTGGATCCGGCACATAACGATGGACATGATCCGTTCGAGATCTCGATGCTGGCGCAGTACGAACTGACGAAGCGCTTCAGCGCGGAATTCTCCATCCGCCCCTTTCTCATTCAATCGCCGGAGCGCACGCTGGCGAAACTGACGGAATGGACCAAGGACTCAGATCCTCATGTACGGCGACTTTGTTCGGAAGGCACGCGCCCACGTCTCCCCTGGGCAACCAGGATCCCGGCCTTTATCAAAGACCCTCGTCCGGTGCTGCCCATTCTTGAAGTACTGAAGGACGATGCCGATCTCTATGTCCGTCGAAGCGTGGCCAATCACCTCGGCGACATTGCCAAGGACCATCCCCGTCTCGCCTTTGAACTCTGTGAGCGTTGGCTAGAGGGTGCGACAAAGGAGCGAAAGTGGCTGCTCCGCCATGCTGTACGCCATCCTGCCAAGAAGGGTGTGAAGGCAGCCCTGCGAATACGAAGGCTAGCGAAATGATAAGGCAATCCGGCACTCAGCGGGAAGTGTCAGCCTCGCCCTCGACTTTCAAATAGCCCACTCCCTGACGGATAATCGAGACAGCATTTGCAGCTGCCGGGACCATCGCTGAAGATACCGACAAGCTGATCCCATCAGTTGCTGAACCGCTTTGTTGCTAGGAGGCAGAGTGGAACTCCTCGTCGTATGCATCGCATCGTTGCTGGCCTCGGGACTCACCCTCTTCTCCGGATTCGGGCTTGGTACGCTGCTGATGCCTGTGGTCGCCCTATTCTTCCCAATGGAGCTGGCGATTGCGATGACGGCCATGGTCCACCTGGCCAATAACCTCTTCAAGATCGGGCTGCTCGGCAGGAAGGCGGCTGGTTCCGTTCTTCTGAAATTTGGGTTGCCTGCGATTGTCGCGGCATTTATCGGAGCGGCGCTGCTCACGTATCTAGGGGAAGTCGACCCCATCTACGAATACGATGCTTTTGGAAGCAATCGGCAGATATCGGTACTCAAGTTCGTCATCGGAACTCTCATCATCTCCTTCGTTGTCTTGGAACTTTCTCCAACATTCTCAAAGACGGCGCTTGATCCAAAATGGCTTCCGCTTGGCGGCGCGATCAGTGGATTCTTCGGCGGGCTATCCGGACACCAGGGGGCCTTTCGCAGCATGTTCCTGATCAAGGTAGGCCTTGAGAAAGAAGCGTTTGTGGCCACCGGAGTCGTCCTCGCTGTCATGGTCGATCTCTCCCGCATGGTCATCTACGGTGGGGATATGTTAGCCCAAGGCGATGCCGTTGAGTGGCAGTTGGTCATTGGCGGCTGTGTTTCTGCCTTTGCCGGAGCCTACATTGGTGCAAAGATGCTAAAAAAGGTCACGCTCCGGTCGGTACAGCTGATTGTCTCGGCATTGTTGATCGCAGTTGGGGGAGGGCTGATCGCGGGGGTCCTGTGATCGCAACGATGCAGCCGTTCCTTACATCTTCAAACGCTCGGCGTAACCAGTCAACTCGACGTAGCCTTGTCCTTTGATCGGACGACCCTGCTTGCTCCCGGTCACTGCCACCGCCCCTTCCCAATAGGAGACTCGGCTGCTGCGCGACGTGCGCAGCTCCTGATCGGCGAGCAGCGGAACGACGTCGAGCACGACGTCCAAGGAGGGGAAT
>WBZN01002587.1_pt1 | contig 9990 bp, 8 predicted proteins | sample 5204281 | NCBI WGS metagenome assembly WBZN01 (sample SAMN12344347, study PRJNA552823) | activated sludge metagenome | biome: Activated sludge suspended growth; feature: Nitrification reactor; material: Wastewater; isolation source: activated sludge from nitrification reactor of wastewater treatment... | reverse complement strand
ACGCCGGGTTAACGACGCCGGCGGTCATCGAATACTTGCAGGGGCTCGGGGTGACGGCGGTGGAGTTGCTGCCCGTGCACCATGCCGTGCAAGACAAACATCTGACCGACCAGGGGCTGACGAACTATTGGGGCTATAACACGATCGGGTTCTTTGCCCCGGATATGCGGTATGCGCTGTCGCCGGTGCGGGGCCGCCATGTGCGGGAATTCAAGACCATGGTGAAAACTCTCCACAGTGCCGGTATCGAGGTGATCCTGGACGTCGTCTATAACCATACGGCTGAAGGGAACCATCTCGGGCCGACGTTGTCGTTTCGAGGAATCGACAACGCAGCCTATTACAGGTTGATGGCGGAAGATCCGCGCTACTACATGGACTACACCGGTTGTGGCAACAGCTTGAACGTTCGCCACCCGAGGACGCTGCAGCTGATTATGGACAGCCTGCGGTACTGGGTGCTGGACATGCATGTGGACGGTTTTCGGTTCGACCTGGCGTCTACCCTGGCCAGAGAACTGCACGAGGTGGACCGGCTGAGCGCCTTCTTCGACATTATTCACCAGGACCCGGTGTTATCGCAGGTCAAACTGATCGCAGAACCCTGGGACCTCGGAGCCGGTGGTTATCAGGTCGGCAATTTTCCCGTTGGGTGGGCCGAATGGAACGGCAAGTATCGCGATGCCATCCGGCGATATTGGAAAGGCGACGGGGGGCAGGTGGCCGAACTGGCCTATCGGCTGTCCGGCAGCAGCGATCTGTATGAAATGAGCGGTCGTCGTCCTTTTGCCAGTATCAATTTTATTACCGCCCACGATGGCTTCAGTCTGCACGATCTGGTTTCGTACAACGACAAGCATAATGAAGCGAATGGAGAAGACAATCAGGACGGTCACAACGACAACCTGAGCTGGAATTGCGGCGCCGAAGGTCCCACCGACGACCGTGCCATTCGTGACCTTCGAGCGAAACAGAAACGCAATATGCTGGCGACTCTGCTGCTTTCGGAGGGCGTTCCCATGTTATGCGGCGGAGATGAAATCGGGCGGACGCAGCAGGGGAACAATAACGCCTACTGCCAGGATAACGAGCTCAGTTGGCATGAGTGGAACCTGACACCAGAGACCCGCGCGTTACTTGCGTTCGTCAGGCAGGTGATCGCGTTGCGCCAGGATCATCCCGTCTTTCGCCGGCGCCGGTTTTTTCAGGGCCGCCAGATCCATGGTTCAGAAGTAAAAGACATTGTCTGGTTGCGTTCCGACGGGAAGGAAATGGACGAGGCTGATTGGAACCAGGGGCATCTGCGCGCGATCGGCGTTGTCCTGGCGGGTGATGCCATTGAAGAGAAAGACACGCGGGGCAATTCGATCGTCGATGACACCTTCCTGGTTCTTCTCAATGCCCACCATGAGCCGGTTGAGTTCACGCTGCCGTTTTTCGAAAACGGCAGCTGCTGGAACCTCGCACTCGATACGGGGAAGGCGAGCGTTTCCAACCCGGCTCCGACCTTCAAAGGTGGAGAAGTGTATGCCATCCAGGCACGGTCGGTGGCGATTCTGAGCCGCCCGTACGCCCCTCACGATTCGTAGGGGGACAGCATTTCGATTCTGTGCTTGCCACTCTCCTCTCTGCCGACAGGCAGGTCCAGGCCTCATTATTCCGCCGAACTTACCCATGATATTCGTCACGAAGTAGTACGTACGTGAATCAAGCAATATCCGGGTCGGATGTCGCCTGAATTAGGGGTATGTCCAGTCATCCTTCTCGGCCTTCGAGGGTATAACGACTCTGTACAACCGTCGGGAGGCACTCATGAGAAACCAGAAAGACCAGAGAGTGAAAGCGAAGATCATCGTGACACTCGGAGAAAGTGATGGTGCGGAAACCATTGTTCTCTACCGGGGAGGGAAAACGGGTCTTGCTTCTCGATCTCCGTCACATCGGGTTTTGAAGGAGGCCGCCCGACACCGCGGCAAAGGAGATGCGGCGTCATCTGTGGCGCCGACCTCTGCGGCGGTTGACTCATCAACAAGGGGGGGCTCGATGAATACGGATCAATTCAAAGGCAAATGGGTACAGTTTAAGGGGGAAGTCAAAAAACAGTGGGGGAAATTCACGGATGACGACCTGAAACAAATCGAAGGGGATTACGACAAGTTTGTCGGACGCATCCAAGAACGGTACGGCGACAAGAAAGAAGAAGTCATGCGGTGGGCGGACGATTGGTATACCCGTCAAGGTCAACCGGGGAGTCAACCGCGAGAAGCTCACCCTCCTCGCTAAGGCATGGTCAAATCGCAGTGAGCCTCACGTAACGACACAGGAAGGAGATCCCGTATGAAAAAAATGATCGCGATTGCGTTGTTGTCCGGAGTCATGGCGAGCCCGGCCTGGGCATTATTTGAAACCAATAAGCAGTTGACGGCAACAGCCACGGTGACTTTGGAGGATGCGGTCCGGCACGCCTTGAAGGCGGTTCCGGGAAAGGCCGTTGAGGCGGAGATCGGCAAGGAAGACGGGCGTACCGTCTATGAAGTGGAAATCGTCGATGCCAACAACAAGACTCAGAAGGTCTATGTTGATGCGCAGAGCGGTCAGACGAAGGTCGATCGTTAACGTTCCTGGGCATGCCGGCCTTCACGGGCCGGCATGCTCCGTCAGGCACTCGGAGGAACGAATATGAAACCCGGATCGGGAGTATTGTTTGTGGCGCTCACAGGCATGGGGATGCTGACGGGTGTTAGGCAGGCGGGGAAGCCGAATGTTCTTCGAGCGATGGAAGGGCTCGCCAGGCTGGTCGTCAATCAGGATCAGCTGGAAGGGAAGTGGAAACAGTTTAAGAGAGAGTTGACGCAGAAGTGGGCTGAGTTCACGGACGACGATTTGAGGTTGATTGGGGGTCGAATCGACATGTTGGAAGGCAAGATTCAAGAGCGTTACGGCGAAGCAATCCTGAACAGGCTGATACCTATGTCACATTCACAGAGGAGTTATGCAATGAAACGACGGGCCCTGCCAGTGCTATTTCTGTGTATGTCTCTCGTCATTGTTGGCGGCGTTGCTCTACCATCCATGGCAACAGCGGCTGAGGATAAAGGGCTCTTTGAGCAAATGGACATCGGGCTCCTGTCCATCGGTGGTCGCGCCACCTATGTCGATCCCAAGGACGGCTCCAGCCGGTGGTTCGGCGGTGGACAGGTGCGGCTCCACCCTTCCCGCTATTTAGCCTTTGAAGGGTCCGTGGACTATCGTCGCAATGACATCGGGGACACTCGTGTCCACAGCTACCCGGTCATGGTTTCTGCGTTGATTTATCCCCTAGGCACCACGAGACTGGCTCCCTTTCTGCTGGGCGGTGGGGGATGGTATTACACCACTGTGAAGGGGCCTGGAGGCTTCGACGATACGCAGAATCGATTTGGCGCTCATGCAGGTGGGGGACTACAGTTTTTTTTCAACAAGCATGTCTCCATCGATAGCACCTATCGATATATCTGGCTGGAGAAAATCGAGTCGCGAGACCAGAACATCGTCGACAAAAAGTTTCAAGACAACGGCCATATGGTCACGGTCGGCATCAACTTCCATTTCTAGTCTGGATCGTACAAGGCTGTGAGGTGGAATAGATTGTGGCGCGCGAATGTAAGACACAACGGGCGATGGGGCAGGCCGTCTCTGTGGATTGTGACGTTTCTGGTTTGTCTGATGACGACGGGTGGTGCGGCGGAAGGAATGACCGACGGGTCGGATGACTATATCGCCGGTTATGCGGCCGGCATGCTCGAGCATGAATTTCACCTATCAGGGGCTGTGATCCAGGTCGAACAGGGACGGGTGACGGTGTATGCCAAAAGGCTCGCCGTCGAAGGCCCGGTAAAAATCGTCACGGCCCTGGAATCGCTTCCAGGGCGGTGACGCACGCTGAAGTCCATAGGGAACTGGGGTCAAGCCGCCTTCGCGTCCCGGCGTCGTACAAGTCGTGACCCCCGAATCCGAGTCGAAATTCCTGCCGCGCGGTCTGCTAGTCGACCCACTGCACGCGGATTTGCGATGGCCCCATTTCGGCGCTGCCTATCATTCTCTCTCATCCGGCGGCCGCGAATTTGCAAGCGCATTCGGCGAGTCTTTTGCGGTGTACCGGGACGCTACGCCGTTCGAAGGGGAGTGGGAACTGGGGATTCAGGCCGGTGTCTTCGGCCTGTTCGACACGGAAAAACGATCCATCGATCTCATCAAGGCCGACTATACCATTGGCGTGGTGGCTAATTACCGGGCCGATAAACTGTCGGGGTTCGTGCGAATCCGTCACGAGAGTTCACATTGGGGAGATGAATTTCTTCTGAATAATCCTCCGGTCACCCGCATCAATCTGAGTTACGAAGAAATCGATCTCAAACTCTCATACGACCTGACAACCTGTCTGCGACTGTATGGTGGAGTGGGCATGATCGTGAGGAAGGACCCGAGCACCCTGGGGCGCGAGACGACCCAGGGGGGGAGTGGAATTAGAAAATCCCTGGTTGTTTTGGGGCGGGAAGGTCCGGCCCGTAGCCTATGCAGACTTTCAGCCCAACGTGAGAACTCATTGGGCGGTGGGGCAATCGGTGATGGGTGGACTTCAATTCGAGAACGCCAGAATCGGCGATAGAAAGCTGCAAGTGCTGGCGGAGTATTGTTCCGGTCCGGCTCCAGACGGGCAGCTGTTTACGCAACGAGTCGAATGGATCGGCATGGGTGTCCACCTCTGGTTCTGACTTGGATACGCAGGGAGCCGATTCCGGAGTCATTCGGATGAATGGTGTAGGTGGAGACTGTGTCGGCCTTCGACTCTCCGGCCTGGGGGAGGTACTTCTCCGGTTCCTTGGAATCATGACCAAAAAAATGGCGGCTATCGGCCGCCGAGAAGGGGAGGACCATGTTAGGGGAAACGATGCGAAGAAAAGCCTGTACGCATCCTCGTTGCGCCTGTGAGGCGGAAAAGGGACGGAAATTCTGTTCCGACGCCTGCCGCAATGCGACAGCGTAGACCGGGAGTTGCAATTGCGGGCACAAGGAGTGTGGCACGCAGCATGCGCATCATTCGACGGGGGCTCGTGACAAGTGAAGCGTGTCGTTCACAATCTTAGATGAGGTGCCATCATGTTGAGCTGGGCCGTGACATTTTTAGTCATCGGTTTGATTGCGGGTGTACTCGGCGTGAGCGGAGTTGCGGGGACTGCCACCCGCATCGCGTATGTGCTCTTTGTGGTATTTTCGATTCTCGCGGTCATCGGAATGGTGATGGACAAGCGGCCACCTGCCGTGTAATTCGTGCAGGTCTGCTACTTCCTGGCGCGGACCGTGCTGACAATAGCCTCATAGAGCTGACCAGCGGCACGCTCTTTGGTGACAAAGACCGCCGCCCCGGCCTTGAGCATCGCGTCCTCGATATGCTGTTCGTTCTGGACCGAGAGTCCGATTACTACCACATCGGGGTGTTCGTCCACGATGTGGCGGGTTGCTTCAATTCCGTCGATTTTCGGCATGTTGATATCCATCACCACCACATCCGGCTTGAGGGCCGCCGCGATGCTAATCGCGGCATCACCGTCGCCCGCTTCTCCGACTACCTCAAGGTCGTTGTAATTTTCCAGCACGCTTCGCAAGCCCTGCCGCACCATGGCATGGTCGTCGACCAACAGGATTCGCAATCGCTGCGAGTGGGCGTTTGGCGGACCGTTCGTATGACCGGCCTTTTGTGTCGCGGAGCGGTGGATGAAGTTGATGGAAGATTCGATGGGAGCACTGAGTGTAATCGTGGTCCCTTTTCCTTCCGCAGATACCAGATCGAGGTGCCCGCCGACCGCTTCAACGCGTTCTTGCACATTGAACAGCCCGAATTGCCCGGGATGATGCCGATCGGTTTCCAGCAGGGTCGCCGGGTTAAACCCGCACCCCTGATCGGACACGGTAATGGTCAATTGATTGTTCCGGCCGCAGGCAAGGGCGACGGTGGCTTCGTTGGTGCCGGCGTGTTTGACGATATTGAACAATAGCTCCCGGACACTCTGGTAGAGAATCACGGCGCATTCTTCCGCGAGGGGCAGTTGATCGATTTCACAGCGGATGGCCACACCGAGCCCATGCGTTTTCATTTGCCCGGCCAGCCATTTCAGCGCAGCGGGCAATCCGAATTGATACAGGATCTGCGGGCTCAGTTCGGCCACCAAAAATCGTGTGTAATTGAGCGATTGCGTGAGCATCTCGTCCGCCTCGCTCAAAAGTTGTTCGGTTTTCGTGTCCCGGACCTGCGGTCTGGCCTGGCTTAGTTTCATGCGGCCGACTACCAGCAATTGGGCAAGATAGTCGTGAAGTTCCGTTGCGAGCCGTCGTCGTTCCTGCTGTTCCGTCATGCTAATGTCGGAGGCCAACGCGCGCAGGCGTGCTTGCGAACGGACCAGGGCTTGCGTGCGTTCGTCTACCCGCTTTTCCAGCTCCACCGTCCATTGCTGCAGCTGTTCCTCGGCAAGTTTCCGATCCGTAATATCGATGGCCGCACCGAGGTATCCGCTGAATGCCCCGGTTTCCGTCATCAGAGGAACATCGCGATCCAGGATCCAGCGGTACGTGCCGTCGTGTCGACGCAATCGATATTCCAATTCGAACGGTTCATGCCGGGAGAAGTGCGCGTTGTATGCCTTGAGGAACTCGGTTCGATCGTCGGGATGAATGCTGTCGGTCCGGCCGGTCCCCAGTTCATCGTCGAGCCTTCGACCCGTGAATTCCAACCACGACCGATTAAGCCAGGTGCAGAGTCGGTCGGTACCGGCCTTCCAGACCAGCACCGGGGTGGCATCCGCCAGCATGCGAAAATAAGCTTCGCTTTCCCGGAGTCCCGCTTCGGCGCGCTTGCGCTCGGTAATATCCCGGACGATGGCGTGCCAGCGCTGGTCGGGCTGCAATTTGGCGCTGATCTCCACGGAGACCGTCCCCCCGTCCTTCCTGCGCAGCTTCCATTCTCCGGTGTGGCGGTGGCCCGCGAGGAGCTCAGCTCTGACTGCCCGTAATCTTGGCAGCTCATGCGGGTCCAGCAGATCGGTCACGCGCATAGTGAATAGCTCGGAGCGGGAATATCCCAGCATGTGACAGGCGCGATTGTTCACATCGAGATAGTGTCCGGTCATATCCGCCATTACGATGCCGTCCGAGGCCTGTTCAAAGAGATGCCGGAACCGTTCTTCGCTTTCCCGTAACGCCTGTTCGGTACGCTTGCGGTCGGTAATGTTCATAATGAGGACATAGAATCCTTCGACCGTTCCCTCGGGGTTCCGGTCCGGCACATAAGTAGACAACAGAGTTTGTTCCCCTGTTCGTCCAAGCAGGGTGGTTTCAAAAGAAATTTGCTCCCCCCTCAGCACCCGCCGGATGAACGGGTACACGTTTGGATAATCCTGCTTCAGGAGATGTTCCACTGATGTGCCGACAATCTGGTCCCGGCGCAATTCAAACAGCTGTTCGTATCCTGCATTGACGAACCGGAATCGCTCGTCCCGGTCGACATAGGCGATTAGGCCGGGCACGGCATCGGTGATGACGCGCAACTGTTCTTCGCTCTGTCGCAAGGCGGTCTCAGAGTGTTTACGCTCCGTGATATCGAGCATCACCCCGGTGATTTGACGTGGATGACCGGTTGAATCCGGAAGTACCTGCCCTGTGACCGCAATCCAGGCTTCGCCCGGATGGGCCTGCCGAAGGATGCGACATTCCAAATCATAAGCACTTAGATTTTGGACGGCATCGTCGATGGTCTGCTGAACGCGGTTCCGGTCGTCGGGATGAATCAGCTCCTGGAATGCGGCGTATGTGCTGCTGAAGCTCATGGCCGGGAGGCCGAATATACTCTCCAGTTCGGGAGAAAGAACCAGCGTATGATTATCGAGGTCCTGATGAAAGGTTCCCATGCGACCGGCTTTCAACGCCAACCGATGTCGTGCTTCGCGTTGCTGAAGAATCTGCAGAATGTGCTTCTTTTGACCGTCGGTCCGGTTCAGATTGCCGGCAAGGAACCAGAGAAAAGCCAGCATAATCAACATCACCACGGCCACCGACATCGCAACCCCGAAATTGAAGTCGTAGTGGCCGGAACGCTGAGCGCTGATACGAATCCATCCGGCCAGAATCGGCAATGCAATGGCGAAGGGCAGGACGCGTCGCAACATCACGCCCCCGAGGTTCTCGCTCGTCAAGGTGGTCATAAATCCTTTCGTTGGGCGGGCACCGATGATGCCGATTCCCAACGCGAACAACAGGTAGGCGCTGAAGATGGAGATGCTGTTGGAGGTCCCTACCTTATAAAGCGGCTGCACGCCATAAAAATAGCCGACAAGGGCAATGGTACCGATCGTACCTCCGAGCAGTGCCAGATACTGACTGACGGCCTGCTCCATGCCGCGTTTCACATCGAGCCAGAGGAAGGCCAGTCCCAACATAAGAAGCGCCAGCGCTGTAGGAGGGGCCATCCGGCCGGGATGTGGATCCAGTGAAAAATCATGGAGAGAGACGAACCACAGATCAATTCCCAGGTCGACGGCGAGCAGATATTCCAAGAGTGTCAACAACGCCAGGAGACAGGCGATGGAGGCGGAGCACTGCGCAATCCACCGTTTTATAGGGGGGCAGTCATGCTCTTCGGCCAGCAACCAGAGAGAGATGCCGCAAAAAAAGACCGCTGCCATGGTGGTCGGTTTAACTGTGCCTGCTGAAGGAAGTAGATCGAGCTGCAGTGTAGGCTGGTAAGCCCAGCTGAGGAAGGCCAGCACAGGAAATCCAATGGCCAGTCCAGCGGTCGACAGGACCAGGCGATGAACGGTGAGTAACACCGACTGCATGCGTAAATGACAAGCCTTCTGGGTACTGCCGTCGCCTGATATGACGGCTACCCTGCCACGGTTCGCGGCGTAGAGAGGATGACTCACAGCGAAACAATCGCAAGCGGCAATGCCTGGGTCCTGTTACGCCATGCGTTAGATCCGGATTTAGCATAGACGGTACGGACCTCACGCGCCACTGGGGTATTCCCTAGTCCGGTCCGGTCGGTGCCTTATTATTATGAGGACACAGGGAAATGGCGAAGGATGACTTCGTAGAGTTGGTCGGCCACTGACTCTTTCGGGAGAAACGCCACCGCTCCTGCTTCGGTCATGGCGTGATTGACTTGGGGATCGTTTCGTACAGAAATGCCGATGACTACAATGGATTGGTGTTCGCGGTACAGGATACGGGTGGCCTCAATGCCATCGATGATCGGGAGATTAACATCCATGACTACGAGATCGGGGTGAAGTGAGCGAGCCATGATCACGGCGTCCTGCCCGTCGGCGCCTTCGCCGACCACCGTCAGATTGTCGTATCCGTCGAGTATGCTGCGAAGTCCCTGTCGAACCATGGCATGGTCGTCTACAAGCAGAATTCTGACGGTGCGGGACGGGGATTGCGTGGCAGCGGCTGGCGAAGGCGAGACATCCGCCGCCTGCGCTGGCGGGGCAGACATGGCGTCGAAAGACAGCGGAAGCCGCAGGATTGCCACCGTGCCGTCTCCGGGAACAGAGGAGAGGTCGCATTCCCCTCCGAGTAACTCCATTCGTTCCCTGATGCTGAGCAGGCCGAATTTACACCGCGTATTGTGGGAGGTGGTGAGCTCTGTCACGTCAAAGCCCGCTCCTTCGTCCTCCACACAGATCCACAACTCCCGACGATCCTCATCGACGTTGATGGTGATGCAGGCACGGTCGATTTTGGCATGCTTGATGACGTTGAAGAGCAGTTCTCGGACCGATTGAAACAGCAAAACAGCCTGGTCGTCCGGCAGGGTGAACGGTTGGGCGGCGGTTTTAAGGGTGACCTCAAGCCCGTGCTGCTTCATCTGCTCGCCCAACCAGACCAGGGATTGGGACAGGCCGAACTGGTAAAGAATATGAGGGCTCAACTCGGCGACCAGTGAGCGCGTATAGG
>WBZN01002586.1_pt1 | contig 9992 bp, 8 predicted proteins | sample 5204281 | NCBI WGS metagenome assembly WBZN01 (sample SAMN12344347, study PRJNA552823) | activated sludge metagenome | biome: Activated sludge suspended growth; feature: Nitrification reactor; material: Wastewater; isolation source: activated sludge from nitrification reactor of wastewater treatment... | reverse complement strand
CGAGGAACAGCACGCCGTGGATGCCGCCGAAGCCGAGCAGCGCCATCACGCCGAACAGCCCCACGACCAGGCCGGCGAGCCGCCACGCGCCCATCTTCTCGTGTGCCCCGAACCAGCGCGAGATGACGGCGATGGTGAGCGGCACGGCGGCGATCAGGATGCCGGCGACGGAGGAGTCGATCCAGCGCTCGCCCACGGAGATGGCCGTGAACGGGATGACGAACTCGATGACGGCGAACGCGATGATCGCGCCCTTGTGGGCGCCCAGCCCGCGCAGCGCGCCGCGATGCCACGCGACGGGCAGCAGCACGGCCGCGGCGAGCGCGAGCCGGCTCCAGGCCACGACCAGCGGGGAGATCTCGTGCACGGCCAGCTTGATGAAGAAATAGGGCACGCCCCAGATGACGCCCAGCGCGGCGAAGGCGAGCCAGCCGCGGGTGCTCATGGGCGCCGGCCCCGCCGGGCCGGGGCATCGATGGATCGTCTGGTCATGGCGGGGGCGCTCCGGAACCGGGGCGGCCCACTATACTGGGTTTTCGTACAGCCCGGAAGCGGGCGGCGGCGGCCGCGCTTGCGCGCCGCACGATGGCACGGTTAGTCGACGGGGTCGATGAACAGCAGCTTGAGCGACCCCGGGACGATCGGCGGACGCCGCTGTCCCGGGGCCGCAGCCGGGTCCACGTCGGCCGCGGCGACATACAGCCGGCCGCTGTCGGGATCGATGCCCATGGTCCGGCCGGTCACGGCCGTGCGGATAGTGTCGACCACCGTCACGCGATCGCCATGCGCCACGAACACGTCGTGCGTTGCCGCGTCCCAGGTCACGTAGTCCCAGCGGTCGGGCGCGCCGAGCGGCGCCGAACGGCTGATGCGGAAGGCCGGTGGCGGCGCGTCCGCCGCGACCGGCGCAACGGCCCCATCGGCAGCGGGCGAAGCGGCAGCGGGCGAACCGGCGGCGGGCGGATCGGCGGGCACGATGGCCACGCCCCAGGGCCGCCTGCCCGCCGCGATGGTCGTGACCACGTGCATGTCGTGCGTGTCGACCACCGAGACATCGTCCGACGGGCCGTTGGCCGTGTACAGCGTGTCGCCATCGGGGCTCAGCGCTACGCCCCACGGGCGCTCGCCCACGGCCGCGCTGCCCAGCACGTCGAGCGTCGTCGCGTCGAGCGCCAGCACGTGCCGGCCTCGCCCGGTCGTCACGTACAGGCGCAGGCCATCGGGCGACAACGCGAGCCCCTTGGGCCGCACGAGTTCGCCCGCGAGGTGCGCCGTGCGGATCACCCTGAACGCGCGCACGTCGATCACCGAAACGCTCGCGTCGTTCTCGCCGGAGGCGTACAGGCGCGTGCCGTCGCGCGAGAACACGAGGTCGCGCGGCCGCTGGCCGACGGCCAGCTTCGCGACCACGCGGCCGCTGCGCGCGTCGAGCAACGCCACCGTGTCCCCGGTCTCGGAGGTGACGCCGACCAGGCCGGCGCGCTCGCTGGCCGCGACGCCCTCCGGTTCGCCGCCGACGTCGACGCTGCCGGCGCTGGCGCCATCGGACTCATGCAGGATCACGGCGCGGCCGGTGTCCTCGCTGGCCACGTACAGCCGGGCGCCATCGGGGCTCACCGCCAGCTGCTCGGGATCGGAGACGCCCGTCAGCGTGCGCAGCAGCCTGCCGCTCGCGGCATCGAGCACGGCGATGCCGTCGGCCGACTTGTCCGCCGGCGGCAGCTTCGACTCGTCGACGCCCGGCCCGCCGAGCGGCGAGCCGCTCAGCGCAATGTACAGCCGCTTGCCGTCGGGCGATGCCACGATGCCGCGCGGGCGCTTGCCGAGCGGATAGGTGCCGAGCACGCGGTGGCTCGCGCCGTCGATGACGGTGACGTCGCCGGAACCCTCGTTGGTGACGTAGACGCGATAGCCCGCGCCGGCGGCGGCATCGTGGCCCGCGAACAGCAGGGCCACCGCCAGGGCGCCGCATGCACGTGTGAACCCGGGCCAGCGCACTGCAACCATCGTGATCCTCTCCCGCCGCGGCCCTCGAGCCAGAGCGCGACGATGCGGCGCCCGCGGCATGCCGTCAACGCCGGCGGCGGCAAGAAATGTGAATGCCCGGGGGCGCGCCGCCGCAGTGGATTTCCATTGCCCGGGCGATTACTGTTGTGCGCTTTCACGCGCGGGCGATGGTTTGCATGAAGGCAGGGGCGACCACGAATGCGCTGCGCGCCGCCTGGCTCGTGGCGATGCTGTCCGCCTGCGTGGCCGCGCAGGCGGCCGAACCGCCGGCGGGCGCAGCGACACCGCCGGCGCCGGCGCCCGCGTCAGCTCCCGCTCCCGCCGCGGATGCAGCCGCAGGCGCAAGCGCCGCGGATGCGCAGGCCTTCGATCCCGAGCTGCTTCCGCCACCTGAGGAACTGCCCGAGGGCTTCGAGCTGCCCAAGCCGGGCTCGAAGCTGCCGCCCGACTACAAGCCGCGCGTCACCGATCCCGACAGGGTCGCGCGCGGCAGGAACCTGTTCGCCACGATGGGCTGCCAGTTCTGCCACGGCCCGGACATCCGCGGCGGCAGCGGCGGCCCCAGCCTGTTGCGCTCGCAGAAGGTGCTGCAGGACCAGCAGGGCGAGACGATCTACGACACCGTCACCCGCGGCGTGCCCAACACGGCCATGGTCGGCTTCGACCTCACGAGCGCGCAGGTGGCGGACATCGCCGAGTTCCTGCACAGCTTCCCGGTCGGCGGCCGCGACAGGGCGCGCGACCTGCCGGCCAGCATCGTCACCGGCGACGCGGCCGCAGGCAGGCGCTACTTCGATGCCCACTGCAGCGGTTGCCACTCAGCCAGCGGCGACCTGCGTGGCATCGCCACGCGCTACCCGAAGCCGCGCACGCTGCAGCAGCGCTGGCTGCTCTCGCGCAGCGCGCCGAAGCCCGCCGTGCGCGTGCACGGGGCCGATGGCACGCTGGATGAAGGCACGCTCGTGCGCATCGACGAGTTCCTCGTTGCCCTCAGGCACGCCGATGGCAGCCAGCGCAGCGTCGACCTGTCCGGTCCGGCGGCGCCGAAGGTCGAGGTGATCGATCCGCTGGCCTGGCACAAGGCCCAGCTGCCCGCCTACACCGACACGCAGATCCACGACGTGACCGCCTACCTGGTGACCCTCCGGTGAGCCGCGCGCACCGCGCCACGCCGCTCGTCCTGGTGGCCGCGCTGGCCGCCGGCCCGTCGTTCGCGGCGGGCCCGGCCGCGGGCCCCGCCGCGGGCCTCGATCCCGCCGCGATCCGCGCGCCGCTGTCGGCGTCGTGGCCCACCTACTCCGGCGACTACAGCGGGCGCCGCTACAGCGCGCTGCGCGAGATCAACCAGGGCAACGTGAAGAACCTCACGCTGGCGTGGGCCTCGCGCGTGTCGCCGGGCCCCGCCGACAAGGGCTCGCACCCGCGCATCACGGGCGGCAACGGCACGACCGAGACCACCACGGGCGCGATCCGCGGCTCGCCGCTGATGGTCGACGGCGTGCTGTACTTCTCCATGCCCGACAACGCCTGGGCCATGGATGCGCGCGACGGCCGCGTGCTGTGGCACTACTCCTGGAAGACGAAGGGCGGCACGCACATCGGCAACCGCGGGCTCGGCATGTGGGGCCACTACCTCTACATGGAGACGCCCGACGACTACCTCGTCTCGCTCGATGCGCGCACGGGCGAGGAACGCTGGAACGTGCCGATCGCCAATTTCGAGGAACAGTATTTCTCCACCACGGCCCCGGTCGTGGTCGGCAACCACGTGCTCGTCGGCACGGGCAACGACCTCGATGCACCCGGCTTCCTGCAGTCCTTCGACCCCGAGACGGGCGCGCTGCAGTGGCGGTTCTACACGGTGCCCATGAAGGAGGGCGACGCCGGCCTCGAGACCTGGAAGAACCTCGACGCCGCGCGCCATGGCGGTGGCAACCCGTGGGTGCCCGGCTCCTACGACCCCGAGACGCACCTCTATATATTCGGCACCGGCAACCCGACGCCCTCGTACTTCGCGGCCGCCCGCGGCAACGGCGCCGCGCTGTTCACGTGCTCGCTCGTCGCCGTGGACGTCGAGACGGGCCGCATGGCCTGGTATTACCAGACCTCGCCCAACGACACGCACGACTGGGATTCGGCGCAGACGCCGGTGCTCGCGGATGTCCCGTTCCAGGGCCGCGTGCGCAAGGTGGCGATGACCGCCGCGCGCAATGGCTACTTCTTCATGGTCGACCGGCGCACCGGCGAGCACCTGGTGACGGGCAAGTTCTCCGACACGGCCAACTGGGCCGAGCCCAGGCTGGATACGCAGGGCCACCCGGTGCGCATTCCCGCGAAGGACAGCGACGTCGGCGGCGCACTCGTGTCCAGCTCGAACCCGGGCGCCACCAACTGGCCGCCGCCGAGCTACAACCCCGACTACGGGCTGTTCTTCCTGCCGGTGGCCGAATCCTGGTCGATGTACTACCTCTCGGAGCTCGACCCGCGCGGCGCCATGGGCCTCGGCGGCATGGACGAGATCAGCCTGAGCGCGACGAACCTGCTCAAGGCCATCGACCCCAGGACCGGCCGGATCGCGTGGAAGCTGAAATACCCCGGCACGGGTCCGGGCGGCAGCGGCCTGCTCAGCACCGCGGGCCGGCTGCTGTTCTCGGGCGACCCGTCGGGCAACCTGGTCGCACGCGACCCGGCGAACGGCAGGCCGCTCTGGCACACGCACCTGGGCCCGGGCACGAACGCGCCCGAGACCTTCCTGCTCGATGGCCGGCAGTACATCGTCGTCTCCTCGGGCGACACGATGTACGCGTTCAGGCTGTACTGAGCACGCCGCGCATGCGGCACGCGCCGCACGCGGCCGTCAGCAGCTAGCGGGCCGGCGGGTACCAGTAGGCCTTGTGGCAGGCCTCGCAGGCCTCGTCGATGGCGCCGCCCGCATCGGAGAGCGCCTCCACGTCCTTCTTCTCGGTGGCGTCGAGCACCTCGCGGCCCGCGTCCTGCAGGGCGTGCACGAGGGCGACGAACCTGGCGCGGTTGGCGCCGATCGCGCCGCGGATCTGGGCGGGCCCGAGGATGCCGGGCTGCTCGGCATCCTTCACGGTGGCGCCGCGTGCGACGATGGGGCGACCCTCGACCAGCAGCAGGTTGCCCGCCTCCATGAGCACCAGCGCCTGGTGGCGCACGGCCAGCCAGTCCTCGTCGCTCACCGGCTTGTGCTCGATGGTCCCGCCGCTCGTGTTCTCGCTCGAGACGGAATTCCACAGGAAGGTGGCCGCCGGGTTGACCTCGGCCAGCATGATCTCCTGGAAGCTGGCGACGGGCCGGATGGCCGGCGCCTGCACGCCGTTCGCCTTTTGCGCGGCGGGCGCCTTCTGCGCACCGGCCGCCTTCTGCGCGGCGGGCGGCCCGTCGGCAGCGACCACGGTGCACGCTGCGAAGCAGGCCAACATGAGCAGGACGCCGGGCTTGCGGTTCATGTCGGGCCTCCGCCGGCGCGGCGCCGGCCGTCGATGTGGGTCATTCGGTGCGCCCGGTCCTGCCGCCCACGGCCTTGTCGTAGTTGGCGTTGAGGTAGTCGGCGACGACCTGGGTCACGCGCCGGAGCATGTCGTTGTCCTGCGCGCCCATCGTCCAGGCACCACTCATGGCCGCCGCGTGCTGGTAGAACTCGGGCTCGGCGATCACCACGTTACCCGGCTGCTCGACCAGGCGCACGTGCATCGTGACGTGCGAATCGCCGGCCAGTGCGCCGGCGAAGAAGCGCGTGGCGCCGCCGACCTTCTTGAGGGTGTCGACGCGCGGCTCGATGACCAGGTGCGGCCCGCCGTCGGCGTGCGCGGCCGCATTCCACTGCGCCACGATCGGCGCGACCAGCGCGTCGAAGTGCTCCTGGATCTTGCCATTCACCTTGTCCCGGCCCTTCTTCGCGGAATCCTCCGCATCGAGCTGCACCGGCTTGAGCTCGTAGGCCGAATAGCCCGCCAGCGGCCGGGCCGGCGGGGCGTTGTTCGGTTCCGCCTGCGCCAGGGCGCCGCACAGCAGCGCACCCACCAGGATCATCGAACGGCTGGCCACGGTCTTCATGTCGGCTCCCTCCGGAGGTGTCCACGGGCCCCTTGCCCGCGCCCGGCCGATCTTACTGCAAAGGGCGCCCGCATTTGTTGCGGTGAACACACGCGTGGCGCGGCCGGCAGGTACCATGGCCGCGACCGCAGCCACCCGTGACAGCCGATCATGCCCCGCTACGTCTTCCAGGTCCGACGGCTCTGGACCGAACACCAGACCGTTTCCATCGACGGCCCCACGCTCGACGCGGCACGCGACGCGTTGCGCTCACGCCTGGCGCTCGAACTGAGGCCCGGCGGCCCGCTGACGAGCGAAGCCGTGTCGTCGATGGCGATCACCGCCGCGCCCGGCGCCTGCCGGCCCGCGCCGGCGGCCGCGCAGGAAGACACCCTGGAGCTGGAGCGGCGCAGGGTGCTGCAGGCCGCGCGCACGATCTGCTCGGGCGGCTGGACCACGGAGGTGCACGTGCCCGCGGATTCGCCGCTGGAGGCGCATCCCGACTCGGGCTACTGGGTGCAGGTGCGCGTGCAGGTGCCCGACTACGCGTCGGGCGTCGGCAGCCTGCCGCCGGAGGCCGAAGGCTAGCGTCAGCCGCCGCCCGCCGCGGCCACCGACAGCGAACGCAGCAGCTCCTCGGCGCCATTCCACAGGATCTGGATGCCGATGCAGAACAGCAGGAACGCCGAGAGCCGCACGACGATGCTGGTGCCGGTCGCGCCGAGCAGCCGCGCGAGGCCCTCGGAGTGGCGGTACAGCAGGTAGACCAGCACCGCGAGCACCGCAACGGCCAGCATCGTCGCCAGCAGGTACTCGAACGCGGCCGCGTGCAGGCCGCGGGGGCGGCCGGTGCCGAGCGAGATGGCCACCGAGATCGTGCCGGGCCCGGTGGTGAGCGGCATGGTCAGCGGATAGAACGCCAGGCGGCTGGGTGCCACGCTGATCGAGGCCGGGCTGGGCGTCTCGCTGCGCCGCTGTTCGGTGGCATCGGGCTGCGAGAGCATGCGCCAGGCCGACAGCGCGATGATGATGCCGCCGGCGACGCGCAGCACCGGGATGGAGACGCCGAAGAAGCCGAGCACGTAGGCGCCTATATAGAGTGAGGCCGCCACGATGCAGAAGGCGTAGATGGCCACCCAGCGCGAGACCTGCGCGCGCGTGCGCGCGGCCAGCTCGCGGGTCGCGCCGAAGAAGATGAACGCGCCCGAGAGCGGGTTGACGATCGAGAACAGCGCTCCGAAGACCAGCAGGAAGGTGCTCATCCGGCTCCCCATGGCGAGAAACGGGGATGATACCCTCCATCGACGTCCGGGCGCCCGAGCAGGGTCGCGCTGCACAACGGGGAGCCGACCGAGCGCATGTCCCAACCGCACCTGATGCTGGCACTGGCCCTGGCCCTGCTCGTGGCGGCGTTGAGCGTGGCGGCGCGCCGCCTGCGCCTCGCCTCGCCGATCATCATGCTGCTCGGCGGAGGCCTGCTCGCCTTCGTCCCGGATGCGCCGAGGGTGCGCATCGACCCGGACCTCGTGCTGCTCGTGTTCCTGCCGCCGCTCCTCTATGCATCGGGCGTCGGCATGAGCTGGCGCGGATTCCGCGCCAACCTGCGGCCCATCCTGCTGCTGGCGGTCGGCTGCGTGCTGGCGACCGCGGGCGTGGTGGCGGCGGCCGTGCACTACCTGCTGGGCGTCAGCTGGCCGGTGGGCTTCGTGCTCGGCGCGATCGTCTCGCCGCCCGATGCCGTGGCGCCGATGGCGGTGCTGCGCGGCATCCACCTGCCGCGCCGCCTGCACGTGATCCTCGAGGGCGAGAGCCTGGTGAACGATGCCACCGCGCTCGTCACGCTGGGCTTCGCGCTGGCCGCGGTGGGCAGCGCGCCGTTCTCGCCGTCCGCGGCGGTGCTGAGGTTCATCGTCATCGTGCTCGCCGAGGCCGCCTTCGGCGTGCTCGTGGGCCAGGCGATGCTGCGCCTTCGCCACGTCGTGGACGACTCGCGCGCGGAAGTCCTGCTCGCGCTGGTCACGCCGTTCATCGCCTTCTGGCCACCGCACGCCGTGGGCGGCTCCGGCGTGATCGTCTGCGTGACAGCCGGGCTGTATGTCTCGTGGAACGGCCGGCGGCTCATCCGGCCGGCCACGCGACTGCAGGGCTACTTCATCTGGGACCTCGTGGTCTGGGCCGTCGAGGCGCTGCTGTTCCTGCTCGCGGGCCTGCAGGCGCACGTGGTCGTCGGCTCCCTCGCCGGCGGGGACTGGCAGCGCGCGCTCGCGGCCGCCGCGCTCACCAGCCTGATCGTCGTCGTCGTGCGCTTCGCCTGGATCTACCTGGGCACCTACCTGCCCTACCTGGCCCTGCCCGCGGCGCGGCGCGCGGCCGCCCGGCCGGACTGGCGCCAGCCGTTCTTCGTCTCGTTCACCGGCCTGCGCGGCGCCGTGAGCCTCGCGGCCGCGCTGCTGATCCCGCCCGTGCTCGATGGCCGCCCCTTCCCGGACCGCGACCTGGTCCTGTTCACCACGTATTTCGTGATCGTGCTGACGCTCGTGGGCCTGGGCGGCGCGCTGCCCGCGGTGGTGCGCGCGCTCGGCATCGACCGGCAGGGCGCGCTCGAGGCCCGGCTCAACAAGCGCGACGAGCAGCGCGTGCGCCTGCAGGCGCTCGAGGCGGTCGTGGCCGCGATCCCGAAGGATCCCGCGTCGCTGCACCTCGCCTCGCTCGCCAGCCGCCACCAGGCGCGCCTCGACTTCCACGCCGACGCGGCCAGCCGCGGCGATGCCGCGCCGCGCGCGCAGGCGACGGGCGTCGACCTCGAGCTGCTCGGCGTCGAGCGCGAATTCGTCGCGCGCGCCTTCGAGGAGAGCCGGCTCTCCGACGATGCGCGCCGGAGGATCGAGCGCGAGCTCGACCTCGAGGAGGCGCGGCTGCGCCACGCATCGCAGAGCGCAACGCTCGACGAAGGCGACGACGGGTCGGGCTAGCGCGGCCGCGCGGCGGCTCGCGGAAGAAAATTCTGGATTTCCTGCGCGCGGGCGCTCCTTACATATGCTGGCCGGCGAGCGGCGCGGCGCACTCCGTGCGTGCGCGACGACGCCATCGCGTCATGGAGTGCGCACTCCGTGCCCGCTCCCGTGCACCACGACGCGCACGCGCGCCTGAAGCTTTTTTAAGCACGCTGGCCCTCGAAAGGGGCACGCAAGGGCCATCGTCAATTTAATTCGACGAAGTTCTTGCGACCTGATAAATTATCGCTCGCAGGGGTCAAATGAAGAGCGGGCGCGGCACGCGCAGCGCGAAAAGAATTAAGAACCCGCAATCCCGCGACAAGAATCCGAAGCGCACACGGCGGGAAGTGGCCGCAGGCGAATGCTTCGCATTCTCAAGGGCTGCGCTCATCTCACGCAGCATTCTACTGCAACTCGCTGGCGCGTAGTCGCTTCATTACCCCAGACGCGCTACGCCCTGACACCCATGTACGACCTCGCCGCGGACGCCTACGTTCGCGACACGTTTCGCAGGGAAAGGGTTCTGCCATCGGGGTCTCACAATGAAAATCCACCAATCCATGTCGTCCGGGCGTTCGCTGCTGCGCGCAGTGGCCGCCCTGTTCGCGATCACCGCCTCGGCGCTGCTCGCCACGCCAGCGCACGCGGGTGCGGGCTGGGGTGACACCACCAACCCGTCGCCGGACGCCGCGGTCTCCGCGGTCGACAACAACGGCGCCTTCAAGGTGCGCACCTACTACGCGAACAGCCCGCAGGGCATCCAGGCGGATGCACTGACCGGCCTGATGACTCGCGACACGGGCACGCCGCTGCGCAAGTTCGTCGACGCGCTGCCGGGCCTCGGCGCGGCCCCGTTCAAGGGCGTCCCCGGCAACCTGACCGACGGCACCTACATCCCGGTGGCGGTGGGCGACACGACCAGCTACCCCG
>WBZN01002583.1_pt1 | contig 9996 bp, 9 predicted proteins | sample 5204281 | NCBI WGS metagenome assembly WBZN01 (sample SAMN12344347, study PRJNA552823) | activated sludge metagenome | biome: Activated sludge suspended growth; feature: Nitrification reactor; material: Wastewater; isolation source: activated sludge from nitrification reactor of wastewater treatment... | reverse complement strand
AACTGTCGTCTGCCGGATATGCCGGTAAATCTTGCCCGCGCAGAGAATCTGCGCCTTGGCGACCGGCATGACGAGATATAATCAGAATCGGACCGACCGGGCTGATGGTGATACGTGGAATCCGATGTCGATGAGTGCTCCGATCAACGAAACTTTGTCGGTTGCGTCACCGGTGCGACCGTCACGACCGCGCGCCGAACGGCCTGCGCTGCCTCAAGTTTTACTGCCCGCCGTTGGCCTTCGTCAGCCGCGTCCTTGGTGGACACTCGGCACATCTTCCACGGCGGGAATGATCGCTTCGCTCGTCTTTCATCTGGCGCTGTTGACAGGCCTGGCGTATATCGTCTTTGAAAGTCGCCAAGACAACGACTTCGGCACGATCTCCGGCTTGCTCGGCAGCGACGAAAACGCAGCGGACTTTATCATCGGGCCGGAGGCCAAATTCGAAGTCGGCGGCGGCTCGACCGAAGGCGACCTGCTGAGTTCGACATCGGTCAGCGAGTTCGGCAATCTGTCGCCGACCACACCGTCCGGCGGCGGGCTGGGCAATGGCGACGGTACGGGCGAAGGAGATGGTGTCGGATCAGGCATCGGAATTGCCGAGCCGACCATCAATGTTCCGAGCCATGCCGTCACTAAAGGAAGCTTTTCGGCCTGGACCGTTCCCAAGGATCCGGAACCGCGGCAGCCGTATTTCATCGTGATCCAGGTGCGGCTTCCGGAAAATCTGGTGAAAAACGGAAAATTCCGTGCCAGCGACATCACGGGCAAAGTGACGGGGACCGACACTTACAAGCAAAACATTCGTTTCAAACCGACGCAGGTCTTCCCCGTCAAAGATGGGACCGTACAGATTGAGATTCTGGTCCCCGCCGCCGAGGCGCTCGTGAAAGACACGATTCAGATTCAGTCGCGGCTGCTTAAGGAAAAGCAGACGCTGCAAATCGTGTTCTGATTGCGGAGCTATTCTCCGCAACAGGGACAGACATCCGGCACGAACACCGTCAACGTTGCGGAGTATGAAGTCGCTTCGTAGCCTTCGCCGGCTTCATCCGTTTTGTGATGCACGGCGATGAGGTAGTAGTTCCCCTCAGTGGGTGTGAATGCCGCCCGGCCGTTGTCATTGGTAGTTCGCTCATAGTGTTCATCGAATCCCTCCGCCAGTGTGACACCGCGGGGAATGAATGACACACGCGCCTCGGTCAGCGGCTTGCCCCGGTAGAGCACTTTCACACGAATGGGAATTTCGGGGCCCATCGGCGTGACGGGATTCGCCTCCGGAATGATCTCGAGCGGATGACCGAACGGTTGATCGAACCCGGGGTGATGTTCCGGCACGTCATCGAGTTTCGTGCTGGCGACAAAGCAGGTCTTCCCACTTTTGATGGACCGCGTTGGTTTGCCGTGATTCACGACGGAATCCAGCAAGTGTTCCACCACATACATTCCCGGTTCGGCCGGAATGAACTTCGCGCTCCAGAAGCCTTCCTTCGGCGTGTAACCGGTGTCGATCAGGCGGTCTTTGATGTCGTAAGCGGTACCGTTCGGGGCATGAATTTTCAGTTGGGCGTGGGTAAGCGCGATCTTGCTGGCGAGCTTATAGTCACGATGATCGTTGCCGTGATTGCCAAGCATCAAATCAACAAAGACGCCGTTGCCGACCTTCACGAGATTCGTGTTGGTTTGAACCCAGGTGTCGTGGGCGGCGGCGGTGAGAGGCGAGAGGGCAAGCGGCAAGAGGAATAAGTGTAATCTCGACATAGATACTCCGTGAGCAGGGAAGCCCAGGGGTTGCGACCCCTGGGCTTCGATTTCGAGATTTAGAAATCGCCGGTGACTTCGTTGCCGGCGCGAGAGCCGACGGCCCGCCAGATCGCCAGATCAACCGAATCGCTCACAAACCGGGCGCTCCCATCGCACAGCAGCGTCATCACACCGCCGGTATGCCGGCTGCGGGCGGCTGTCAGGCCGGCATTATGACTCACGTTGCCGCAATCGAACGTTTTGGCATTGGGCGTCAATCCGTGATTATAGATGGTGTCGCCATAGTGGCCGTTCAACCATTTCCCGCCGCGAATGCCTTTCCAATAACCTGAGGCACCGACCACACAATTCGCCGGACTTGTGTCCGTGCCGGTGATGGTATCGTTTTGCGCGGTGGCGAGATTGAGCACCTGCTGTTCCGCTTTGACAGGCGGTGTGCTGCCGGGAATGACGGGTGCGGCTGTCGCCGTCCCGCCGCCGCCGCTCAATCCCATGCCGAGAATCTGCTCGCTGACCATCACGGTGTTCGAAAGGCCGTCAGTCACGTTGCGAAATTTAATGGTGCCGAACAGCTTCACGTCGAACATCACACCATCGCCGCGGCGGATGTAGCGCGCGGTCGCATCAGCACCGCTGCCGGCACAGACGACATAATTCGTCGGCGCATACGAGATGCCTTCCACGCGGGCGAAATCACTGGGGCAGACGTAGGCCGGAATAACGGTCATCGCGGCGACCACATTCTGGGAATACGGGACAATTGGCGGTTCCACGAAGGTGGGAGCCGTGTTGAAGTCGATCAGGTGGTACAGATTCGCACCGTCCATGTAAGGCAGCATGGCGGCGTGAGCCGAAAAAACCATCGGGAAACCCACGCGTCCCGGTGGGAAACATCCATGAGACGATTCGTAGTTATGAATCGCCAGACCGATTTGCTTGAGATTATTGCGGCACTGAGTTCGCCGGGCGGCTTCGCGGGCCTGTTGAACAGCCGGCAGCAGCAGGGCGATCAGGATGGCGATGATGGCGATCACCACCAGCAGTTCAATCAACGTGAAGCCGCGCGCATGGCGCAGCGGTGAATTGCGAGACATGAATCCCCCTCTCTGGGAAATGAAGCACATCCGACGACGCAACCACGCAACGTCGGGATGAAACCGAGGGGGCACAACCCCGCGGTTCTTCAAACCAGGGAGCATTCCGGCGGAGGAACGGGTGGGGGCGCGATCTGGCCGCAGCGGAAATCATCAGAGTTCGAATCCACCGCAATCAACCATGCGGCCAGGTTCAACTCGGCGGCGGGCTGCAACACCCGCGGTTCATGGCAACGCAACGATTCACCATCGGTGTTATCACCACAGGGACAGGCATTGTGATACGCCAGTTCGACGGACCGTTTTGTCGCGGGGGTGGCAGTCGGAGTGCTGCAGGCTTTCTTCGAGCAGCAGCTTTTGGCCGTCGCTTTGGATTTCATCCGGCAGCAGCAGCGTCCAATGCGACGCAGTGAGGCGGGGCATTCGCAGACGCCGCCGGCTCGGGTGGCCGGTTCAGCCGTCTCGGCACTGACGGTGAAATTCAGATTCGGCAAGCCGACTTGACCCATCAGCACCGCTGCTAGACAGATCCACCGGATCGCACGCAATGATAGCGCGCGGACCAGCAACTTCGGCGAAAGTCGGGCACGTTGCATCGACAAACATTCGCAGGCAGGTGAATTCCACTTGTAGGGTATCCCCCGCAGCAACCCGGCTCAAGCGTGGAATGGGTTCCGGAAGGCGGAAGTGCGAAGGCGGAAGCCGGAAGGAAAAAGGCCAGCCAGCTGCAAACTTCCGACATCCGCCTTAACTTTACGGCTGCGACTCCGTGCGGCGCTGGGCCGCAAGCCAGGTGTCGACGCGGCGCTGCAATAAGGTGATCTGCACCAGTTCGCTGGCGTCGACCGAAATGGAACCCGGCGGCAGGCCGGCATCACTGATTTGCGCCGTGCGGAACGGAGCCGGGGCGAGACCTGCTTGGGCGGCGGCAGCCAGCGCGGCGGTCAGCATGCCGAGGGGAACCAGCATGGCACACGTCGTGATCAAACCAAAGATCGCTGACCGGCGGGTGTGTTTTCGTGATAATTGTTCGAGACGGATGTCGAGCGACGACTGCACCACGCGCTGGCGGAAATCGACCGACATGATGGCGGGGGGCGTGGTCGCTTTCAGAAAGCGTTCCAACTGACGGGCATCGGATTCACGGAGCGGCATAGGAGACCTCCTGTGCCAGTGCGCCAAGACTGCGTTCGAGCTTTTCGAGGGCGTAGCGATATCGGCTGGCCGCCGTGTTGGCCGAGCCGCCGATGACTTCCGCGATCTCCAGAAAGGTCAGATTTTCCCAGATTTTCAGGACGACGACTTCCGCCTGTTCAGCCGGCAGTTGTTGAATGGCTGTGGCAACCTGCTGACGGATTTCTTCTTCTTCCACTGACCACCGCCAGTGCGGGGCCACCACCTGTTCCGTCGGCAAACCGTGGGACGGGCGCTGCTTCGACAGGAGCCGTAGCGATTCGTTTCTCACAACGCGTAGACAATAAGCCCAAGGGAACTCCGCATCGGCCAGTGCTTCGGGATGACAGGCCAGCCGGATCATGGCGGCTTGCACCGCATCTTCCGAGTCGCTGGTATTTCGCAAAATGGCACAGGCATACCGGACAAGCCGTGCCCCGACGAGATCGAACAGCAATCCCAGTGCCGACAAATCGCCGCCCGCCATTTGTCGGGCATACGTTCGCATACGCATCAGCACGTGCTGTGGGTCAGGAGTCCTCATGAATTTCAGTCCACGGACCAGAGTCACGCAACACAAGCTAAACCCTTGACCAGACTCGTGAAATCACCGGTTCGGAACACGTCTTGAGACGTTCGATGCTTGAATAACCTGGGCCGGAGTGGAATTTGTTTGGGAATCTCGCACAATGACTGAAAAAAGTTCGCCATCATGCCGATGCGGCCGAGTGACCGCCGGGAGTAAACTGCCGACTATGCCTCATGCTACCGACCTGGTGCAGGAATTGCGCTGGAAAAAATTTCCGCTGCTCGATGACGGTTTCGTCTGTCTGGTCGACGTCATGGGGACCGACGATTCGGTCGTGCAGGCGGCCCGGGTCAGCTACGGCGAAGGAACCAAACGGGTTTCCGATGACCGGACGCTGATCCGATATCTCATGCGTCATCGGCATACCACGCCGTTTGAAATGGCCGAGCTGAAGTTTCTCGTGCGTGTGCCGATGGACTGCTGGCGGCAGTGGATTCGCCATCGTATGGCCAGCGTGAACGAATACAGCACCCGATACTCCGTTGCGATTGATTCGGCGCAAACCACCCCGCCGGAAGCCTGGCGGACACAGGCGACACAAAACCGACAGGGGAGCGGAGTGCCGTTGCCAAATGAAATTGGCACGCAGCTTTCCGAGGACGAGCGACAACTCCATCGCCAAGCCCGGCAGGTCTATGACGCCCGGCTGCAGGCGGGTGTGGCTCGCGAACAGGCACGGAAGGATTTACCGCTGTCGACCTACACCGAAGCGTATTGGAAAGTCGATCTGCACAATCTGCTCAATTTTCTATCGTTGCGGATGGATGCCCACGCCCAAGAAGAGATTCGATTGTATGCCACGACGATCGGCCGTCAGATCGTCCAGCCGTTGTTTCCCATCGTTTGGCAGGCATTTGAAGATTATCGCCTGAGCAGTACCTTTCTGAGCGGTTTAGAGCATAGCGTCATCCGTCGGCTGACTCAGGCGGCGGCTGCCAGTGGAAAGGCCCCGCCATACTCATCTGCCGACTTTCTCGCCGCTCAAGACGAAAGCTGGCGCGATCTGACCCGCTGCCGGGAACGTGACGAATGCCGTGAGAAGCTGGTGGATTTGGGATTGCTATCCGACGAATAACACATCGCTCGACACGGGATTGGCAACTGCTGTGATGAGTTTTGGTGTCGGCACAGAGGCATGGGGTGGATCGATGTAATACGTTTCCATCGGCTCCAGTGGGACATAGGCCGACGGCCGATATTCACCCGGTTGTTCGGCCAATTCCGCGTCGCGGAACGCCATCTCCTCGAGCACAATCGGGTGCCAGTTGCGGCCTCGCTGAGAACGCGGGACGTAATGTTGCCGAGCCCAATTTCGCAATCTCAATTCTCGAATGAGATCGAACGAGGCAATCGGGCCTGGCATGATGCATTCCGCACAGGGATTTTGGCGAATCGGGCAGAGTCATCTCGATTTTCGGCTTGGGCAAGCCGTGACGATCAGTCAGACTCTTGACCGCGATCAGCACAGCAGGATTCGATGCGTCGGATGCGTCAGAAGTGGTAAAACCGGCATCGGCTGAGTGGCAGTCGTCTATTTTTTCAGTGGCAGTGGTCGGCGGGTTTGTTTCATCAGCTCGGGAGATTCGGCTTCCACTCGTTTCAGAAATTCCTCCGCGCGAGTGATCCGTTCCTCAAAGACGCCGTTGGCCGGCTGGTCCTTCAGGCTGGCTTGTGCGAATTGAACGACTTTGATTTTGGCCGAAACCGTTTCCAGCGGAGGCTTGCCATAACCGTCGATCAACCGATTCAGCACGCTCCAGTCACACCAACGGGCCAGATCCGGCAGCACGACTTCCACAAATTCTTCCCGATCAAGATAGAGTCGCAAAGCCTCCTGCAAATTCGCCAGTGGAATTCGATCCCGGTTGTATTCCCCGGCGAATCGCAAAGCATTGAGTACCGCGAACAAATCGGTGCGCTGCGTGTCGGGCGATTTGAGTTTGCCATCCATGAGCCGGGCCAGTCCGGCTTTGCCGCGGAGCAGCAGATAGCCCCCCATCATGCCGTCGATGCCGAGCCGTACATCGTTTTCGTCGACCGGTGCGAAAATGCGGTCTTCGAGAAATGCAGCATCCTCATCGTGACCGCACAAACCGAGCAGCAAGCCATAAAATCCCAGTCGCATCTTCGTGGTTTGATCCGAGGCCAGCCAGCCGCGAATTTTTTCCCGCGGCAACCAGTCGGCGAGTGCTGCAACATCGCTATAGCGCGCGCGGCTGAATTCCGCAAAGGCATCATTCCCCACGGTCGGATCACTGAATTCCAGAAACTTGAAGAAGTATTTCAGCCGCTGTTCCGGAGGCGATTCCAACGATGGGGCCTGCCGGATGTAGCCGTAACTGATTTCCGTCACCTCCACCGGCAGACTCCACGCGGTTTTGTCGTCACCGCGTTTACCGATCAGAAAAAAAAGATCACCCGGTTTGCCGCTGCAAAGAAAATCAACCGTGATTCTCGCATCCTTAGCGAGTTTCGTCTGGCCCGTTCGCACCATTTCCACGACGGCAAATGTCGTCGTCGCGGAACCGACTTCGTCTTCGGATTCGGTTTCGGTTTTGGAGACCCATTTGGCGAGACAGGCGATATCACAATCGGCCAGTTGCTCGCTGAATGTGGGTTGCGTTGGCGGACAGAACGGACAGCCCGGAGCAGCGAGCCCCGCAGATGACAGCAGCACAAATGCTGTCATCGCGATGAGCATGGATCGCCAACGATTCAACATGACGGTGTCTCCTCCTGAATTTCTCAAATCATACGACTCGCTATGGGATTCACCAATGGCAGTCGCTTTGGATCATTTGGGGCCGATATACTTGCGGAGAAATTCATGAACCGCGGTCGACAGGGAACACCGATCATGACAATCTGCTTACGCTGGGCCTGTGTGTTTTTGTGGAGTTTTCCGCTGGCTGCCACCGAGCCGCGATTCATGAAGGCGTGGGGACAGGAAGGAATCGCCGATGGCGAGTTCATGTTCTGCATCGGGGCCGCCATTCACGATGACACGCTCTACGTCACCGATCATTACAACAACCGCTTGCAGGCATTTGATTTCGAAGGCAAGCATCTTAAAACCATCCCGGTATTGCCCTATCCCGGCGGAATCACCGCGGACAAAGACGGGTTGCTGTTCATCACGCATTTTCCCGCCACGGGACGCAGCACGGAAAAATACGAGGACCGGGTGTCGGTTTATCAAACCGATGGCACGTTCGTCCGCGAGTTCGGCAAATCCGGCACCGGTGATGGCGAACTGAGCTGGGCCGGCGGACTGGCAATCGGTCCCGACGATCATGTCTACGTGGCCGACCAGACCAACCGCCGTGTGATGATCTTTACCAAGGAAGGCCGATATGTTTCACAGTTTGGCAAATATGGTGTGCAACCCGGTGAGTTCGGCGGCACGTCAAATCCGAAGTCGCGCGTCGGTGGACCGCAGTTCGTCGCCTTTGACAAGGCCGGACACATTTACACAACCGAAGGCATGATCTGCCGTGTTCAAAAACTGACGAAGGACGGACGGCCGCTGTTGCACTGGGGTGAGGCGAAGGACGAACCCGGCCAGTTTGGGGGCGTGTTCAAATTTCCTGACAAGCCAACGAGCCTGCAGGGACCGGTCGGTCTCGCGTTTGACCGGGATGACAAACTCTGGGTCGTGGCGCTGAACGGCCGCATCCAGCAGTTCGACACCGACGGCCAATTCCTCGGCGGCATCCAAACGGGACAGGGGACCGACCCCGGCAAGTTCCAGGCCCCGCACGGCATCGCCATCAACCGGCACAACGACCTGTTTATCGTCGATTCCTACAACCAGCGAATTCAAAAATTCGCCACCAAGTGAATCAAGTTATCACGCAGAGACGCAGTGAATGCAGAGGAAACAGGCAAAGAAAGAAGTGCTTTCTTCTGTTTTGAGTTTTAGAGCGTTTTAACATTCTCCGCGAACTCGGCGTCGCTGCGTGATGTTATTCTGCCTTGAATGCGGCATGGTTTTCATTGCCGCCAGATTCGATATAAGCGAGCAAGTCGAAGATTTCCTCTTTGCTGAGCGTGTTCAGCAGACCGGCGGGCATCATCGAAACTTTCGACGGTACGCGCTCGTCGATTTCCTCCAGGCGAATCGTCGCCAGGTAGGTCGGCCGGGTGGGATCAGCGGCGATGGTGATTCGCTCGCCGTCTTCACTCAGAATGCGGCCTTCGAACACTTTCCCGGAGGTCGTCACGACCTGATGCGTCTGATATTGATCCGAAACCGAAATGGACGGTTCGATGATTTCAGTCAGAAGCTTCATCCGGTTGTAGCGCTTGGCGGCACCGGTGATATCGGGACCGAGGACGCCGCCGGCTTTGCCGAAGCGATGGCACAACACGCAGTTCGCTTGCAGAAACATTTCGCGGCCCTGTTCAAACGAACGGCCGTGATCCGCCTGGTCCAGTTCCGGCAACAATTCGTCTTTGGTCCAGGCCCGGACAAATTTTCGCGGCGTCGGTGAACCGCCCGGAATCGCGGAGGCCAGTTTCGCTTCAATCACGTCCTTGAGTGACGCGAGTTCCTCTTCGGAGAGCTTTTCACGGGCCTGGTTGCGCATCTGCTGGACGTACAACTGGAAGTGTCCACCGCCGGAGTAATCGCCGGTTGCCGCGGCGATTTCGCAGTCGTTCAGCGATTGGAAATACTGTTTTCGCAACTCGGGCGTCCAGCCCTGCGTGACAATGCGCAGCGATGTGCCATAGCTGAGCTTGTCTTCCTGAGTTTTGGCGGCCTGCATCAAGGGGACGGCTTTCGCGGCGATCTGATCGGAGTTCAAATAGGCCAGCAGTGCACACAGTTCGTGATTGACGTCGAGATCATTCGATGGAAAGTACGGCCCCAGTTTTTTTGCCAGTTCTGCGGCCGCTTCAGGTGCCGGCTTTTCCAGGCGAATGAACGCCAGACCGTACGCCCGCAGCAATTCCACCCGCTGTACGGCGTCGAGTTGTGGCCAATCGAGTCGCCCCAGCGATTTCAAAACCTGCGGCAGATGTTTCGCTTCACCAGTCCGTGCGACGGCCAGCATCGCCATGATCGTTGCGAACGGTCGTTCTTCCGCAAACGCGCGGTCAATCCACTGTTCGAGTGGTTGGTGTTCCCAGGCCACCCGCGCGGCAAAACGCAGGAAACGATCCGAACTGTTGAGCAGTTCCCACTGATCATTTCGCGGCGATCCCGTGCCGGTGTGCAGGACTTCGAGTTGTTGTCGCTTTTTTCGGGCGGCATCCGCCTCGACATCGAGGTCGACATCAATACTCAACGAATGTCGAACGAGCCGAGCCGTCGTCTCCAACAAGCTAAGAATCGAAGTGGGATGTCGGCTCAACGCCGGCTTGCGGGCAAAG
>WBZN01001409.1_pt1 | contig 9999 bp, 2 predicted proteins | sample 5204281 | NCBI WGS metagenome assembly WBZN01 (sample SAMN12344347, study PRJNA552823) | activated sludge metagenome | biome: Activated sludge suspended growth; feature: Nitrification reactor; material: Wastewater; isolation source: activated sludge from nitrification reactor of wastewater treatment... | reverse complement strand
GCGTTCAACTTCGGCCAGGGCATGGACGGCGAGATGGTCGTCAACGGCCAGTCGACGTCGCTGGCCGAGCTCGCGGCGCAGGGCCGTACGCAGATCTCTCCGATCCCGCCGAACGCGAAGATTCGCGTCCGCGCCGGCAAGACCACGTTCCTCGTCTCGGCGGTGCCGCAGCCTCGCAAGCACGCGATGCCGCTGTTCGCCGCGCTCGAGAGCCGGGTCCTCGCGTACTTCGCGGGCTCGCTGGCGGTTCACCTCGGGTTCTGGGCGATCCTCGAGCAGATCCCGGTCGAGGATAGCGGCGCGAACATCGATCTCGCCTCGCTCGAGAACACGTCGACCCGCACCAACAGCGCATCGCAGGACGATCCCCCACCCCCCGAGGAGGAGGACAAGCCCGATGACGGTCAGGAAGAGTCGGGCGGCACCGGCACGGCGATGGCCCTCGAAGAAGGCAAGATGGGCAAGAAGGACTCGGATCGCGCCGAGGGTCAGTACAAGATGAAGAAGGAGCAGGAAGACCCGCAGCTCGCGCGCCAGCAGGCGATCGAGCAGGCGCGGACCGCCGGTATCCTCGGCTCGTCGGCGCTGACCCAGGGTGGCGCGTTCGCGTCGCTGACGGGCACGGGCGACATCTCCAGCGGCTTCGACGACGGCAACATCTACGGCGGTCTGCTCGGCAACGAGGCCGGCGAGATGAACGGCGGCTTCGGTTTCGGTCGGTCGGGCTTCGGTCCGGGCGGCGGCGGCACGGGCTGGGGGACGATCGGTACCGGCCGCTACGGCACGATCGGTCACGGCTCGGGCACGGGCTCGGGCTACGGTGTCGGTGGTGGTCGCGGTGGCATGCGCGGCCGCACCTCGGCGGTTCCGACGGTGTCGATCGGTCAGCCGAGCGCGCAGGGTGATCTCGATAAGGCGATCATCCGTCGCTATATCAAGCGCAACATCCAGAAGATCCAGTACTGCTACGAGAAGGAGCTGCTCGCGAAGCCGGGCCTCGCAGGCACGGTGTCGACGCAGTTCTTCATCACCCCGAACGGCAACGTCGCTTCGTCGACGGGCTCGGGCGTCGACGGCAACGTCGCCAACTGCGTGGCCGGCGTGATCAAGGACATCGAGTTCCCGAAGCCCAAGGGCGGCGGCGGTGTCCAGGTCAACTATCCGTTCACGTTCCGTCCCGCGGGCTGATTCTCATCGTCACGGTCCGCGAAGCGGACAGTCAACACATTCGCCAGCCATCGCGGCTGGCGATGTTTGTTTCGGGTCCTCGCAGCGAGGAATCAAGTGAGATGACTTGAGACCGGCGCCGTTGCGTCATACGTTCGCGACATGAAGCTCGTCGCTGCAGTGCTTCTCCTCGCCGGACTTGCGGGCTGTCCCAACAAGTCTCGCAACGAATCCGTGAAGGCTTCCAACGAAGGCACGAAAGCCTACGGACAGAAGCAGTTCGAGACTGCGATCGAGCGCTACCTCAAGGCGGTCGACTACTGGGCCGACAACCATACCGCCTGGTACGGCCTCGCTGGCTCGTACATCGGCAAGGGCGATTGGCCGAAGGCATCGGATGCGATGCAGAAGGCCGTCCAGATCGCGCCCGAGCAGCCGATGTACCAGATGGTCTACGGCTACACGCTCTACGAGAAGGCGATCTTCCAGGCGCGTGAAGACCAGGCACGTCGCGAGAACAAGAAGGTCGAGGAGGTCCAGGCCGATCTCTCGGCGGTGAACTTCGAGAAGCCACAGCAGTATCTGCAGAAGGCGATCGAGCTCAACCCCGAGCTATGGCGCGCGCACTATTATCTCGGTCGGATCTACCGCGACACCGGCAAGTCGAAGGAGTCCGCCGATGAGCTCACCAAGGCGCTGTCCTCGGCGCCGACCGATCCCGGGCCGTGGGTCGCGCTCGCGGAGCTCTACCGGCAGTGGGACTTCACCGAGCAAGCGATCGCGGTCGCCACGCAGGGAGCCGCGATCGTCCCAGGCGCGAACGAGGTCTCGGACATCTGGTACGAGGTCGGCATGGGCTACGACGACAAGCGCCTCGACGACAAGGCGGTCGAGGCGTTCGGCAAGGCGCTCGAGAGTCGTCGCGACAATCACAAGGCGAAGTTCCAGCGCGGCCAGGCGTACTTCCGCAAGGGCGACTTCACCAGCGCGAAGAAGGATCTCGAGGACTTCTCGAAGTCCGGCGGCGCGTCGGTCGAGTTCGCCAAGCAGCAGGCGAGCAAGATGCTCCTCGACATCGCAGCGAAGTCGGCGATGCAGAACGCACCCGCCGGTGATGCGCCGGGCGAGAAGGCCCCGGCGGGCGGCAAGATGTCCCCCGAGGACATGCTGAAGGACGCGAAGAAGAAGAAGGGGAAGAAGTAGCCCGCCGGCCGGCTCTGCTGGTCCCGCGTCATACGGCTGGCGTCCCGCTGGCCGTTTTTTCGTTTCGGCGAGGCGTGCCCCGCTCCGGAACACGCACATACCGGCGCGTCCGTCGAGGCCTGGCCAGGGGAATCTGGCGCGCAGAAGATCCGCAATTTCTCCCGGCTGCGCATCGCGTTGGCCCGGCGTTTCGAGGATGCTAAGAGGCACTCTCCGTCGGTGTGCCTGACGGGGCATGGGTACTGACTTGATCTCTACGTTCCAGCGCAAAAGAGAGCGCGCTGGCCGTTTCCCACGTAGCTATGTAGCCGTGATATAAGCCTCAGAGGATGAGGGTCGGGGTTTCTTCATAGTTTGCGGGAGGATAAGCCGCAGATGGATACGCGTACGCTGCTTCGGGAACGCCTGCGCCGGTCGAGAGATTGGGCTGCAGCAATCGATGAGCTGGAGAAGGAGCTGGAGGCGTCGGGTTCAAAGCCCGAGCAATCAGAGCGCCTCTACGAGCTCGCGGCTCTGGTCGAGGACGTGATCCCCGAGCGCGAACGCGCGCTCGGTTTGTATCAGCGTGCCTGGAAACTCCATCCGGACAACCTCAAGGCGCTCTCGCGAGCGCGCGAGGTCTACGGAGAGATCGGCCGCTTCGAGATGGTCGCGAAGCTCGGCGAGATGGAGCTGAGAAGCCCCGCCGCCGCCGCGAACCTCGCAGGCATCGTCGGTGAGGCGATGCTCGACAGCGGGCAAAAGGAGAAGGCGCAGCAGGTGCTGCAGCGCGCTCTCGAGAAGACGCCCGACTCGATTCGTGTCAAGGACGCGATCGCGGCGATCAGCTACGATCCAGAGTTCTGGACCGACGAGGTCGAGCGGCTCTCGGACGAGGCGGAGCGGTTCGACGAGTCGACCGCGGTCCGCATGCTGGTCCGCGCGGCTCGCATCCTGCGCATCGAAGCGCCCGAGGATGCGCGGCTCGAGGAGCTGCTCAAGCGTGTCCTCGCGAAGGACATCGAAGAGCCGAGCTCGAACTTCATCTACGAGACCGTGCTGTCCAACGCGGCTCGCTGGGACGAGCTCGAGGACCATCACAACCGTCGCGCGTCTCGTGCGCCCGATCACCCGAAGAAGATCGAAGCGCTGCGGATGTTCGCGCTCGAGTGGGTGCAGCGATTCAAGGATCGCGATCGCGGAGCAAAGTTCTTCGGTCAGGCGATCAAGGCGACGACGTCGAACGGCGCGGCGCCGATGAGATCGCTGGTCGCGGCGTTCACGCTGCTCCATCAGGTGCAGGGCGAGCGCGGCGAGTGGGCCCAGCTGCTCGACATCGCCGACGCGGTACTCGGTCGACCTGACTCGATCCGCGGGGAAGACAAGCTGTACATCGCGATCCAGGCCGGCAACATCGCGTTCGACAAGCTCAACGATCTCTCGCGCGCCCGAAAGTTCTTCGCGCTCGCTGCGGCCATCGAGCCGCAGAACCCGAACGTGCAAGACTTCGTGGGCGCGGTCGGTCTGGACGAGCAGATGGCGTCCGGATCGATCCCGGGCATGCCCGCCGTCACCTCCGAGTCCGAGGAGATCTCGAGATCTGCGAAGGCGAAGGCCGAGGCGGACGCGAAGGCGAAGGCCGAGGCAGACGCGAAGAAGGCCGAGGCAGACGCTGCCCCGAAACCGATCGCAGACACCGGGTCGACGGGCAGCGCGGCGTCCAAGGCCGCGGCGCCGGGCTCGGGCCCGAGCTCGAGCTCGAAGTCGTCGCCGACGAAGCAGGCGGTCTCGGGTGACCTCGATGAGGCGATGACGTCCGCGAAGTCCGCCGAAGGTGGCAGCGACAAGGGTGTCGCCGCGTGGAAGGACGTGATCGCGAAGCATCCGGCGGCGCAAGCGCCGCGTCGTGAGCTCGCGCGCGTGCTGCGCAAGAACGAGTCGTGGGCGCAGCTCGCCGACGCACTCAAAGATGAAGAGGCGAAGGCCGCGTCATCGGGTGCCGACAAGGCCGCCGTGCTCCTCGAGCTCGCCGAGGCGTACGGCAAGCTCAACAACGACAACCAGATGATCTCGGCGCTCAACAACGCGGTCCAGCAGGATCCGTCGCGGCTCGAGATCTACGATCGACTCGGCGCGCTCTACGAAGCGAAGAAGCGCTGGCCGGATCTCGTCAAGGTGCTCTCGGAGAAGGCCGAGCGCGCCGAGGACCAGACCGCGAAGGTCGGGATCTATCTCCAGGTCGCGAACCTCTACCTCGAACGGTTCTCGAACCAGGCCGAGGCGATCAAGGCGTTCGAGCGCGTGCTCGAGCTCGATCCGGACAATCAGCAGGCGGTCGAGCATCTGCTCGCGGTCTACGAGAAGCGCCGCGACTGGGAGAAGCTGATCAAGCTCAAGGAGGCCGAGGTCGATCGCACGCCCGAGCGCGAGCGCGCGGCCAAGGTCATCGATGTCGCCAAGATGGCGGCGACGAAGGTCAAGAAGCCCGAGATCTGCACGTACTGGTGGGAAAAGGTCATCCAGTACGAGCCGGCGCACGAAGAGGCGCTGGCCGAGCTCTACAAGCTGTACGAGCGCAACAAGGAATGGGACAAGCTCGCCGACATCTCCAGCCGTCAGGCGGACGCGGCCACCGACGACAAGGTGCGCGCCGAAGCGCTCCAGCGCCTCGGCCTGCTCTACACCGAGAAGGTCGAGAACAGCGCGAAGGCGATCAGCGCCTGGCAGCGCTTGCTCGCGATCGACGAGAACAACCGTCGCGCGCAGGACGCGCTGAAGAAGCTCTACGTCACCGAGGGGCGCTGGGACGAGCTCGAGGAGTTCTACCGGACGCGCGGCAAGATCGACGAGTACATCCGCGTCCTCGAGCGTGAGGTCGAGGCCGGGAACGAGCAGCACCGGCTGCCGCTCGCGATGAAGATCGCGGTGCTCTATCGCGACGAGCTCCAGAAGAACGATCGCGCGATGCGCGCGTTCGAGAAGGTGCTCCAGCTCGACGAGCACAACCTCGCCGCGGCCGAGGCGCTGATCCCGCTGTACGAACAAGGTCGCGACCCCAAGGCGCTCGTGCGCGTCCTCGAGATCCAGCTGCGGGCGACCGCCGCCGATGACCAGATCTCGCGTCAGGACCGCATGAAGCGGCTCGCGCAGTACAACGAAGACAAGCTGCGCGACAAGGGCGCGGCGTTCGGGTGGTGGCTCAAGGCGCACGCCGAGGATCACGAGGCCGACTGGATCCACACCGAGGCCGAGCGTCTCGCCGGGGAGACCGGCGGCTGGAACCAGCTCGTCGACGCGTACGCCGCATCCCTGCCGAAGTTCGGCCACAAGGCCGATGCGCTGCCGCTGATGCTGGTGATGGCGCGGGTGATCGAGAAGGAGCAGGGCGATGTCGATCGCGCGCTCGAGATGAACCGCCAGATCCTCGCGATCGACGAAGGCAACGAGCAGGCGCTCGACGCCCTCGAGCGGCTCTACCTCGGCAAGGGTCAGTTCCAGGAGCTGCTCGACATCTACGAGAAGAAGCTCGAGCTCACCTCCGATGGGGATGAGCGGATCGCGATCCAATCGAAGATCGGGCAGCTCTACGAGGACGAGGTCAAGGACGACAAGAAGGCGATCGTCGCCTATCACGCGATCCTCGACGCGAGCGGAGACGAGCCGAGCGCGCTTCGTAGCCTCGATCGCGTCTACCAGCGCAACTCGATGTGGAAGGAGCTCGCCGATATCATCGGTCGCCAGCTCACGATCATCGGGCCCGAGGACGACAAGCTCGCGCACACCGAGCTGAAGTTCCGCATCGGCCAGGTCAAGGAGCAGTTCCTCGACGACATGCCGGGCGCGATCGACGCGTACCGCGACATCCTCGACATCATGCCGTCGCACGAGCGCGGCCGGACCGCGCTCGAGGTCCATCTCCGGGCGGGAGACAAGCACAGGCTTGCCGTGGCCGGGATCCTCGAACCGGTCTACGAACAGCTCCACGAATGGGCGCCGCTCGTCGGCGTTCACGAGATCCAGCTGGAAGCCGAGACCGATTCGCTGCGCAAGACGTCGCTGCTGCTGCGCATCGGTGAGCTGCAGCGCACCAAGCTGCTCGATGCCGAGAAGGCGTTCGACGCGTACGCCCGCGCGTTCCGCGTCGATCCCTCGGTCGAAGCGTCCAAGGAACAGCTCGAAGCGCTCGCCGCCCTGCTCGAGGATGGGTGGGCGCGCCTGGTTCGCCTGTTCGAAGAGGCGCTCGCGAAGGGCGAGCAGGAGAACGACCTCGATCCGTCCCTCGCCCACGAGCTCGCCACCAAGGTCGCGCGGTCCTACGAGGACCGGCTCGGCCAGAGCGACAAGGCGGTCGACTTCTATCGCAAGGCCCTCGCGATCGAGGCGGATGATCTCGCCGCGCTCGCCGCGCTCGAAGCGATCTTCACGCGCGACGAGAAGTTCCCCGAGCTGCTCGAGGTCTATCGCCGGCGCACGGACATCGCCCAGGAGGCCGACGAGCGGCTCGACTTCTTGTTCCGGATCGCCTCGTTGCACGAGGAGATGCTGAACAATCAGGAAGAGGCGATCGCGACCTACATCGAGATCCTCGGCCAGGCGCCGGATGACCTCAAGGCGCTGCGCGCGCTCGACCGGCTCTATGTGGCACGTGGCGCATGGCGCGACCTCGGCGACACGATCAGCCGCCAGCTGACCCTGGTCGGCCTCTCCGATTCGGGGCCCCACGAGGAGGTCGCGTTGCTCGTCCGGCTCGCGCAGCTGCGCGAGACCCACCTCAACGAGCTCGGCGCTGCCGTCGAGACCTACCGGCAGGTGCTCGATCACGAGGACCAGAACCGCGACGCGGTCGCCGCGCTCGAGCGGTTGATCACGAACCCGGAGCACGAGCTCACGATCGCGAACATTCTCGAGCCGATCTACAAGGCGCGAGCAGACTGGAAGAAGCAGGTCGGCGTCTACGAGATCATGGCGAACCACGCCTTCGATCCCGTCCGCAAGATCGAGCTGCTCCACGTGATCTCCGAGCTGCACGAGGTCGGCGGCGACAACGCCGACGCCGCGTTCGTGACGTTCGCGCGGGCGCTGCGCGACGATCCCCGCAACGAGCGGACGCACGCTCAGCTCGATCGCCTGTCCCGCGGGCTCGGGAAGTGGAAGGAAGCGGCGGAGCTCTATGATCAGGTCGCCGGCGAGGCCCAGGAAGACGACCTCAAGGTCGCGCTGCTGTTCCGCCGCGCGGTGATCCAGGAGCAGGAGCTCCGGGATGACAAGGCCGCCGTGGCCACCTACGAGCGGATCCTGCAGGCGTCGCCCTCGACGGTCGAGGCGGCGACCGCGATCCAGACGATCCACGAGCGTACCGGCGACTGGCCGAAGCTCGTCGATGTGCTCAAGCGCAAGTCCGAGATCCTGCCCAACGTCGACGAGCGCAAGGCGCTGCTGTATCGCTCGGCACAGATCGAGGAGGAGGTCCTCGGTAACGCCGATTCCGCGATCGCGACGTTCCAGCAGGTGCTGACGTTCGATGATCTCGACATGGTCGCGATGGACGCGCTCGAGCGGCTGTACGTCCGCCTCTCCCGGTGGGAGCCGCTCAAGGACGTCTACGCGAAGAAAGCGGATCTCGCCGAGGATCCGAGCGACAAGAAGCGGATGCTCTACGTGCTCGCGCAGGTCTACGACCGCGAGCTCGGGGATGTTGGCAAGGCGATCGAGACCTATCAGGGGATCCTCGATCTCGACGCCGACGAGCTTCCCGCGATCCAGTCCCTCGACCGGCTCTATGGCCAGGCCGAGCGCTGGTACGATCTCCTGGGCAACCTCGAGCGCCAGGTCGAGCTCGCGGAGACCACCGGCGAGACCGTCGCGCTCAAGTATCGCGTCGGTCATCTGTGGCAGATCCGGCTCGGCGACGTGGCCCGGGCGATCGAGAGCTATCGCGAAGCGCTCGATATGGATCCGTCGCACGCCGAGACGTTGCACGCCCTCGATGGGCTCGTGCACGGCAAGATCGAGCCGGTCATGGCGGCGCGCGTACTCGAGCCGATCTACGAGACCGGCGGCGAGTACGCCAAGCTCGTCGATGTTCTCGAGGTGATGGTCTCGCACAACGACGATCCGCTCGCGCGCGTCGAGCTGCTGCACCGGATCGCCGCGCTGCACGAGCAGATGATCGGCAACCCGAACGCCGCGTTCGATGCGTTCGCCCGTGCGCTGCGCGATGACTCGGGTAACCAGCTGACGCTCGGACACATCGAGCGGCTCGCCGAGATCACGAACCACTTCGAGTCCCTCGCGGGGCTCTACCAGGCCGAGAGCGAGAAATCGCTCGACGTGCCGCGCCAGGTCGACTTGCTATCGCGGCTCGCCCGCGTGCACGAGCAAGAGCTCGGCGACGTCGCCAAGGCGATTGCGACGTTGCGGCGGATCCTCGAAGTGTCGATGGACGCCGCCGACAACAAGCCGGCCGTGCTCGCGCTCGATCGGCTGTACACGGCGACCGCGGCGTGGCCGGAGCTCACCGAGACCCTGCGCCGCGAGATCACGCTCGCGCAGGACGCCGCCGAGATCGCGACGCTGCAGTTCCGCCTCGGGCAGGTGCTGCAGAACCAGCTCGGCGATCGCAAGGGCGCCGTGGAGGTCTACCGCGAGATCCTCAACGACCATCCGACGCACGAGACGACGCTCGCGGCTCTCGAGGGGATGTTCCACGCGGGCCACCTGCAGATCGAGATCGGCGCCGTGCTCGAGCCGCTGTACGAAGCCGCGGGCGAGTATCCCAAGCTGCACAGCATCCACGAGGTGCAACTCGGCAAGCTGAGCGGTCCCGATCGCCAGGCGATGTATCAGCGGCTCGCGGAGCTCGCCGAGGGGCGGCTCTACGATCAGCGCAAGGCGTTCCACTGGTGGTGCGAAGCCCTCATCGAGGATCCGCGATGGGATCACGCGCTCGAGGAGAGCGAGCGGCTCGCCGGCCAGACCGGCGCGTGGGACGAGATGGTCGCCGCGTACGCGCGGGCGCTCGAGCGGACCACGGACCGTGAGGTCAAGAAGGTGACGCTGCTCCGCATGGCGCGCGTCTACGAGTTCGAGCTCCACGACGCGTCGCGCGCGGTCGAGACGCACCTGCGCGTCCTCGAGATCGAGAAGAAGGATCCCGATGCGCTCGCATCGCTCGATCGCCTCTACCTCGGGGCGGGGATGTACGACGACCTCGCCGAGATCCTCCACCGCCGCATCGAGGTGGTCCTGGATCCGGACGAGCAGCTCGAGCTGTACTTCCGCCGTGGCGCGATCTTCAGCGACGCGCTCGGCGAGCTCGATCAGGCGCTCGCTTGCTACACCGCGGTGCTCGAGAACGAGAGCCGGAACCGGCGCGCGCTCGAAGCGATCGAGGCGATCCACTTCCGCCGCGAAGCGTGGCAGAAGCTGTTCGAGACCTACGAGAAGATGATCGACGTCGCCTCCGACGACGGAGAGATGGCCGAGATCTACGCGCGGATGGCGCGGATCTCGTCCGAAGCGATCCATCAGGAAGACAAGGCGATCGAGCTGTGGCAGCGCGTCCTCGACATTCGAGGCGAGGAGCCGCAGTCGCTCCAGGCGCTCGGTGAGCTGTGCACCCGCCGCGAGCGGTGGGAGGAGCTCGTCGCG
>WBZN01002581.1_pt1 | contig 10001 bp, 6 predicted proteins | sample 5204281 | NCBI WGS metagenome assembly WBZN01 (sample SAMN12344347, study PRJNA552823) | activated sludge metagenome | biome: Activated sludge suspended growth; feature: Nitrification reactor; material: Wastewater; isolation source: activated sludge from nitrification reactor of wastewater treatment... | reverse complement strand
GTCGATAATCTGCTTCTGCTTGGTAACATCCTGATAGATGCCCAGCACGCCGATGATCTCGTTGTCGCCATTGCGCAATGGAACCTTGGAGGTTCGTAACCAGATTGTCTTACCATTCGGAGTGGTTTGCGGCTCCTCATAGGTGAGATGCGGCTTTCCCGATTGAATCACTTTCTGATCATCCTGCTGATACAGGGCCGCCTGCGATTTCCAGCTCCACTGATAATCATCGGTACCAATCATGTCCTGGATGGAACTCGCTCCGGCATCTCTGGCAAAAGCGGAGTTACATCCCAGGAAGCGCGATTCCCGGTCTTTCCAGAAAATTCGAACAGGTGCGGTATCGATGATGCTTTGCAGCAATTTACGGGATGCCGCCAGTTCGACTTCCTTGCCTTTCTGGAGCGTAATATCGGTAATCGTGCCGATATAGCCCTGCACTTCCCCTTGCTGATTTCGTTCCACCTGAGCCAACCCCAGAATCCAGGTTGTGATCTGCTGTCGGGTTTTGAAACGATATTCCAACATGAATTGCTGCTGATTCTGTACCGCTTGCTGCCATTCATTCATGACGCGCTCCCGGTCCTCGACATGCACGGCAGTCGTCCAGCCATACCCCAGCGCTTCCTCCCTGCTCAGTCCCGCGATGCTGCACCAGCGGTCATTGACATACAGGCACCGCCCCAGGACATCGGTGCGAAAAATACCGACCGGCACAGACTCCGTCAGACTGTAAACGAGTTGTTCCTGGTTTTGCAGTGCAGCTTCACTTTCTTTTTGCACCGTGATATCCAGGACAACCCCCAGCCAGTGCGTACTGCCGTCTTGGTGGCGCTTGGGCGTAGCATGTGCCTGCAACCATTTTTTACCGGCAGGTGTCTGAACCTGGCAGGCATGCGACCAGGGCAGCAGATTCTGTCCGGAATGCCGAATCGAAGCTTTCAGGTCCGACAATGTCGCCGATGACACCCCTCCGAGCATATTGTTGGCATCAGCCAAGCAGGCTGTTGCGGATAATCCGATCAAACTGGCAATACCTTCACTCACGTATATCAGTGAGTACTGATCTTGGGCATCCACGCGAACTTCGAACAACGCGCCTGACATGCTTTCAATCAGCTCTTCAAAGCGTCTCTCGCCGGTTTGCTGCGAGTCGGTCCGCTTTACAATTGCAAGCGTATCCCGCTTGCCGATCGCCAGATTGCTTTTCACTTTTGAGAGTGTGGATGCCAAGCGAAATTGTCCGTGAACTGCAGTAACCCGTCCTTCTGTCCGGTACGGATTCAAGTACCCCTCAACCGAGACGATCCATCCATCCCTGGCAAGCAAAGCCATCGCAACCCGTCCCACATCTTCTCCCGCCATCACACGTTGCATCCAAGTCAGCCAATGCTCATGGTACTGTGGATGCAGAAAGGCAAAGATGTTCAATGTTCGCGTATCCTCTGCCGCATAACCCAATGCCTCAAGCCATACGTCATTGACAAAAAGCAGATGACCATCTGGTGAAACACGATGAATCAGTACCCGTGTGCTCCCAAGTAATTCATCCGGTTGCACGCCCTTTAGGGCCATTGAAGTTGCATTGTTTTCATTCATATCTAACTCATGTTGTGAGGTCTCATTCCACTTGAATGATGGACATTTTGGCTCCCACGCACAGGAAGCCGTCGACAAAAACGGTTTATTGTCTTTCACCGCTGCGCCGCATGGCGCCCGGCACGAGGCAATGAGCTGATATACGAACTATCTGATTAGAAGAAACAATTAAGAAAAATTGCATGGACATCATACCGTCAACAGGACGATGAAGGATGTGGCATTTCTCACATTCGCTCAAACTCGGCATCAGTATACCCACAGATATTTAAAGGCATTGTGAAAAAATCTGTTGAGTCGGTTTCAGACATATAGCATACTAATCCGCTTTGTTTTTTTGCTCGTCCAGAGCGCACGATTTCATTCTGATTTTACTAAAAAATATTATTAACAGGCTTCTCCATGTTCATCAGCGTACTCGATCTTTTTAAAATCGGCATCGGTCCTTCCAGCTCTCATACCATGGGCCCAATGGTGGCTGCCAAGGATTTTCTCGGACGTATCCAGAGTTATGTTGGCAATCAACAGCCATTACCTGAATTCCTGCAAGTACGATGTACACTGCGTGGATCGCTGGCTTTTACCGGTAAAGGTCATGCCACCGATCGTGCCGTTACTCTGGGAATGCACGCTTATACACCGCCTGCACTAGCCAAAACCGACGTCAACGAATTGTTCCAGCGACTATGGCAGCAGACTACGATTCGGATCGATGATCGCGTCGAGATTCACTTCAATCCAGCCCAGGACATCATTTTCGATCGTGGCGACCCTTTACCGGAACATCCCAATGGCATGATTTTCCAGCTCATCGATGGAACGGGGCAAACCGTTCTGACTGAAACCTACTTTTCAATCGGTGGTGGATTCATCAGCACATTACAGGAAATCGGCCAACTGGTTGCACCCATCAAGATGGAAACCACCCGTTCTTGCGGCTATCCATTCGATTCCGCCAACCAGATGATGAAAATGTCCGCAGACAGCGGGCTGTCCGTGGCCGCCATGAAACGTAGTAACGAACAGGAAAGAATAAGCGAGGCACAATTGAACGATGGCCTGGATGCCATTTGGGATGCCATGCGAACCTGTTTGGAAAAAGGACTGATCGCCGAAGGCCGCCTGCCTGGCGGTCTGAACATCAAGCGCCGTGCTCACGCTCTGTATCAGCAGTTGCAGAATAATCCGCAACAGGCCAACCTGAACGACTGGCTATGCGCCTATGCAATGGCCGTCAATGAAGAAAACGCCGCAGGACATATGGTGGTTACTGCCCCGACCAACGGCGCCGCCGGAGTCATTCCAGCCGTGATTTATTATGCAGTCCGGCACGAAGGCGCCACGCAACAGCAGGTGCGCGATTTTCTGCTGGTAGCCGGCGCCATTGGTGGATTGATCAAACACAACAGTTCCATATCCGGTGCCGAAGTGGGATGTCAGGGCGAAGTGGGATCGGCATCCGCCATGGCGGCGGCAGGACTGTGTGCTATCAAGGGCGGGTCGACCGAGCAAGTCGAGAATGCCGCAGAAATCGCGCTGGAACATCACCTGGGCATGACCTGCGATCCGGTGGGCAGTCTGGTACAGGTACCATGTATCGAACGCAACGGCTTTGGTGCCATCAAGGCGTATACCGCTGCATCGTTGGCCATTCGTGGCGATGGTCAGCATTTCATGTCACTGGACAATTGTATCGCTGCCATGAAACAAACCGGATTGGAAATGTCGGTCAAGTACAAGGAAACATCATTGGGCGGATTGGCCGTCAGCATCACCGAATGCTAGAGAAACGCTGAAGTGCGGATATCACCAGTCACCAACTTGCAGACTGGTGGTTCACGGCGTTACTCGAAGCAATACCGTACACCCGTCATGCTCTGCGCTTCTCGATGGGTCAGTTGCTACTTGTCACGATGCAACTTGCCAATGACATGCCGTACACCACGAACAACCAGGTAGACACTCAATAACACAACCGGAATCGCCAGACCGGTCAGCAACTCCACATTGATGTCCTGTCCGGCGGCCTTGAGTGCTTTCAATCCGTAACCCACGATGCCCAGCAGATAATAGCTGAGTACCACCACAGACAATCCTTCCACCGTTTCCTGCATGCGCAGCTGCACATGCGCGCGATGATCCATCGATTTCAGCAAATCGCGAATCTGCCCTTCCATCGACAAATCAACCCGTGTGCGCAATAACGCCGTCGCCCGACCGAGTCGCATCGACAACGTCTCCAGCTTGCTATGCACCAGTTCGCACGTTCCCATTGCCGAAGACAATCTCTGGATCATGAATTCCTGCAACATCTGCAACCCTTCGATGCGCTCCTCGCGCAGCTCGGTAATCCGCAGTTTGACGATGTCGTAGTAAGCCCGCGAAGCATTGAAGCGATGACCGGTCTGCGCCGACAAGCGCTCCGTTTCGGCCGCAAGGCGTGTCAGCTCATCCAGCAATCGCTGTTCATCTTCGATCGAATTCATTTCGACGTTACTGGCAATCAGCTCGGCCAGACGTTGATCAGCGCGCGCCAGTTGCGGAATGATTTCACGTGTAATTGGCAATGGCAGCATGGCCAGCATGCGATAGGTCTCGATCTCGAGCAGTCGCTGCACCAACCGTCCAACCTGCCTGCTACGCAAGTTATCATCGTGGATCAGGATGCGGCCAAAATTATCACGGTGTATCTGATTGTCGCTCCACACACTGGCCGCTCCACCAGCCACTTTCGAGCCAATTACCGTCCCCGAGGCAAACAATGTTACCAGTTCATGCAGGCTGCGCTTGGGGCGTGCACGATCTTCCAGCGCGATATGTGTTGCCACCAGCAATTCGCCTGGCAGACGTGCTACCCAGTCCTGCGGTACAAATTCGATTGCAGGATGCTCGAAAGGTGCAGCGAAGGGCTTTGCGCGGTAAATGGTGTATGTCGAGTATTCGGTATGCCGCTCCCAACGCATGCGAAACTCGCCAAAATCGGCGCTGAAATCGTTGTCATAGTTATTGGGTGGAGCAACATCGTAACGTGCGCACAACTCGCGCAGCAATCCTCGTTCATGTTCGACCGCAGAGCGTTCGGACAACAGCACCAGATGGGATAATTCAAAGGGTGGCGCCAATAGCTCGTAAGCCACGGCATTGAGTTCGGCGTGCAATTCCTGCCGCAGCATATATTCTGGGATTTCCAATGACTGCAGCACAGCATGAGCCGTATCCTGCTTCGCAGATGATAGTGTGTGATCTTCCATATTCTAGTACCTGATCCGATTCAATCAATGCCTAGCATACCGAATTTTTATGACCGATCAATGAAACTTTTACCAGACAGGGAATCCTGTTGTTAAGCTGAATAGAAAAAGGGAGCATCACTTGCCACAGTCGCGGCAAGTGCACAAAAAAAGAATCAACGCCTTGGGAGGGCGTTGATTGATTAACAGTTGGGATAATTCGTGAACAAATCTAGCACAGCTATTGTGAATAGGATGTGATGCTTCTCAACCGTGTCAGCTAAATCGTCCCGAGGTGATCGAATTGGCACACGACCCTGCATCCATCTTGCTGCTCACTCATCATTCGATTAGCGGTACATTTTTTACGCCGATCTGTGTATCATGATTTGCAATCGCGTCAGTCTGTTGCAGCGTCTGACTTTTATCCTCGCATCAATCCAATCAATACAGGACAATCACCATGGGTGCTATTTTCTTTTATATCTTTATCTATTTTGCCGGGTATTACGGCCTTAATCTTCTGAACATGCTCACCATACGCCCCTTGATCAAAAATCGGCACCTGGCTGCACTGTTACCGGTATATGCTGTGGCACTAACCCATGCCTATATCCTGGTTAGCAGCCCACCGCCACAGGGAACAGACATCACTGTCGAATATGCCCTGCTGGTTTTCATCACTTTACCTGTCGTGGTGGTTACCATTGGAGCCTTCTATTTCATGTGGAACAGCAAGGGAGGCCACCCTGACAACGCGCCAGTTCGTTCTGCAGCTTCCGAGGTACAAACCGATGCCCACTTGGCCAGTGAGGTTCAGGAAAAAGCAACAGACAAACCATCCGATAGCACCGCATCGACGCAAGAGAATTCGCTTGCATCAACCCAGGACAAACCGAAAAACAACTAAAAAAACTGATAACTAAAAATCACCGTTGACCCTGCTTCCAAAGCAGGGTCATTGCCCTTCTATTCATCACCATGACTGCGCCCAAGCCGAGCGTCGATCATTGCTCTATAGTGGTCTTACGTAGGACTCATCACTCTCTGTCCACAACGACGTGATGTTTTTGAGCACTCAACGTACCTTGCTCGATAATAGCCAGTGTCAGGCGCGAAATAGCCACGCGCTTACCGGTATCTTCTTCGACGATATCGGTTTGCCAGACTTGCGTGCGACGTCCAGTATGCAACGGCGTGCAAATACCGATCACATTCCCCTTGGTCACAGCACGAATATGGTTGATGTTCAATTCCAATCCCACCGCACGATATTTTTCTGGGTCGATCGTCATCCAGCCCGATACGCTGCCCAATGTTTCGGATAGTACGCAACTGGCGCCGCCATGCAGGATACCGAAGGGCTGGGTCGTACGTTTGTCGACAGGCATGCGCCCTTTCAGAAAATTTGTGCCCAGTTCGACGAAATGAATCCCGACGTGCTCGCCCATGTTGGCATTACGTAATCCTTCGAGGTACTCGATGGTATAGTCTTTGAACCAGATTGAATCCATGAAATGTTTCCTTGCTGAAGATGAATAAATACTCAATTACGCTGGGGAAGTGTTCAGAAAGCCACCATGTACGGCCGGGATACCCGATATCAGGCATACACTTGTCACAATCCATGAAACTTGGCTTGCATGTGAAAGGGAATTTCTCAGAATCCCCATTGAATCCATTCGCACACGACTGATTAACCCCATCGGAACAGAACGACCGATTATAGTGTACTGAAAGCCATTTAGCGCATCCTGGATTGAATGGGATAGCATCCCACAAGAGAGGTGGCGGGGTCGGGGACTAAACTTTATGCCAGAATTGCATCAATTGATCGCGCAACGATCCGAGCGACAGAAAATCGTCCGGCTTGATCTTGCGAGTTGATCCCAGACTCCAATCTGCATAGATCAAGCCGACATTTCGGCCATGCGCAACCAGCGGCAGAAGAATGAAAGCGCCTGCATCGGGTAAAGATTGTTTGAACCACTCAGGTAGCGTGCATTCCCGGCTTTGCAACGTATCCTGTACGAATACATCCGCCTGATGCAGCAAAGACAAATGAAAGATATCAGCAGCATAGACCTCGGGAAAAACCAGTTTGGGCAATACTAAAGCATGCAATTTCCCCAAGTGAAATTCCGCTCTGAAATGACCCGCACTTCGTAAGAAAGTCACGACCCGGTTGAATCGCATGCCGGCATAGATTGTTTCCAGCACAATGTCCAAAGCGCTGCCAAACTCCAATCCGCGCGATCCAGCCAAACCCAGTTCCATGATGCCAAGGGTAAGGCGATGCCTAAAATCACTCGGGACAATGGATAGTTTCTCGGCCTGAAAGGGGAGATGCTTGATCAGTGGCTGTTTTCGTGCGCAGGTAATGGCTTGCAGCAAATCGGCAATCGTCATTTGCAGAGGCAAACCGCAACGCGCCACAAAATTTTTCAAACTACGCTGGTCGACATTCTTGTTGATCAACAGCGACGCCGTTCTGGTGGCAAAGTGACTCAACGCCTGCAACCACGCCTCCGACCCCGGATGATCGATTGCATCATTGATCGATAACATGAGGTCGCGTTCAATCATTTTTCTGGGCAACCGCCAGTTCCCGGCAACAACCGATGTCACTTCTCCCAGACTGACACCGGTAATCCATTGAGCGGCTGATTGTTCACGTTCATAATCACCAGCGGCAACCCGGCGAATCTTGCACCATATTTCAGGACAATAAAAAGCCACCATCAGACGCGCCACATGCTGCATCATGACGCGAATCACCGCTCCTTCGACATGATCCTTACAGCTCATCGCTGCAACATTTCGGGCAATGTCGCTGGCCAACATCGCCTTTTCCAGCTCCAAATGCACCTCATAGGATTCCGCCGATGTGGCTGATTGTTCATCGAGCAAGGATAAATTGGCCACCATGCGTGTGATCGAATCCAGACCGGCTATAGCCACGGCCTGCGTAACCGTGGTAACGCCGTTGCCGGAAATCGAGTGCAGACTGGAATTGGCCAATCGGATGACACGTTGCATCAGCGTAAAATCGCCCAGAATGGCATTGATGATATCGATACCCACATTGTCTCGATTGTCGATCTGCGCCTTGAAATGCCGGATTGATTTGGCCAGAACCGGAAGCTCACCCTTCTCCTGCATACGCATGGCCAACAGTGCGAGAAAATCGGCATGATTCCCGCTCGCGGCTGGTCTTAGGGTTGTTGTTTGGATCATTTTCCGGTTTCACTCACTATGCATGCAAATTCATCAATAACAATCGGCTGGTTCCAGAGTATCGGCGTCAAAGTCCGATCCCTTGAGCGGTGCTGTTGCCAGCCAGTAACCAGGATTTTTTGCAGAGTGACATCAATGCATAATGATCGCAGCCAATCGAAGCGCAAGGCATTGTTAAAAATGTGCTTTTGCACCAATCCAGCAATCAGAGAATCGGTTGTATGAAAGATACGGTCTGATAAAACGGACTATGCTCGCCCACTCCGGTTACCCAAGACTGAATAATCAGACCGGGAAAACCATTAGACATACCGGAGGATTGCCCTCCGGCGCATTCAGCTTGCTTACAGCGATTCAAATACTCCGGCGGCGCCCATGCCGCTACCGATACACATCGTCACCATACCGTATTTCAGTTTGTGACGACGCAACCCATGAAGCAGCGTAGCGACGCGAATCGATCCGGTCGCACCGAGAGGATGTCCCAGCGCAATCGCCCCCCCCAGTGGATTGACCTTGTTACGATCCAGATTCAGATCACGGATCACGGCAAGGCTCTGTGCAGCAAAGGCTTCGTTAAGCTCGATCCAGTCCAGGTCGTCCTGCCTGATGCCAGTTTGTTTGAGCACCTTGGGAATCGCCTGGATCGGACCCACACCCATGATTTCCGGCGGCACACCAGCGACAGAAAACCCAATGAATCGTCCTAATGGTGTCAAGTTGAAACGTTTCAACGCAGCTTCGCTCATCAACACGACAGCCCCCGCCCCATCCGACATCTGCGAGCTGTTTCCCGCCGTGACCGAACCCTTGGCAGCAAAAACCGGCTTCAGCTTCGCCAATACCTGTGGATTGGTATCGGCACGCGGTCCTTCGTCGGTAGTTTTGACTGCAATTTCCTCATGGACCTTGTGCGTCACCAGATCCGGACGTTTTTCATCGACAGTGTAAGGCGCAATTTCGTCATGAAATTCTCCGTCAGCTATCGCCTTGAGTGCGCGCTGGTGGCTGGTCAGGGCAAATTCATCCTGATCTTCGCGCGATACCTTCCATTGTTCCGCTACTTTTTCGGCTGTCATCCCCATGCCATAGGCTATGGCCACATTTTCCTCGTGCAGGAACATGGCCGGATTCATTGCCACCTTGTTTCCCATCATCGGCACCATGCTCATGCTCTCCGTACCGCCGGCAATCATCACATCGGCTTCGCCAAGGCGAATGCGATCCGCCGCCAGAGCGACGGATTGCAATCCCGAAGCACAGAAGCGATTGACCGTCATACCGGCCACGCTATTGGGTAATCCCGCCAGTAACAATGCCACACGGGCGACATTGATGCCCTGCTCGGCTTCCGGCATGGCACAACCGACAATGACATCGTCGATGGCGGCCGGATCCAGTCCCTCACATTGCTTCATTACCGCATGCAGCACATGCACCAGCATGTCATCCGGACGTACATTCTTGAACATGCCGCGCGGCGCCTTGCCCACTGGAGTCCGTGCTGCAGCTACGATATACGCTTCCTGTGTTTGTTTGCTCATTGCCCTCTCCATTGATCGTCTCTATCAGTTTCTCAGCGGTTTACCGGTTTTCAGGGTATGTTCGATTCGCGCCTGGGTTTTTTCGGTGGCCAGCAATTCCATGAAGGCTGCGCGCTCCAGTTCCAGGAACCAATCTTCATCGACCAGGCTGCCCGGAGTCAGATCACCTCCGCACATTACATGGGCCACCTTATTCGCGATCAGATTGTCGTGTTCCGAAATGAATCCGCCTTCGCGCATGTTCACCAGTTGGCTTTGAATAGTCGCAATGCCCGTATTACCGGCTACAGGAATTTCCCTGGCTCGAAGTGGAGGCCGGTAACCAGATTCCGCCAATGCCAGTGCCTGCGCTTTCGCCACGTGCAGCAATTCGAAACGATGCATCACCACG
>WBZN01002579.1_pt1 | contig 10009 bp, 11 predicted proteins | sample 5204281 | NCBI WGS metagenome assembly WBZN01 (sample SAMN12344347, study PRJNA552823) | activated sludge metagenome | biome: Activated sludge suspended growth; feature: Nitrification reactor; material: Wastewater; isolation source: activated sludge from nitrification reactor of wastewater... | reverse complement strand
CGCCGCCGGTCGCACTGCGCTGTACCCTCTTCCTCTCGGCTTCCACATTGGACGGCCAATGCCCCTTGGCCTGGAGAGCCTCTCTCACGCGTTCGAGGTCGAAGCGGACAAAGCGGCAGAATCGATCCACGGGAATTTCGCCCTTCCAGTAGGCACGGCGAATAGATTTCACACTGACGCCCAGTTTGGCGGCCAATTGTTCGGCGTTGATCCATAACCTTCTCATGGCATCTCCTCTCTCACGATGACGTCGAGTTGCACGGCGCTGACCATACGCATGCGGGCCGTGTTAGTGAAAGATCCCTTGAGGGGACACGAGGGGACAGGAGGGGACACTGGAAGACAGAAATGAGGGACGGTGGGACGCAAGAGTTCCCACTCACTCATGAGCTATTCATCATGACTCACCTTCTTTGTGATATCTGATCGATGAACCTTGATCCACTCAAGCGCTGCACCAGTCATAATGATTCGACGATTACAAGGTCCATTCTAGGCAGTTTGCGATCTCCACCACAGAGTTACGTAACAAAACGTATCAGCCTTGTGCGCGATCCTCCGCACACCCATTTTTCATAGAAGAATGACGATAGGGCCGCAAAACGTCTGTCTAGAGCCACATGGCCCTATCGAAACCGTCTAGGGTCGAAATTGAAGAGCCGTACGGTGCAAATGAAGTGCGAGCGTCAGCGCAAGCGAGAATGTAGCTCAATAGGCACTAACTAAGAATTAAAAGAACGGTCGAGCATGAGACACAGCAAAAATCGTCAGGAAATCAAGGCAAAAAATGGGCCATTCGATCTTGTGATTACGGTGTGCGATCAGGCGGCTGGTAAAAGCTGTCCGTTGTTTCCTGGAACGCCGGCGAAGATGCATTGGAGTACGACTGACCCGGCCAAAGGATCAGATGCGGAAATTAATACTGTGTTCGAGGAGGCGTTTCTTATTGTGAAGAAGAGTGTTGAAAACTTAATGAATTAAGCATTGCGTAGATTGTCATGAATAGCCCTCTTTTATTCAGAGTATCCAATAGACGACTTGAACCAAACAATTTCACCCTTTCTCAAGAAAAAATGTGCTCTGCACCCTTTCGTGCGCCAAATAGATGGCGAAATTGTAGGGAGTTTAAACCTGCCCTCCAGTCTAAGGGTCCAGGATGGTGAATCACCATTGAGCAAACTTAAATGAATAGTCTCACCGCATCCGCATGGACAGAGCAAAGCTACTGACCACGGGTTGGGTAGCCCGATCAGATAGAGAACTCGTGGATCGAGTGTCTCGGGCAGATCCTCCACATCCGTCGTCCAAATCCGTTTCCTGTACGTCCATCTCGCCAAAACCTCTTTGAGGGCGAGCCACGCAGTCCGAATGAAATTTGTCATGATAGTGATGGCCGGTCTAGAAGAGGAAGGACGTCGCCACGTCCCACATGGCGATGTAAGATCGAGCAGGTGTTCGTTTCTAACTCAGGATAAAACTGCATTTCCGACAGACTTCCACCAACATAGGCGAACTTCTCGTTGGATTGATTCCGATATGGATGAAGCCTGGCTAATAGCTCATTCACTGCAAGTGCAGCAAAGAACATATTGACGGAGATAACGGCCGGACGGTCTTCTTCCACTCCGCGCAAGTATCCTTCCTTAACTTGTCGCCGGTATCGCTCTGGATCAGTGCGACGTATTTCTTCAGCCTCGACACGCTTCATGTCGTACGCACCCCGACTTATAAGACTTGATAGCCCTGGCTGCAGATAATGGACGGCTCCTGCAATACTATTGATTCCTCCGATTTTATCCGCATCAAGTCGCACGCCCACGTCGATATAGGGGAGGGTATAGAACGTAGCAAGGCGATTGAGCATGTGCCGCCCTTCCACTCCGTCCATGCCCCCGAATACAATGTCGCATTCAGCGATTGTTCGAACCGCTTCCGGATTGATTAGATTCGTAGCCAATGGAAGAACTTCCTGATTTAGTCCCATTCGAGCAATGGCTGATGCAAGGACATTAACTTTCGGTCGGCCAAGATATGCATCCTCCTTGCCGGAGTTAAGAATGCGATTTAGATTCTTATCTTCCACGATATCCGGATCGACCAACACCAGGCGTCCAACTCCCAAGCGGGCAAGCTGCTCTGCCAAGATGCTTCCGATTCCCGAACACCCGATTATTGCAATCGACAAACTTTTGAGAATACGTGTCGTGCCACTTCCGAATGCCTGAGCGTGACGCAGCGCGAACCCTTCACAGTTATCCTGGTCGCCGCGTTCTCTCCAAATATTCAAATCGTGTCCAACGACCATGATGGATTCAAGTCGACAAGTGACATCGCCTTCGTTCCCAATGACACGTCCAAACATCTCGCCATCCGGAAGCAAAATGACGCTGGCATGCGGATGGTTGTCGTTCAAGAACGCGGATACCGATGAAAACAGGTTTCTATCTGACTGGTCATCCAAAGCTGAAAACTTGCGATATCCCATCGGATGGCTATGAACTTTTACAATTGCCTGTTCTCCCCCGAAAATCTCACGCAAGGCTAGTTCGACAAGGTCAGTAGGCCAGGTGACCCTATCTGAATGCCGATCACAAATTTCATACGGTATTGGAACTACTTTGTGAGGGGTCAATATATGCCGGTCCATACCTTTTCGCCGACCGCATATAAGAAGAGCTACCGCTTCTTTTCCATCGCCAGGAAACAAGTGCGAACGCAGAACGGCATGCTGAGCTTGAGTCATTCGCAAGAAGTATTTCATGTGATTCTACATCCCCAATTCACGGCGCAGCCATTCATCAACCAACCCAAGGTGGCTTGCGACATCATCTATGCCAACACGCCATGGGTTTTGTGCTGTCCGGTGCCTGGACCAGCGCTGCCAGATCCCGCCTGCAATAGTTTCCACTGAAAGGTTTTTTATTTCCTTGCCGTCGAGACGAGCCAAGGGCGGTTTGAAATAGACCATGTCGATTTGGCTGTCCGAATAATTGGTGGGGATCAAAAGCGCAAGATCGACTAAGGTACTGTTGTATCCTTCAGGAACTTTCCATCCCTGGATGACGAGCCACTGGTTTTGTCCATCACGCATGGCCTCCCATGTATGGCCCAGCCCATTCAAGTATTCTTCGTCTGCGATTGGCAAGCGGAAGTCTCTGGGGAGGGAGAACGTCTCAAGACCTTCGGTTGTATCCTTGGGCATCGTGGTGAAACGCTCAATACCTGGTTCTCGCAGGTTCACATCCTGAGTAGGTTCGATGCGGATAGGCTGATGCCCACGCTTGTGCTGGTAAAGCTTAAATTGCTCCGGTGTCTTACCAACCTTTGAGAGTATGTTAGCTCCGTTAATGACGGGCACATCCACAATAACCCGGGTTTTATCTACACGAAACGCATAGAGTTTGGCATCGGGTGCATGGGTACCGAATCGCTTTGCATGCTCCTCCAGCTCGAAAACCTCGGTATCACATTGTTCTTCATGCTTTTCAAATGCTTCCATAAGACCCTCCTTGCGCCATAGCGCTGTTGTGTATTTAATAGCTAAAATACATATTAATAATAGCTATGTCAAGGCTATTTAGCGCTTGACTTATTACTCATTATTTATATATTTAGTTCAGCACAACGAAGGAGGATATGCCATGGCAGATAAAAGGACTATGACCCTAAATTTGACTGATGACGAAATGAATATGCTGGAAGCGCTCTCTACTCGGTACGATATGAGCAAAACAGCGATTGTCCGTAAAGCCTTGCGCATCTACCAAGTGATTGACGCTCGCCTCCAGCGCGGAGAAAAGCTTTTCATGGAAGACGAGGTCGAGAAGAAAAAATCGGAACTCGTCGTACTGTGACCCAACGAATTTCAATAAGGCTCCTTGATCGTCACAAAGGTGAGGTTGTTGACGCTACCCTTCATGAGGGACTAACAGAGGAGCAGATTCGAGGAGCTCAAGCAGAATGGGAGCCTATTCGGAAGCGCGCCATCGAGTTATTGTACAAACAAGGCCACTCTCTTGAAGACCTCCCGAAGCACTGGGGATGGGACTGGACGCGAAAGATTAGCCGCCTAGGAAGCCCACTATCGGGATTTTATGGGATTGAATGCGAGAGTAAGATGCAAGGCCTTCTCGAAGTAGCGAAGGAGGGTTACCTGGCAAAGCTTACACCGCAAAAAGGTAAACCGATCATCTATATAAAATTCATTGAGACTGCCCCTTGGAATAACAGAATTCTTGATCCAAGCCCTCGCTTTGGTGCCGTTGGTAGCCGTCTGATACGGGTAGCTATAGAACTTAGTCTTGCGGAAGATTGCAAGGGACGTCTGGGGCTCCATTCCTTACCAGGTAACAAGAAAGGTGAGCCTGAATGGTTCTATCAGCATGTGTGCAAGATGGAGCCGATTGAAACAGAACGTGATGGCGAAGGGCTTTTATATTTTGAATTTAGTCCAGAAATGGCAGAAAAATTTCTAAGGGGAGGACAATCATGAAAACCCTTGATGAGGATGCTTGGATAAAGCAAAAAGCAATGGAAGAAGATGGTGCCTCTGTGCTGGCTGGGTGTCTGAAGATGGTGCCTCCTGATGTTCTTTCATTAGCAACTAGTGACGCGCTTGCTGCCCGGCTATCATTTTGTAAGTTTGTTCAGCTGGCAAGGCTCAGGCTTGCTCTAACTAAGGAGCAGTTCGCAAGCAAGGCTAAGATTCCATTAAAGGATCTATTATGCGTCGAGGATGATGATCAATACATACCAACGCCGCGTACTGTGCACATGCTGGCTCAGTTTCTAAAAGTTTCACATGAGAAGCTATTGACTTTAGCCGGGCTAGCGCAGGTCAAAGATGCTCAATTTAATGATGCGGCGGTGCGTTTTGCGGCTATGTCGGAACCGATTCGTAAATTGACGCCTGAAGAACAGCATGCCTTCGATGAATTCGCAAAATTTTTGAGCTCACGTTGAAGAAGATTCGTCTTGACGAGTATTCCGCTGCAGACATAGATGCCCAGGTCTCCAAAATTCTTCGAGACCTGGGCAATCCGGAACCACCTCTTCGCTTAGAGCATGTTCGAGAGTTACTCAAACTTGACAGGGATTATTACTCTGCTGCGGACAATGGACTGTTGAACAGGTGGATTCACTCTCTAAAAATGGCCGGCAAACAGATTGCTTACCGCCCTGCCTTTCTGAAAGACTTTGTGCAAAATTTTCGTCTGGATGCTCTTTGCTTGTTTGACGAAAAGAGAATATTAATCAGCAGAGAGTTACCCACTCCTAAACAACGTTGGGCTGAAGCACACGAGATAGGTCATCTCATCATCCCTTGGCATGGTCCAATAAGTCTAGGAGATGACAAGTACACATTAACAGCTAATTGCCACGAGACAATGGAGGCAGAGGCTAATTATGGGGCTAGCCGTCTTCTATTTTTGAGAGATAAATTCAAAGCCCACGCTCTTTCCTGCAAGCCAACTCTTACGCACGTAGGTGATCTAAAGAAACGTTTTGGTAACACCATCACAACGACATTTTATTCGCTTATCGAATCCCTCGATGTGCCCGCGTTCGGTTTGATCACGGGGCATCCCAAAAAACCTGACCCAGACTTTGATCCAAGTAAGCCCTGCCGACATTTCATAACATCTCCTCTTTTCGACGATCAGTTCGGCCACATAACGGACATGCAGCTTTACCCAATCCTTGAAAGTTATTGCACTTATGGCAAATGGGATCTTGGGCAAGCCGAAACAATTCTACATAATAGCCGCAAGGAGCCTTACATCTTCTCGATGGAGACGATATTCAACAAGTACGACGCTCTCACCCTAGGCGTGTCAATGCGCAGGCATGAGGTTTCCGTGTAAATGAATGCCGATTACGGTATGGGTGTCAGGCTTTCCTCTGGTGTTCTTCATGGGAACGCCAGATTCTGCTCGCTAAACTCTTTCGGGAAACATACCCCCAACTTGCTCGGAAGCGAGTGCTGATTATCGACGACGAAGCCGATTACGCGAGTTTTGGTCAAGGAAGCGCCAGATAAGGGCTTCCCCCATATCGCCCTTTCCCCGATCGCCCGCACTGCGACGGACACTTCCAAATCACTAAACTCTTACAAACATACAAAATCACCCCACCAAAAGTCTCGAATTTCCAATCTTAGACGAGTATAGTCCCGCTGTCTTTAAGTCGGATAATGGCTCTCGTTGTACTGTGACGGGCTCCCTCCATCCCGCTAGTGCGGAATGGGGAGGCCTAATCTTGAGCCTATGATATGGACGGACAAATGGAAGCGCGAAGAATGCCGAGCATACCGATGAATCGAAATCTGGGCGCCGCGAAGGCGGCCAAGCAGGACGAGTTCTATACCCAATATGTCGACATCCAAAAAGAGGTCGAGGCTTACCTGGAGTTCGACCCCGACACCTTCCGCGGCAAGGTCGTCTACTGTAACTGCGACGACCCCTTCGAGAGCAACTTCTTCAAGTACTTCGCGGCGAACTTCAACAAGCTCGGCCTCGAAAAGCTCATCACCACCAGCTACGACGGCTCGCCCATTGCCGGTCAGGGCACCTTATTCCCGGAATACAGCGAGGGGAATGGCAAGCGCCAGAAGCCCAAGGCGCTTGCCGTCATCCTCGACCATGTGAAAGACGAGGACGGAGACGGCGCGGTGAACATAGACGACGTCAAGCTCTTCCTCAACCGCAACAAGGCAGCCAGGATAGCCTTAAAAGCAAACGACATATACGCCGGTGGCGATTTCCGCAGCCCCGAGTGCATCGCGCTCCTGAAAGAGGCCGACATCGTCGTCACCAACCCGCCGTTCTCTCTGTTCCGCGAGTATCTCGCGCAACTCGTCAAGCACGGGAAGAAGTTTCTGATCATCGGGAATCAGAACGCGATCACCTACAATGATGTGTTTCCGCTCATCAGGGCCAACAAGCTATGGCTGGGGGTCACCATCCACAGTGGGGATCGCGAGTTCCGCGTTCCGGACCACTATCCGCTGACCGCTGCCGGTTCGCGGGTTGATGAAAACGGCGTGAAGTACATCCGAGTCAAGGGTGTTCGCTGGTACACAAACCTGGACCATGGCCGCCGACACCAAAAGCTGCCCCTCATGACCATGGAGGACAATATCAAATTCAGCAAGCACAAGGAGGTGCTCGGGATCGGCTACGAGCGCTACTGCAACTTTGACGCGCTGGAGGTTCCCTTCACCGACGCGATTCCGAGCGATTTCGACGGTATCATGGGGGTCCCCATCACCTTCCTAGACAGGTACGACCCCGACCAGTTCGAGATCATCGCGAACGGGGACGACCGTGATGAGATGGAGGCTCTAGGAGTTCCGCCGCTCGGACGCGAATACGTCGGCAACGTTGGTCGACGCAAGGTCGGCGTACCGAGCACCAAGAAGGCCGCCTACAAACGCATCCTCATCCGCCACCGCCGCCCCGCAAAGAGAGGGAAGAAGAAGTGAAAACCACACTCCGCACCGACCTCACGGTCGCCGACATCTGTGACGGGTTTGTTTACAACACACTGGAGGGCAAGGGGCTATATGGGCTGGGCGGAAAGCTCACCATTCAGCCGGAGTATCAGCGGAACTATATCTATGCTGACGACGGCGGAAAGAAGGAGGAGGCGGTCATTCACTCGCTGCTCAAGGGCTATCCGCTTGGGCTGATCTACTTCAACAAAGTCGCGAAGGACAAGTTCGAGGTGCTGGACGGCCAGCAACGGATCACGAGCATCGGCCGGTTCGTCACGAACAAGTTTGCGATCATGGATAATGGCAATCCGAAGAACTTCGACAGCTTGCCTGCTGACCAACAAGCCATGATTCAGGACTCGAAACTGCTGATTTACGAGTGCGAGGGCACGGAGACCGAGATCAAGGAGTGGTTTAAGACTATCAATATTGCGGGTGTGCCACTCAACGAGCAGGAATTGCTGAACGCCATCTACTCCGGGCCGTTTGTGACGCTCGCGAAGGCCGAGTTCAGCAACAGCCAAAACGCGAATATCCAGAAGTGGAGTGCGTACGTCAAGGGCAGCGTGAATCGGCAGGAGTTCTTAATGCGGGCGCTGGACTGGGTGAGCAAGGGCGATATCAGCAGCTACATGAGCCAGCATCGCAAAGATAGCAAGATCAATGAGCTGAAGACCTATTTCAACAGCGTGGTCGAGTGGGTGTCGAGCGTGTTCAGGGATGTTGAGAAGGAAATGCAGGGGCTGGAGTGGGGACGACTCTACGAGCAATACCACTCCAAGTCATATAATCCGGACGAAGTTTCTGGAGAGGTCAAGCGGCTTTTTGGCGACCCGTACGTCAAGAATCGTCGCGGCGTGTTCGAATACATTCTCGGCGGCCTTAAAGAGACGAAGCTTCTGGACGTGCGGGTGTTCGACGAAGCCACCAAGCGGTCGGTCTACGCCAAGCAGACTACAACTGCCGAAACCGAGAGCACATCAAATTGTCCGCTCTGCGCCATTGGCCATGATGCCAATAAGAGCAAGATATGGAGGTTCGCCGAAATGGACGCCGACCACGTTGCCGCATGGAGCAAGGGGGGCGAAAGTTCGGCCAAGAACTGCCAGATGCTCTGCATTACCCACAATCGATCCAAAGGCAACAGATAGTATTGGCAACTATAGACGCGTTAATGCCTCAGACCTTCGAAAAGACCCCCCGCTTCGATCACCAAGAAGTATGGCAAACCTGCCGCAACGCTGGTGAGTTCGCCCACGAAAAGCAAGAAGCACCCTTGAATACTGCGGATCTCGACGGGCATAGCGAAAATCAATTAAGACAATCCGTCCGCTACGAGGGATTGCGAACTGGTTTCGCTGCATCGAGTAGTCGAGTTAAATCATTGGTTAGATAAGTTCTGTGTTAGCAGCCATTGGAATCGGGTTAGCGTGTAGAAAATGAACAACCCTGAAGACGTTGTGTGCGGCCTGGCTAAACACCCTTTTCTTGAAAAGGCTTTAGGGCCGTATGTTAAATGGGCACTGACAACCCAAGGCAACGGACCGAGTCCCAAAATCGTTCAGGCCATAATATCTCGAGACTACCAAACGCTAGGCAAGCTCGAGGCTCTATTGATTCGGGCACAAATGGAACTGAACCTCAGCGAGGAGGAATTTATAAAGGCTTTTGGTTTTCTCGACGATCTCTTCGTCGACGACCCTGAAAAAATACACGATGTGATTGCTGAACCACTATTGGCCGTCAAGCTAGCCGAGCATGGTTTCTCAGAAATCAAAAAACTTCCTAAGTCTATAAAAGTGAACGGAACCGAACTGCCTCTGGCAGATTTCAAAGCCAAACGATCTGGACGGTCGTTTGCCATCGAACTTAAGACGGTCAGGACGGAAAAGACACTCACACCAGAGCAGCCTTCAGGAAATGCCCTCAAGCCTGACTGGTGGGGAGAGATGTTTCTGAATAATGCACGCATGAAGATCGAAGACAAGAATTTCCGAGTCACAAGGCAATTGCGAAATGCTTGTGAGTACTTTGACTGCGAAACGGGAATGTTGGTGCTGTATAGCAGAAGGTTAGGTGTTGCAGCGCTCTCTGATGACCACGAGTACCGCGAAAAGTTGGAAACTCTCCGAGCAGAGTATCCCCAGATCGGCTTCTTCGCGTCTATGGATTATTACGGCCTATTCGTCATGGTGCCTGATCTTCCATAGTGCGTGTAGTGAGTCGGTGATCGGTCTTCGCATTTCATAGGCCATTTGAATTGAGATGTATGCGATCTGAGTTATGCGGAGATACCATAGTGCTACAGGCTGTCCTATATCGGACAGCCTGTTTGTAAGCCATTGTAAAACCATGTATCAGATTGGAATGCTTCAGCAGCTAAGACATTGATTTTACTCGTCGCCTCGGGCCCTTTTAAAGCTGGCTCTCGGCCCATTTGTATCTAGGAAGGAATTGTGAGGTGACGGGACCCTTGTCCTCGTTCATCTGATACCCACGCTAGGGTGACTGTTT
>WBZN01002577.1_pt1 | contig 10016 bp, 6 predicted proteins | sample 5204281 | NCBI WGS metagenome assembly WBZN01 (sample SAMN12344347, study PRJNA552823) | activated sludge metagenome | biome: Activated sludge suspended growth; feature: Nitrification reactor; material: Wastewater; isolation source: activated sludge from nitrification reactor of wastewater treatment... | reverse complement strand
CGCTAAAGCTGCGGAACTTTCACAGTACAGCGATGCGGAAAAGCTTTATCAGAAGGCTCTCGTAGAAGCTGAGACGGTCGGCAAAGAGCGCGGAGATGGCAGCACCGATCAAGTGAAAGCGGACATCCTATCGGCGCTGGGTGACCTTTACTGGACCCAGGGGTGGTATGCAGAAGCCGAACAAGTCTATAAGTCGTCTCTGGAATTGCGGGAAAAAGTCGATGGGGAGCAATCAATTGGGGCTGCACAAGTTCTGAACAAAATCGCCATGGTCTATCGCGCTCAGGGGCGCTACGGTGAGGTCGAGCCCTACTTTCGCCAGGCTCTTGCTATTTACGAGACAGCCGCTGATCCAGATGACCTGAATGTTGCAAGCACTCTCGAGAGTCTTGCCGATTTTTACAAGGCTCACGGCAAATACGCACAGGCTGAGCCGCTTTTCCAGAAGTCCGTCTCGATTCGGGAGCGCGCATTAGGCGAAGAACATCCCAGCATTGGTGACGATTTAACCAACCTGGCGCTCGTCTATCATGCGTCTGGTAAATACGACAACGCTGAGCCGCTTTACGAGCGGGCTTTGAAGATTGCTGAAAATAATTGGGGACCAGAGCATCCAAGCGTTGCTACTGTGTTGAATTATCTAGCCGAACTTTATCGCATGAAGAGTAAGTTCGAAGAATCAGAGAAAGTCCATTGGCGTGCTTTGAAAATTCGTCAGGCCGCGCTTGGACTCGAACATCCGAGCACCGCTCAGAGTTTGAGTAACCTCGCTTTGCTTTTTCATCTCCAGTGCAAATATCATCAAGCAGAGCCGCTCTACAAGACGCTGCTGGAGATCCGCACCAAAGATTGGGGTCCCAATCACATGCACGTTGCTGAAATTTTGAATAACTTGGCTGAGGTCTATCAGGACCAGGGCAACTGCGCGGAAGCCGAACCCCTGTATTGGCGAGCCCTGACAATTACGCAAGAAAATCTTGGACAGGAGCATCCTAGTGTCGCAAAAGCTCTGCGAAATCTTGCTGAATTGTATGAGGAACAGGACAATTTCGACGAAGCCGATCGCCTCTACAAATGGGGATTAGGCATGAGCGAATCGCTGGGCACCGAGCATCCCGATGTGGCTGCGCTTATGTCTCGCTACGCGGCGCTGCAAAAGAAAATGTTGGATCATGAATATGATGAAGACGCAGATGATGCGCCGCCGTGGCGTGATCCTGATAATTGATTTGCAGCACCTTTATGATCAATTCGTTCAATTGCTGAACCAGCCGCATGATGGTTCGGAATTCCGATTGCTTTTAACAGAGAAAGGATGGGAGCCAACTGTCGTACAAATCGGCGAAGAGTTTATTTATGAATTTCGAGATCTGGGTATCTCTCTTGATACGCTTTTTGGAAAATTTTTTATACTCACGTTTCATTTGCGGAAATCCAATATGCAAACTTATGTCGATAACTTCCTTTGCGGCATCAATTCCAAGGACAGCCGTGAAGTGGTGCAGCAAAAGCTCGGCTTAAAGAAGTGCAGAACTAACCATGTTGGTGCGGATGTCTGCGACTGCTATGATCTGCCAAATGCGCAGATTTGCTTCTGGTTTACCGGTAAAAAGAAACGGATGTGCCTTGTCGCCTTGAGTGCCAGAAAAGTGAAGTCTGAAGAGCGCGTACAGTGAAGGTTCAGGTTCGCTTCTCGACCCATAATCAAGATCAAGGTATTCATTTTGTACACGGTGAGAAAAAACTTCATGAGAAGCTCGTTCATTATGCATCCGCTTACTGATTTCCAATCGCCGTGATCTGTTGGGCGGGCATTTTCCGTTGTCTAAATTGAGACGGACAGTCGTTGTTTTCGCGCGTCCGCAAGCGCATTGAGTACTTGTGCTGAGTTCTGCGACAATTCTACTTTTGACGCTTGCTCAGCGCCCCCACGTCCGATTACGAATGGCCATGTGAGATGAACCCCGTAATCAGCTTGATAGGCGCAAACATTGTGTGTTCTTTTCGCGTCAGTCGCGACTGAATCGACCAGCCTGGCAATTAGTTCGGCTGTTGCCAGATTTCTGACGATATCCACATGTTTCGCGATCTTTAGCCAGAATTGATGGAGTTCATTTGTAATTTCATCGTAGCTAGCCTCGCCCTGGTAGACGGGAACTGCGTTGGGTCCATGCTCTCCGATCGCAACTGCAGTTTCATTTGGAATGCCTCGTGCTTGCAAGATGTATTGCAAACGGTTGGAGTCCAGATCTCCACCGAATCCAATCACTTGTTTCGTCGGCAGATCTGCAATCCGCTGAACTTCAACTGTGAGATCATCAACCGGCGTTGCCACGCAAATCAAAACTGCTGATTGTTTTAGGCTGGCTGCCCTTACTACGTCCTCAGCGATTTTAAGATTGGGACCATGAGTTTCGTCGGCGGTTTTACCTTGTTGAGTGACACCAGCAGTGATGACAATAATGTCTGAGTCGGAAATCATTTCCGGTGTTTCGAATCTCATCTTCGCAGCAGCTTTCGGAAAGGCGCTAGCAGCGTCTAAAATCGCTGCAGTAGCGGTTTCTGGCTTACGGCTTGAAACAGCTATTTGATCAATCGCCTGGTTGTTCGCTAGTGAAAATAAGAGGGCTGCCCCTACGTTGCCAGTGCCAACAACAGTAACCTTCATATTTTTGACTCTCCTCGGTTGCGCTCAGGGTACCATATCTTTAAAGCTCCATTTCGTTTTGATTGTCCCATCATGTATCTGCCAGATACAGTCTGGTGACAATTTCTCCAAAAAATACCGGTCGTGGCTGACTACGACAAGCGCTCCCTGATACATGTTCAACGCTTCTTCAAAACATTCGATTGTTTCCAGGTCAAGATGGTTTGTTGGTTCGTCCATAATTAGCAAATCAAGGTTCGATGCCATAAACCTTGCGAGCATCAACTTGGTGCGTTCTCCCCTGCTCAAAACACCAAGGGGCTTGAATACGTCGTTTCCGGCGAACTGAAACCGATGCAGCAGTGTTCGGATATCGCCATCCGACTTGCTCTCTGCATTCAATGATTTGAAGTGGTAGAGGACAGTTTGGCTGTCATCAGGGTCAGAAAGGCTGTTTCCGTTTTGGGGCAGATAACCCAGGCGCAGCTGTGACTTTCTCGTTAGCGTGCCGCCAGACGGTGATAATTCCTGCACGATGAGTTTGAGCAAAGTAGATTTGCCGCTGCCATTGTCTCCGACAATAACAATTCGCGATGATCCAACTATAGAGAAATTTAGTTCCGACAAAATCGTTTTACCATTTTCGAATGTCAGATCTCGCGCTTCTATTAGTGTAGAAGAGTATTGGAGATTCCCTGACAGAGATAGTTTTGGGCGTTGAGCAAACCGTGGATTTTCGATTTTTTCGAGTTCCAAAATTCTTGTCAGGCGAGCTTCGCGTGCTTTCGCTTTGGCGGCGACTTTTTTCGAGCGTCCCCGTATGTAGTCATTCTGTGTGCTGCGCTCAGTTGCAAGCGCCTGATTTTTTACGGCGCGAATGTCTGCAGTCAGTCGATTGATTCTGGTTTGCTGCTCTTTGAATTGCCGTAGCTGTCGGTCTTCGTCCTGCCGCTTGCGTTCTTTGTACCAGCTGTAGTTACCGGAATAGCTTGTTATTCTATTGCTGGTGCGATCTATTTCCAGGGTTCGAGTCGTGACGCGGTCGAGAAATTCTCTATCGTGAGAGACAATGATGCAGGCAGATTTCGACTGCCGTAAATTATGCTCTAGCCATTCCATGCTGGTCTGATCCAGATTATTTGTCGGTTCGTCCAACAGCATCAAATCTGCAGGTTGCATAAGCACGCGCGCCAAAGCTACTTTCGTGCGCTCACCTCCGCTCAGTGTCGACAGTCCACGCGACAGTGCTACGTTATCCATGCGCAGTGATGCAAGAGTTGAGTCAAGCTGGTTTTCGAGCTCATATCCTCCGCATGCCTCGAATGCGGCGAAGGCTGCTGTATAGCGCAGCAACACGTCGTCACTGTGACCGCATGCTTCCAGTTCTTCCTCGCTCAACTTCAAAAGGCGATGAGATTCAAACCAATCCGGCGCTAAGTAACTACCGACGTTTAGTTCGAGCACATCGTCCAGCTGCTGTGGCAAGTAGGTTTTCGATACATTCCCAGGTGCATCAATGCAACCGGTGTCGATGTCCACCCGCCCTGCGATTAACTTCAGAAATGTTGATTTGCCGCAGCCGTTTGCTCCGACTACGCCTATTTTCTCGCCTTCGCTGATCACAAGGTTGACCTGATCGAAAAGCAGAGTTTCGCCAAAAGTTTTGCTTATGTTTGTTATTCGCAGCATAATAATTCTCCCTTACAATTGGATTTGTTCAGGAAAGCGCATTGGTGCGGCACCACATTTAGTGCATTAAGTTCAATGCCGAGCGAAGTGATTCTGCTCTACGAACGTTTATGCACAGCGATGGCGCTGACTTTATGTACCGGCTCGAAGTTGTTGAATGCCAGATCGTGGAATGCTTGTGTTCTGCGGCTTTGGCGACGAGATGCACGCGGGACGCGTGCGCTCCATATCAAATCAGGCGTTTCTACCAGCGTATAAATGCTAGGCTTTAGAACCACGCATGAGGACAAACAACATCGCTACGAGCCAGATTACTCACTTACATCGAAGTGAATTTATTTCCTGAAACTTGCTTAGCGACTTGCTTTGTCAATCATCGTGGGCGTTCCTCAATTTGTTTTGGTCAATGCTGTGTGAGTCGGTGCGTTTTTTGACGCAGAATTTCACTATACCGCACGAAGACATTGAAGTCAAAGCGGCTTTGGTGCAAATTTTACGCTCATTTTATGGAGGCTGGCAGACACTTGAATGACTCAGCTAAGACGATGAGTCTGCTGTATCTGATTCTAGAGGTTTTCTGATGAGTATTCACGAAACGCACACTCGCCCAGAACGAATTACCAGCCCAATCGAACGACACGACGCTGCTGCGAGTAGCGCCGCACATGCCGCTCATGCAGCCTTCCACGCAGAAATCTACGGTTCACCTGGTGCGCCAAACAGATCAGAAGGTCGAAAAATGATGGCGAGTAACGAAAAGGACGTACCGGGTCCAAATGATATCGTTCACAAGGGAACGTTCACTAGACCCGACGGAACACTGGAGCCTGTCATTATCATTGAAACACCGCATGAGTTTAAGTAGCGGGCTATCTCAAGATTGACTGAGCAATCCTGAAAGCAATCGTCTTTAGTTCTGAACTGTGCCTTTAGCGAACCGCGGCGGCGGCTGCGGCAGGGGCGTCCTTCGCGGGCGCGTCCTTCGCGGGCGCGTCCTTAGCAGGACCTTCCTTCGCGGGTGCGGCTACCGGTTTGACAGTTTCTTTTATCTTTTTGCGAACGCCTTCTCCTGCAAGAAGACCGCTGCTTGCTGCCTGTCCTACACCGCGCGTCCAACTGCTGGAGTCGCCGATGATGAACAAGTTTGGAATCGTTGTTTCCATGTTTTTGTTGACTGTGATCGAGTCTGGATAGCTCTTGCACTCCGGTGCATACAGCAATGTGGAATCATCCGCGACGCCAGGACAAATTTTGTTCAGTGCATCCAGATATTCGACGATGCCCTCTAAAATGCGGTGCGGATAGGCCAGCGAAATGTCGCCGCATTCAGCCTCGAGAGTGGCTTTGATTAAATTGTTGGTCAAGCTCTTTGTTCTTCGTCCGGCGCGCAGGTCGCCTAATCTCTGAATCAAAGGTCCGCCGCCAGCGAGCATATTGGCTATCTTCGCAATAGTTTGTGAGTAGAGTTGCGGGTCTTTGAACGGACGTGTGAATGTCTTCGAAACCAACACAGCGAAGTTGTTGTTCTCCGACTTTTCGTACATCTTCGAGTGTCCGTTGACGAGCACGTAATCGCGGTGGTTTTCTGGCGTGACAAAACCTTTCGGATTCGAGCAGAAATTTCGCACCACGTCATTTGCATGCTTGCTTCGGTAATAAAGTTTCGGCTCGTAGAAACGTTTGTCGACTTCCTCAGTGAAATAGCAGCTCGTTTCCACGCGCACGCCGATATCGACTTGCCCTGGATGAATGTCGAGTTGTTTGTAAAACTCTTGCTGCGTCAACCAGGTTGCTCCGCCGCGCCCGACCGAGAGAACGCAGTAGTCGTAGACTTCCGACGCTTCGTCTTGCCCCGGGTGTCTGTATCGTGAGTGCTGAACTACAAATTGTTCGCCTTTTCGCGAAACGGAATCGACTTTAGTATCCCAGTGGAAAATTATGTTCGGACCTTGCTGCATAATCTCTTCGAGAATGCTCGAATTGATGGCTGGCGCGTTGTCTGAGCCGCAGTGCAGCAACTCTTGATAGTGATAGACCATTCCGGCCATCGTCGCTTTCTTCTTGATCCAATCCAGATCTTCGCTGTTCGGGCTCACGACGGGAATTTCACAGGGCGCATGATTGAGAATAGTGGTGCGAATCGTGTCTAATCGCTTCTGTAATTCTTGCTGACCAATCAGGTCATACAGGCGTCCGCCAATTACGGGCGAAGCCGACAGGATAACTTTGAAGTCGTTCCAGCTCCCTGCAGATTGCCCCGGAGCGCAATAGCTGCACGCTTTGGGCGGACAAACAGTCAGCTTGCCCTGATCGATCGGGCAGGCATATCGCTTCTCGTAGACAGGTCCGACATCGAATACGTGTACTTCAACGTCGGCTCCCGCTAATTCCTTTAACGCAAAGAGTCCTGACGCACCCAAACCTACAAGAGCTAGTTTTTGCATTACCTCTTCTACTTTGTGACTGTTAGTCGAAACTAATAAACTCGAATACCTGACTGGCGCCTGGCGTTTGACGATTGGAGACGCCGACGACGCACTTATCAATATATCACCGATCGAGCCTTTTGCCGCAGTTTTGATGCCGAAACTAAACGAAACTCAATGTGCGGCAAGCCTCATTAGTCGCGTCTCACAGGCGTTTGAAGAGGAGGTGAAGGCGTTCGACGGTTACACTGCTAAAAGCGTGATACTGAATATGGTGTCGACGACGCGTTCTCGTCGTGCTGATTTGTGAAGTTCAATCTCATATAAGTCTTGCAACAAATTGGATGCTTGGAACTAGCCAATTAAATTTCAACTGTACAATAACGTTGCTTTCACTCATGTAATGAAGCGCAGTAACGTTAGTCACATTCAGATGCCTACAAAAGAGTTTCGAGAAATCAAGTTTTATCCAGCCCAAAAACCAGGACACAGAACATACTGCCCGGTGCAATTGGAAGTGCGAGAAGCACTGTCTCTGCTGGGAACAGATCGCTTAGTTCTGGCTATTCACGACCAGAGTTTTCCAAGTTGCGCTGATGAAGAGGTGGGCCGGGGCTCTCCTTACACTGAGGGTGGCACCAGATTTATTCATTTCATTCGATCTCTGGGATTCACCGGTATTCAATTCGGTCCGCAAGGAAAAACCTCTCAGGGAAATCCCTCACCATATGATGGAACACTTTTTTCAAAGAGCGAATTGTCAATTTCGTTGAAAGCGCTGGCAGAAAATGCGGAATGGTGCGGGCTATTAGATATGGCCACAGTTGCTGATTTAGTTGCTGCATGCCCTGCTTCAGATCCATCGACTAAGGGTTGTTTTGACTACAAATATGCATGGCGCGCGCAGCAAGCCGCTTTGCGCAAAGCGTTCAAGAAGTTCATGAACAGCGAGCGCGAAGTGCCCGTGCTCTGGAATTCTTTCAATGAATGGACTGAAACACAACGATCGCTCGGCGAAGATTGGCTATTTCGCGATGCCATATTCGAAGTTTTGACGATTGAGTATGGAACCGATGATTGGCGCCAATGGTCTGAGTTGGATCAGCGGTTGTTCTCGCCTGCACCCGGTGATGAAGATGCAAGCCAGGCTCGCATTGCCGATTTGCGCGAAACACACGGCGACGAATTACGATTTTATTTTTTCTGTCAATTTGTGGTGCACTCACAACATCAGGAGCTGCAGAAATTTGCAGCGGATATCGGGCTGCGCCTCTATGGCGATTTGCAAATTGGTTATTCGTCATGTGACACCTGGAGTTGCAGGCACTTGTTTTTGCCTGGTTACCTTATGGGTGCGCCGCCCAGTCGCACAAATCCCGATGGTCAGCCCTGGGGTTTTCCAGTGCTCGATCCTCGCCAATACTACGCAAACAGCGTAGCGGCAGCAGCGCGAACGTCTGACGATAGTGCCGTCAAAATAACAGCATCTTCCGATTGCGACGGCACAACGCTGGGTCCCGCGCTTTCCCAGTTCAAGAGCCGCATTCAAAAGATGCTGGTTGAGTTCGATGGTATCAGATTGGATCATCCACATGGTTTGGTGTGCCCCTGGGTCTACGACAGCACTAATCCGACTGCACTGCATGCGGTGCAGTCGGGCGCTCGTCTGTTCGCTTCGCCCTCTGTTGAAGGTCACAGCACTCTAGCGACATTTGCGATTGCCGAGCCGGAGCAATTGAATCCTGACAAAACAACACCACGTTATGCCGATAATTGGGTTGTGAATCTGAGAGACGAGCAAGTTCAGCGGTTTTCAGTGCTGATAGATCTGGTAATTGATGTTATGGCTGAGCAGGGCTCGCCTGCGTCAGACGTCGTGTGCGAAGTCTTGAGCACTTGCCCATATCCGTTGAAGCGCGTCATGGAACGTCATTCTCTGGGGCGCTTCCGTGTGACGCAAAAGGCAAGTTTAACCAATCCACAAGATGGATATCGCAGTGAAAATGCTCAACCTTCAGATTGGATTATGGTCGGCAACCACGACACAAAACCCGCCTGGCGTGTTGTTAACGAGTGGAAAAAGTCTGGCGAAATCGAAGCCCGTGCAAAATATTTGGCTGAGCGACTGGAAGCCAATCCAGCTAATCGCGAAAGCTTTGCTGCCGAGCTGGTCAACGATCCCAAACGTCTTTGCGAAGCTATGTTTGCCGATCTGTTTGCCAGCCCCGCGCGCAACGTCTCGATTTTCTTTCCAGATCTGTTAGGCATGACAGATGTCTATAACGAGCCTGGCACCATTAGTGATACTAATTGGTCTTTGCGCGTGCCGCATGACTATGAAAATTTGTACTATGAGCGTCTCGGTACAGGCAGCGCGATTTCGATTCCAAGAGCCCTGGTTATGGCTCTGCGCGCTCGTTATCCGCAGCCGACGAATGAAATATTGGATCTCATCGATCGACTGCAAAAACAGAGTTAATTGGCGTAAAATATAGCCACTTTATTGCGCTCTTCGGCTCGGATTTGCCGAACGGATTGTGAATCTTGTTGGCTGTAGTCCTCAATTCGTTTTATCAGGAGAAGTCGAATGTCAAATCATTTCACTGGACTTAGCTTGGGACCACCTCTTGGTGACCAGCGGCTTGATCTGTGCGACCTCTATGCATTCCAGTCGCCAAAAGATCCAACGCGAACAGTGCTGATTTTGAATGCTAATCCTCAAGCTGATGCGCTTCATCCCGATGCGATTTATCGTCTTGCCATTGACAATGACGGCGATTTATTGAATGACATTGCATTCAGTTTTGTTTTCGGGAAGCCACAAGGCCTCAAACAAACTTTCAGCGTTTTTGTTGCTAAGGGCGATGAATCGCGCCTGGTTGAAGCGTCTGGCAGGAAAGTTGTTGCCGACGCGGAAGTATCCTTTGGACCGACTCCTAATATCGTCACCGCAGGCGATTACAAATTTTTTGCAGGCGCGCGCAGCGATGCATTCTTCTTCGATTACGACGGCATCAAAAATTTGTACACAGAGAGAGGCGAAAAGAATTTTACCGATTTGAAATATGTGCCGGGCAAATTTCCATGGACAGGCGTTGACTCAAACACCGAGGCGAACGTTTGCTCCATGGCTGTGGAACTGCCGACGAGTGAATTGCAGGCTAACCCGATGATTCGCATCTGGGGACGCTGCAGTGTGCGCAAAGACGGTCAGCTGGTGCATGTCGATCGGGCTGGGCATCCATCTGTCAGCA
>WBZN01002575.1_pt1 | contig 10022 bp, 8 predicted proteins | sample 5204281 | NCBI WGS metagenome assembly WBZN01 (sample SAMN12344347, study PRJNA552823) | activated sludge metagenome | biome: Activated sludge suspended growth; feature: Nitrification reactor; material: Wastewater; isolation source: activated sludge from nitrification reactor of wastewater treatment... | reverse complement strand
GGAACAGGGCGAAGGTCGTCCCGGAGATCTCGCTGCCACCAGCCAGTCCGGCGCACGCACCCGAGGCCAGCAGCGTCGCGGCGAGCACCCGGAGCGGCCGCACCCCGCCGATGGTCTCCGCCGCGTCGGCGTTGAGCCCCACCGCACGTAACCGGAGGCCCGTCAGGGTCCACCGTCCCAGTACCCACAGGCCGACCGCCAGGAACAGCGCCAGCACCAGTCCCAGGTGCAGCCGCGTGCCGGGGAGCTGGGGCAGGCGGGCGGCGAGCGGCAGCGGGTCGCTCTGGGGATACACGTGCCTGGCCTCCTGCAGCGGCCCGGCCACCATCCAGCTCACCAGCGCCTCGGCGACGAAGTTGAGCAGCAGGGTGCTGATCACTTCGAGCACGCCGAACCGGACCCGCAGCAGCGCCGGCAGCGCGGCCCACGCCATGCCGGCCAGCGTGGCGGTGAGGAGCACCGTGGGAACCGCCACCATGCGGGGCCATGTCCCGAGGGAGAGGCCCACCCATGTCGCCACGATGGCGCCGGCGTAGAACTGCCCCTCGGCGCCGATGTTGAAGGCGCCCGCGCGGAACGCGAGGCCGATGCCGAGACCAATGATGATGAGCGGGATGGCGCGCGGCAGCAGGGAGGACAGGATGGCATCCGGCGAGCCGAAGGCGCCGCGCCACAGCGCGGCCATCGCGGTGGCGGCAGGGTAACCCGCCACCTGGAGCCCGGCGGCCAGCAGCACGAGTCCGACCGCGAGCGCCACGGCGGCGGGGCGGGCCCTGGCGGCCAGCCGGCGGATGGTGGTCATGCGGGGCGGGGGATGCGTGACACGGTGTCGCGGGAGAGCATGAGCGCGCCGATCTCCTCCCGGGTCGCGCCGGGCGGCACCTCGTGCAGCACCCCGTCGACCACGACCACCAGCCGATCGGCCACCGCGAGCAGGTCGTCGAGGTCGGGGATGTGGAGTACCACCGCGGCTCCGCCCCGAGCGATGCCACGCAGGCGTTCATGGACCTCGGCGGTGGCCCGCAGGTCGAGGCCGCGCGCCGGGTTCTCCGCCACCAGGATCCGTGGCGATCGTTCCGCCGCCCCCGCGATGATCATGCGCTGCTGGTTGCCACCACTGAGCGATCCGGCCAGCGCGCCGGGTCCCTCGGTCCGGACGCCGTACCCGGAGATGAGCGCGGCGGTTCGTTGCTCCGCCGCCGCCCAGTCGATCCATCCCCGCCGCACCCAGGGTGCGGCCGCCCCCACGCCGAGGACCAGGTTCTCCGTCAGGGTGAACCCGGCGATCACCCCCTCGTGCGTGCGGTCCTCCGGGATGAACGCGACCGGCCCGCTCACCTCAGCCGATCCGCTGGTGAGCTCCGCCAGGCCAGCCAGCGCACGGAGCAGCTCCCGCTGTCCGTTCCCCTCCACCGCCGCGACTCCGAGCACGTCTCCACCGCGCAGCTCGAGCGTGGCCTCCCTGAGGCCGCTCCCCGTGCCCCCCAGGCGCGCCACGGATGCCTGACGCAGCCGGGCCAGCACCGGACCGGTGGCGGCCGGCGCTGTCCGCGGCGGCCGTTCCAGCTCCGCCCCGAGCATCGCGCCGGCGAGGGTGGCCGCGGATATGCCGGCGATCGGGCCGGCATGCACGACGCTGCCCCGTCGCAACACCGTGACCCGGTCGGCGGTGCTCAGCGCCTCGTCGATCTTGTGGGTGATGAGCACCGCGGAGACCCCGCGGGCCCGCAGGCTGGTGATCAGCGCGAGAAAACCGGCGGTCTCCGGAGGCGGCAGGACCGATGTGGGCTCGTCGAGCAGCAGGATGCGGGCGTCCGCCGCGAGCGCCTTGAGCACCTCGAGGCGCTGCTTGAGGCCGGCCGACAGGTTGTCGGCGGTGGCATCCGGTGGCAGCGGGATCCCCGTCTCCTGCATCAGCTGGTCGAGCCGCGCGCGGTTCACCCGGGCGCGCATCGGCCAGCCAGCCGCGAGCACCACATTCTCGAGCACCGTGAACGTGGGGATCGAGGTGAAGTGCTGGTGGACCATCCCGATGCCAAGGCGCCGGGCCTCGAGCGGGGAGCCGACGCGCCGGACCACGCCGTCCACGGCCACGCTGCCCGCATCGGGCGCGAGCAGCCCGAACGCGATCCGCATCAGGGTGGACTTGCCCGCGCCGTTCTCGCCGAGGAGGGCGTGGATCTCGCCCCGTTCCACGCGGAGGGAGGCGCCGGACAGGGCCTGGGTGGATCCGAATCGTTTGTGAATGCCGTCGAGCAGCAGGAGGGGAGCGGCTCCCGGTGCTGTGCCGAGGCCGGCGTCTGGCCCCGGGGTCATGCGCGGGGTCGGGGCGTCACATCCCCGTGGGGTGGTCGTGGAATTCCCATGGGAGGCCGAAGCGCTGGGCCAGGTGCTCCGCCAGCAGCCGCACACCGATGGTCTCGGTGGCGTAGTGCCCGGCGTAGAGGACGTTCACCCCGTACTCCATGGCGTCGAAGTAGGTGTGGGCTGCCCCCTCGCCGGTGATGTAGGTGTCGCAGCCGGCGTCCCTGGCCTGTCCGATCGCGCTGCCCGCCCCGCCCGTGATCACCCCGATGGTTCCGACGGTCTCCGGGCCGCCCGGCAGCACCCGCACCGCGGCGGCGGGAATCCCGAGATAATCAGCCAGGCGGCGCGCCAGCACCTCACGCCGCGCCAGCCCCGCCGGCGGCTTCCCGGCCACGCCGAGCAGGGTGCCCTTGTACTGCCCGAAGGCGCGAGTCTCGGTCAGGCCGAGCATCCGGGCCAGGCCGGCGTTGTTGCCCACCTCCGGATGCAGGTCGAGGGGGATGTGGGCGGCGTAGAGGGCGGCATTGCGCTGCAGCAGCGCCTTCACCCGGCGGTACCGCCGCCCGGTGAGCGGCTGTGCGCCATCCCAGAAGAGTCCGTGGTGCACGAGCAGCAGCGGGGCGCCGTCGCCATGCGCCAGGCCTTCGATCGTGGCCAGCGATGCGTCGACGGCGGCGATGATCCGCGTGATGTGGCCGTCGTTCTCGACCTGCAGGCCATTGTGTGCGTTGCTGTCGTCCGGCACCTCGCGGATGCGCAGGTAGCCGTCGAGGTAGGAGACGAGGTCCGCCAGCGCGATCCCGGGTCCGCTCACGGCGTGGCGGCCCCGTCCCGGGCGCTGATGGAATCCCGTGCCGCCGCCACGGCGGAGCGCAGCGCTTCGGGGAGCGCGGCCGCCAGGGCGGGGTTGGCTTCGTAGCGGATAACGCCGCTCCTGAGGCCAAACGTCTCCACCCGCGGCGTGAAGCTTCCGGCGCGGACCTCTCGCGCCACTGTCAGGAAGGCGCGGGGCAGGTCGATGATGGCCGACCCGAGGACCCGCTCCGGCGCCAGGGCGGACTGGTCGAGGTTCGCGCCGAAGATGAACGCGCCCTTGGATTCCTTCACCGCCTGGAACGCCCCGAGCGCCGCCTGGTCGGCGTTGTGGTGAAACATGTCGGCGCCAGCCTGCAGCAGGGCGAGGGCAGCCTCCCGGCCGGCCGCGACGTCATCGAAGGTGTTGAGGTAGGTGGACCGCGCGACGATCGCCGGGTTCACCCGCTTGGCTCCGGCCACCCAGGCCGCCTCTGCATCCTTGATGGGCGGCAACTCGATCCCGCCGATGAAGGCGATGGTGTTGCTGCGGGTCATTCCCCCCGCCACCATGCCGGCGAGATAGCTCGCCTCAGACAGACGGAAGATCAACGGCGAGACGTTGCCCGCCACCCGCTCCCCGGAGGTCACGATGAAGACCGTCCGGGGGTACTGTTCGCTCACCCGCTCGGCCGCGCCCTGGAACTCGAAGCCATGACCGAACACCAGGGAGTAGCCCTGGGCGGCGTAGTTCCGAAGCGCCTCTTCCTGTTCCGCGGGGGTCCTGGCCTCGACATGACTCACTGGCACTGCCAATGAGTCATGAATCTGCTGGAGGCCGGCATATGCGCCGGAATTCCAGGCTGCATCCGCGATGGAGCCTGGGGTCACCAGCCCGACGCGGAACTCAGTTGATTGGGGGTTTTTGCTGCAACTACTGATCGCGATACAAAGGAGCGCCAGACGTCCCAGAAAGCGCATCATGAAGTCACTCTCGTGACAGAATGTGGTCACCTACCCGACTGTAACGGTCGATGACGCGGCGCTTTCCACAACTTTCAGCTACTTATCAACGATTGTGGGAACCCGCAGGTCGTTGATTCACTCAACCTTGGACAGTTCGCCGCGCAGCTCCTGTCCGCTGTGATGACCCCGATCGCCGCTGGCAGGTTCCATGGTGATCTGGCCATTCACCTTTCCGCCATCTGCAATCTGGAGCCGTTGGGTCCGGATGTCACCTTCGATCAGGGCCCCGGCCTGGATCTCGACCCGCTCCGCGCCGTAGATCGTTCCGTGCACCTCACCCCCCGCCACGACCTCCGCGGCGAAGACATCGCCACGGATCATGGCGCCGGGCGCGATCAGGAGCTGGGCCCCGGCCCGCACCGTCCCCTCCACGGTCCCCTCGATCTTCACGACCCCTTCGCTTGAGACATCGCCCGCCACCGCCGTGCCGACGGCGATGATCGTCAGCCCCGCCGGCTCCCGCCGCCCGCCGCTATCGCCGCGCCCCGATCCGGGGGCGCGAGAAGAGAAGATCGCCATCAGCTTGGCTCCTTGATGATCGTTCGAGGATCGATCGGCTGGCCCTCCAGCCGGACCTCGAAATGGAGATGCGGCCCGCTGGAGCGGCCCGTGTTGCCCGTGAGCCCGACGACCTCCCCCGCCGGCACCTCCTGCTGCGCCGCAACCGTGATGCGGCTCAGGTGTCCGTACAGGGTCTGGTAGCCGGCGGGGTGCTCGACCAGGACGAAGCGTCCGTATTCCGGGTCCTCCCCGGCCTGCAGGACCGTCCCTCCGCCGGAAACTCGTACCGGGCTGCCGATGGGAACAGCAATGTCCAGGCCGGGGTGGGACTCCTCCCGAGTATCGCCGCCGGAACCGGTTCCCGCCTGGCCGCGCGTCACATACCCGGCGTCCTCGAGGGGCCAGTGACTCGGGGCGGTCGGTCCGGCCTCGTACTGGGGCGGGAGTCCCGGGGCGCGGGCGCGGACGGGCGGTGCAACCAGCAGTTGGCTGGCAAAACGCACGGGATCGGGAACCACGTCGGCGCCCAGCAGTTCGCGGATCCGGTCGTAGCGGCGCTCCGCGCTGTCGAGCGCGGCGACCAGGTCACCGACCTTGGCGTTCTCCCGCTCGAGCCGTTCCACCTCGCGCTGCAGCCCAGGCACCCGCGCGGCGGCGGCCAGGACCGGCAGGTAGGTGATCAGCGCCAGCGCCAGGGCCAGCAGCAGCAGCGCGCCGCCCGCGAGTGCGCTCCGGGCCAGCCACCGGGGCAGGCGGAGGGTCCGGGACGCGAGCTCGCCATCGGACTGGATGACGATCGTGACGTTCCGGCGCGACGGAGTCATCCGCCGTAGGGCTCGCCGAGGATGAGCTCGAGCACCCGGGCCAGGTCATCCTCGGAGTAATAACTCACCGTGATCATGCCACGGCCGCGCCGCCGCGCGGTGACCCGCACATCGGTGCCCAGTCGCTCGCGCAGGGCATCCTCGACCCGCCGATGCGCCGGCGCAACCTCGCGCACCGGCGCCTTGCGCGCCCCCGCGGGGCGGTTGCCGCGCACCTTGCCTTCGAGGTCGCGGACCGACCAGCCCTGGTCCACCGCCATCGTCGCCAGCCGCGTGATCTGCGCCCGGTCGGTGAGCCCGAGGAGGGCCCGGGCATGGCCCTCGCTCAGCCGGCCCTCATCGACCATTGACGCCACCTCGGGCGGCAGCTTGAGCAGCCGGAGGGCGTTGGCCACGGTGGAACGATCGCGCCCCACCAGCCGGGCCACCTCGGCCTGGCCCAGGTGGAACTCGTCGATCAGCCGCTGGTAGCTGGTCGCCTCCTCGATCGCCGAGAGGTTGTCCCGCTGCAGGTTCTCGATCAGCGCGAGCGTGAGCAGCGTGCGATCGTCGGCTTCCTTGACGACCGCCGGGATCCGGGGCCAGCCCAGCTTCTGCGCCGCCCGCCAGCGCCGCTCCCCCGCGATCAGCTGGTAGCCGTCGAGGTGCTTCCGGACCACGATCGGCTGGAGCAGGCCGGCGGTCTCGAGCGAGGCCACCAGTTCGGAGAACTGGGGCTCGTCCAGCCGCGCCCGGGGCTGGTAGGGGTTGGGCCGGATGGCCTGGACCGGCAGTTCGAGCAACGAGCCGCTGGCCTCCGCCGCCTGGCGTGACACCGGGCCGAGCAGCGCTTCCAGCCCACGCCCCAGTCGCTTGGTCTCGCTCATGACTCCGGTTCCTCCATCGGGGCCGCCGCACCGGCCGCCGGCAGGGTGGGCACCGGCGTCGGGACACCACTGCCTGCCGACTCGGCCCGGCGGATCAGCTCCTGCGCCACGGCGAGGTAGCTCTTGGCGCCGATGGACTGGATGTCATAGAGCAGGATCGGCTTGCCGAAGCTCGGCGCCTCGGCCAGGCGCACGTTGCGCGGGATGACCGTCGGGAACATCCGCGCGCCGAAGTACTCCTTGGCGTCCGTGGCCACCTGGCGGCAGAGGTTCACCCGGCTGTCGTACATGGTGAGCAGCACCCCGTCGATCGCGAGGGTCGCGTTGAAGTTCTGCTGCACCAGCTTGATGGTGTTGAGCAGCTGCGAGATGCCCTCGAGGGCGTAGTACTCGCACTGGATCGGGATGATCACCCCATCCGCGGCGGCCAGGACGTTGAGGGTGATGAGGCCGAGCGAGGGGGGACAGTCGATCAGGATGAACTCGTAGGCGTCGCGCGCCGCCTCCAGCGCGCGGCGCATCACGCTCTCCCGCCCGGCGCGCTCCACCAGCTCGAGCTCCGCGCCCACCAGGTCCTGGGTCGCCGGGAGAATATCGAGGTAGGGCAGGGCGCTGTCGTTGAGGACCACATCGGAGAGCGGCCGCCCCTCGATCAGCACATCATAGAGCGCAAAGCGCAGCTGATCCCGCCGCACCCCCACGCCGCTCGTGGCATTCCCCTGCGGATCGGCGTCGACCAGGAGGGTCTTTCGCTCGGCGATGGCCAGGGAGGCAGCCAGGTTGACGGCCGTCGTGGTCTTGCCGACGCCGCCCTTCTGGTTCGCAATGGCGACGATTCGTGCCATTATAACTCGTTATTTTGCATGAGATTACAGACGAACAACGAAGTGGAGTTCTCGCGGCACCCGCGAGGGCTGTCACGCAAGGCGAATATACAGCATCGCCTTCCTGCGCGAAATGCTGGACTGGCGTTTGTGGAGATGTTTCACGTGAAACAGGGAGGCGGAGCGGGGAGGATCGGGCCGAGATCTGGCCCGTTGCACGTGAAACACCGGGCTCAGACTGGCGGGGCGCAGGCCTCGCGGTGGCGCCGCCACTTCTGCACTTCGATGACGAGATTCTGCAGGTCCGATGGAGAGATCCCTGGAATCCTGCCCGCCGCGCCAAGGGAACCAGGCCTATTCAGCCCCAGCTTGTGCCGAGCCTCCGTGGAGAGGGAATGGAAGCTCGGATAGTCGAGTGCGGGGTCGAGCAGGAAGTCCTCCAGTTTGGCCATCCGTTCGGCGCCCTCACGTTCGCGTTCGAGGTATCCCTCGTACTTGATCTCGATCTCGGCCCACTGGGTGAGCTCCACGGCGCCCGACCAGCCACAGCGCACGAGCAGGTCGTGGAGGCCCACCCCGGGCCGGCGAGCAACTTCCCGGACGCGCGCAGGCTCCAGCAGCGGCGCCGAGCCGCTCTGCAGCACCACCGGATTGGCATCGGCGGGGGAGATGACGGTGTCCCGAGCCAGGCCGTACACCTGCTCCTCGTCCCTGAGACGCGAATGGATCGCCGCGAGCTGGCCAGCATCGAGCAGCCGTGTGGCCTCGCCGACCGCGGCGAGCCTCCGGAGGGCGTTGTCCTGCCGCAGGAGCAGGCGATACTCTGCCCTGGAGGTGAAGAGCCGGTAGGGCTCGTCCACGCCGCGGGTCACCAGGTCATCGATCAGCACGCCGATCATCGCCTGGTCTCGCCGCAGGACCACCGGCGGCTCCCCACGAGTGGCGCGGGCGGCATTGAGGCCCGCCATCACCCCCTGCCCCGCCGCCTCCTCGTAGCCGGTAGTCCCGTTGACCTGCCCGGCGAAGTAGAGGCCCGGGAGCTGCCGCGACTCCAGTGACGGCAGGAGCTGCGTCGGCGGGAGGTAGTCGTACTCGATGGCGTAGCCTGGCCGGGTGATGCGGGCCGCTTCGAGTCCGGGCACCGCATGCACCATCTCCTGCTGAACCGGAAATGGGAGCGACGTGGACAGGCCATTCACGTAGAGCTCGGAGGTATCGAGCCCTTCCGGCTCCAGGAAGAGCTGATGCCGCTCCGCATCGCGAAACTTGACGATCTTGTCTTCGATGGATGGGCAGTAGCGGGGACCACGACCACTGATCTCACCGCCGTACAGCGCCGATTCCGTCAGGTGCGCCTCGATCAGGCGGCGAACCTCTGGCCCAGCCCAGGTCAGGTAGCAGGAGAGCTGCTGCAGTCGCGGGTAGCGTTCGAGGTTCGAGAACCAGTAGGGCATCGCCTCGCCATCCTGGCGCTCGAAGGCCGTCAGGTCGATGCTCCGTCCATCGATGCGTGGTGGGGTACCGGTCTTGAAGCGTTCGACTGTAAGTCCATATTTCTTAATAGCTTGTGATAGCTCGATAGCGGGCGCGTCGCCCGATCGGCCCGCCGGAATGCGGGTGTCCCGGCCCAGGTGGATCGTGCCGCGCAGGAAGGTGCCGGCGGTGATGACCAGGGCGGCGCATTCGAACCGTTGCCCCTCGCGCGTCCGCACGCCCTGGACACCGGAGCTGGAGGCGAGGACATCCACCACGGTGCCCTGGGCGAACTCCAGCGATCCCTGCTCCTCGAGCAGCGTGCGGACGGCCCGGCGGTACAGTCCGCGATCGCACTGCGCCCGGGGCGACCAGACGGCCGGGCCCTTCGAGCGGTTGAGCATGCGGAACTGGATCATCGCGCGATCGGTGGCGCGCCCCATGATCCCGCCCAGGGCGTCCACCTCCCGGACCAGGGTGCCCTTGGCAATCCCGCCGATGGCGGGATTGCAGGACATCTGGCCGATGGTCTCGAGATTCTGGGTGAGCAGGAGGGTGCGGGCGCCGGTGCGGGCGGCGGCCGCAGCGGCCTCCGACCCGGCGTGGCCCCCGCCGATGACGATCACATCGTATCGCATGATGCTGCGAAGCTACCGCCGGGTACTGCGGGAGGGGAGGCCGGGGGGCGGGGGGCGGCGACTGGGCGAGCGGACAAAATGGCGATTGGGCGATCGGGCGATTTGGGAAGCCAGGCGAGTGGCGGCGCCCTGCCCCTTCATCCGCTACCCCAATCGCCTAATCGCCTAATCACCCAATCGCCCAACCGCCCAATCACCCAATCACCCAATCACCCAACCGCCCAACCGCCCCCCTACGCCGTCCGCACCCAGCGCCACAGCTCCTTGAAGCTCGGCTTCTTCCCGTACGAGAGGATGCCCACCCGGTAGATCCGGCCCGCCAGCCAGACCACCGCCACCATGCCCACCAGGGTGGACGCCACCGCGATCAGCACCTCGCCCAGTGGCAGCGGGGAGATGGCGTATCGGACCGGCATGACCATCGGCGCGAAGAACGGGATGAAGCTCAGGATCCGGGCCAGCGAGCTGGAGGAGTCGTTGAGGAGCGCGAAGAGCGAGATGAAGCCCACCGCCAGGAGGATCGTCACCGGCTGGGCCGCCTGCTGGGTTTCCTGCTGGGTGGTGCACATGGACCCGACCGCGGCGTACAGCGCCGAGTAGAGCAGGAACCCGAGCAGGAAGAAGACCAGGATCACCAGCACCAGTTCCACCGACACGGTGGGCAGGTCGAAGCTGCGCGCCGTGCCATCGGCCGCCAGCTGGTCCATGCCCGCGGTGGCCGAGCGCCCCGCCACCACGCTGGTGAGGTAGAACCCCGCCCCGCCCCAGATG
>WBZN01002574.1_pt1 | contig 10029 bp, 7 predicted proteins | sample 5204281 | NCBI WGS metagenome assembly WBZN01 (sample SAMN12344347, study PRJNA552823) | activated sludge metagenome | biome: Activated sludge suspended growth; feature: Nitrification reactor; material: Wastewater; isolation source: activated sludge from nitrification reactor of wastewater treatment... | reverse complement strand
GGTTGGCCGTTATACCAGTAGTTCATAGCTCCAAACGTAGAAATACCTTTAGCCAATTTCGTAATAGGTTGACCATTATACCAATATGTCTGAGTGCCAGCGGGTACAGCCATTATGCTACACTCCAGTCGTCAACAGATACTGTACCCGTCGTACCATCGCAATCTACGTAACAAACAAACGCCCCATCGTCGGTCGCCGCAGCAGTAGTTCCAGAGAGGGCTATCCATGAGCCAGTTCCACCTACACAAGTCGCTAATACAGTATCTGAGGTAATGCCAATAGCATTATTTCGTCTAACAATTAGTCTAGGTTGATTTCCGCTGTAAGTTGCAGACTTGTATACATAAACAGTAACGGTCGCTGTTTGGCCATTGTCAATGGCTACAGGTTGCGTATCGGATGACCTAAACTTATAGCTAGTACTATTAGGGGTTAATGTTTCAGATGGGGAAGTCGTTCTATATGTAGTTGTATCAATAGACGCTATTCCATTCTTTTCCCAGCGTTTATGTAAACCATTTGTCTGATTGTGTTTTGAGCTAAGCACTTGAGTATCAGAAAAACCAGTGGCCCCTATAAGGACTGCGGTGCTTGAATTTAAAATTGTGTTAACACAAATAATATTTCCAGTTCCAATTGTAGAAATATCAGCGGTCGAATGAGACCTAGTAACACCAAACGTACATGTATCAAAAGTAATAGGTCCATTACCAACACCACTTGAAATTAATAAACCAATAGTGCTCTTATCAACAGCGTCTCCATCAAATATCCCATTCGTGAATACAATATTTGAACAGGCTGATATTGTCATATTGTTAGTAGCATTACCAAATATGAGTGCGTTATCTATTATAATATTTTCCATCGCGGTGGCTAATGCTAGATTTGTCCCAGAATTCTTATAAGATGAGACATTGCTGATAGTTCCATTCCTAAATGATATAAAAGTTATACCATTACTAGCACACGAATGAGATTTTAAATTATTAAATATTCCAGTTAAATTTGCACTTTCATTTATATTTATAGCACCAGAAGCCGCTCCAGAAACTGCTGTCATATTTGTGAAAGTAATACCAACATCTGAAATACTAAATATTGGACTTGTACTATTTTTCATACCGATACAATGGTCCATTGTTACGTTTGTGCCGGATATTGCTCCTATTACAATAGCTGAACTCCAGAAGTTCCAAAAATGTGTATACGTTATGCTGACATTATTAGCTGTGGTTACTGGAAGTATATTAAAACAAAGCGAAGACGAGACCCTAAAATCATGAAATGAACACCCTATTACCGTCACACTACCTGTCGTACAATAACAGTCAATTCCACGCTTAGCGGTAGTTCCCGAACCGAGCCATTTACATTCTACATAAGACATATTTATTACAGTCCCTGTTAGTAAATTGACAGAAGTCCCACCGTAGGTAATGTATCCTTGTAGAGTTGCCGAGGTTCCTTCAATTTTCACGTTTCTAGTTACGTGGATAACTTCAGCCTGATTCGGACTATCACCACTATGTTGGGTAGTCAAACCTGTTGTCAATGTGACTTGAGTAGCACTATCAACACTTTGAATCACAACTTCTTCAGAATCAGCAGCCGTGCGGGATGTTGACGCTACAGCTAAGATGTCGTTTGCGGCCCAACCAGATGTAGAGGCTACAGTTAATGTAGCGGCAGTTGCCGCATGTGTGTAAACAACTCTTGTTGATTGAGTTCCAGCAGAGGTTGTCAAGACAAGTGAGTCACTATTGGTCACTGAGCTGATAGTATAGTCAATGCCAGCAATCCGAATTGTACCAGTCAAGCCAGTAAAAGATTGACCGGCTACGCGAGTAACAGCGGTCCCTAACGTAGTGCAATAACCACCCCTTGAGACGGTCATTAATGTACTATCGGCGGTAATAATATTACCATACATATTGACAGTAGCATCTGATTTCACAACAAAACCGCTATCAACATTTGTCGCTACTGAAAATAACAACTTTGCTGTTGAAGACGATGGCATTCTCGTGCCACTGGTCCCTTGATTCCATGTTCCACCACCCCAAATTGTAACCAGCCCAGCAATAGTTAGTAGATAATTTGTTGCTTCAGAAGTCCCCCATGTGAATACTCCACCACCACCTATCCCGAGTGAGTCTGTATAGGTAGTTGCTCCGTACACAGTCGCAGCAGTCATGTTTCCTGTAACCGTGCAAGTACCGCTATTTGTTCCCTGTCCTGTCAACTCCTTACAAATAATCATTTGGTCGCCAGCACCCGGTGCAGAGGTTGTGGTTGTCCGAATCAGTCTAGTGAATTCTTGAGCAGACGCGGTTGAGCGGTAAAGACTAACCATCGTAGTCACTGAACAGGTTACACGAATAGCATAAGCTGTAGCCGCCAACAATAACTGTGAAGAACTAAACTTAAAGAAGCACCAACCAGTTGGTGGTAAGTCAGCAACATCTACTACCACAGAAGTTACATCAGAACCGGCTGTAGTATTTCTTAGTACAACAGTAAACGTACCAGATGAAGATTTGGATGATATTTTTAGATATATCCCATCAATAGTAATAGCACCGGGGGTAGCTGATGGACTGATATGTGTACTGGTTGAGTTCGTGATAGAAAGTGTACTAACTTCTGAATCAATAACCCACGCAGCCGTAGTATCAATCACCCCCCACGTACCAGCAGCCGTAAAGTTACCACCTGTTCCGATTGCCCCAAGTCTAGCCATTAGTTGTACTCCTCAATCAACGCTTTAAGTTCTACTATTGATTTTCCGTTCCCGTTATTTGATAGAATTCCATTTTTTACATAGTTAATCCATGTCAATATTGCTCTACGGTTAATCTCTACCGTTACTGCCGCCTGAACCTCTTCTAGAGTTGGTTCTGGCTCGCCAGTCTTAATTTCCCACTTAGACTTATAAATAGAACCCATCGCTTTTAGTTTATCAACTACATCTTGAGTAAGATATGGTACTAAAGTATCTAATCTAGCCTGCACTGTATCATCAGCAAAATTTAACCCAATACCACGAGTAACTCTATCAAAGTAAATAGATAAGTATGCTGCTGTTGTTGTATCACCATTAGCAATCAACCCATCTAAAACCGCTTGCAGGGTAACAACTAAAGTTATAGCAAATTCTGTCCCGTATACTTTCTCAATTGCCGCAATAGATTGCTCACCATTATACACAGCCTCATCATTTGATAAATCTGAAAATTGATTAATTAATTGTTCTAGGGTTGTCATAATGTTTTCCTTTATAAGAAAAAAGGCTCAAGAGTTACCAAAAGCCTTTAGGGTAACTAAATAGTCTAAAAGACTATACACTAAACGAATTCAAATTTTACATTGTTACATAACTTACCATTTTTAATTGAGTCACGTACAGCCTGTCTAGTTCTCTGTACAGAGTCTCCAGCAAGTTTTAATGTGGAAAATACTTCTCCAGTGTCTAGTCTACGAACACACTTAGCATCTTTCATTGATTGTTTGCGGAGGTGTTCTAAACGTTCTGGATTTTCCCAAATCTTCTTTTTAATATTTTCTAATTGTTCTTCTGTAAAGTTTTTACCAGTATGTGCCTCTATCATTTTAGCAATAGTTTCTGGAGTATGCTTACGTCCACGATTTTTATTGCCTATCTTTTTCTTTGTTTCTTCACTGTGGCTTTTGCACCAAGAACCATCGCCACCATCAGTTAGATTGCATAGATTTTCTCTACCTATTAATGCAATAATAGATTTTTCTTTTTCATACGCTAAATTCTCATCATAAGTTCTATATATGATTCTAGATGTAAAATCTAAACCATTCATCCATAACTTATGTATTTTTCTATAAAGATAATAATGTTGTCTTTTTGGGTCATTGGCACGAAATCTATGTTCTTTAAATCTCTTTCCAGTTCCCTTACCAACATAGAATACTTCACCAAACTCTGTGCTTTCAAGAATATACACGTAAAATTCTTTCACTTCTTTTCTCCATGTTAATCAAAAATAGTTTCTACTCCAATGATATATACGACTGGGATGAAATGAAAAGAGGATTCCATAACCAAATTGCTATGGAATCCTCAAAATTGTTATAACTACTTACGTAGTCTAGATTAGAAGCTAAGGGCGATTACTCTACGGCTGTCTAGTACTGCAAATCCGCACTCGCACCATCCATAAATCCCTTGCCTTTGTGCTCTGTGCATACTGTCGTCATTGTAAACCCGAACGTCTTGCTTAATAGGCATCACGAATGAATCCTTATTTAGCATATCTAGTCCGATTGCCAATTCAACGTCAGATGGAGCTAGTGAGGCACCCAACTGGTCTGTATAGAATGCTTGGTAAACCTGACCTTCGCCAAATTCATCCAATTCATGGATATTAACACCGAATACTCTAGTTAGGATATCTGCACCGTCGCCAGCAACGTATGCTTCTCTTCGAGAAACATCGTCCAACTGGTCAATACCCCAATTACGAATATCTTCTACCATTTCTGGTGAACCGAATACGTCTGTCAACTTAGAACGCTTCAAGCTAGCAGTGTTACCACCACCATTTCTACGCATTGCAGTTGTAGCAAGAGAAATTACTCTCTTAGTAAACTGACCAGCACTTGCATCAGCGTCGTAGACTAGGATGTTACGGTCAGCAGCAGCACTAATCAATACTGACCATCCGTCGTCATTAATTTTCTTGACGAAACCTGCTTGGAAGATTTCCATGATTCGATTCATAACTGGATAGTTCACATTTTGTGCAAACTTCAAGTCCCAATCGATTGAGTTAGCCAACTTGTAGGTTGGAACACGTACATAGTCACCTTCAATGTGTCTTTCTGGAATACGACCAGTACCTGGCTGTGTGTAGGCGATGTATTCATCTTCTTCACCTGGAGCCAAGATATCCAATGGATATTCTAGGTAGTGCTGACCAGCACCTAGACCAATCTGAGTGTATAGCTGACGAACAACGTCACCTACTAGCACACCCTGACGTAGAGTACCAGCGATAGCCTGAGCAAATTCAGTCTGAGCAGCTAAAGCTACATTTCTGTCTTCTGACCCGCAACGCTTTAGCAATGCTTCGTATTTGGGTTCTGTTGTAATGAATGACATTATTCTTATTTCTCCTGTTTATTCTAAATTACTTCTGGAAGTTGAATGAAACCTTGGCGAAACCATCTTGGTCTTTTGCAGACAAGAAGACACCAATCTGTGGGTTCTGTACTGGATTAACCTGAGTGATAGTAATCTTACCGTTGTTTTCAACATATGCCTTGCTACCAACAACAGGTGTATCGCCTGTCTTAATCATGTTTGTAGTCAACCAACCGAAAGTACGCAAGTTTACCTTACTTCCCTTCTGTACTTCATCCTTATTAGGATTTAAGAAGTACTTAGTTAGGTCAACATCAACCATATCACACATCAAGAAACCAACTGGTAGTTTACCTGAAGGGTTTGCTGCGTAGGTAACCAATGCAGCGCCATTATCCATAGCACCACCAGAACCAACTGTTGACAATACTACAACTCCACCACGTTCAGCAACTTCATTCATGTAAAATGAAATGTCTGAACCATACTCATTGCTACGGTCGGGCTTAAGTGCCATTATTTATTCTCCCTTTGTTTTCTTTGCTGTTTTACCGGCTGTAAATACATTCTTCATTAAATATTCAGAAATTGCCTTACCATCACCTTCAGCTTTATCTTTGCCAGTTACGTTAAGTGCAGCTTCTGCTGACAATTCTGCGTTATCAAGGTCAGCTTTTGCCATTTCTTTGTCTTTTTCTTTATCGTCCATACATTCTGCATCAGCTTTTTTGTCTTCTTTTTCATCTTCCTTCTTTGTGAAGGGTTTAAATTCAGCGACAGTAGAAACAAGTGTATTAAACATATCATCACTTGCAGATGCAAACTGCACTAGAAGGGCTTCAGCACGTTCAGTACTAACACCAACATTTGTTAATGCGGCTTTACGTGTTGCTAGAACTTTTTCCGCTTTAATTGTTATAAGAGCAGCTTCTGCTGTTTCTAACTTAGATGCAATAGCTGTCTTTTCAGCTTTCAATGTTTCTAGTTCTGCTGTTGCTGTTGAAGCAGTTGTACTAATCTTGCTTAGGTCGGCCTGTAGATTTGCAATCGCTGTCTTCTGTTCATTGATAACAGTATCTCGCTGTGCAATAGCTTCATTTAGTTTATCAGCAGCTTCTTTTGCAGCCTGAGCTTTGAAAGTTTCCAATTCTGCTGTTAGCTTTGTAACATTAGCCTTTGCATTTTCTAGTTCTGCTTTCTCGAATTCATTCATCGTTACTAACTCCTTGATTTCGTTAAGTGAGGCAGTTGCCCCAAGAAATTTTTGATTGTTGTTAAAAATGATACTGTATGGATTACCGGGTTTATCTACTAGCCCCTTACCACAGAAGTTAATATTCCGTAGTACACGTCCAATTCTGTTTCCTTTATAAGTACCATCACCACCATATTTTCGCAAATGCTTAGTTAGATAAGATGTTTCCGCAGTTCTTGGAATAATGATTTGTTTGCCCTCGGCATTAATCATTCCATAATCAAACTTAGGAAATACACATTCCATTGAGACTTTCCACTTACCGGCCTGAATCTCTGCAATAGTATGTGCTATCTCTGCTTTCTTTTCATCATCACGCCAAGAACGATAAATTACCGAACTTACTGCAATATGTTCAAAAGCTGGCCCATCTACCTCATTATAATTTGAATCAAGAAGTTTACTTGCGGTCATATGACCAATAATATCTTCTTGATTATGCATTCTATTAAATGGTTTATCTACTGGAGTATGTCGCGCTCGCAAAATTTCTTCAGCGAGGAAGATATCATCATTTAGATTCCATCCAACACTTGCTAGTACAGATTCTAAATAAAATAAAGTTGAATCTGACTGTTTATTGTCTTTACTAGCCTTAGCAACTAATTCAGCAATTGATTCATACATAACTTGCTGAGAAGGTTCAACTAAATCTAGAGTGTATGCAATTGAATTACATGACATTAAACTAGCAAGACCATCTTCTACCTCTTGCTTAAAAATTTCTATCATGTTATCCTCTCATAAGTTAATACACTTCTATTTATTTTCAGTGTAAATTTTTCTAATTTTCTGAATAAATATTTGCAAACGCTTCACATTCTATTTTTCGTTTTTCCATAATATTTGGTTCGCGTCCATATTTCTCTACAAAACTATACACTAAATTTTGTCTCTCACGATAAATATCTTCATCAATTTCACCAACTGCTGCTAAATTTGCAATAATTTCTTGATTTATTTCAGAATATGGTTCAATTCCAGCAAGTACATTAAATTTTATTAGTTCAAGGGAATTCGTTTCTTCTGTGCTAAGAGAACGAACAGACTTTTTATCCAACATACCTAAATATGCTGAAGTGAGGATTTCATCTGATTTTGTGCGAGCGGCCTCAGCGAATTGAAATAGATTAGCATAACTAGCAGAAGCGCCCTTTGGCATTACACGTCTTTTCTTACGGAGTACCTTATCTTTTGAATTGGTAGGGCGACCACCCATAGTATCACCCTTTGGTTTGGATGCAGCTTTAATCTGTTCCCCCACTTTTAGCTTCTCCATATTCATTCTATGGGCTTCCTCATTAGGATTCTCTTCCCCTTCAGATTTAGGATTCATTTTCAATCCAACTTGTTCTGGGGTTACAGAACCCTTTTGTACGAATAACTTATTCAAATCGTGTTGTTTATCAACATGGAATGGGCTTGTTTTAGGTGGCAATTTAGTACCTCTACTTCTTGACTCACGTGAGACCTTAATATCTTCAATATCAGAATTATCCATATTAAATGCATAACGCAGTGTTTCATAACTGATGATATCTCTGTCAGCTAGTTGGATAAGTAGAGCTTTTTCGGCGGCTTCATCAGATAGAATCATCTGGTCAAAAACCACTTTAAATTTACGTTTAAAACCCATAGCCTTTTGTACAAGTTTTAATTGTTCGTTTAAAAAAGAAACAAGAATACTACGACCATACTTTAATCTTTCGATTAGGGTTTTTAAACCTACATAGTTATTTGTTTGTGAACTGCCGGTAGCCCCAGATAGACCGGGTGGAACTCCTAGTCCAGCATAGATAGAATTACGACTTTCATCATATTTCTCAGAACCTAAGAACTGGTGTAGGTTAGTGTTAGATTCTTGGAACTTTAGGTCTGGACCCCACACGAAGTCCATAGTACCACCAGCAACATTCTGACTTAGAACATTACGTAGTTTTTCAAGGGCACCTTTAGATGGAATTACCTCATGCTCTAAATCGCCCATTGTCCATAGACGTACAGAAGAAATAGCACCGTCCAACGCAGACATATCAGCAAGTTTTAACTTGTTATACATCTTAATATCTCGAAGGATTGGTTCAATTAGGGGTTTGCCCCACAATTCCCAATCGTCCTTCTTATAATAGTACGCATAAATCTTAGATTGGTCTAATGGAAAATATTGAGCATTAGTACTGATAGCATCAAATACATATTTAGGGATAGATGTAAGTAATTGTTTATATTCTATACCTGTCTGTGCGAGCTGAGAAATACGTACAATTTCTTGACGTAGTTGTTGATTAATACGCAGGCCAAAGATAGGCTTACCAATGAAGTTACCTAGCATACCGCCAACTAGCATTACTGAACGTGGGTCATGAATAATCCATTTTAAAGGAAGGATTGCTCGTTTAGGCTCATCTTCATCATCGGTCATGACCACCTTCATATCGGGCGGGTCTTGTCCTGGAGGTACAGATATTGGATTACTAATATATGGATTAACACTACCAAACTTAGTTCCGATATTCTGTCTGGCAGCAATAGTAGATTTCCATCTTTTTTGAATTTTTAGAGGAACTTTACCATCAATTCGCTTGACAACTACCGTGCCACCAACGTATAATGTTCTAAAAAACCTGTCACAGAATTCAGGTAGGCTCATGTATTCTGCATACTCATTTCCAAACTTCTCTTGTGCTTTATCTGCACAAACAATACGCACACCCTGAGAACCAAAATCAGACATCAAATCAATAACATTATGAACAATTGGTTCATTACGATATACTTCCATGCATTCTGCTACGATATCTTCAATATATTCACCAGTAGTATCAGATGGACGATAATGATTATAATCACCCCGTCCATAGTCACTCTTAATAGTTATTCCGTTTTGTGCTGGAAAAGTCCTATTTCCATAACCATATGCCTCACTACGAAAAACAGGTCTATTTTCATCATCACTTATATTTTCTTGATAATTATTAATTGCTGAAGCGAATCCTTCAGAATGCTCATATACATTTACTACTCTATCTGTCATTTCGAACTCCTAATTGAATGTAATTGATTACTAATAGATTATACTCTTAAATTAATAATCTGTGTATAGTGCATTCAATTTTTTGGCTAGAACACTACCAGTAAACAAAACATTAGGAATCTCTTCGTTTTTAGTAAAAGTAGCAAATCCACCGAACGCCCCATATTCAGGAGCTTTCTTTTCTTCCATCAATTTCTTAGCGAGCGCATTAGCCATAAGTAATGCAGAATAACGGTCTTTACGCATACGACCTTTTTTAGCACCAGCTAATTTTTCATCTGGGGTATCCCACTTATCTCTACCACTTGGAGTTTGAGTCATAATAATAGAAGATAATTCATTCTTCATTTCCTCAATTTCAAGAATAGCCTCTTCCATAAGGTCTGAATTCTTAATATCATTAGCAATAGATAAGTCCATTTCAGCAAATGTCAAACTATCAAATTTAGGAAATAATAATGTGCGCGTTTCAAAATCTAAACGCATACCATCATTTGCCGCCCCTGTATATTCAGCATCTACGAAATTAACAGCCTCAATAAAATGTCGCCCATCCTCAGCATCATCATCTGTAGGTTTTTCCTTATCAATAAATTTCCATAATGGTTGTTCACCGTC
>WBZN01002572.1_pt1 | contig 10033 bp, 12 predicted proteins | sample 5204281 | NCBI WGS metagenome assembly WBZN01 (sample SAMN12344347, study PRJNA552823) | activated sludge metagenome | biome: Activated sludge suspended growth; feature: Nitrification reactor; material: Wastewater; isolation source: activated sludge from nitrification reactor of wastewater... | reverse complement strand
ATCATCGCCGCGATACAGTCGGAGCCGCATACTGTGGAGAGACCTCATCCGTAATGTGCAGTGCGAGGAGCCAGCGGCCGTCCGTTGCTTTCCGCAATGGACGAACGACGGTCCCCACGTTTGGCCTTGTTCGGTCATCGTTCCATAATGAGCGCGGTGCCTGGATCTAGCGGCTGCTCTCAGCCAGCGCGTCGTCGCCATGCCCTGATTTGTGAGAGCGGCCATTGCAACAAGATGAAAGGAGTGTCCCGTATGAGCCAGCAGATTCCCGGATATACCTATGGCACCTCGGCGGTCACGAAGTCGCCGGTGAGCCTTGCCGATTTCGAGCTGATGAAAAAGAGTGCGTTGTTCGGCGACGAGGACGTGAAATATTTACGTCTCTCGCATGACGTGGTGAAGGATCAGGTGGAAGCCATTTTGGACGTGTGGTACGGTTTTGTCGGGTCCCAGCCGCATCTGCTCCAATCGTTCCTTGGTAAGAGCGACGGCAAGCCTCTCGGCGACTACTTGGGTGGAGTGCGTAAGCGGTTCGGCCAGTGGATTCTCGACACAGCCCGTGCAGAATTCGATCAGAAGTGGCTCGATTATCAACATGAGATCGGCCTGCGTCATCATCGTACGAAGAAGAACCAGACGGATGGTGCGTCAGCGTCAGCCGCGATCGTGCCGTTTCGTGACCTCTTCGCGCTCATCTTTCCGGTGACCTTTACGCTGAAGCCATTTCTTGCAAAGAAGGGCCACTCGGCCGAGGAAGTCGAGAAGATGTATGCCGCATGGATAAAGTCTTGCCTGCTTCAGCTTACGCTCTGGAGCCACCCGTACGTGAAACCCGGCGATTTCTAAGCGCAGGTTCAAGCGAATTGTGGGGACATTCTCACCGAAACCGAAATAGTACGTGGAGTGGTTGAGGATGTCCCTCCCGTTCTTGCTCGATTGGAGAAGGCTTGCGGTCAGGTATGATTCAAGAGAGACTTCGTTGGCCCCAGCAGGCGTGGATCGGGGCCGTCATCAACCAATAAGATGGGTCGTTCAGCGGGGCTGTGAGCGATTCATACTCCTTATCGCGCTCTTCTGTGAGGCTCCCATCGGCCTGTTCGGAAGCACGGATTCCTTCCAAACTTTGTCGCCACCACAGTCCCCACGGGCTATCGCTCCTGACAACCGACGCACTCGCCTTATGGCGGAGATTGACCAGGCCACAGCGCTCAAACAGGACGGGAAGTTTCCGCCCAAATAGTGGGTCATACCCTCGTGCGGTCCACCACTCACCGTGCCTCCAGGCACGATGATACGGTTCATAGTGAGGATGCGCAGGGTCTACAGGGGCGACCAGACCCCAATCACCATCCTCGTCAATGAGCCATCCCCCTGGCCGCAAGCACTCCACCATACGGCGAATGGCGTTCTCCTGTTTGCCTGCAAGCCAGAAGAGCAGGAGGCGCGCGCAGACCAGATCAAATGAGCCGGGGCCAAGCTCGTCCAAGGGATCGCTCAGAATGTTGTGCCGGCGTATGTCGAGGTTTGGGATACTGAAGCGTTCAAGGTAGCTGGTGTCGACATCAGTGGCGACCACCCGACCATGTTCACCAACTTGCTGGGCCAGCCATTTCGCCATGGATCCACGGCCTGCACCTACTTCAAGGCACCGCCAGCCTGGCTGGACCAAGGTGCGTCTTTGACGGGACAGCGGGTCAAAGATCTCTTCGAGCAGGCTGAGCCGTTCATCTTCCACTTGTTGACGGCCTTGTGCCGAAAGGCGATAGCCGGGAAGCGATCCACCTTTACCCGATGGAGGTGGATGGTCTGCCAACGTGGCAGGAAGAGGCAGAGGGTCCTTCCCTGTCGAGGAACTCACGGCCGACGAGGCGAACTGAGTGAAATGGATTGGGGTGGCTTCTTCCCCGTTTGTAGCTTGCCGTGAGCTGAATGCCCTGCTGTGGATGAACTCACGACGATTTCGATTCGTCGGTTTCTGTTCCGGCTTTCATCGTTGTCGGGTGACTTCGCTGTCGTATACACGACAGCTTTGACGCGGTCGGCATCGACCCCACTGTTGATCAGGGCTTGGCTGGCATGCTCGACGCGGGCGCGGGAGAGCTCCAGGTTGTCCTTAAACAGCTTTCGTGCGTCGTTGCGGATCGGCTTTGTGTCGGTATGGGTGGTCACTTCGATGTTCCGATAGCGAAACTTCTGCAACACCGTCCCGATCTGTCCAATCAGTAGGTTGCCGCTCGGTGTGACGGTGGCTTCCCCTGGGGGGAATAACTCACTGCTGATTAACGCGAGCGTGAGGGCGGTTCGCTCCTGTCGCAGGGCCACGGTGCCTCGCTTCAGCTCCTCTCCCAGCGTGCCGGAAAGCGCTTCGCCGATCTTGGTCAGGTCGATGCCTCCGGCGTCCGTTCCATCTCCAGAAGACGCACCCGGAATGGGGAGATCGGTCACCGATAAATTACTGTCGGGAGGGAGCTCGGCGACGGGATTTTGAGCGGCAGGACTCACTTCCAGGGAAGGGAGGGCTTCATCCGGTTTCGGCAAGCTCCGTTCAAGGTCCTCCAGTAAGCGTTTCGTGCGCGCAATCTCGGCATCTCGATCCATCAACATCGGACCGAGATCCGCATATTTTTGTGTCACTTGTTTGAGATTGTCCCTGATCTGCCCCAGCTCTTGTTCTTTCCCAACCATTTGCTGTTCGAGTTCGGTGACACGGCGTTTGATCTGTGCGGGGTCCTGCTCCTTCCCAGCCGTCTGCTGTTCAAATTCAGCGATGCGGCGTTTGGTCTGAGTCAGTTCCTGTTCCTTCGCAGCTGTCAGTTGCTCCAATTCAGTTGCCCGCCGTTTGGCTTGCGCGGATTCAGCCTCTTTCCCAGCCAACAATTGCTCGAGGTCGGCGATCCGTCGTTTGGATTGAGCCGGGTCCTGCATCTTCCCAGCCGCTTGCTGTTCCGTTTCGGCAGCCTTGCGCTTGGCCTGAGCTGACTCCAGGTCTTTCGCTGTCATCTGTTGCTCGAGGTCGGTGATACGCCGCTTGGCTTGTGCCAGCTCTTGTTCTTTCCCGGCGGTCTGTTGTTCAGCGTCGGCGGTCCGACGTTTCGCCTGGGTCAGGTCCTGCTCTTTGCCGACCAGTTGCTGTTCAAACTCGGTCGCCCGGCGCTTGGCCTGCGTCGATTCGTACTCCTTCCCAACGATCTGTTGTTCGATCTCAGCGACACGCCGTTTGACTTGGGCGAGGTCCTGCTCCTTCCCGGCCATCTGCTGTTCGGCTTCCAGCACCCGGCGCTTCGTTTGGGTCAGGTCCTGCTCTTTTTTTGTCAGCTGTTGCTCAAGGTCGGTGACACGGCGTTTGGCTTGCGCCGATTCCTGCCCTTTTCCCGTGGACGCCATCTGCTGCTCGACGTCGGAAATACGGCGCTTGGCTTGGGCGAGTTCCTCAGTTTGTGCCGCAAGGTCTTCTCGAAACTTTTTGGAGTTTTCGTGAACGCTGGCACGCAGGGTTGCGATCTCACTCTCCTTGGCATGGAGCTGGATAACCAGTTCGCCGATCCGTCGTTTAGCAGTTTCCAGATTGCCTTCAGCAAGTTGTCGTTCCAACTCATCGATACGTTGTCTCGCCTGCTGGAGACTATTCCGCGTGGTGCTCAGCTCCTGCGACAGCTCTTTTTCCGAATGTCCCCTTGGAGTGGAATCCTGTTCTCTTTGAGCCAGCTGAGCGACGAGCTGCGGCTGATCCGTTGATGGTTTCTGGGCGGCTCCAACTCCGGCGGTCTGGATGAGGGAGGCCTGTTCGCTCATAGGCATGCGGCTCACTGTTCGAGGTCTGGTCTGCTCGTTTGGATCGGAAGGGATCTCGGCTGTGGGAGTCGAGAACGAAATGAAATGAGGTGTCAGAGGCTTGTGCGCATGATCCGGCCGTGAGTCAGATGTGGCGTGTATCACAACCGATGGAATGCCAGCCACCGCGAGCAGAGGATTCCCGCAAAGCAGGGCAACAAGTCCAATCATGAAGATGAATACTGTGCTGATCATGTCTCACCCCCAACGGTGCGGTGACTGTTCATGAGGTCAGATCCTACCGGAGACCGACCTGTCATGCCATGCCATAGGATGTGTCTCTCAAGAGACCAGGGGGCATCACAGGTCAGCGTACCTGATACGAACGGGAATGCGATGTCGGACGTACCTGAAACAAAGACGCTTGCCGATCCTATCGTCTTCCTGATTTGCTTTGCAACCCACGAGATTCACGCGATGGGTTCAGGGGAGACCATCCCTCAACGGCTTCACTTGGATGGATCTTCGCAAGCGGACATGGTTCGTGAGTCGTGATGGGCAAGAACGGTGTGTGTCAAGCGAACGGGTTCGTGTGCTCAGTTCCCGATGTGACCACGATCAATCGATAGGGTACAGATTGTCTCGCGTCGTGACCCGTTTCTGACGCTCGACCACCACGCCAGTGCACTGATAGCCCTCTTGATTCAGAAATGGGAACATCAGGAGGAGGATATTGGTATTCACAGTGACATCGTCCGGATTCAACCGAACGCGTTGCTCACGTGCCGCCAGCTTCAGATTCAGAAAGCACCCTTCTTTGGTGTATCCATTCGCGGTGACTTTCCCGAGCTGACCGGCTCCTCCTGGCACCTGGTCGGTCTGTGAGGCACAGGAGAATAGCAACAACGAAGCGAGGATGCTCAATACTCTGACGGCTGAATGCATACGAGACCTCAACAGAGTTTCAACGTTCACTGTGTCTCATGACCCGAGTGAGCCATGAGGGAAGACCGTCCCGGTTTAGTCCGGCAGGGACTCCTCTGAGAGGGGCGGATCGCACACCTTGAGAGATCCCACGAGATTGTCAGAGAAAGATCGGGAGAGAGTCAAGCGGAGAAAGCTCCTTGCGTGGCGCAGGGAGGGATATGACCCTTAGTCCGGTACGTTCAGGCTTGATCTGACGGTCTTAACATATAGTCGCCATGATCTGTGGATAAGGCTGTTGATACTGAGTGATTTTGGGGAAAAATCGAGTCTGCGGCGTACTGATTTATCACCTTGCCTATTTATTGGGCATCCGCACCAGATGAAAGTTGCTACAACTAATTGTGGTTTTAGCGGCCATTGTGAGCATTTTTGCGCATTCCTAGATGTGGGTGCTCGATAATGCCGACTGCTCTTGGCTAAGGGCAGCGAATGCAACCACTCTTGAAGCTATCCACAGGATTGCCGGAGTATTTTGGATTTTCCGTTTCTTGTGTATACCCAGTGTCCTGTTTCAATCTGGCATGAAAAAGGGGTGGCCTCCCCTTACGCGAGGGCGATGGGGCTCGATGGCCGAGCCAGCCCTATTTTTTTCGATACACATTGAGCCCGATTTTCTCTTGCCTATCTGGGATGGAGACGTTGCCCTCCGTTGACGCGACAATGATTGTTTTGCCTGTTGAGGATGGGCCGAACTCTTTCGAAAGATCCACTTTGATGGTTAAGACGGTCCCTTCAACGCTCATTTCAACATTCTTCATGATCTACTCCTTTCATGGCTCAGTGTGATGTTGGGTTTCTCAGTTTTGAGGAAATCTACGGAATCGGGTTTCAGCTTCCTGGTTTTATCGTTCCTCGATAGAGCAACAAGCGCTAACCGGGTGTTTGTTTTATAGAGTCATCCCGTCAGTGGGCTAGCGTCGTGCCGGCGAGTTTTTTGGCGATGCCGGGTAAATGGCCTTGGGCGTCCGCACCTTGAAAGCTGAATGTCAGGACGAAACCAGAACATTGGGTATACCCGGTTCCCCCAGGACCTTTGCCGTTTCGAAAATCACCGACGACCATGTCGCCTCCTGTACAAACCGGGAAAGTCGTTCGCTTGAAGGCAGGATTCTGCATGTAGAGCTCTATCATCTCTTTGGTTTCTGCCGTGGTTTCGCTCTGTAGCTCACGGTGCACATAGATCGACAACACTTGGGCATTAGGCCATTGCCATGCACAGCCTTCACCCGTTCCCATTCTGGACTGGACAGCCGATAGCTTCGGGGATGTGAGTAAGCTGCAGACTTGAGCTGCCATAGGGCTTTCGGCGTGACTCGGAGACGCGATCAGCAGTCCACAGAGGACGATGAACTGTCGGAGCTTCATGTTGCGTGTTCCCATGAAAATAAGGTCAGCGGTCTCCCTGTATCAATGGTACAGGATGAACCATTTGCGGGAATTGTAGTCCCTTGATGTCGTCCGATCAATGACTGTCTATGAGGATGCTGAAAAAGTCCGCCAGCGGCGTTCTCACGTCACTCAGAGGTTCAGCGTACCGAAGCGTACACCTCACCTCTTCGCTCACTGCGGCCTTGCTGGACAATCTTTTTACGCATCCTCAAGCTCTTGTGGCATGAGTGCGGCATCGAACATCTCAACGACGTTCTTGGCAATAACCGAGCTTTTCTGCAACCTGCTATGAGCGGCCCCACGAACGAGGCCAACTCTGAGTCTACTCGGTTCAAGGCAGGTGTGTCGTGGGCAATGGTTCAAGATCTTCCCATTCATATGGTTCACCCTCGTGAGGTTGGGCCACACATGATTGGCGGTGCTACTGCCGCAACTTAAGGGCCTGGGGCGAGTTGTGTGATTGAGATCAGTGTGATCGTGGTGGTCCGGGATTCGCCTTTGTGTCTATTTCGCATGCTGACGACGACCTCGCGCGGCTGTGATCCCCATTGCTCAAAGACGAGATTCACGTCAGAACTGTGCTCGGTATGGGGTATGCCCAATCTTTCACCAGATTGGACATCATAGCCCCGTATGCGTTGAGAGCCGCTTGCCGGCAAGTAGTCGTATACGAGTACTTGACTGTCCTTTGCCCAATGAAAGCTCAGAACTTCTCCTTCCGTGACCACGTCGATTTCTTGTGCCGCCATTGTGCCAAGGTCTAAGAGACCCATGAGCGTGTGGTGGTCTATCGTGGAAAATGCTGCAAATCGCCCATCCGGTGATACCTGCACAAGATCGAATCGTTTTGGGTGAAAATACAGGCCGGGCGCAATCTTGGATTCAGTCGGGAGGTGTTTCACCGTGAATTGATCAGAGACGGCTGGATCAACGGAGGTGATAACCAAGGCTTGCTGATCCGAGGAAAGGTTCACGGATGAGGGATTAACCAGAGACGCCGGGTTGCAGGCCAACAAGCAACCACTGATTACGAGGATGCCTGTGGAGGACCACCTGCCAGCACAGCCGGTCATCGGACGAGTGGGTCGCTCAGAGTCCAGGGATGGGTTGCGCTGTCGCACCGGCCCAGAAATAGTTCCCATCAATGTCTTTGTACCAATGGGCATTGCCGTTGACGCTGAGTCCATTGCTCGTCCAGCCTTGATACTGTAGCCGCCTTCCGCTTTTGACTGTGCGGACAAGGGGAGCGGCTGATGTCGGAGCTTTTTCACGGATGTTGAGGTCGACGCGAGTTTGTACGATACCCGGTTTCTTCACAAAGTTAAACGTAGACGGACTCTGTTGGATGTCCTTGGCTATGTCGACCAGCTGGTCGAGATCCACCTCCAGACCCGGGCACGTCTTGTCCGCGCGAATCTCGCGATGGCCGATGATATGATCACGATCGCAAGGGATCGCCCATCGTCGGCTAATGGCCTCAATCAAACCGGCACTGGCCTTGTACAGCGCGTCGGACCAGGGGCTGTCTTCTGTCCCTTCGTGCTCAATTCCGATGGTATACCAATTGGGGTTTACGTCGGCCTTCAATAGTCGCCACGTCGGAGAGACGATGCGGCCTGCATGCCACGCTCGATCGCTTTCTCCTACGTATTGATGAATCTCGCCGGATTTCCCGATTCCATAATGAGCGGATACACCCGATTCTTCATTCGTGAACCACGCGTCAGTCCCCTTGAGTGTGCCCTCCATGATATGAATGACGATGGCTTCCGGTCTGTACCCCTCTCGCCCTTTGTCCTTGTTGGGACTGCCGATCCATTGAATAGCCATGAGTGTCTCCTCAATACCCTTTTGTATACTCTGAGTGCCTGCAAGGGGGAGATTCTCTCCCCATTCTGAACGCTACTGGTAGTCATCCTCAAGCGCTTAACCTCGACCATAAGCCTGAGAGTCCCGCATTGAGTGCGACCGCGATGGCTCAGCGCAACATGGTTAAACCACACGACTAGGACACGATAAACTGCGCGGTCCCTCTCAAATATACAGCTGAGTACAGAAGTTCTGGCCCCGGTGGCGGCCCGGCGATTGTCGTTGGAGCAGTCGTTGTGACGCCGAGTACCTTCACTCGTGCCCCGTTGGATTGCGGCATGACCGTTACGGTGGGCACGATCAGCGAAAATGAAACGGTGCGGAGATCGGGAACGACTTCGAGCGTGACCGTGACGATCTCACCCAACGCCGTCTGTCCGATCTGAATGTCATCACCCCGGAAGGTGAGACTCCGCAGATCATCGCGATAACTGAGAATCGGCCCTCCTAGGATACTTGTTGTGGAATAGGTGACATGAATGGTCTTGCTGCTGAGCTCAAATAAGTTGGCGCGTGTAAATCCTTCCATTGGTCGGTCCCTCCGTACAGCGAATGCGATGAAAAATATAGTCCTGTCGCTTCATTGACATCATTGTCTGCAGGCATCCTCAACTGGATGTTCTTAGAATTTAGATTTGCAATAAGCAGACCACTATGCAGCTGCCATTTCTCTGGGGATTTGTTGCGTTTCCACACTGAGCTGTATGGCGATGAATCCAAATCGACACGGACTGAATCTCATTCGATACATATAGACCTATCGTCTAACCTCCTTGGGAGGGTCTCATTTCCGCTTTGGGTGGACGGTCTCACGTTCCAACTGCAACGGTTGAATGAGAGCGCAGTTGCGCATGGACCTCCAGCGGCGTCGCAAAGACGAGGCATTTCCGTGGGCGCGTGTTCAGCCGATGAGCGATGGCATTCAACTGCCGCTGGGTATCACCCGATAGATCCGTGTCCTTCGGCAATTGCCGGCACGGCTGGCCACTAGTATTCTTGTTGATCCCGCGTTGCCAGGGGCCGTGCGGATCGGCAAAGAACACCTGGATCGCGAGGCGGTGTGCCGACTGCTCATGGTTCGCTATCTCTTTGCCCCGATCATAGGTCAGCGTTTTCCGTGGTGGGGAGGGCACATGCCAGAGCTCCTTCGTAAAGCCTCGATACGCACTGGCGGCAACCGTGCTGTCCATGTGGACCAGCAGCACCAGGCGCGTTGTTCGTTCCACTTGGGTGCCCACGGCCGAGCCATTGCGGGCGCCTTTCAGCACGTCGCCTTCCCAGTAACCGGGGATGGTCTGGGTGGCGACGTCGGTAGGCCGTTCGGTGATTGGGGTCATGTTGGGAATCTGGCCCCGGCGGTCTTGGCCGCGCACCCGCTGGCGACGGGCATTGCAGGCCTGCCACAAGGTAGTCACCGATTCGCTCCGCAGCGTTTCACGCGGCAACACCTACAGCGCCGTAGCCGTGGTTTCTGGCCACTTCCCGGCTCAGGGTACTCGGGGCCTGTCCTAGGATCCTCGCCATCGTTCGGAGCGAATGCCCGTGGGTCAGGCCAAGACTCGAGGTCTTCCTTCCTCGGGTGTCGATAGGAGTGTGTTTGTATGGCAACACTGTAGCCCCTCTAGGCTGGTAGTGTTGTACTTTGAGTTGGAGCTGAAGAGGTGAAACGTCTGCCTCAGTCTATCACCCACCACCCAAATCCCTTCGTCGTGGCCCGCGGTGCACTTTGAATGAGAATTCATCCATGACCCTGTGGGAGCCTGGTCTCGACATCCACTGGCCTGGCCACACCCACGACCACCCCGAGTGTGGGGTATGAATGCCTAGGCAGCAACTCATGTTTTGCAGCCGTGGCCTGTCTTCACGGGCAGTCTCCGGATATCCGAGCATCCTTCTTTGGGCTGTTCAGCTAAGGGGATGGTCATGGCATCGTTTGAGCAGTGCGGTGAATAAATCGTCGAGTGCCATCAATGCCTCTCCCACGACATGACGAGCTTCTCGTTCTGAATATTGTAAA
>WBZN01002571.1_pt1 | contig 10038 bp, 7 predicted proteins | sample 5204281 | NCBI WGS metagenome assembly WBZN01 (sample SAMN12344347, study PRJNA552823) | activated sludge metagenome | biome: Activated sludge suspended growth; feature: Nitrification reactor; material: Wastewater; isolation source: activated sludge from nitrification reactor of wastewater treatment... | reverse complement strand
CGAGATGACCACCGTTCCGCTTCCAGCTGAAAATGGGTCAATCGGATCTGTCCTGAGCGTGCTTCAAGATGTGACAGAGCAAAAGCGTGCCGATCGTCGTCAAGCGCTCCAGCATGCGGTGGCGAAGGTGTTGGCGGCGTCCTCTACGGTTGAGCAAGCCATCCCGGACCTCTTGCAGGCGATCGTGGTCAGTCTGGATTGGCAGGTCGGGCTGTTCTGGAGAGTGCTGGACGATCGGCGATCTCTTACCTGCGCGCATGGGTGGTCTGTTGATTCGACGGTGGTCCAGGAGTTTGTACGCAACAGCCGGCAACAGGACCTCGGTCCTGGCTCCGATCTGCCAGGGTGTTGCTGGGCGCGTGGTGAGCCTTTGTGGATTGAGGATATTGCAGGAGCGCCGATCTTTACGCGTGAGTCTCTCGAGGCCCCCGGGGTGCTGCGTGGAGCCTGTGCCTTTCCGATTTGGCTCAGAGCCAACGTCTATGGCGTGATGGAATTCCTCAGCCGAGAGGCTCAGGCGGAAGACCGAGATCTGTTACGCGCGTTGGGCACGACCGGAAGTCAGGTCGGCCTCTTCGTCGAACGGGCCGAAGTGGAAGCGGCGTTGCATCAGAATGAGGCCCGCACCAGTTTGATCATCGACACGGCTCTTGATGCGGTGATGACCATGGATGAAAGCGGCTGTATTACGGAGTGGAATGCCCAGGCTGAACAGGTCTTCGGGTGGTCTGCGCTGGAGGCCATCGGGAAAGATGCAGCCGACACGCTCTGTCCGCTGCCCCATCGTCCCGGCTATCGAGCGTACGTTCAACGCCTTCTCCAGTCTCGGGATGTGCCTACGGCTCAGCGACTGGTAGAAATGATCGGCCTTCGGCGAGACGGGCGGGAATTCCCTATGGAACTCGCCATGACTCCTTTGACGATCGAGGGCACCACTATCTTCAGTGCGTTCATTCGGGATATCACCGGACGAAAAGAAGCGGAGCAGTCGTTGAAAAACTACGCTCAGCAAATGGAGCAGATCAATCACCAATTAGACGGAGCGTTGAGGGAAGCCAAAGCCGCAACCGAGGCTAAGTCCTTGTTTCTTGCCAGCATGAGCCACGAAATCCGAACGCCGATGAATGGGGTGATCGGGATGACCGGGCTCCTGTTGGATACTCAACTCACGGAGGAGCAACGTGAATATGCTGAAACGGTTCGGACCTGTGGTGATCATCTGTTGACGATCATCAATGATGTCCTTGATTTTTCCAAGATTGAGGCTGGGAAACTGGATTTGGAGATGATTGCGTTCGACCTTCGTCTCGCGATTGACGAATCGCTGGATCTCGTGGCGGAGCGCGCGTCCTCAAGAGGACTGAATCTGGCCTGTCTGTTCCATGCCGATGTGCCGAGATACTTGCTGGGTGACCCAGGCCGTCTCCGTCAGATCGTCATGAACTTGGCTGCGAACGCGATCAAGTTTACCGACCAGGGAGATGTGGTAGTGGAGGTGACCGTTGAAGCGGAGTCGAAGGAAGAGGCCACGATTCGTGTGGCGGTCACGGATACGGGGATCGGTATTTCCGAAGAGACTCGTGACAGACTGTTCCAGTCGTTCAGCCAGGCCGACGGATCTACGACGAGGAAGTACGGCGGAACCGGCCTCGGCCTTGCGATTTGCAAACGTCTGATCGAGTTGATGGGAGGAGCGATCGGAGTGACGAGTCAAGTGGGAGTCGGGAGCTGCTTCTGGTTTACGGTGAATTTGCGCAAGCAGGTCAGCGGTTCCCAGGTGGTCGAGAGGAATTCCGTCTTGTTGGCCGGACTCCACATCCTTATCGTGGATAGCAAGGCCATCAACCGAAAGATCCTGGAGCTGATGACGAAGAAATGGGGGATGCAACCGACGCTCGTCACAAGTGGACCCGAAGCGCTCATGGCCTTGAGTCAGACACAAAGGCATCCGGCATTTGACCTTGTGTTGTTGGACGTGGATATGGGGCCGACGGATGGACTGGAATTGGCGCGTACCATACGGGCACGAACGGGAGGGGCCGAGATTCAGCTGGTGCTGTTGACCTCATTCGGTCGACGGGGAGACGCGAAAACTGCCAAGGCCGCAGGAATCTCCGCGTACCTGACGAAACCAATTCGTGAGCGGCAGTTACACGATTGTCTCGTTGCCGTCATGACGCAGTACTCTGCGACAGCCGGTGCGGCTGTGGTGAATCACTCGGTTCCCCTCATTACTCGTCATACCCTTGCCGAGACGAAGGCCAATGTGGACCTTCGCATACTGCTGGCTGAGGATAACGTCGTGAATCAGAAAGTGGCGGTCCGCCTCTTCCAGCGATTGGGGTATCGCATCGACGTGGTGGCCAACGGGCGGGAAGTGGTCGAGGCGCTGTCCCGAATACGTTACGATGTTATTTTCATGGACTGTCAAATGCCGGAGATGGACGGCTTTGAAGCGACACGAGTGATTCGGGAACGTGAGAAATCCAAAACAGCTTCAGGTTCCACGTTTCAGGTTTCAAGGGTAGAACCGGGGCTTTCCGGTCTCCAACCTGAACCTCGAAACTTGAAACCTGAGACTCCCCATCCCGTGCCGATTGTGGCCTTGACCGCGAACGCCATGCAGGGAGACCGTGAGCAATGCCTGGCTGCAGGGATGGATGACTATCTTTCCAAACCGATTTCAGTTGAGGCCTTGGCGGCCGTTCTTCAGCGCATACAGCACGCACGCGCGGGAAATCGGTCAAGGGGGAGCCAAGAAGCAGCCTAAAGTGGTTGCCTGCTGTATGATTCGCTCGCGGCTCCCAATTACACCAGTTCGAGCGTCAATTGTTCCAGGGCTCTTGAGGGCCTCCGAGGTGGTTTCGGTGGAGAGACTGGATCTGAAGTCTGGTCGACGAACGAGCTGTGGCCGTCTTTGTGTTGCGCTGGTTCTGTTGTGAGCTCTTGTAAGGTTCCTCGGCAAGCTCCGCAGTGATGTCGTTGAGGCTGGATCGTTTTCCGTTGTCGCCGATAGAGACGTCCACACTTGATGCATTGCCAGGCAAATCTCGACAAGGCGATGACTTCCTTCTCCAGTGAGTGGTACGTCGTCACAGCCACCTCTCCCGAAGAATTGATCTGTCTCATTTTTCTTAGAAATGCCAGACCATGATCAGGGCGACGTTTCAGGACATCGAATTGCCATTGGTGAATCATTTCATGCGCAAGCGTGTTGATCAGTTCCTGCTCCACATGGGACATTCGTGTTGCCAGTTGTTCAAAGAGCGGACGCGAGAGACGAATCTCTCGTCGACCGGTACTTGGGAGATTGGGGTACGACGTTCGTGGCCCGCCACGGCAGATGAACATGCCGACGGAGGAGGTCAGTCGCCCACTCCAGCGAATTGGAATCGGCGGGAGCGTACCGCCAAAGTACCGTGCGTTCAACTGTTGCCAACGAGCCTCGAGCATCTCGGGCGAAAGGGCTATCGAGCTGTGTGAGATCGGCTTCATCCCAGCTCCTCCAGCACGGCCGCGGCAAGCAGCGGTAGCATGATTTCATGGTGGCCGGTCAATGAATAGCCCTGGCCGCCTTTTTGCGTAGGCCGCCGCACGACGTTTGTCTGAGGGCGGTAATGGACTAAGAAATCCATGTTGGCGGTGGTAATGTTCGAGATCGGATGACCGAGGTTTCGCCCTAACGACAGCGTTTTGAGAAAGACCTCCGGAAGAATCACGGCGGATCCGATGTTGACATATACCCCGCCTTCCATCTTGGCAACCACGGCAGTCAGACGTCTGAAGTCGAGCAGCGAAGTCGCTCCGATGGCGGCCCCATCAGCCGAGGGGTGCATGTGGATAATATCGGTTCCGACCGCAACATGGACGGTGACCGGCAGACCCAGTCGAACACCGGTGGCGAGAATGCTGGTCCTGCGATTCGGAAACTGCGGCGCCGCCTGGTGCATGTAGCTCCCAATGGCTTCCCCCAATCCTTGGCCTGCCGCTGCGCCGCGGATGATGGCCTCGTTCAAGATCCGTCCCGTCTCCTCCGCCATGCCGAATCGACCTTCATCGATCTCGGCATCGACTTCCTCGGAGGTATGCCCCATGAGGGCCAATTCGAAGTCATGGATAATTCCCGCTCCATTCATGGCGACTGCCGTCACGATTCCCCGTTCCATCAAATCCGTAATGATCGGGGCGAGCCCCACCTTAATGACATGCGCACCGATTCCGATGATGACCGGGCGGCGCTTCCGATGGGCTTTTGCGATGGCTCGTGCGACGGCCCGCAATGACTTGACCGCGAGGATATCAGGCAAGCCATCGTAGAACGTTTTAAAAGAACCGCGACGTTTCCATGGCGTCGCAAAGTCGGCGACCCGAACCTTGCTATACCGTTTCTTCAATGGATAGGTCTTGAGATCCGATACATTGATCGGGGGAATTAAGGCAGGACGGGCGGTTGGAGATCTCCGATTAGGACGCGTTGCCAAGGAGATGATCCTCTATCAGCTCACAAAGCACATGGCCCAGTGTGATGTGACTTTCCTGGATCCGAGATGTCAAGGTGGACGGCACGATAAACGGGTAGTCAACCAGTCCAGCGAGCGTGCCTCCCGATCCGCCGGTCCAGGCCACGGTGATGAGCCCGCAGTCACGAGCCGCCGCGATGCCTTTCAGGACATTGGGAGAGTTTCCGCTCGTACTGATGCCGACGGCAATATCACCCTTGCGGCCATGCGCTCGAACTTGGCGGGCGAAGAGCTCTTCATACCCATAGTCGTTCGCAATGCAGGTAATGGCAGCGATATCCGTCGCCAAGGCGATCGCCGGGAGCGGCACGCGGTCGCGCCGATAGCGTCCGACAAATTCAGCGGCGATGTGTGCGGCATCGGTTGAGCTGCCACCGTTGCCGAAGAGCAGAACCTTGTTGCCGTTGGTGAACGCATTCGCGATGAGCTGTGCGACCTGCACGATGCGGTCGGCATGATCATGTGCGAATTGCTGTTTGACTTGAGCGCTTTCAGCAAATGCGCTTAGCACCGATTCTTTCATGGGCGAGATTCTAGGCGAGGCGGCACGGTGTGTCAAACGAAGGCGGGGATCCGTCGTGTGAGCACAACATGGTTGTTGTGCGAGAATCGAGTTGGCCGACCGCGTTCACTGCACGATCTCCCAATGACCACCCTTGGCTGGACCAACACGTTTCACATATCCCTTCGTCTTCAGATGATGAATGTTCTTTTCTATGGCCGTTGTGCTCAAGCGTAATCGCTTTGCCAGTTCTGATACAGTGACTCTGGGATTGTCTTTCATAGACTGCACAATGGCCGTACGGGTTTTACCCAACTTTTCACCCAACTTTTCACCCAACCGGTCTTGGACAGTCCCAGAGGCGGAAGTCCGCAGGTGCGCAGGATTCGCGTGGAAGGTCAGCATCAGCCCTGCCATCCCTAAGTCATAGGCCGGCGGATCAATCCCATGCTCCCGGCACTCGCGGTTGATCTTCTCGATACCGCGCCCCCAGGACTCGATATAGCCTGCTCGGAAGAACGCATTGGCGATCAATGGATTGAAAGGCTTGGAAGGATGCTTGCCCAGCAGTTTTTCCAACGTCCAGCGCTCAGGAAGATCGCCGGAGTTCCAGAGCACAAGCTTATCGTCATACACACTGATCTGGATGGGCACGCCGCTGCTGTAATCTTTATGGACCACCGCATTCAGCAGGGCTTCACGCAGAGCGGCGTATGGATAGAGGAAGGTCTCACGCCGCTGCAAGCCATGGTAGCTGATATAGGCCTTCAGATACTTCGTATGCAGGAGTTCCAGCGCGCGCTCCACCTGTTCGAACAGGCTGCCATGCACCTCGTCTTGATACCGGAGATCATCGTCCGTGACAAAGAAGCCGATCTTGATCCATGCCCCGCTGACATATTGCTCCGGTCGGGGTGAAAACAGGAGACAAGCAGCCCGTTTCAAACCATGCTTCTCCGTCAGTTCCAGATTCCCGAGAATGACTTCTCGGCTGTCGCGCAAGACGGACCGGTCCATCCGGCCGCTCTGCGAAGCACCGGCTTTGAAGAGACGCAAAGTTGCGGCACTGCACGATCGTGCGGTGAACGAGGGTTCTGGCGCATCATCCCAATGGCGTCCCCGTTTCTTCAATAAGAACTGCTCCAGCGCAGCACCTTTCAGCTCCTGCGTGGTGCTGCCGCTGCGGACATAGTAGGAACCTTTGTAGCTGATAGGACTGGGATAGGACTCCACCTGGATTTCCACTAGCTCCTTCCCCGCCGTTTTGACGAGTCGAACATCGGCCATGATGCCCAACACATCGCGAATCTTGTTCGGCAGGTCTTCCATCAACTTCCCGGCGTGGCTCACCCCGACAGCCTTTCCCTCGTTATCCCGACCGATCACCAGCACCCCGCCGTCGGCATTGGCAAAACCACAGAGCCACTTTACACACTCGTCCCTCCAGGACTCCTTCCACTCGATGCGCTGGGTCTATTTCTTCATAGTGAAGAATTGAAAGTGGAGAGTGAATAGTTATTGCGCACGAATCGACGCACAGCTCTGCTCGGTCATATATTCTGTCTGATAAAACAACTCCATCCAGTACAATGTCACGCCCGCCTCTTTGAGTGAGAATTCGTCTTGTGCGCGAAGCCTGGCTTGCTTTCGGCATGTTCTGCCTCGCGCATCATCACCCCGATCGATGTGCCGCCATGCAATAGGTCGTAGCGAGACCAGAGAGAGGAATAGAGTTCGGATTTTTTGATGGCCATGAATCAAGCTTCTGAATGAAGAAATTTGTGTTTCGAAGAATACCCCTTTCCAAGCAGGAAAGCACCACAGCTCAAAGGCCGGGAGACTCAAAATAGGCGTCATTATTGGGATGGTTCGCGGACCAGTGGATCAAGGCGATCGGCATGTTGATGGGCCCACGAAAGCCAGTGCTCTGCGGCTGGATCTCCCCATGCTTGGCAATCAACATTTCTTTGAGAGCGGCCTGATACCCTCGAAGCTGCTGCGCCTTGGCCCAATTGACCGCTTCCTGTTCCAATCCTTGGAGGGCAGGGCATGCCAATCGTGACAGATACTTGCGCTGATCACCGTTGTGCATCTGTCAATCGAATTGAATGGGAATAGGGCCAGTGGTATAGTCGTCGCGCCATGGCGCAAGATCAACCCATCAAGGCACTCGTGGTGGCATTAGTCGATGATGCGGCGGCGGCTGTCTATTCGATCAACCGGCTCAAACCTGAGGCCTTGTGTTTTGTCTTGCCGGAAGGCAGCAAGTCGCTGGTTGAGTCGGCTGTCCAGCCGAACATCGATCAGATGCCCAAGCGGTGGGATTGGATCGTGTTGGAAGATGTGACGGAGTTTTCATCGACCTTCAAGAGGCTCGCCTCCTCACTTCCGGAACTGTTTCGCACCTGGGCCATCCAACCAGGGGAACTGGTTGTGGACATGAGCGGCGCCAAGCCCGCGATGGCGGCTGCGCTCACCTTGGTGGCCGTGCCCTGGACCTCTCGCGTCGTGGCATTGGTCCCGGCTCGAGAGGGGCAAGAGGATGACCGTGTTGATGTGGACGGGAAGTCCTTTATCTGGACGCACAGTAATCCGTGGGATGAACAGGCGGCAGTGTCACGTCGTGACGGATGTGAGCTGTTCAACCGAGGTCTCTTTCCCGCTGCCGCCAAGACCTTTCGTGATGTGGAGGTGCGGGTCAGCGGTGGGCAGAAACCGCTGTATCGGGCATTCGCGGATTTAGCTGAGGGGTATGACTTGTGGGAGCGGTTTCATTATCGCCAAGCGTGGGAGAAGCTGAAGACCGCCGTAAAGGCTCTGGAGATGGCCTCACTCTGGGGTGGCCCTCCTGGCTTAAAGGCCATCATCCCTCCGATTAAGGCCAATGCCGGTTTTCTTGAGAAACTCGTGCTCGATCCGGCAGAAGTCAAGGAGTCGCTGATCCTGGACTTGTTGGCTTGTGCCGGTAGACGACTGCATGCTCGCCATGATCCTGAAACAGCTATGGCGGCGCTCGTCCGGGCCCTGGAGGTCTGTGCTCAAGTCCGTCTGTATAAATCACACAAGATCAAGAGTTGGGATGCACAGCCCGCACAACTGCCGGCTGCTCTTCAGGAAGTCTGTCAGACCTGCTACCTCGAAGATATCGATGGTAAGTACAAGCTACCACTCCAGGCGCAGTTTCGTGCCTTGGCCGGGTTAGGCGATCAGCTGGGTCAGGGGTTTTTACGGGAATGGCCTAAGATGAAGCCGTTGCTTGATGCGGCGAACCATGCCGTACTAGGCCACGGCTTCGAGCCCATCAAGTCCGAGCGAGTTCAGCAGCTGCATGACGTCGTGCTTCGATTGACGGGTGTTGCGGAGTCGTCGTTGCCGAAATTCCCCGTTCTGAGCCTGTGATTTTCTGAGATTCTGGAATCTGTGTCCGCTGCGAAAACAAACGGGAGATTGCCCGAAGATGATAATGTTGCCGGGGGGGCATTCCTGTTGCTTAATAGCTTCGTGTTAATACTCTGTACGTCTTGAATCGCTTCATATCTGGAGCCGCCCTGATGTCGTTCATTAGTTCCCAATAGCAACGTTTGGCAAATTCTGCCTTGACACCAAGTGGATAGGTATATCCATATCTGGGCGGGGAGCCACCTTCATGAGTCATTGACCTATTAAACTCTGGCTGCAAATATTCTTGGATTCCCCATCTAATGTTATTTACCTGCTCAACGAGGTGGCTTCCCAGGTAGGTAAATATATCAGTGTGAAATCTTTCATCGAAATCAGCTAATGCCAACAAGGCGTCCTCATCACTGATCTCCCCACCATTCTTCTTGAGTATCTGTTGTAACGAACTGGCTCTTCCATCAAGTCTTGAAAAATTATGCTTGGATATGTCTCCGCATATTTTGATGAACTCCTGCCGCTGAATCTTAATCTTTGTCCCAGGTTCAATTGACGGGAGCCAAACCTTGACTTTAATCTCACGCTCCAACCACTTCTTGAATGATGTGACCGCCTGCTTCAATAACTTAACTGAATTGCGTTCGTTGAAATTCGGCTTCTCACATATTGTGGCTAATGCGTCCACGCATGATTTCTTGTCCCCTGTAACTTTGATTGCAGTCGGCGAAAGAAAATCCACGAGAACGATGTTGAAAAACCTTTGATGGATTGAAGTCTTGAATATTGCCTGTCCCCCATCGGTTCCTTCACTCAATTGAAGAACTTGATGATTAACCATTGTTCCGATTGACGCAGTTGTCGCTTTTAGAAAAATGACTTCTCGTTCAATCTCCGTGAATTTCATAATGGACCGTATGATCGTGATTGTGGCGCGGACCCCTGGGACGGTCAAGGCGCAGGCCCCCCCCCCCCGACAAAGACGCCACTTCCCCGAGGCGATTGACACGAATGATCGGCTATACTGCCGCTGCCCGCAGAGAAGTTCTGCGCCCAGAGGAAACCGATGCCTGCCAAGCATGTTAAAGCGAGACACTGGATCGCAATAGGCATCCTTGATGATCTCACCTCCTTCCACGAATTCGAACAACGCATCAATGCGATTGCCGAAGAGAAAGATCGCGGTGATGTGTTTGAAATCTTTGTGGAAGGATTTCTTGCCACGCAGCCCATTATGCAGTGCGTCACCCACTGGGTAGTCGGCGACATTCCCCTGACGGTACGGCAACAATACAATCTGCCCAGCGATGCAAAAGGGATCGATGGGGTGTATGAAAGCCGTTTGGGCACTCACGTCGCCTATCAAGTCAAATACCGACAGAAAGACAATCTCACCTTCACCGAGGTCGCGCCCTTCCTTGGCATCACGGAACTCTTCACAGAGCGCGTGATCTTTACCACAGCCAGCGAACTCGCGGACGATGCGCTCAATCGTGGAGGGATGCGGCTAGTCCGCGGCGATGATTTTCGGGCGCTTGGACCTGATGAGCTTGCGCGGATTGTCGCGTGGCTGAAAGAGAAGCCGCTGCCGCGCTCTCCGTTCACCCCCAAGCCTTATCAAAC
>WBZN01002570.1_pt1 | contig 10038 bp, 11 predicted proteins | sample 5204281 | NCBI WGS metagenome assembly WBZN01 (sample SAMN12344347, study PRJNA552823) | activated sludge metagenome | biome: Activated sludge suspended growth; feature: Nitrification reactor; material: Wastewater; isolation source: activated sludge from nitrification reactor of wastewater... | reverse complement strand
AGCGCGGCGACCAAGTGCTGTTGCGCCTGACCAAGACTCCCGAAGGCATCCGGCAGGAGGTGCTGACCGAGGTGCGCTTCGTGCCGCTGGTGGGCGGCGCCTTGCCTGAGGACGACATGCGGCCGCAACGCACGGTGCGGGGCGCGTGAGCGAACAGGCTTCATATCGGCCGTGGCGCCGCCTCGGCCACGCGCTGGCGTTGCTGGTCGTGGCCGGCTGCCAGCAGCCGGGCGGCCTGTTCGCGCCGCCGCCGGCCCCCGGCCCCGTGGTGGCCTCCGACCAGGCCTTCGGCGAGATCGTCGGCGGCCAATACGTGGTGGCGCCCGGCGACACCGTGGCCGTGGTTTCGGAACGCACCAACACGCCCATCCGCACGCTGATCGATCTCAATCGCCTGACCCCGCCTTATGCCCTGCAGCCGGGCCAGCGCCTGAGCTTGCAGCCGCGCGGCGACTATGTGGTGCAGAAGGGCGACACGGTTTCCGGCATCGCCGCGCGCCAGGGCGTGTCGATCAGCGCGCTGATCCAGCTCAACAACCTGCGGGCGCCCTATACCTTGCAGGTCGGGCAGTCGCTGGTGCTGCCGTCGGGCGCCGACGCGCCGCAGCCAGTCGCCCAGACGGCCGCGGCGCCGCAGCCGAAGCCCTTCACGCCCAGCGCAGCCGCCCCGCAGCCGCAGCCGCAGGCGGCCGGCCAGCCGCAGGTCATCGGCGCGCAGCCCACCGATCCGGCCACCAGTCCGGCGCCGCAGGATCCAGGCGGCGGGATTACCGTCTCCTCGCTGCCGCCCTTGCAGCCGGCGCCGACCGCGACGCCGCAACCGGCGCCAGCGCCTGCTCCTGCGCCCCAGACTGCATCCGTCGAACCGGCGCCGCCGCCGGTCGCCGCCCCGCCGGCGCCAAAAGGCGATCCACTCCCGGATGTGAAACCGAACAGCGCCTTCATCTGGCCGGTCGACGGCAAGCTCATTGGCAAGTTCGGCCCGACCAAGGACAACCAGCGCAATGACGGCATCAACATCGCGGCGCCCGCTGGCGCACCCGTTCTGGCATCCGCCGCGGGCACCGTCGCCTATGCCGGGAACGAGCTGCGCGGCTTCGGCAACATGGTGCTGCTGCGCCATGCCGACGGCTGGGTCACCGCCTACGCGCACAACTCGGCGCTGCTGGTGAAGAAGGGCGACAAGGTCAAGCAGGGGCAGATCATCGCCCGTGTCGGCAGCTCCGGCAATGTCGACACGGCGCAGCTGCATTTCGAGCTGCGCCAGGGCACCAAGGCCGTCGACCCGCTGAAAATCCTCACGCGCTGACGGCGCCGCGCGCGGCCGCGCTCACGAATTGCGGTCGCGATACTCTGTGTAGATGAGAACCTTGTTCACCGTCTCGTCGTCGTCCGACAGCGGCAGGAAGACGGTGCCGGCCTCCAACCAGTCGCGTTCCGGGTCGAGTGTGCGGTCGCCGTCATAGAGCGGCGTCTTGCGGGCGATGACCTGGCGGTAGTTTTCGATCACATCGTCTTCCGAGCGGCCATCCCAGGCTTCGAACACGCTCTTGCCGGTGGGGTCGGTGCCGCGCGCCTCCGCCTCGCGCGCGTGCCGACCACCCGATAGGTCAGGGAGAACGGTTCGTATCCGATGTCGACCATGACGATGCCCGGGAGATAGCTGGGTATCTCCATCGGATCGATGTCGGCGCGACGCGGCATCCTGCGGGCGCCGCGCTTGCCATTCCAGTATTCGTAGAGCGCGCGGATCCGCGGATGGCAGAACTCCAGGAACGCCAGGCTGGTCCAGCGCGGATAGCGGTTGCTCATGCGGGTCCCCCGACCTCAGGCCATCGCAGCACGTCAGTGGCTGGAGCCTAGAATCCCGCACGAGTCGGGGCAAATCGCAGGGCGGCGCGTCGTGATCAGCAGTCCTGCCAAGTCGGGTGACGCTTCTGCAGGAAGGCGTCGATGCCCTCGGCGGCATCCATCGCCTGCATGTTCTCCGTCATGACATGGGCCGCGTAGTCATAAGCGTGCTTGAGATCCATCTCGCGCTGGCGATAGAAGGCGCCCTTGCCGGTCTTCAGGGTATAGATCGACTTGGCGGCGACTTTCCTGGCCAGTGCCATGGTCGATTCCGTCAGCGCGGCCGCCGGCACGACGCGATTGACCAGGCCGATGCGCTGCGCTTCCGCCGCGTCGATCATGTCGCCGGTCAGCAGCATCTCCATCGCGTGTTTGGGCGCGACGGCGCGGGTCAGCGCCACCATCGGCGTCGAGCAGAACAGGCCGATATTGACGCCCGGCGTCGCGAAGCGCGCATCCGCCGCCGCGACCGCCAGGTCGGCCGTGGCGACCAGCTGGCAGCCCGCCGCCGTCGCGATGCCGTGCACCTCGACGATCACCGGGCGCGGCATTTCGGTCAAGGCGATCATGATCCGGCTGCACAGGGCGAACACCTTGGCGTAGAAAGCCGGCGTCGGATCGCCGCGTAACTCCTTGAGGTCATGCCCGGCGCAAAAGGCGGGGCCGTTGCCGGACAGGATGACGGCGCGAACCTTGTCGTCCTGCGCCATCGCTTCCAGATGCGCCATGAACTGTCGCATCATCTCCAGGGAAAGGGCGTTGCGCGCCTCCGGCCGGTTCAGCGTCAAGCGCACGATGCCGCCGCCTTCGTCCTGTCGCAGCACCAGATCGTTGGAGATGGTCATGGTCGTCTCCCGCGCGGCCTCACACCTGCGCCGCGATGAATAGATAGTCGCCGCCGACATCCTCGTATTCCGAGGTCGCGTGCTCGAAGCGGCTATGCGCCAGGTCGTGCTTCAGGCGATCCAGCCCGGCGCCGATCTCGTCGTCATCGGCCAAGTTGGCGAAGGCCGAGATGTTGGCGCGCACCCGTTCGTCAAGATAAAGATGGGGTTGGTGCTTGCCGCTGTAAAGGAACAAATCCTGCGGCTGTTCCGGCATCCAGTAGAGACGTTGCGCCCAAGTGCGGAACCCGGCGCGGCGCAGCGCGATCTCGATCGTGCTCCAGTCCGGCATCTGCTCGGCCGAGCGTTCCATCATGCGCGGGAAATAGGCGCGCAGCCAGTAGCGCATGATCTGCTCCGGCAAAGCGGTCAGGATCACCAGCCGGCCGTTGTTGAGCACCCGCGCCGTCTCGGCGAAGGTCGCCTCCAGGTCGTCGAAATGGTGGACCGCGAGGGTGCAGATGGCGCCGTCGAAGCTGCGGTCGGCAAATGGCAGGGCGGCGGCGTCGGCGCCGATCAGCGGCAGGCTGTGCGCCTTGGCGCGCGCGGTCCGCAGCATCAGGCCGGAACGGTCGAGCCCGACGAGGTTGAGTTCGCGCTGATGCAGCGCCTTGGTGTAGTTGCCGGTGCCGCAGCCGATGTCGAGCACGCGTGCCCGCGGCCGCAGGTTCAACAGCTCGGACAGCACGTCGACGATCGCCGGCTCCGCATGGCGCGTCGCATCATAGGTGGCGCCGATTTTGTCGTAGAGCGGTTGCGGCGCGGCGGTCATGGGAATCATGCACGCACCTGCCGCAGCATGGCGGCAGCCAGCGGCGCCGCGGCATCGCCGAGCGAGGCGGTGATCGAGAAGTGGTTGAGGCCGGGCAGGACCGTCAACTCGCTGGCGGCGCCGGCCTGGGCCAGCTTGGCTGCGAAGCGCCGCGACTGCTCGATCCACAGCGGCGGCTCGTCGCCGCCGACGGCGACCAGCGTGGGCACGGGCGTGCGGATCGGCAGGAATTGCGGGCTCAGCGCCACGGCGTCCTGCGGCGACAGGCGCGTGTCCTCGTTCACCTGGATCCCGCGCACCGGGCGCAGGTCATAGAGGCCGGTTACCAGGATGGCGCCGGCGATGGGCGAGCGGGCCAGGCCATGCGCCGACCAATCCTCCGTCAGCAGCATCGCCGCCAGATGCGCGCCGGCGGAATTTCCCGCGACGAAAATGCGGTCGGGATCGCCGTTCAGTTGCTGGGCTTGGGCGCGGGTCCACAACAGGGCCTGCTTGGCCTGCTCTACCACGGTGGCGAGGGAGACGTGCGGGCAGAGATCATAGTTCGGCAGCACGGCGGCGATGCCGGCTTCCGTCAGCGGCACCGCGACGTGGCGCACATAGTCCTTGGACAGGGCGCGCCAGAAGCCGCCATGGAAGAACAGCACGATGGGGGCCTTCGGCCCTTGGCCGCGTTCCGGGGCGGGGAACAGGTCGGCGACCTGCCGGGGACCGGCGCCGTAGCGCTCGTCGTAGCGGCCGGGCAGGGTGCCGCGCAGCTTCTCCCCGCGCGCCAGATCCGCGGTCAACCAGCGCTCATGGTCGGGCACGGCGACACGCGGCATCATCTGCCGGTTCAACTCGTCGGCGGAAATCAGGTCGTAGTCAGGGTCGGGCAGCATGGCCGTCCATGGGGGTATATTTGCCAAAGGGTGGGGAAATGTCGAGTTTATCGCGATAACTCATAGTGGTATCATAATACCGAAATCGTAAGTATTTGATATTACGTGATTACTTACCATTGACGTGGCTCCGTGGCTCCTCTATACGAACCGCCGATTGCCGGATCGGCGCCGCGGCGCACGACCGGGTTAGAGGAGCAAACACCATGAAGACCTATTCCGCCAAGCCGAGCGAGGTGGTCAAGAAGTGGATCCTGATCGACGCCGAGGGCGTCGTCCTGGGTCGCCTGGCCTCGATCGTGGCGAACCGCCTGCGCGGCAAGCACAAGACCACCTTCACCCCGCATATCGATTGCGGCGACAATGTCATCGTGATCAACGCCGCGAAGGTGAAGGTCACCGGCAACAAGCTGCAGGACAAGCTGTTCCATTGGCACACCGGTCATCCGGGCGGCGTCAAGGAAATCACCATGGGCAAGATCCTCGGCGGCAAGTTCCCCGAGCGTGCCATCGTGAAGGCGGTCGAGCGTATGGTGCCGCGCGGCCCCCTGGGTCGTCAGCAGATGAAGAACCTGCGCGTCTTCGCCGGCGCCGAGCACACCCATGCCGCCCAGCAGCCTGAAGTGCTGGATGTCGGCGCGATGAACCCGAAGAACAAGCGGAGCGCGTAACATGGCCAATGAACCACAGCGCCTGACCGATTTGAAGGATCTGGGCGGCGCCGCCAAGGGCACCGCGGCCGTCGTCGCCGCGCCGAAGCGCGAGCGCAAGGTCGACGCACAGGGCCGTTCGTATTCGACCGGCCGCCGCAAGGACGCCATCGCCCGCGTCTGGATCAAGCCGGGCAGCGGCAAGGTGACCGTGAACGACCGCGACATCACCGTCTACTTCGCGCGTCCGGTGCTGCGCATGATGATCAACCAGCCGTTCTCGATCGTGAACCGCGTCGGCCAGTTCGACGTTGTTTGCACCGTGGTCGGCGGCGGCCTCTCCGGCCAGGCGGGTGCTGTCCGCCACGGCATCAGCCGCGCGCTCACCCTGTTCGAGCCCGACCTGCGGTCGGCGCTGAAGGCGGGCGGCTTCCTGACCCGCGACAGCCGCACCGTCGAACGCAAGAAATACGGCCGCGCCAAGGCGCGCCGCAGCTTCCAGTTCTCGAAGCGCTAAGCCGCTTCCAGAGCGACGAGTTGGCGAAGGCCGGGACGCAAGTCCCGGCCTTTGTCGTTTGGGCGGATGGCATCGGCAGGGGAAAATTAACCTATGCGGATGAGAGTTGCTCCGAACGCTTGCAAGGGGATGACCATGTTCGGAAAGCGCACGACGCCGCTGCCGCAGCGACCGGGGGAGGGGCCGGCGAAGGCGGAGAAGCCATCCGCCGGCACCTTGGCGACGATCATTGTCCCTCGCTGCGCCGTCGAAAATGCCGCGGAGACCAGCGGTGCCCGCAGATTGGTCCGCGCTGTCGTCGATTACGTGAACGCCCTGACGAGCCAAGGGTTCTACAGCCGGCTAGAGATCCCCGCGAAGGCCATCCAGGTCTACCACGCCGATTACTATCTGGCGCAGGTCAACAACGGCGGACACGGCCAGTTCATCGCCAACAGCGGCGGCAATCTGAAGCACTGCCTCGTCGATGTTGCGGCGGCGCTTGCGGCAATGCAGGCCGCGGCGCACCAGGACATTTTTGCGCGGTTCAAGGCCTGGATGCATGAGGTGCCAGATCTGAAGGCGCCATTGCGCAACGGCGATACGGCGCAATTGCGGGATCTCGACCGGCTCTTCTACGACGCGGAGAAGTCATACCCATTGTCGGTATTCTCCGCTCGCTGGGTTGCGTCTTGGCCGGACCTCAAGGTCGTGGCGGATGCGGAATATCCCGACGCGGTCCGGCAGATGGTGCAGATGAATCCGCTGCGGGAACCTCGAATGAACTGGCGCTCCCTGAAACAACTCGAACATGCGATGACGGATCTACTGCGGGTTGCCCTCGGCATGGCCTGCTTCCAGATTCGTCCGGCTGACGGCAGCACCGAGTTCCTCGTCAATGTCCTATCGGGTAACACGATGGACGTCGATGGCAGGCAGGAGCAGGTCTGGCGCGTGCGGACCAATGTCGGCGAGCGCTTCTGCAGTCTCACCGGCGCGCACGCATCTGCTTACGAGTGCAATCATGCGAAAGACAATCCGCCGATGCCGGAGTTCGGCAATGTCGAGGGGATGACGGCCGCGATCAAAGACGGACGTCTTGCGCAGTTCAAGGGGCCAAGTGTGGGAAAGCTTCTCTCCCGTGTTCCGCGAGAAAGCGTGATCGAGATGGTTGAGCTTGCGAAATCCTACCGCATGGCGGCGGGGCTGGATCTGCTGATGCGGCGGGCGGGACTGGCGACCGCGGAGATCATGACGGTCCCGGTCAAGATCGAGTCCGGGCCACTGGGGATTGTGTGCCATTGGCTGGCCCTCGCCAACCGCAAGGCCTTCCTGATGGAAGCGGCGTCGAAGGGCTCCGCACTTCTGGAGCTGCCCGACAAGACATGCCGTGCGACGGTCCGCGCGCCGGAGATCGAAGAGCACCTGGCAAAGGCGGAAGACGGCAATTTCGCGGTGATGTAAGAGCTCAAACCGATCCGGGGCTGGCGCCTTCGGTCGGGCAGCCTATACTGCATCCCATGGATTTAGCGCCGAACCGCCAAGGCATTTGGCTAAGCGAGACCGATTGCCGCCTCGACGATTTCCGCCACTTGGTCGAGCGCAGCACCGATCCGGTCGCCTATCCCCACGCCAAGGCGGTACGGTCGAATGTCCCGGTCTATGACGGCGGCGAGATCCGTCGGATTGCCGGCGACCAAGGCGCGGCGCGGGCATTGATGGCCGAGTGGGCCGACGCAATGCTGCACGGCCCGGGCATCCTGATCTTCAAAGGTGCCTTCGCCGACCTCGGCGTGGTCGATGCCGCCACCGCCGCCTTCGAGGCGATGATCGCCGAACAGCGTGCGTCCGACACCAATGCCGGCGATCATTTCGCCAAGCCCGGCGCCAATGACCGCGTCTGGAACGCGCTGGAAAAGCTTTGCCTGCGCGATCCGGTCGCGTTCGCTCGCTACTACGCTAACGAAGCCATTGCCCTGGTGAGCGAGGCGTGGCTTGGTCCCTGCTACCAGATCACCTCGCAGATCAACGTGGTCAATCCGGGCGGGGCCGCGCAATCGCCGCACCGCGACTATCACATGGGCTTCCAGGCACCGGATACGTTGGCGCGGTTTCCGGCTCACGCCCATCGGCTGTCGCCGGTGCTGACCCTGCAAGGCGCCATCGCCCATTGCGACATGCCGGTGGAGAGCGGCCCGACGCTGTATCTGCCGTATTCCCAGCTCTACGAGCCGGGCTACATCGCCTGGCGGCGGCCCGATTTCATCGACTACTTCGAACGGCGCCACATCCAGCTGCCGTTGGCCAAGGGCGACGCGGTGTTCTTCAATCCGGCCCTGTTCCACGCCGCCGGCAACAATCGCACCAGGGATATCCGCCGCATGGCGAACCTGCTGCAGGTCTCCTCGGCCTATGGGCGGGCGATGGAGAGCGTCGATCGCGCGCGGATGAGCGGCGCGCTCTATCCGGCCTTGCTGGATCTGCGCGCATCGGGCGCGCTCGGGGCGGCGGCGTGCGTCAATGCCGTGGCCGCCTGCGCCGAAGGATATTCTTTCCCGACCAATCTCGACCGCGACCCGCCGATCGGCGGACTGGCGCCGGAAACCCAGGCGCAACTGATGCTCCGCGCCCTGAAAGAGAACTGGACGAGCGATGCGTTCACTCGGGCGCTGGCGGATCACGCCGCGCGGCGGCTGACCAGCTAGCCGGCGCGCGCGAAGCCCTCGAAGGGCGACACACCGAACAAGCTTTCATGCAGATAAAGGATCGCGGCGAAGACGGCCAGGCCGATGACGACCGCGATGACATCGGCGCCGGCGCTGGCCCGCGGGCCGCCGATCTTCTGGCCGCGCCGTGCCGCCGACAGGATGGCGAAGGCGCTCCAGACCGCGAAGGTGCCGAACAGGATGTTGCCCGCCAGATCGCCATTGGCCAGGAAGTGCAGCCCCGACCAGATCAGCACGCCCGCCAGCATGGGATGGCGCAGCAGGCGGCGCAGGCGCCCGGGCGCATAGGCCGTCGCCATCAGCACGCAGGCCAGCGCCATGCCGACCGGCAGCAGCGCCCGCGCGGTCGCGGAGGGCTGGAAGATCTGCTCCTCGGGCGCCCGTCCATAGCCGATCACCGTCAAGACCAGCCCCGCGCCCGAGGCGATGGCGACCAGCGCCTTGTAGCCGTTCTGGCCCAGCCGGCCGACCAGTGCGCCGCGCAAAGCCTGGCTGACGGGCAGCAGATGCGCGCCCACGAACAGCGCCAGGCCGAGGATAAGCAATGCCATGTTCCGCCTCGAAGAATGCCGCCCAGGACGGTAGGGCCTCGCCGCCGCCGACGCAACGGCGGTGTCCCCCGGCGCCAGGGGCGGCCAGCGACACAATGATTTCTGTTGTCGGAGAGCGGCGGTTTCGCTAGCACTCCGGCCTGAGGGCGAATGGCGGAACGAGCCTGCTTTGAGGTCGGACATGGCGAGCAACAAGCTGAGAATCGCGATCCTGGGTGCCAGCGGCTATACCGGAGCCGAGCTCGTGCGCCTGCTGTCGCGCCATCCGCATGTCCAGATCGTGGCGCTGACCGCCGACCGCCAGGCCGGCAAGCCCGCCTCCGAGGTCTTCCCGCAGCTGGTGCTGGCCGAGCTGCCGACCCTGACCAAGATCGACGAGGTCGACTGGACAGGTGTCGATTTCGTCTTCTGCTGCCTGCCGCACGGCCTGACCCAGGAGGTCGTCGCCAAGCTGCCGGCGCATCTGCGCGTCGTCGACCTCTCGGCCGATTTCCGCCTGACCGACCTTGAGGCCTATGCCACCTGGTACGGCCACGCGCACCTGGCGCCCGAGTTGCAGAAGGAAGCTGTCTACGGCCTGACCGAGCTCAACCGCGACGCCGTGCGCAGGGCGCGGCTGGTGGCCAATCCGGGCTGCTATCCGACGGCGGCGCAATTGCCGTTGATTCCGCTGCTTGAAGCCGGCCTGATCGTCGCCGACGACATCATCATCGACGCCAAGTCGGGCGTCACCGGCGCCGGGCGCGATGCCAAGCAGGGCAGCCTTTATTCCGAGGTCACCGAGGGCATCCACGCCTACGGCATCGCCAGCCATCGCCATGCGCCCGAGATCGAGCAGGGGCTGAGCGCGGCCGCGGGCAAGCCCATCATCGTCAACTTCACCCCGCATTTGATGCCGATGAGCCGCGGCATCCTTGCCACCATCTACGTGAAGCTGGCGCCGGGGGCGACGGTCGACAAGCTGCGAATGGCGCTCGCCGAGCGCTATCGCGATGCGTATTTCGTGAAAGTGCTGCCCAACGGCACCGCGCCGGCGACCCGCCATGTGCGCGGCAGCAACTTCGTCATCATGTCGGTCCATGCCGACCGGGTGCCCGGCCGCGCCATCCTGATGGCGGTGGAGGACAACCTGGTGAAGGGCGCCTCGGGCCAGGCGGTGCAGAACATGAACGTCATGGCCGGCTTCGCCGAGGAGACGGCGCTCGAGCAATTGCCGTTGTTCCCATA
>WBZN01002569.1_pt1 | contig 10039 bp, 7 predicted proteins | sample 5204281 | NCBI WGS metagenome assembly WBZN01 (sample SAMN12344347, study PRJNA552823) | activated sludge metagenome | biome: Activated sludge suspended growth; feature: Nitrification reactor; material: Wastewater; isolation source: activated sludge from nitrification reactor of wastewater treatment... | reverse complement strand
TGAAGATCTGAAACTGCATACTGCCATATTGAAAGCGATTAACGAGGCAGGCTATACCACCCCTACCCCCATACAACAACAAGCCATCCCTGAATTATTATCGGGCCATGACATCATGGCCTCAGCCCAAACCGGAACTGGCAAAACCGCTGCATTCATGCTGCCTGCCCTCGATCGCCTGGCAGCACCGGCCACTTTCCGCTGTCGGGGTCCGCGCATTCTCGTACTGACCCCCACTCGTGAGTTGGCACTACAAGTCTCTGAAGCTGCCATGAAATATGGCAAATATCTGCCTCGCGTTAAGGTTGTCAGTATTCTTGGCGGTATGCCTTATCCCCTGCAAAATAAATTGCTATCGCAACCGGTGGATATTCTGGTAGCTACCCCAGGCAGGCTCATCGATCATATACAGCGTGGCCGGATCGATTTTCGTCGCCTGGAGATGATGGTACTGGACGAAGCTGATCGCATGCTGGACATGGGTTTCATCGAAGACGTGGAAACGATTGCTGCTGCAACACCTTCGACACGCCAGACACTCCTGTTTTCCGCCACGCTGGATCAGGCTATTGATAAAGTCGCGTCAAAACTGTTGAATTCTCCCAAACGCATCCAGGTCGCATCGCAAAAAACCAAGCTCGAAAATATTGAGCAAAGACTTCACTATGTCGACGATATTTCACACAAAAGCCGCTTGCTGGATCATGTGTTGCGCGATCAAACCTTAAAACAAGCCATTGTTTTCACGGCCACCAAAAAGGATGCCGACACACTGGCCGACAATCTCTATGCACAAGGCTTTGCTGCCGCAGCGCTGCATGGCGACATGAATCAACGTGAACGCAACCGCACCCTGACACGCCTGCGTAGTGGTGGTCTGCGTGTTCTGGTCGCAACCGATGTCGCAGCCAGAGGCATCGATGTCGCCGACATCACTCACGTCATCAATTTCGATTTGCCCAAATTTGCTGAAGATTATGTCCATCGGATCGGAAGAACCGGACGGGCAGGCGCAGCTGGCATCGCCGTATCGTTTGCATCCAATCGGGATAGCGCTCACCTGAGCAAGATCGAGCGTTACACTGGACAGCGCATCACTTCGCATGTTATTCCTGGTCTGGAGCCACGCATTAAGCCGCGCTTCAGCAATCCCAATGCCAAACACACACCCAATGGTGCGCAAAAACGCAAACGTCCTGGCTATGGCAATCAAGATTCCAGACCTGGCTTTGGATTAGCCAGTGAATCACCTAGAAACCGGAACGGTCAACGTGGCCGCACTTTCAATCAGGATCGTGGCTTGGAATCGGGAAACCGCAATCATGCTTTCCGCAGCAATACCAGCAAGAGCCAGCAGCAATTTGCTCGTGCGAAATAATCGCACACCGTCTTAGGCGATGGTAACGACGAGGCGATCCGCAAAGGAATGCTCCGCCGTTGCCTCGTGGGGCAGTTACTTCACACTCATTCTAATGCCACGGCGCTGCTGTAAGAGCTGTTTGATTCGATAAGCGGCACCGGCAGCAATGAGATGTTTAAGGGTATGTCCACTGATCCAGCCCTGAGTCCAGACAAAAATCGGGGCATCCAGTGTCTCGGCGATTTTTGCAATGCCATATAGCGCAATAACCTGAAATACGGCATGGTCGGGCACATACCGGGAAGGAAAAACCAGACTGATCCATGCAATCAGCACGATCGAATAGAACTGCATGACAATGTAAAAATTCAGATTACCCCGCCCCTGCAACTCCGTCCAATACCAGTACAGTACGCTACATACCGCTAGAATAACCAATACGGGTAGCATCCACAATCCCAATCTGGGATGAATGCGATCGAATACAGTGGCTGATAACAATGCGGCAATACTGATGCCAATGGGTAACCGATCCCACATCAGATGTTCGATACCGGGATTCCAGTGATAAACCATGGATCCCACCGCAGCGATTGCCACCCCCATGAACAGCACGACATAGGGTATTGCTTCCCGGATGTCGTAAAACAGTGTCTGTACAGGCATACGGTAGACTTGCCATAACAGTATCAAGCCAGCGCCGCCACTGAATAAGAAAGCCAGATTGGACATCACATCATTGAAATTGGGGATTCCCAGAAAATGACGTTGATCGGCAAACTGGTGATATTCCTCCGGTTGCGCATAAGGCGGCAATATCGTTGCCGCCAGAACCAGCAACAGCGAAATCACTGCCATGATGATCAGGTGCTGGTTTCGGTTCATCTCATTCGAAGATAGCGTGCATGTGCTCGACTGCATCCCTGATGCGTGCCACTGCAATGACGTTCATGCCAGGAATGTTTTGCTTGGGCTTGTTCGCCACAGGAATAATCGCTTGCCGGAAACCAAGCTTCGCTGCTTCCCGGAGCCTTTCCTGGCCACGCTGAACAGGACGGATTTCCCCGGCCAGACCAACCTCGCCCACAACAATCGTCTTTTCTGCCATGGGTTTATTCTTGAGTGAGGAAACCACCGCCAGCAGAATGGCCAGATCGGCCCCCGGCTCGGTAATTTTGACGCCCCCTACGGCATTGATGAACACATCCTGGTCATAACAAGGAATGCCGGCGTGACGATGCAAAACGGCAAGCAACATGGCTAGTCGGTTCTGTTCCAGTCCAACGCACAAACGCCGCGGATTGGGTGAACGCGCTTCATCGACCAGCGCCTGGATTTCGACCAGAAGAGGGCGCGTTCCTTCTTGTGTCACCAGAATGCAGGATCCCGGAACCTGACTGTCATGATGAGAAAGAAACAATGCGGAAGGATTTTTGACTTCACGCAGTCCCTTCTCACCCATCGCAAACACACCAAGTTCGTTGACGGCGCCGAATCGGTTCTTGAAGGCACGCACCATACGAAAGCTGGAATGCATCTCGCCTTCAAAATACAGTACCGTATCGACCATGTGTTCCAGCACACGCGGTCCGGCCAATGCCCCTTCCTTGGTGACATGTCCAACCAGAATCATGCAGGTGCCACTCGATTTAGCCAATCGGGTCAGCTGCGCTGCACATTCCCGCACCTGCGCCACCGATCCCGGTGCGGATTGCAATACTTCCGAGTAGATCGTCTGGATCGAGTCTATCACCGCAATGGCAGGCTTGCGCTCGGCCAAAACCGACTGAATGCGCTCGAGCTGGATTTCTGCGAACAGATCTACCGCGTGAACATCCAACGCCAGACGTTTGGCACGCAAGGCTACCTGTTGCGCCGATTCCTCGCCACTAACATACAGTACCGGACGTTCGGTCGACATGCGGGACAACGCTTGCAGCAACAGGGTCGACTTGCCGATACCGGGATCGCCCCCGAGCAACACCACACCACCTTGAACCAATCCCCCTCCCAGCACCCGATCCAGCTCCTCGATGCCGGTTGGATAACGAGGCTCTTCACGCGCCTCGATAGCGGCCAGATTTTGTACCTGACGGATTTCCGAAACCGGACTGAATCGTGTGACCAGTTTCTCAGCGATGGTTTCTACGAGTGTGTTCCACGACTGGCAATGCGGACATTGCCCTTGCCATTTCAGGGTTTGCCCACCACACTCAGTACAAGAATAGACGTTTTTTTGCTTGGCCATCGCAGCGATCAGTCATACACTTCCGCCTCGTTGAGAACGGCACCTCTGGCGTCCTTGGCCGAGAGTACAGGGTGCACAGTCAGAGGCCAGTCGATAGCCAGCGTCGCATCATCCCAGATGATGCAGCGCTCATGCTCGGGCGCCCAGTAATCCGTGGTGTTGTACAGAAATTCTGCATAGTCCGAAACCACCACGAAACCATGTGCAAAACCAGGAGGAATCCACAACTGTTTTTTGTTTTCGGCACTCAATACCATACCCACCCACTGCCCAAAAGTCGCCGATGATCGTCGCAGATCCACTGCAACATCGAATACTTCCCCGGCAACCACGCGTACCAGCTTGCCCTGTGCCTGCCTGATCTGATAATGCAAGCCTCGCAGCACATGCCGAGTCGAGCGCGAATGATTGCTTTGCACGAATTGTACGGGCTTGCCTACAGCGGAGTCGAATTCACGCTGGTTAAAACTCTCAAAAAAGAACCCTCGTTCGTCACCAAAAACACGGGGTTCGAGCAGAACCACATCGGGTATGGCCAGTGGCGTCGACTTCATATTCACCTTATGCGTTAAACCATTTTCATATTTCACGCGTCAGTACTTGCTGTAAATACTGACCATAACCACTCTTTGCCAATCGTTGTACCTGCTGTTGCAATTGCGCTGCGTCAATCCAGCCCTGATGAAAAGCGATCTCTTCCGGACAGGCAATTTTCAGGCCCTGCCGATGTTCGATCGTGGCGACAAATTGTCCGGCATCGAGCAATGATTCATGTGTACCCGTATCCAGCCAGGCGTAACCTCGTCCCATGATCTCAACCCGCAATGCCGACTGATCGAGATAAATCCGGTTCAGGTCGGTAATCTCCAGCTCATTGCGTGCCGAGGGTTTCAGTCGTTTGGCATACTCAACCACATGCTGATCGTAAAAATACAATCCCGTCACCGCGTAATGCGACCTCGGATGCAGTGGTTTCTCCTCCAGATTGATTACAGTGCCCTGTGAATCGAATTCAACCACACCATAGCGTTCAGGATCATGAACATGATAAGCAAAAACACTGGCACCCTCGGTGCGCGCCATGGCATTAGCCAGCAAATGCTGTAGATCGTGTCCGTAAAAGATGTTATCCCCGAGAACCAAAGCACTATGGTCGTCACCAATGAACGATTCACCAATGATGAATGCCTGCGCCAATCCTTCCGGTTCAGGTTGCACCGCATAGCTTAGACTCACCCCCCACTGACTGCCGTCTTGTAGCAATTCCTGGAATTGCTCCTTGTCGCGCGGCGTAGTGATAATCAGGATTTCGCGAATTCCCGCCAGCATCAACGTGCTGAGTGGATAGTAGATCATCGGCTTGTCAAAGACAGGCAGCAATTGCTTGGACACGGACTGGGTCACCGGGTACAACCGCGTTCCCGAGCCACCCGCCAGGATCAAACCTTTACGGCGAGGCCACGTTGAGCTGAAAGTATTCCGCACTGCAACAGATTTTGCTTTAAGCATTGATTCCAATCCTGTTCAACAAATTCATGAAATACGTCAAAACGCGATTGTACTATATCTGTAGACTTCTCCAGACCCTCGTCTGACGGATTGATCACCGGAACCGATGTAGTAGAATCGACCATTATGCGCAATTTACAGCTTCATCTCCGCTTGCTAAGCACACTCGACTTATCTTGGAAGTCGCTTGCAGTCTCGACTATCGCTCACCTGACTATGGCCGCAACCCTGGCTGCGTCCCCTCTTTCGGTGCAGCAATTACTCATTGACAGCTTCATCAATAATGATCCCCTATCCGCTCAGTCTGCCATTCTCATGCTTTTGCTGCTATTTGGTCTGCGCGGACTGGCCTGTTTCGTGGGTATCCTGTCCAGCAACCTGATCGGTAATCAGTTCGGTACATCGCTTCGTCATGCTTTTTTTGACAAGCTGCTAACGCTACCGATCCAGCAATATCCACACCTTCAGGACAGCAATGAAATTGAACCTCTGATACATTGCATCGATCCAGTCGCACAAGCAACCATCCGCTTTTTTACCTCACTGGCATATGATGTCATGCTGGTATCAGGTCTTATGGCATGTGCTCTGTACCTGAACGACGGTGATGTTCTATTGTTGCTCTTGATTCTGCCGTTGCTGATACTGATCCTGCAAGTCATGTACGATCAGCAGCAATCCGATCACCGGTACCATCAGGCGTCGCGACAACTGCTGCAACGCATATCGGAATCCCTGCGAAACTATCGCGAGATCCGCCTGCATGCGGGATACAGTACCGAAAGTGAACGTCTCGGCAAAGCGGCTGAACCCCTTACTCGGATTCAATATCAGCAGGGAAAAATCTCGGCCATGACTATGGCCTTGGGACAGATGCTCATGGCAGCCATCGCCATCACCATCCTGTATTCGCTATCGCTGCAGGCACTCCATCATCAGATCGATTTGGGACAGGCCGCCGCTCTCATTACCGTCTCGCTACTCCTGATCACACCCATTCGCCGGATTGCCCGGATATCCACCAGGCTTCGGCATAACGCGAAAATCATCCAACCCTTGCTGACGTTCCTCGACCAACCATCCGGACAAACAGGAAAAACCAACATCCCGAGACACGCCAGAGGAAAACTGGCGTTCGAACAAGTTCGCCTCTATGGCAAGCACCAGACCTGCCCGCTCCTCAATTTGTACCACTTCAGCATCAAGCCGGGTGAAACCATCGTCATCACGGGTTGCTCTGCCACTGAAAAAGAGGCATTCATCGACTTACTCCTCGGATTACAGTACCCCGATTGCGGCACCATCCTGTTTGATGACCACCCCCTGGAAACCATCGCACTGCCTTCCTGGCATACCCATATCGCGCTGATTACACAGAATGCTGTGCTACTGGATGAAAAAATCGCCGGCAATATCGCTTACGGAGACAATCGCTGCGCCAATGAAGCCCAAATCACTGCTGCTGCTCAAGCCTCCGGTGCCATGACATTCATTCGCCAGTTACCAGAAGGCCTGCAAACCCAGACCGACGGTTTGACCGCTCCCCTGTCGATAAAACAACGCCAACAGATCGCCATTGCACGCGCCATTCTGAGAAACCCAAGTATTCTGATCTTGGATGACTTCCCCAGGCAAGAGGAATGCAACGATACTGACTTGCTACCTGTTCTGGAAGCTTTGATTGAGAATCGTACGACATTGATTTTTAGTCAGCAGGTGCCCAGCCTGAAAAACATAGATCGGATCATCGTACTGGAAGACGGCAGTATCGCCGAGAAAATCAAATACCTCGACTACTCTCCGCATTATTAGCACCGCTATTGCTCACAATCGGGTCAATATCCGATTCAACCGACTCCGATTCCTTGTGCGTATATTCCGGCACCCATTTTTCCAGCTCCGTGCGCACTTCCTGATCGCTTAAAACCGGCACCTTGCTCAACCAGCTAATCAGATCAAACAACCAGTTCTCATCAACCTGACGCGCCTGAGCGATGCGCAATTTTTCATGCGGCGTCGACAAGGTATTCTCGCTGGTCGACAACAATTCCTCATGCAGCTTTTCTCCTGACCGCAATCCACTGAACACAATGGGTATGTCTTCCTCCGTCAATCCCGACAAATGAATCAGATCATTTGCCAAATCAACGATCTTGACCGGATTCCCCATGTCCAGCACGAAGATCTCACCCCCTCCGGTGGTTCCACCCATCAACGCCGCCTGCAACACCAGTTGGGCCGCTTCAGGAATCGACATGAAATACCGAGTCATGTCAGGATGGGTGACGGTAATAGGTCCTCCTCTGGCAATCTGTTCACGAAATTTGGGAATGACACTGCCGGTACTTCCCAGCACATTACCAAAGCGCACCATGACAAAACAAGTGGAATGCTTATGTTGAGTAACCGGTACCTGATCATAGGTTGAGCTGGATTGCTGCAGTGCCTGACAAACCATTTCCGCCAGACGCTTGCTTGCTCCCATGACACTCACCGGATTAACTGCCTTGTCGGTCGAGATCAATACAAACTTCTGCACCCCATAGCGCATTGCCACCTGCGCCACCACATACGTGCCCAGAACGTTATTCAGCAGGGCCTGATAGGCATTTTCATGTTCCATCAGCGGAACATGCTTGTAAGCCGCTGCATGAAACACCACAGTCGGTTGGAACTGCGTGAAGAGCTGTGTCATTCGCGCATGATCCTTGATATCACCGATGACAAACGACATCTTGATGCCAGGAAATCGCGACACGAATTCCTCCTGAATACTGTACAGCGCATACTCATTCAATTCGAGAAACACGATCCGGTCGGGTTCAAAGGCAGCCAGTTGACGGCAGAGCTCCGATCCTATCGACCCTCCGGCACCTGTGACCAGAATGGATTTTGCAGTGAGCAATCCGTGCAAGCCATCATTGTCGAGCACGACTGGTACTCTGCCAAGCAGGTCATCGAGTTCGATTTCACGAATTTTACTCACCGTGGCATGACCACTGATCAGATCGGTATAGGATGGCACGATCATCACTTTTGCACCGATTTCCGAACACATTTCCAGCGCATACCGATAAATCCGGTGCGCATCATTGGATACGGCAATAATGACGTGCTCGACGGTCAGCAGTTGCACCCAGTGTGAAAGTTCGTTGATGGTTCCCATTACTTTGACACCGTGCAAACGCACCCCTAGCTTCTTGGGACTATCATCAAGCATGCCGACCACATGCCATTCCCTGCTCCTGGTCAGTTCCTTCACCAGGGTCATGGCGGTCGCACCCGCTCCGATGATCAGCACCGGCTTCGCTTCGCTACCCTCGCCACCATACAGACGGTATTCTTTCCAGGCACGATAAGCCAGTCGACTCACCGCCATGATCAGCAGTAGCAAAAGTGGTTCCAGAACCAGAACTGAAACCGGAATCATCGACAGCAGACCGGCTAGCTGCAACATTAGCAATGCCGATAATGAACCCACACCAACTGCCACAAAAATTCTTTTCATGTCGGGCAGACTGGCGTATCGCCAAAGTCCACGGTACAAGCCAAACAGCAGAAAAATAGCCGTTTGTGTCGGGATCGTCCATGGTAGCACTTTGGGTAACAACGAATATCCTTCAGGTGGCACGTCAAAATTGAAACAAAACAGAAAAGAGAGTATCCATGCAATGGCGACAGCAAAAAAGTCATGGGCAAACGCTATCACTGTTCTCATTCCAAATCTGCTGACGAACATACTATCCCCGAGTGCGATGATTTTTCTGATAAAAATCAAAAATAACCATCAGAATCAAATAAATACCCCCCCACACCAACATCATCCGGAACTGCATTGACGGATCCTGCCTGTCGGCCCACAGTGCGCTGCCTCCAACAGCGAGCATCAGGACATATCCGGCGAGAGCGGTATTGCGATGACCGAAACCGCATTGAATGATACGCTGATAGTAATGTTCGCGGTGTGCTTGCCAAATCTTTTTCCCTGCCAGCAAGCGCTTGACCAAGGTAACCGTCGCATCGACAATGAAAGGAGAAAACACCATGAGCGGCAATCCCATTGACCAGATATCTTGCACCCACCCCCATATTCCGAGTGTTACTGCCAGAAACCCGAGGGGAATGGAACCAGCATCGCCCAAAAAGATACGTGCCGGGTAAAAATTATGCAATAAAAAAGCCATGGCGGCAGCGGCAATTGAAAAATGGATCATAGCAAAATTGCCGTCACCTGCTAACAGTGCAAATATCCCGAAATACCCGAATCCAATGACAGTCATTCCTCCCGCCAAGCCATCCGAGCCATCCATGAAGTTGTATAGATTCGTCATCCAGACTACGGCAGCCAACGCCCCCCATACCGCAAGCGCGTTGAAGTCCGGCATCAACCAATACACAAAAGCACCGGCAGCAGTCATGTGAACAAATAACCGGAGCCACACCGGTTGCGGTTTTATATCATCGGCAAGCGATACCAACAGCAACATACCTGCTCCCGCTCCAATGGCAACAGGAACCGGAATTTGCCATACCAGCCAAGAAGTGACCACACCCAACCACAAACCCAGTCCACCAATGCGTGGAACGGGTAGGATATGCAGTGAACGCGAATTAGGTCGATCCAACGCCCAGGCCGGTTTGCTTCTAATCAGCCAGACGATTGAGAAATAAGCGACCCAAAAAGACGACAACGATACCGCGATCGCTGTCAAAGACAAATCCAGAGTCATGTGGTGACCGGATCATCCGGAATGAGTTTAAAATGAATTGCAGTCGATTCCTTGTCCGTGTTTAGCAAGAAATCGACTGCAACTTCTATCTGAAAAATTATTTTTTTAGGCAAATCCTCAAGACAGCGGTTTCGTAGCATAGCTACGATGTGCCGCTGCAGCAGCCGCACCCCGTTCTACTTTCATACCCAG
>WBZN01002568.1_pt1 | contig 10039 bp, 9 predicted proteins | sample 5204281 | NCBI WGS metagenome assembly WBZN01 (sample SAMN12344347, study PRJNA552823) | activated sludge metagenome | biome: Activated sludge suspended growth; feature: Nitrification reactor; material: Wastewater; isolation source: activated sludge from nitrification reactor of wastewater treatment... | reverse complement strand
CAGCCTGGCCAGGGCCTTGCGCAAGGCCGGCTCGGCATGGATGGCGCTGTCGACAATGGCGTTCCAGGCCGGCGCCTCGTAGGTCGCGATCTGCTGCAGCGGCGAGAGGTGGAAATGCGGCCGGTGCTGGTCGATGAATCGCTGCCAGAAATCGGCGATCTCGGCCTCCGATTTCAGCGGCGACAGCGCGACCGGCATCTCGTCAAAACCGTAGTTGCGGAACATGCCGGCAAAACCGGGATCGCAGAGGAAGACCGGGCGGTGGCCGAGATCGCGCAGCTCCTGGGCGATGGCGACGCAATTGAGCGAGGCGCCATAGGCGGCCTCGGGCAGGAAGGCGATGGTGAGCGGCCTTGTCATCTGCTGCTCAACCGGCCCGGCGCAATCCGCCCAGCATCGGCGGGGCGCCGCGATTGACGAAGCCGGGCCGCGCGCGCAGCGACTGGGTCAGATGCTCGCGCATCAGCTCAGCCGCGCGGGCCAGCTCGCCGGCCTCCACCGCATCCAGGATCGCCAGGTGCTCGCGGCAGGATTCGACGAGGCGCGGCGGCGGCACCTGCATCGACGACATGGCGAGGCGGCGCAGGCGGCTCTGCCGGCGGATGGCGTCGGCCAGGAAACGGTTCTGCGACGCATCGCCCATCGTCTCGTGGAAGGCGATGTCGGTGTCGAGCACCCGCTTCATGTCGAGCAGGGCCGGCCCTTGCAGGATCATCTCGTTCAGCGCCAGGCGCAACTCGCGGGCACGGCGGCGGTCGAGGGCGAAACCGGGCTGCAGGAACGCCGCCGGCTCCAGGATCAGGCGGAAGCGGTGGCTATCCTCCTGCGAGCGCAGGGAATCGAGCGCCGGCAGGAACACCCAGCGCTGGCCGAGCGCGCGCTCGACGATGCCGTCCTGCTGCAGGCGGGTGAGGGCCCGCACCGCCTCGGCACGGGTGACGCGATAGCGCTTCACCAGCTTCGCCGCCGTCACCTCGCTCTCCAGGCGCTTGGAGAAGCGGTCACGCAGGATGGCGGCATAGAGCTCCGAGCGCTCCGTCCCCGCGGGTGCCGGCGCATCCGGCAAATCGGCGGCGATGAAAAAGCCCTGGCGGTCCCGCCGCTCCAGCACGCCGCGCCCGGCCAGCAGGGCCAGGGCGGCGCGCACCGGCGTGCGGGAGACATGGAACGCTTCGGTCGCCAGACGCTCGGGAACATGGTCGCCGGGCCGCAGATCCTGGCGCCGCAGCCAGTCGAGCAGCCGTTCGGCCAGTTCGCTCGTCGGGGCTGCGGGGGGTGGAGAGCCGGGGTTTCGCAAGGCTGCGGACACGATTGTATTATCTCACCAAATTATACAGTCTTGGCGCTTGACGTATTTTCTAACACAAAAATACAATCGCGCCAATGAAACGGCCGGGTGCTCCGACGAGACATCGGGTCACGGGGGCTCAAAACAGGGAGGCTTTCCATGCGTGCAGGGTTGTTGCGGGCGGCGGCGCTCGCGTGCGTGATGTCGGCGTTCAGCGGCGCGGCGTTCGCCGAGGGCAAGATCGTCATCTCCAACTGGGACGGCTACATGCCGAAGGACCTGCTGGAGAACTTCACCAAGGAGACCGGCATCCAGGCGGAGATGTCCGTCCATGCCACCAATGAAGAGATCATGGGCAAGGTGACCGCCGGCGGCGGCCAGGGCTACGACGTGCTGTTCGTCTCCAGCCCCTTTGCCGAGGCGCTGAAGAAGCTGAACCTGATCGCCGACCTCGACCCGGCGAAGATCCCGAATCTCGCCAACCTCTATCCGGAGGCGCGCAATCTTTCATACGATCCGGGCAATCATTTCTCGGTGCCCTATGCCTGGGGCACCACGGGCCTGTGCTTTCGCAGCGACCTGGTCTCGCCGGAGCCGACCAGCTGGATGGACATGCTGAAGCCGGCGGACGCGCTCAAGGGCAAGATCACCATGCTGAAGACCGACCGCTGGCTGATGGCGGCGGGGCTGAAGGCGCTGGGCTTCTCGGTGAACTCGGTCGACGAGGGCGAGGTCGGCAAGGCGAAGGAGTTGCTGACCGAGGCCAAGAAGTCGCTGCTCGCCTATGACGACACCACCTTCTATTCCAAGCTGGTCTCCGGCGAGGCGAGCCTGGTCCATGCCTGGGACGGCTGGTGCAACTACGGCATCGCCGAGAACCCGGCGATCAAGTTCGTGGTGCCGAAGGAAGGCAGCGACATGTGGGTCGACACCATGACGGTGACCCAGGCTTCCGAGAACAAGGACGCCGCCATGGCCTTCATCAACTACGTGCTGCGCCCGGAGGTGCACAAGTGGGTGGCTGAGAACATCCTCTACAAGGTGCCGAACCAGAAGGCGATGGAAGCGCTCGACCCGGCGCTGATCGCCCAGTTCCCCAACATCGGCATCACGCCGGCCGACTTGATGAAGCAGGAACAGCTGCGCGACCTGGGCGACGGGCAGAAGCTCTACACCCAGACGGTCACCGAGATCACGTTCCAGTAGATTGAATTCCCCTCCCCCGAGGCGGGGGAGGGTTAGGGAGGGGGCGATGGCCGCTCCGTCGGTTGGAGTCCTGGCATCCAACCCCCACCCCAACCCTCCCCCAAGCTTGGGGGAGGGGGTTTCATGATGAACCTGTCCCGCCGCACCATCCTGCTCGCTCCCGGACTGGGCTACCTGGCCCTGCTCCTTGTGGCGCCGTGCCTGATCATCTTCGCCTATTCGCTGTTCGAGCGCGGCACCTATGGCGGGATCGTCTATACGTTGACGGCGGAGAATTACGGCCGCGTCGCCTCGTCGCTGTTCGCCCGCATCTTCCTGGATTCGGTGCGCATCGCCGGCACCGCGACGCTGGTGGCGCTGCTGATCGGCTATCCGGCCGCCTATGCCATCGCCGTGCAGCCGCGCCATCGCCAGATGTCGCTGCTGGTCCTCGCCATGCTGCCGTTCTGGAGCAACTATTTGATCCGCACCTATGCCTGGATCGTGCTGCTCAACAACGAAGGGCTGATCAACCGCGGCCTGGAAGGCCTCGGCCTGATCGATAAGCCGCTGCCCCTGCTCTACAACGAATTCGCCATCGTGCTGGGCCTGGTCTACAATTATGTGCCCTTCGTCATCCTGGCGCTCTATTCCTCGATCTCGCGGCTCGGACCCGAACTGCGCGAGGCCTCCTTCGACCTTGGCGGCTCGGCCTGGACCACCTTTCGCCGCGTGACCCTGCCGCTGACCGTGCCGGGCATCGCCGCGGGCGCCGTCTTCGTCTTCGTGCTCTCCATCGGCAATTTCGTGACCCCCGATTTGCTGGGCGGCGGACAGCGGCCGATGCTGGGCAACCTCATCTACAGCCAGTACCTCTCGGCGCGCGACTGGCCGATGGGCTCGGCGCTCGGCTTCATCCTGGTCCTCATCATGCTGGTGCTGCTGTTCGGCCAGGCGGTCTTCGCCAACCGGGCCGCGGGCGAGACCGAGGCCAAGATCGTGCCGGCGGGGGCGCCGCGATGAGACCCGGCAAGCTTGGCGCGGCTGATCCCATCCGGCTCTGGCTCAACAGCCATCTCGGCCTGGTCTATGTCTTCCTTTATGTGCCGATCCTGGTGCTGATCGCGCTCTCCTTCAACAAGAGCGGCCTGCCGACCACCTGGACCGGCTTCTCCACCGAATGGTACGGCAAGCTCATCGCCAACCCGAAGATCCTCGGCGCTGCCGGCAACTCGCTGATCGTGGCGGTGATCTCTACCCTCATCTCGACCGTCATCGGCACCTTGCTGGCGATGGGGCTGGAGGAGGGCAAGCCGAACCCCTGGCTCGACGCGCTGGTGGCGGCGCCGATGATCATTCCGGATATCGTATTGGCCATCGCGCTGCTCTCCTTCTACACCCTGCTCAACATGAGCCTGGGGCTGCAATCGATCATCCTCTCCCATGCGGTGTTCAACATTGCCTTCGTCTGCACCGTGGTGCGCACGCGGCTGAAGAACTTCGACAGGTCGATCGTCGAGGCCTCGATCGATTTGGGGGCGAGCGAGGTGACGACGTTCCGCCGCGTCACCCTGCCGGTGATCGCGCCCGGCGTGATCGCGGCGGCGCTGCTGTCCTTCACGCTCTCCATCGACGAGTTCATCATCGCCTATTTCACCGCCGGGGCGGGGCAGGGTTCGACCACCTTTCCGATGCAGATCTACGCCATGATCCGCTTCGGCGTGACGCCGGAGATCAACGCCATCGCCACCATCGTCATCGGCTTCAGCTTTTTCCTGGTGCTGCTCTCCCAGCGCCTGAACCGGGAGGCGCTATGACCCGGCCCCTGCTGCAGATCGAGGGCGTCACCAAGCGTTTCGGCCCGGTCACCGCGGTCGACAAGCTGAGCCTCACGGTCAATGACGGCGAGTTCTTCGCCATCCTGGGACCTTCGGGTTGCGGCAAGACCACCCTGCTGCGCGTGGTCGCCGGCTTCGAGCAACCCGACGAGGGGCGCGTGACCCTGGACGGCGCCGACATCACGGCGCTGAAGGCCAATCGCCGGCCGGTCAATTTGATGTTCCAGTCCTATGCGCTGTTCCCGCACATGACGGTCTTCGGCAATGTCGCCTATGGCCTGGAGATGGAGGGGCTGCGCGGGGCCGAGCTCGCGAAGCGGGTCCAGGAGGCGCTGGCCCTGGTCCGCATGTCGGATTACGCGCGGCGCAAGCCGGGACAGCTGTCCGGCGGCCAGAAGCAGCGCGTGGCTCTGGCCCGCGCCTTGGTCAAGCGGCCGAAGGTGCTGCTGCTCGACGAACCGCTGGGCGCGCTCGACCGCAAGCTGCGCGAGCAGATGCAGATCGAGCTGAAGAAGCTGCAGCAGGATAGCGGCATCGCCTTCGTCGTGGTGACCCACGACCAGGAGGAGGCGCTGACGCTGGCCGACCGCATCGCGCTGCTGGATCACGGCCGCATCGTGCAGTTGGATACGCCGCGGGTGCTCTATGACCGCCCGGCCAGCCGCTTCGCCGCCGATTTTATCGGGCTGATGAATTTCATTCCGGGCGAGGCCCGGGATGGCGCGTTCATGGCCCGCGGCCTGGGCCCGGTTCCGGCGCCGTCGGGCGGCGGCAACTTGCTGGCGATCCGGCCGGAGCGGGTGCGGATGTCGGATCGCAGCGAGACGGGCATGCTCGCCGGCCAGGTGGAAGGCGCTGCCTTCCTGGGCCAGGACGTGATCGCGCATGTGATCGTGCCAGGGCTGGAGCGCCCCGTCATCGCGCGGCTCGCGGCCGGCCATCCGCTGGCGGCGAAGCTGGCGCGCGGGCAGGCGGTGTGGTTGAGCTGGCAGGCCGACCAGGCCGTGCTGCTGCAGGATTGAGAGTCAGGAGGAGTTGATGGGCAAGACGATCGTATTGTTCCCCGAGGCCGCGTTCGGGCCGGCGCTGAATTGCGTCGGCATTGCGCAGCAGCTGAAGAAGGACGGCCACAACCCGGTCTTCGTCTGCGACCGCGGCTTCAAGGGCGTGTTCGAGAAATACGGCTTCGAGGAGAACCTGGTCGACATGTCCGGCGGCATGTCGGATGAGGAGATTGCCAAGTTCTGGGCCAATTTCATCGCCGAGAAGAAGCCGCATTTCCGCCTCTCCCCCATCGACCAGCTGCCGACCTATGTCATCCCGGTCTGGGAGGCGATCGTCGATTCCGCCATCATCGCCGAGGATGCGCTGAACGCCCATCTGCAACGCATCAAGCCGGACCTGGTCGCCGTCGACAACGTGATCCTGTTCCCGGCGATCAAGCGCGCCGGCTGCCCCTGGGTGCGCATCATCTCCTGCTCCGAGAACGAGATTCCCGATCCCGACATCCCGCCGCATCTCTCCGGCTGCCACGAGAACGACAAGGCCGGCTTCAAGGCCTTCGAGGACCGCTTCCTCGATCTGGTGAAGCCGACCCATGCGCGGTTCAACGAATTCCTGGCCAAGGTCGGCCACGCGCCCTATCCGCTGGGCGAGTTCTTCGAGGCCTCGCCGGCGAAGAATCTGCTGCTCTATCCGAAGCCGCTCGCCTTCAAGCGCCGCACGCCGCTGGACCCGAAGCGCTTCCAGTACCTGGAAGGCTGCGTGCGCGACGAGGGCAAGTATGAGGTGCCGCAGTTCAAGGCCAACAACGACAAGCCGCTGATCTATGTCAGCTACGGGTCGTTGGGCGCCGCCGATGTCGAGCTCTACCAGCGCATGATCGCGCTGTTCGCCAGACTGCCCTACCGCTTCCTGATGAATGTCGGCGACTATATCGGCCAGTACAACGACGTGCCGGGCAACGTGCATCTGGAATCCTGGTTCCCGCAGCCGGCGGTCATCCCGCATGTGTCGCTGTTCATCCATCACGGCGGCAACAACTCGTTCAACGAGGCATTGTTCTTCGGCAAGCCAGCCATCATCATGCCGTTCTGCTGGGACGGGCTGGACAATGCCGCGCGTATCCACGACACCGGCTATGGCGACCAGCTGCCGCGCTACACCTGGACCGACGAGCAATTGAGCGGGATGATCGCGCGGCTCATTGCGGACCAGGGCATGAAGAAGCGCCTGGGCGAGGTGGCGAAGCACATGCAATCCGCCAAGGGCACGATCAAGGCCGCGAACATCCTGGCCGAGATCGCCACCAAGGGGAGCTACCAGCCGTGACCGACACGCTGAAATCCTCCGCCCCGCATATCTACAATCCGGTGACCTTCAGCGATCTCGCCGATTGGGGCGTGCAGCCGGATTGCACCGCCGGGCCGTCGAAGTCGAGCGGCCGCCTGCTGTTCAAGGGGCCGAACAACGAGCCGGAGACGGGGCTCTGGGTGGTGACCCCGGGCGCCTGGCCCTTGTCGATCCCGCGCGACGAATTCTGCCATTTCATCGCCGGCCGCGCCACCTACACAAGGGACGACGGTGAGGTGATCGAGGTGCGGCCCGGCACCTGCGTGCATTTCAATGCCGGATGGAAAGGCACCTGCGTGGTGCATGAGACCCTGCGCAACGTCTACATGCTGCGCTGAATCGATTGGAGCGAAGAGTTATGAAAACGCCTGTTCTCTACGACCCGAAGACCGTGACCGAGCTCAAGGATTGGGGCGTCATCCCGACCATGATCGAGGGCGCCTCGCACACCTCCGGCGTGCTGCTGCACAAGGGGCCGAATGGCGAGAACGAGACCGGCATCTGGGTCTGCACGCCCGGCTACTGGAACTGCCACGTGACGCGCGACGAGTTCTGCCACTTCCTGCTCGGCCGCTGCACCTATACCCACGAATCCGGCGAAGTGATCGAGATCAAGCCGGACACCATCGCCTTCTTCCCGAAGGATTGGAAAGGCACCTGCCGGGTGCATGAGACGGTGCGCAAGGTCTACATGATCCGATGAGCTTCGATCCTTCAGCCGGCCACATCTATGCCGGCGGCGCCTTCCATCACGCGCCGGGTGCCAATTTGCAGGACGTGGTCAACCCCGCCGATCTCTCGGTCGTCGGGCGCATCTCGCTCTGCACTGCGACGCAGATCGACGCAGCCTTGGAAGCAGCCGTTGTCGCCCAGCGCGGCTGGGCGATGGTCGACGGCAAAAGCCGCGCCGCGGCGCTCCATCGCGTCGCCGATGCGATGGAAAAGGGCGCGCAAGGCGAAGTCGCGCGGTTGATGACGCTGGAGATGGGCAAGCCCTATAGCGAAGCGGTGGGCGAGCTGCTCAATGTCGGCGCGATCTTCCGCTACTATGCGGAGATCGCGCGCGACGATGGCGGGTTCCTCGCCGGCCCGACCGCGCCGGGGTCGCTGCAATACGCCAAGTATTTCCCGTACGGGATCAGCGCCCACATCATGCCCTTCAACTTCCCCATCGTGCTGATGGCCTTCACCGTCGCGGCCTCGCTCGCCGTCGGCAATGCCGTGGTGATCAAGCCGGCGCCGGCCACCTCGCTCTGCACGCTGAAATTCATGGAGCATTTCAGCAGCCTGCCGGCGGGCCTCGTCTCCTGCGTCACCGGCGGCGCCGAGACCGCGCAGGCGCTGATCGCCGACGAACGGTTGAAGGTGATCGCCTTCACCGGCAGCGTCGAGGCGGGCCAGAAGGTGGCGGCGGCCTGCGGCGCGCGGCTGAAGCCCTGCGTCATCGAGGCGGGGGGCAGCGATCCCCTCATCGTCATGGACAGCGCCGACCCGGACGTCGCAGCCGCGGCGGCGGTGACGGCGGCGTTCCACCTCTCGGGCCAGGTCTGCACCGCGACCGAGCGGGTGCTGGTGCATGAAAAGATCCACGACGCCTTCGTCGACCGCATGGTCGCGCGCACGAAAGAGCTGCGCGTCGGCCCCGGCCTTAGCAACGTGGAGATCGGCCCGCTGGTGAGCCAGGCGGCGCGCGACAAGGTCATGCGCCTGGTCGAGGAGGCGGTGGCCCAGGGCGCGAAAGTTGCCTGCGGCGGCGGCATTCCCAAAGGCCGCAATGTCGGCTGGTATTACGAGCCGACCGTGCTGACCGGCGTCACGCCGGACATGGCCATCGTGCGCGCCGAGCTGTTCGGCCCGGTGGCGCCCGTCCTCAAGGTGAAGAGCCTGGACGAGGCCATCGGTCTGGCGAACGCCTCACGCTACGGCCTGGGCGCGGCGATCTACACCAACAAGCTCGACGAGGCGATGGCCGCGACCGAACGCCTGGAATGCGGCATGGTCTGGGTCAACAACGTGCTCGGCGACAACGACGCTTTGCCCTTCGGAGGGTGGAAGGCGAGCGGATTGGGCCGCTCGCTCAGCCGCCTGGGCTTGAACGCCTTTCGCCAGCCCAAGATGGTGATGCTCGACCCCAAGGCCGAGCTGCAGGGCTGGTGGTACCCCTATTCGGACGCGTTCTTCAAGGAACGCGGCGGGGACAAGGTCGGCTAGACTCGGCGCTGCAACTGCCCCCTCCCTGACCCTCCCCCTGAAGGGGGAGGGGATGGAGAAACCCCCTCCCCCGGAACGGGGGAGGGATGGGGTGGGGGCAGTTGCAGCGCGGTGATCTCTACGCCACCGTCCGCCGATACCGCAGCATCGCCAGCACCATGGCCGCGCCCATGAAGGCGGCGATCGGCCACAGATTGGGCCACACCTCGGCCGGCAGGTTCCCCTTCAGCATGATGCCGCGGATGATGCGCAGGAAGTGCGTCAGCGGCAGGACTTCGCCGATCCATTGCGCCCAGATGGGCATGCCGCGGAAGGGGAACATGAATCCGCTCAGGAGCAGGGACGGCAGGAAGTAGAAGAAAGAGAGCTGCATCGCCTGCATCTGGCTCTTGGCGAGGGTCGAGAAGGTGAAGCCCACCGCGAGGTTGGCGGCGATGAAAAAGATCGCGGCCCCCATCAGGAGCGGCAGCGAGCCCAGGACCGGCACCTGGAACAGCAGATGCGCGGCCAGGATGATGATCGCCACCTGGACGTAGCCGACGAAGATATAGGGCGCGATCTTGCCCAGCATCACCTCGAGCGGGCGGATCGGCATGGCGAGCAAATTCTCCATGGTGCCGCGCTCCTGCTCCCGCGTCATGGCGAGGCCGGTCATCATCACCATGGTCATGGTGAGCACCACGCCCATCAAGCCGGGGACGATGTTGAACTGGGTGATGCCTTCCTCGTTGTAGCGGCGGTGGATCTGCAGATCGAAGGGCGGCGGCGCGTTCTTCACCTCGGCGAGTGGGCCGGTCAGATCGTGGTCGAGCGCGGTCTGGTTCAGGCTGATGAGCGCGGCGATGGCGTTGCTTGTGGCCGCCGGGTCGGTGGCGTCGGCCTCGACCAGCAGGGTCGGCCGCCGGCCGCGCAGCACGTCGCGGGTGAAATCGACCGGAATGGTGACCACGAATTGCACCTCGCCCAGGCGCAGCAGATTATCCGCCTCCGCCTCGCTCACCGGCGGCCCGTCCATCTTGAAATAGGCCGAGTTCTGCAGGGCGGTGACGATGGAGCGGGCGAAGGTGGTGTTCTCGCCCATGACCACGGCCGTCGGCAGCGCCTTGGGGTCGGAGTTGATGGCGTAGCCGAACAGGATCAATTGCATCAACGGCACGCCCACCAT
>WBZN01002567.1_pt1 | contig 10039 bp, 11 predicted proteins | sample 5204281 | NCBI WGS metagenome assembly WBZN01 (sample SAMN12344347, study PRJNA552823) | activated sludge metagenome | biome: Activated sludge suspended growth; feature: Nitrification reactor; material: Wastewater; isolation source: activated sludge from nitrification reactor of wastewater... | reverse complement strand
TTGAGCAGGGCCAGGATTTCCGCCGATGCAAGCGTGGAGCATGCAAGCAACAACCCCAGGGTCAACGCAAACAATCTATATGGTTTCATGGTGGTCTCCTTGTCGATTGTCGAACGTGGACTCACTTCGGCTGAGTACGTTGTTCAGGTGTATACACGGCCGGCGCTCTCGACCCGCCGGCCCCGTCATATTCCCTTCATCGCATGGGTGCCGTGCGTGATGGCCCCGCCTGCGCGCAAGGCCGCTGCCACGAGCACGGATTCGGCGATCTCCGCCTCCGACGCGCCATACTCTCTTGCCTTGTTCACATGCAGTTCGATGCAGTAGGGACATTGCGTCGTGAAGGCCACGGCCATGGCCATCAACTCCTTATACTTCACCGGAATCGCGCCGGCCGCCAGCGCGGCTCTATCGAAGGCCACGAATGCCTTCATCGCCTCGGGGGCATGTGTCGCAAGGGTCTTCATCTTGTCCAGATTCGTCACGTCGTACAGGCTCGTCTTCTGATCCATCCCGGTTGTCGTTGCGTTCGTCATGGTGAGTCTCCTTTGTATGGACTATTCAGGGTTTCAGGCTCGAATGCCGATGACTTCCAGATATTCGCCATACACCGTCGTGCAGTCCGGCCCTGCCTGGTTGTGGGCAGTCCAGAGTGCTTCCAAATCCCGTCGCAAGTTCGCTTGCCCCTCGGCGTCGAGGGACGCAAAGGCACGGTTAATCGGTCCGTAGTAGAGGCGAAAAAACTCCACGACCTCCGAGGGAGGAAACGGATAGCTGAAGAGATACTGCCGCCTGCTCAGGTTGAGGGTGGACAATCCCTGTCCAAGACGCTCTTGCACCGTGGATTCATTGCCCCACAGCACCGGCGACGGCATACCGGACGGCCTGATGAATTTCGCGACGTTCTTGAACATCTGTCCGACGAATCCCTCCGCCGTCCAGTTCGCCATGGCGAGGGTCCCTCCGGGGACGCAGACCCGCAACAGTTCCTGCGCCACCAAATCAGGCCGAGGGGCAAACATCGCGCCGATCAGGCTTGCGACGACGTCGAAACTGGCCGCTTCAAACGGCAGCGCTTCGGCATCGGCGACTTTGAACTGGGCGCTCACTCCTTCCGCGCGCGCCCGGGCTTGTGCCCGCTCCACCCAATTGGCGGCGATATCCACTCCCGTCACCTCCACCCCATCCTTGGCGGCCAACAACGCGAGTTGGCCGGAGCCACATCCCACATCCAGCAGCCTGCTTCCCGGCGCGATCTGGAGACGCTCATAGAACTCCCGTGCCCCACCTTCCATGTACCGCGAGAATCGATCGTAGTCTCCTGCCGTCCAAATGGTAGCGAGGCGAGTCTTCAATCCTTCCATTTCCGGCACCATCGTGTTCGTTGTCATGGTTCCCTCCTTTCTTTTTCTGTCCCGCATTCATGCTTCCGGCGCCGCCTGCTGTCTGGTCGCACTATAGGACAGAAGCCGTTTCGAGTCTTATCAGGGCGTCTGGCTCTCTTATCAGGAGCGTGCTAAGCTGCAGATCGTTTATCCGGGCGTCCGGATTTCTTTGCGCACCTCCCGGCCTCGCCGAGGGATCCCCTATGGATGTGTTGTCCGAAGTGCTCAAGGCCGTGAAACTCGACGGCGCCGTGTTCTTCCACGGTGAATTTTCCGCGCCCTGGTGCGTTCGAGAGCCCGACGCCGGTACCATGGCGGCGTACCTGCCGACCCCATCCGGTCACATCATCATTTTCCATCTGCTGCTCGAAGGACAGGGCTATGTCCGCCTCGAGCATGAAGATCGCGCCGTACCGCTCACGGCGGGCGACATCATCATTCTCACGCACGGGGATGTCCACTGTATGGGAAACGGCCCTCCCGTCCCACCGATGGATGCGTCCGAACAACTGCGACGGATCCTCACGGAAGGACGCATGCTGTCCCAACTCGCCGGGGGCGGTGAAGTCACGAAGCTGATCTGCGGGTATTTGACCTGCGACGCGCAACTCTGCCGCGTCGTCCTCGCCGGGCTGCCTGCGATGCTCAAGGTGAATATCCGGGATACCCCGTCGGGCCAATGGCTGGAAAATACGCTACGCTATTCGGTCGATCACGCGGAAGCCTCAGGCCCCGGAGGCGCGGCGGTCATCGCCAAGTTATCCGAAGCATTGTTCGTGGAGACGTTGCGACGCTACATCGCGCAGTTGCCGCACACCCAGACCGGATGGCTGGCCGGGGTGCGCGATCCGGACGTGGGCAAGGCGCTGGCGCTCCTGCATCAACAGCCGGCTCACCCCTGGACCATCGCCGCGCTCGCCGCCGAGGTCGGGGTCTCCCGCTCCGTGCTCGCCGAACGATTCCAACATTTCCTGACGGACACCCCGATCGGCTACCTCACCCGCTGGCGATTGCATCTCGCCGCGCAACTCCTCACCTCCACATCCAAGAGCGTGGCCGAAGTCGCGGGCGATATCGGCTATGAGTCAGAGCCCTCCTTCAACCGCGCGTTCAAACGCGAGTTCAGTCTCCCGCCTGCCCGCTTCCGCAGCCAGGCCAAAACGCCTAAGCAGTCGTCAATTGGTCGTCAATCTATGACCGCTGAGCTCGAGACCACCCAGGGCAAATAAGCCATAGTCATCAGTCGTCCTTCACCTCATGCCTTTCTTCTCTTCCCAATTTCACACCGCTCAATGCAGTGTGAACGAGACCGGTACCACGGAGCGAAGAAGTCTAGGGCTTATGAGGATGAGTGGTATCGAAAAGGCGAGATCGCGTGGATGGCTACCCTGATGTGAGAAACCTCGCCGCCGACGCGGCGGGAAAAAAGATCCGACCGAGACCTATGACCTAGTCCGCGTGGCCCGCACAGGCCCGCAGGCCGGCAATATCGCGCAAGAGCGGCGCGCCGAACGAGCGGCGGTATTCACGACTGAACTGCGAGGGGCTCTCGTAGCCGACCTGAAAGGCTGCGCTCGTGGCATCCAACCGCTCCGTGAGCATCAAGCGCCGCGCTTCGTTCAGCCGCAACCATTTCTGGTACTGCAGCGGACTCATGGCCGTCACCGTCCGGAAATGATGGTGAAAAGTGGACGCGCTCATATTGACGCGGTCCGCCAGGGCCTCGATGCGAAACGGTTTCGTGTAATTTTCTTTCAACCAATGGATGGCCCGCGCAATCTGTCGGCTCTGGCTTCCCGCCAAGGCCATCTGGCGCAAATGTGCGCCTTGATCGCCCACCAGCAGGCGATACACGATTTCTCGCTGGATGATCGGCGAGAGAATCGGGATCGCGTTCGGTTCATCGAGGAGGCCGACGAGCCGCTGGAACGCGGTCAGCAACGGCAGCGTGACCTCTCCGACCGCCATGCCGCGATGCGACTGCTGGGCATGCGGCGGAGGAAGATGATGGTCCGCCATCAACTGAGACATCTCGTGCTGGTCGATCTTCAAGAGAAGCCCCAGATACGGCCTCTTCCGACTCGCGGAAAGAATGTCGCAGACTGCGGGAAGATCCACCGAGGTGATCAAGAAATGACGGTGATCGTACACATAGGTGTCGCCGCCGACCACGACTCGCTTGGCGCCCTGCGCGATCAGGCAAATACTCTGCTCATAGAGATAGGTCGTCGGCGGAGTCACCGCGTCCCGCCGAAACAACGATAAGCCCGGAATGGCGGTCGTCAGCCGATCCCCTTGCTCGGTCCATCGGGTAAGACTCTCCGCCAATGCCTCAAGCGTGCCTACCATGTGATCGATCTCCACTCGTTTGTTGATCGTCGATTCATATGGTGAAATCACCGTGCAATAGTACTCGTTCTCCTTTTACCCGATCAACCCATTGCCGGACGAACTCGAACGATTAGGCAAGAAATGAGCACGATCGGTCTACCGATCCGTGATTGCTCTGGGAATATACTCGCTCTCAGACGTACCACTTTCGAATAGAGGAGGGACGATCCATGTACAACGCAAAGGCTTATTCCGCCGCCAATGCGACATCATCAATGACACCAACGACAATCTCGCGCCGCGATCCGCTCGCGCAGGACGTGCGGATCGACATTCTATTCTCCGGCATCTGCCACTCCGATCTCCATACGGTCCGCAATGAATGGAAGAGTTCCATACCCACGGCCTACCCCTGCGTGCCGGGGCACGAAATCGTGGGGCGTGTGACTCACGTCGGGTCCAAGGTCACAAAATTCAAGCCCGGCGATCTCGCCGCAGTCGGCTGTATGGTCGATTCCGATCGCACCTGCCGCGAGTGTGCCGCGGGGTTCGAACAGTTTTGCTCGAACGGCATCTTCACTTATAACTCGCCTGACAAGCATCTGGGAGGCGTGACCTATGGCGGCTATTCCGACAGCATTGTCGTCGATGAACGATTTGTCCTGCACGTCCCGTCCAACCTCGCTCTGGCCGGAGCCGCGCCCCTGCTCTGCGCCGGCATCACCACCTACTCGCCGCTGCGGCATTGGGGAGTGACCAAAGGGAAAAAGGTCGGCGTAGTCGGGCTCGGAGGACTGGGCCATATGGCGGTGAAGTTTGCCCACGCATTCGGCGCCCATGTGGTGGTCTTTACCACTTCACCCAATAAGAAGGACGATGCGCTTCGTTTGGGGGCCGACGAAGTCGTCGTCTCTCGCCATGCCAACGAAATGAACAAGCACACCGGCAGCTTCGATTTCATTCTGGACGCCGTCTCCGCCGATCACGATATCGATGCCTATCTCGACCTGCTGAGTCGCGACGGCACCCTCACGCTCGTCGGTGCGCCGGAAAAGCCGCTTGCCGTTCGAGCCTTTTCGCTCATCACCGGCCGGCGGAGTTTATCCGGGTCGAACATCGGAGGCATTGCCGAAACACAGGAGATGCTCGATTTCTGCGGAACGCACAACCTCACCTCCGATGTCGAAGTCATTCCGATTCAGAAGGTGAACGAGGCGTATGATCGCCTGCTCAAGTCCGACGTGAAGTATCGCTTCTCGATCGACATGGCGTCGATCAGATCCTGACCTCACACTCTGAGGCACGATTCGTGTCGCCGCTGGGAGGAAGAAATGACGACAAAACAGCACGGAAGTTTCGAAGGCAAGGTTGCCTTCGTGACAGGAGCCGCAAGCGGCATAGGTCGAGCGACAGCGGTGGCGTTTGCTCGCGAGGGTGCCGGTGTGGTGGCCGCTGACGTACTCGAGCAGGGCAATCAGGAGACAGTACGCCTGGTTGAGAAACAAGGCGGGCGCGTGCTCGCCGTCCAGTGCGACGTAACGCAAGCCGAAGATGTGAAGGCGGCCCTTGCCAAGACTGTTGAGGCGTTCGGACGGCTGGATTTCGCATTTAACAATGCGGGCATCGAACCACGCAAGCCGGCTCCCACAGCAGAGTACGAGGATGAGGAGTGGGACCGGATCATCAACATTAATCTCCGTGGCGTGTTTCTGTGCATGAAGCACGAGATCCCGCTTATCCTCAAGGGGGGAGGCGGTGCGATCGTCAACACATCTTCCGGCGCAGGAATCATCGGCATCAAAGGCAGCCCCGCGTATACTGCTGCGAAGCACGGCGTGATCGGTCTCACTCGATCAGCGGCTCTCGACTATGCTGCGCGAAACATCCGTATCAACGCCGTCTGTCCCGGCTACATCGATACCCCTATGATGGATCGCTTCACCGGGGGCACACCCGAAGGGCGTACGAAAGTGATAGCGGAGGAGCCCGCCGGACGGATGGGGAAGCCTGAGGAGATTGCCGCGGCCGTCATCTGGTTGTGCTCGGACGCGGCGGCCTTCATGATTGGTCACGCCATGGTGATCGACGGCGGCCAAACGGTACAGTAATAGGCATGGAACTCACGGTGCTTGAGAGATCAACTTGGCGCCGCTCAAATCCACATAGCGGATGAACGGGTCATGCTCGGATTTCTGCGAGTGCTCTGAACGGAGAATCCATGCATGGTGGAGTCCCATCTTCTTTTACATACGGTTAGTTGAACAACCGAACACAACATCATGACAAGGAGAGAGCCATGACGACTGAAGAACTCGACAAGCGCCCCACTCCCGACCAGGCCGAAGACAACGCCTTCTTTCCTTCCGCTTACTCATTGGGGAAATTCACGTCGACGAAATCCGATCTGGACGGCACGGACTACCCGAACGCCTACCGGGGAGGCAAATGGAAGGTGCTGATCATCGCCACCGACGAGCGGTACCTACTCATGCAGAACGGCACGATGTTCTCGACCGGCAACCATCCCGTCGAGATGTTGCTGCCGATGTATCACATGCACAAAGCCGGGTTCGACTTTGACATCGCCACGCTGTCGGGAAATCCCGTCAAGTTGGAACTCTGGGCGCTGCCGAAGGAAGACCAGGCAGTCCAGAGCATCTACCATCAGTACCTCGACAAAATGAAACGCCCGCTCAAGTTGTCCGACGTGATCGAAAAGAACCTGGGGAACGACTCCAATTATATCGGCGTGTTTATCCCCGGCGGCCACGGTGCCTTGGTCGGCATTCCACAGAGTTCGGAGGTAAAAACCGTCCTGAAGTGGGCGATGAACAAGGACAAGCATATTATTTCGCTCTGCCACGGACCGGCATCACTCTTGGCGGCGGCGGTCGGCGAATCGAAGGACAACTACATTTTCAAGGGATACAAGATTTGCGTCTTCCCGGACGCCATCGACAAGCAAACTCCTGAGATTGGGTACATGCCCGGCGCGTTGCCGTGGTTCATCGGCGAAAAGCTGAAAGAGCTCGGCGTGGAGATTCTCAACAGCGACATCACAGGCAAAACGCATCAGGACAGGAAGCTCATCACGGGCGACAGTCCCTTTGCCTCCAATAATGTCGGCAAGGCGGCGGCCAAGGCGCTGCTCAAAGAAGTCGGCGCGGGCTGAGGAACGTCATCTGAATAGTGGAACAGATCGGATTGGCTCACGTTGACTTGAAATAGCTCTTTGGGCCGCATGACCTTCTGTTGGTACTGGCGGCGCTCGTCCCTGTGGCCGTCACATGGATTGAACGCCGTCAAACCGACGACATCCAATCGAGAGCGCCGAGACCGTATAGCACTACAGATCCGTCCAGATGAAATGATCAACATGATCGACTCAGAAGGTTCATCGAGGAAACGGAGCCACGACTGAAGCCGGGCTCAATTCCAGCTCAATGAGTTTCCTCCCATAGTGTGCGTGCAGGAATGCGGCAGGACTCATCATTCTTACTAACATCTCAGGAGGTGCCATGATGGGGAGAATACCCAAAGAGAGAATGGACAAGGCCTTGGAACAGCTCAAAACCATTTCCAAAGAAGACTATGCGAAGGTCAAGGGAATGGCCAACATCGTCAAAACGCCGCGCAGTTTCCTCTTCAAAACACCGGAGGACTACGACTTGAAAGGGTGGCGAGACCTGACGATCCCCTCGGATGACGGCACGCCGCTTGAGGCGTGGTATATCCCGGCCAAGGGCGGCGAGAGCAATAAGCTCATCATCTTCAACCACGCGCTGCCCATGTGCCGCGCGGGATTTCCCGGGCACTTCGGCGAGCCCTGGAGCAACTTCGAAGCCGTCGAGATCGACTTTGTCATCCAGTACAAGCATCTGACCGATGCCGGGTACAACGTGCTCACCTACGACATTCGCAATCACGGCAACAGCGGTGCCGCCAACAATGGCGTCTGCGGGATCGGTCAATGGGAGTGGCGGGATTGTGTGGGCGTGAAACAGTATGTGGACACTCATCCACGGCTCAGCAAAATGACCCTTGGACTCTACAGCCAGTGCATGGGCGGCATCTCGCAGTACGCGGCCATCGCCAAGCGTCCGGAACTTTTCACCAACGTCAAGTGCATGTGCAGCCCGCTGGTCCCGTCGATGACGGCGGTCTTCCAAGCGTTCTCGGAGTTACTGGGAGTGTCGCAGTATCAGGAGCTCATCGATCTGGAACTACTGAAGCTGGGCGGCTTCCCGGCTGCCGATATGGCCGGGCAACTCTATGCCTCAAAAGTCACCATGCCCAACTTGTCGCTTCAGGTACGGAACGACGCCTGGACCAAGAACCCGGAGGACGGACAGAAGACGTTCGACATGCTCGGAAGCAAAGAGAAGGAGATGATCTGGGTTGAGGATACGACCCACCGCTTCAGGGATGGCTATAACTACTTCGGACGATACCCGGAGAAAATTCTCGCTTTCTTCGCGAAGTATATGAAGTAATCCTGCAAGTCGCGATGGCGGAGGCACCCGTTTGGTTCGGGCCCTCCGTCATCGAACATTCGTTCCTCGCGTGGCAGAACGGGCGCTTGTCTCCCCGTCTCGCCAGTGAGGATCGAGCACCCTGCGCTGCCGATCGCCTCCTGCCAGTGCAGCCCCCGGTACGAGAAGCTTACCGGGTAAGCGGCTCTGGCGCGGTGACTTGACCGAACAGCCCCCTGTTGAAATCATACGCAGCCTGCCGAATTTCCTCCTGCGTGTTCATGACGAACGGACCGTACCCCACCACCGGCTCATCGATAGGTTCGCCCGTCAACACCAGGATGATCGCTTCGCGATCGGCATGGACGGCCACCTGGTGTCCATCACGCTCAAAGCGAGCGATCTCCGCTTCACCGACGGTCTGCGTCCCGTTAATGGTCACTTGACCGGAAAGCACCGCCAGCATGACGTTGTGCCCTTCCGGAAGGTCAAGCGTGAGGTCGGCGCCTTGATTCAGCCGAAGATCCCACAGATTGACGGGCGTGAATGTGCGGGCCGGGCCTCGGGTTCCTTGGAACGCTCCCGCAATGATCCGCGCCGTTCCACCGGCCAAGCGAACGGCCGGGATGTCGCGATCGGTAATCGCCTGGTAGCCGGGAGGACTCATTTTGTCCTTCGCCGGAAGGTTGACCCACAGCTGGACCATACGGAATGGACCCCCGGTCTTGGTGTAGTTGGGCGAATGAAACTCTTCATGGATAATGCCGCTGGCTGCGGTCATCCATTGCACATCGCCTGGTCCGATCACCCCACCATTCCCCGCTGAATCACGATGGGCGACTTCGCCGTCATAGACAATGGTGACGGTTTCGAAGCCGCGATGCGGATGCTGCCCCACCCCTCGTAGCGTATCGGTGGGCTCGAACCGATGGGGCCCCGCATAATCGAACAGCAGGAACGGGCTAACGGTTGCACTATCATCGTGGTATGAAAACAGCGACCGGACCGGAAAGCCATCTCCGACCCAATGACGCTCCTGCGACCGTAGGATGTCCGTAATCTTCTTCATTAGGGCTGCTCCTTTCATGATGTGATGCGCCGGCTCGCTCGTGTCTCGCCTGTCAATACGGTAGTATAAGTTCGCCAAACCCACTTTCAAGTACGGTCCTGGAGGATACCGCCGATGACCAAGCAGACCGGTTGCCCGACAGAGCACACGCTCGACCTGATTTCCGGCCGCTGGAAAACGCTGGTCATTTATTGGCTGCTCAAAGGCGATCGGCGGTTCAATCAGTTACAGCGCGATCTGAGCGGCATCACGCACCGGACACTTGCCAAGCAACTACGTGAATTGGAAGCGGATGGTTTGGTCGAACGGCATGATTTCGAAGAAACGCCGCTCCATGTCGAATATCGCCTCTCCCCGCTGGGGCGTTCCCTCGAACCCATCCTGCTGGCGATGCATGAATGGGCCTTGGCCCATCCTCTGAGTGCGCGACCATACCGGCATCCATAACAAGCAACGCACGCACCGCTCCTCATGGTCAGGCCATCTGCACGGTTGGGATAATCAGCACGACGATGACGATGATGTCGTCCCCGGACGATCATTCGGCACCAGGTTCGTCATCTTCATGGCGAGTAGCCCATGTTTTAGGAGAGCGCAGGTTCTGGACTCGCTACAATTCACTGTGTTGTCCCTCATCACCCTGAGATCCAACAACGTGGGATGCACTTTGCTTTATGGCCGTACGGGCAGGTGGTTGATTCACGCTATTTGATCAAAGCGAGAATCATATGCGAACCATCCTCGGTCCGTTCTAGGCCCCTGTCTTAGGAGTGGTCTCAATT
>WBZN01002566.1_pt1 | contig 10041 bp, 4 predicted proteins | sample 5204281 | NCBI WGS metagenome assembly WBZN01 (sample SAMN12344347, study PRJNA552823) | activated sludge metagenome | biome: Activated sludge suspended growth; feature: Nitrification reactor; material: Wastewater; isolation source: activated sludge from nitrification reactor of wastewater treatment... | reverse complement strand
CAGCCCCGGCGCGGCCGCGTCGCAGTCGACGTGGGCCATCGACGGTGTGGCGATCACCGACCTCGGCGCGCAGGGCTCCTCGCCGGTGTACTACGACTTCGACGCCTTCGAAGAGATGAACTTCGCCACCGGCGGCAGCGACGCGCAGACGTCGACGCCGGGCGTCACGCTCAACCTGGTGACCAAGCGCGGTGGCAACGACTGGAAGATCAACGCCAAGGGCACGTACACGTCGGACAGCTACCAGTCCAACGCGTCCTCGGTGAGCGGCCTCGGACCGGGCCAGCCCCAGCCCCAGAACGTGACCCGCATCGACATGATCCGTGACCTCGGCGGCGACGTCGGCGGTCCGGTCTGGAAGGATCACGTCTGGATCTGGGCGGCGTACGACAAGCAGCAGATCAACCGTCTGGTGCCGGTCGTCGGCACGGTGTCCTCCTTCTCCCAGGACCAGACGCAGCTCGAGTCGAAGAACGCCAAGCTGAACCTGCAGTTCGGCGCCGGCAACTCGGCGAGCGCCACGTACTTCAACAACGCCAAGGTCAAGCTCGGCCGCAACATCAGCGACTTCGGTCCGGTGGGCGACCCGGGTGAAACCGCCGCGCTTGCCGACCAGGGTCACGCCGGCGATCTGCCGTCGTTCTGGAAGGCCGATGACACGCAGGTGTTCAACTCGAACTTCTACCTGAGCGGCACCTACAACGTCGTCAACGGCGGTTTCGGCTTCGTGCCGAAGGGCGGCGACAAGGTCATTTACTGCAACGCCGACGGTACCTGCTTCAACAGCACGTACTTCTACACCAGCCTCCGTCCGCAGAAGCAGGGTCGTCTCGACGGCTCCGCCTTCCTGCAGACCGGCTCGATCAACCACGAGCTGAAGTTCGGCGGTAGCTACCGCAAGGCCGACGTGACGTCGATCACCCGCTACGCCGGCGACGGCATTCTCACCAACGACGCCTACCTCCAGTTGGTGGACGGCAGCGCGTCGACCGGTATCTTCGTTGCCGCGCGTTCGAGCTTCGTCGGCTACTCCGCCAAGAACGAAACCGCCTTCGTGCAGGACACCATGACGACGGGCGCATTCACGTTCAACGTCGGCGTGCACTACGACAACCAGAAGGGCGAGACCGCGGCGATCTCGGTTCCGGCCAACCCGTACGTGCCTTCGGTGCTGCCGGCTCTGAGCACGCCTGCCAAGCAGAACACCTTCACCTGGACCAACCTGACGCCGCGTCTCGGCGTCACGTACGCCCTGGGTGCGGACCGCAAGACCCTGCTGCGCGCCAGCTACTCGCGGTACGCGGACGGCCTCGGCAACACGGCCATCACGCAGACGCTGGTGGGTGGTCCGATCACGTACGCGTACTTCTACACCAACAATCTGACGGGGCAGAACTTCAACCCGAACCAGATCGGCGCCATCATTCCGGGCACCGAGCCGCAGCCGCCGAGCTTCGTCAGCCGCAACCGGGTGATCAGCAACCTCAAGGCCCCGACGACCGACGAGCTCCTCCTGTCGGCCGAGCACGCCCTGCTGCCCGAGTTCACGGTCGGTGCGAACCTCACCTACCGCAAGTACAAGGATCCGCTCCAGCGTGAATACCTGGTGGGTGACGGCTTCACGCCGGCCGCCGGTCAGGGTCGTCGCGCGACGCAGAACGACTACCAGGCCAACAACGTCACGCTGAAGAACGGCCGCGTGGTCACGGTGTACAGCCTCAAGCCGACCGTTGGTTACAACACCGGCACGGAGCTGTTCAACGGCAACTGGAGCCAGACGTACGAAGGCATCTCGCTGACCGCCACCAAGCGCCTCTCCAACCGTTGGATGCTGCGTGGCAGCCTCTCGTACAACGACTGGAAGAACGACATCAAGAGCAACTCGTTCGCCGATCGTACCGAGACCCGTGGCGGCGGCTTCCGCGACGGCGACACGGTCCTCAGCGCCCAGGGCGGTTCGGGCAAGGGCACCGTGTACCTGAGCAGCAAGTGGGGCTACAACGTCAACGGTATGTATCAGATCGCGCCCGATCGTCCGTGGGGCTTCGACGCCGCGGCCTCGATCTACGGCCGTCAGGGCTACCCGTTCGTGGAGTTCCAGGCCGTGGGCGTGAAGAACGGTCTCAACAACCGTTCGGCCACGGACAACGTGCAGGCGACCGCTGAGCCCGACTCGAAGCGCTTCGACACCATCAACCTGGTGGACCTGCGCTTCTCGAAGGACTTCTCGTTCTCGCACTTCAGCGCCAACGTCGGCATCGACGTGTTCAACGTGTTCAACAAGTCGTTCGTGTTGAACCGGACGAACAGCATCACGTCCAGCAAGTTCCAGTACGTCACCGACACCACCAGCCCGCGCGTGTTCCGCCTGGGCCTCAAGCTCGGCTTCCAATAAGACGAGCGCTCTCGACCGCCGGCTCGCCCGGCGGTTGCTTCGTACGATCCGACCGCCGGGTTCGCCCGGCGGTCTTTTTTTGTCCCGGGCTGGGGCCCCCGCCTCGCCCGCAATTCTCAATTCCCTCGCCGACGCGGTAAACTGCGGCTTGCACGCCAACGTACTTCCCCCTCCCCCGGAGAAGGCCTATGACCCGCTTTCGCCTCGTTGCACTTTTCGTGGTCGCAGTGCTCGCGCTCGCGCTCCCGGTCCACGCCCAGGAGTGGGCCGGCCATGCCCGCTTGCAGGGCCAGGTGACGGACCATGACGGCAAACCAATCGCCGGCGCCAAGGTCACCTTGCGCTGGGCCAAGAACCCGGACCTCGGTCCCCCCGCGCTGACGACCGACAAGGGCGGCAAGTGGTCGTATCTCGGTCTGATCGACGGTGCCTGGACGATCGCCATCGAGGCCGAGGGCTTCAAGGGTTCCGAGGGCCAGGCCAACGCGAGCGAATTCGGTTCCTCGCCGGTGATCCGCGTGGGCCTCAATCGGCCGACGAAGGAAGAGATCGCCGCTGCCCAGCCACACAGCGCCGCCATGGACGCGCTGCAGGCCGGCAACGCCCTGATCCAGGAACAAAAGTGGGCGGAAGCCCGGGCGGCCTTCGAGAAGGCCTTGCCGGACGTCAAGGACGCCGCGGGCCAGGCTTCGGTGCTGAGCACCATCGCCGGCACCTATTTGCAGGAGAAGAACGCCAAGGCGGCGATCGAGGTCCTCAACAAGGTCGTGGCGCTCACGCCGACCGACCCCACGCCGCAGCGCACCCTGGCAGCCGCGTACTACGCCGACGGTCAGAAGGACCTCGCGATCTCCGCCATGCAGAAGTACACCGAGACGGCACCCCAGGACACCGAAGGCATCAAAATGCTGGTCGATTGGCTGGTCGACGCCGGCCGCGAGCCCGAGGCCAAGACCTACATGGCCAAGCTGCCGCAGGGCGCGAAGATCGACCCCGCGGCACTGCTCAACATCGGGATCCGCCAGTACAACAGCGGCAAGCTGGCGGAAGCGCTGGCCAGCTTCGATCGCGTCGTGCAGGAGAATCCCGAGCTCGCCGATGCCTACTACTACCGGGGCCTGGCGAACCTGGGATCGAGCAAGATGAAGGAGGCCAAGGCGGACTTCGAGAAGCTACTGCAGCTCGCGCCGACCGGCGAACACGCGGCCGACGCCAAGGAGTTCCTGAAGGAGCTCAAGTAGGTCTCAAGACTCGAGTTGCTCGCGCGTTCGCGCGGTCGCTTTCGATCCTCCCGCCGCCGGTCGCCCGACCGGCGGCGTTGTCGTTCGTGGCTGGCGCTCGAAAACCATGGCGGGGCGACCGAGCCCCAAGTTGCCGGCTTTCGATTCTCGCCTCCCGATCGGCACGGTAGACTGCAGCCTCGACGGGCGGTCGACTGCCCCTGCATCCCGGCGCGCCGGTCGGTGGGCACGCCGCGACGCGCCGAAAAGACGAGAATGATCAAGCCGATCTCGAGAAACTGCCGCGCGTCGTTCGCAAAGACGGGCAGGCCCCTGGCGTCCAGCGGCGCCGGCCTCGCTCTCCTCGCCATGCTCGTCCTCGGCGCGGGCGGCTGCGGTGGCCCGGAGAAGACGCCGAACGCTGCGCCGGCCTCGCCGCCGCCGAGTCGCCTGGACGTAGTCCTGGTGACCATCGACACGATGCGCGCTGACGCCCCCGGATTCGATGGCAACGCCGCCGGCACCACGCCGCTTCTGGACCGCTTCGCAGCCACCGGCCGGGTCTTCGTCGATACGCATGCTCACAGCGTGGTGACGCTGCCGTCGCACACCAACATCCTCACCGGCCTGTACCCGTACCAGCATGGCGTGCGCGAGAACGAGGGCTTCAAGCTGGCCGCCAACGTGCCCACGCTCGCGACGCTGCTCCATGACGCGGGCTACGCGACGGGGGCCTTCGTGAGCGCCTTTCCGCTCGACTCGCGCTTCGGACTTAACCGTGGCTTCGACGTCTACGACGACAGCTATCCTCTCGAGTCCAATCCCGAGGCGTTCCAGATGTCCGAGCGTCGAGGCGACGTCACCGTGGCCGCGGCGCTCAAGTGGTGGGCGAGCGCGCGCGGCAAGCCGCGATTCCTTTGGGTGCACCTCTACGACCCACACTCGCCGTATCGCCCGCCCGAGCCGTTCCTGAGCCGTTTTCGTCAGCAGCCGTACCTCGGCGAGGTGGCCGCTGCCGACAGCTTCCTCGAGCCCCTGCTGGCACCGTTCCTCTCGGGCCACGAAGCGCCGGCCCTGATCGTCGTCACCGCGGACCACGGCGAAGCGCTGGGCGAGCATGGGGAGCTCACGCACGGCATCTTCGCGTACGAGGCGACGCTCAAGGTCCCGCTCCTCTTGTGGGGCGACGGCGTGTCCGTGGGCCGCGACGACCGCGCCGCGTTCCACGTGGACATCGTACCGACCGTGCTGCAGCGCCTCGGGCTGACGGCACCGGAGACGCTCCCCGGCCACTCGCTGCTCGCTCCACCCGAAAGCAGAAGCGCCTACTTCGAGGCCCTGTCCACCTGCCTGAACCGCGGCTGGGCGCCGCTGCGCGGCGCGCTGCGCGAGCAGCGAAAGTTCATCGAGCTGCCGCTGCCGGAGCTCTACGACTTGGCGAGCGACCCGCACGAGCAGCACAACCTCTTCGCCGACGATCGCCGCGCCGCCGGTGAATTGCGGCAGTCGCTGCCCGCCGAAAATCCTTGGCCGCCTCGCCAGGGCAAGTCGACCACCGAGGAGCAGAATCGGCTGCGCAGCCTGGGCTACGTCACCGGCGGCGCGGCGCCGCGAGCCGTCTACACGGCCGCGGACGATCCCAAGACGCTGATCGAGGTGGACGCGCTCCTCCAGACCTACGTCGAGCGTTACGGCCGCGGCGACTTCGCCGGTGCTGCCGCCGCAGCGCGTGCCGCGATCGCGCGCCACGCGGATTCCGAGTCCTACACCAACTTGTCGCTGGCGCTGCGCCAGATGGAACGCACCGCCGAGGCGACGGCAGTGCTGAAGGAAGCTTTGGCGCGCGGCTTCGACACCGAGCAGATTCGCCGCGCGCTGGGCCTCACGCTCTCGGAGGCCGGTCATCCCGAGGCGGCGGTGGCGGTGCTGAAACCACTGGCCGGCAGCGACGATCCAACCTCGGTGAACGCGCTCGCCATCGCGCTCACGGACGCCGGGCAGCTCGCGGACGCCGAGGCCCTGTTGCGCGCTCAGGCCGTTCGTACGCCGCGGGACCCCAAGACACGAGAGAACCTGGCCATCGCGGTGCTGCGCGCCGCGCGCGCCGCCGAGGCCCGCGACCTACTGCGGGCTCTGCTGGCTCAGCAGGACAGCCTGCCGGTTTCCTGGAACACGCTCGGCGTTGCCTTGTACCAGACCGGCGACCCGAACGGCGCGTTGGCGGCGTGGGGACGGGCCGCCCAGCTCGATGCGCGCCAGTTCGACGCCCTGTTCAACATCGGCCTGGTGGCGACCGAGGCCGGGCAACCCGGCCTCGCCCGTCAGGCCCTTATGCGCTTCGTCTCGACCGCTCCGCCGGCACGTTACGCCGCCGACATCGCGCGGGCCCGCCAGCTCCTTACCAAGCTCCCTCAATGAACGACTACTTCAGAGAACCCAAGGATCGGACCATGCGCTCGATGACCCAGGCCGCCGTACTCGCCGCAACGCTCGCGTCGCTCTCACTGCTGTGCTCGCAGGCCGGCTGGAGCGCCAACCCAGCCCCGTCCGCCGATGACGCGTTCGCGGCCGCGGCGGTCAAGACCGAGGCCGGGGACTATGCCGGCGCGCTGGCGCTGGTGCAGTCGCATCGCAACGACCCCAAGCTCGGAGCGCGGAATCTATCGCTTCTCGGTCTGCTTTACCTCGAGACCGGGCACGCCGCCGAAGCGCTGGCCGTGCTGACGCCCATCGCCACGCCCCAGACGGCGGAGCCCGCGGTGCTCTACAACGCCGGTCGGGCGGCCGTTGCCACCGGCAAGGCGGACCTCGCGCAGACCTACTTCTCGCGGTCGATCAGCAGCACGCCCGGCGGCGACAATCCGTCGATCCGGGAGCTCGGCATGCTGTACGCCCGGCAAGGTAAGGTAGTCGAGGCCTACAAGCTGCTGGTCGCTTGGGCCACGGCGCACCCGGAAAACACCGAGCCGCACATGATGGCGGCACTGATGGCCATTCGGCTCGGCCAGCGGGAAAAGGCCGCGCAGCTCATCGCCGGTCTCGACCCGGCGCTGCCCGCGGTGCAGTTGCTCCAGGCCGAGCTCGCGGTCGAAGCGGGCGACGGCGCCACGGCCGTCAAGATCCTGACGCCGATGCGCGCCAAGCACGAGCCGGCGATGGAGGCGGACATCCGCAAGACGCTCGCCGAGGGAATGCTGCTCACCGGCGACGCCAAGGGCGCCTTGGCCTTGCTGAGCGAGAAGCCGACCGCCTCGCCGACCTTCAAGCTCCTGCTCGCGAGCGCGCAGCGCCAGTCCGGCGACAATGCCGCGGCCGTCGCCACGCTCAAGCCGTTGGCGGACCTCCTTCCGAACGGCCCGCAGGGCCTGCCGGACCCGCGCGTGGGCTCCGGCATTGCGCTCGAGTACGGACGAGACCTCATTGCCACCGGCGCTACCCCGCAGGCGTTGCTGTGGATCGAGCGCGCGACGCGCATCAATCCGTACAACCGGTCGGCCTGGAAGGCGCTCGCCGACGCTTACGACAAGGCCGGTCGCGCGAACGATGCCGCCGTGGCGCGCGGCAAGGCAGACGCTCTGCGCACGGCGGCGCAGCCCGCGTCTCCGGCGCAGCACTGAACCGGATGACGAGCTCCTGGCCGTGACCACCGGCAACCGCGCGCTGCGTGGAGCAGCCCTTGGATGGGCGCTCGCGGTGGCTCTCGCCGCGGCACCGCAAACCGCGCCGCCGGGAGCCTCGGGAGCCTCCGTACCACTGCGCTTCGACTCCGACGCCGGGGGGCGGATCGAGGCCTCGGTGTACTCCTTACCGTCGCGCACGCTGGCCGCCCCCGAATGTCTGGCCTTCCTGCGCGCCGTGCGCGCCGCGGCGCCCCACCGCACCCTGACGGTGCTCGCCGACGATCGGCAGGAGCGGGCCCTTCGGGCCGAGGCACGGACGCTCGGCATCCGCCTGATCACGACCTCACGCGCCGACTACTCGCCCTGGCCGCGCGATCCGTTCAGCCTGGCGCACGACTCGGCGGGAAAGATCGTGGTGGTGACGCAGCCCAACCCGCGGCTTGGCCGCGAGGCGGACACGGAGATGGCTCGGGAGTGGGTGCGCGGGCTGCCCCCGGATCTGATTCGGGCGTGGGGCGCACCGCGCATCGCGGTCGCCGAGATGCCCTTTCACAACGGCCAGGTCCTGCTCACCGACGACACCGTGTGGCTCAGCCTCCACACTCTCGAGCCGCACATCCTCGCGCTGCTCGGCCTCGATCGCGTGCCGGTCGAGGAATTCGCCTATCCCGCCGGCATCGAGCGCTACGTCCGCGCCGCGCATCAAGCCGCCGCAGCGATCGGCGAGCTGTATCACCGTACGCCCAAATTCGTGCACGCGCTGCCCGAGGCCGGTGACTTCGCGGCCCGACACGACCTCCTCGCGGCCCTCGCCGGTGGTGCGGGCTTCGATCTGGACTCGATTCTCACCTTGATCCCTTCGCCGGCCGGCCTGCAGGCCCTGGTCGGAGACGTCGGCGGCGGCGCGCTCTGGGTGGGCGGCCTCGACGCAACCGAGCTCGAAGCGCTGCGCACGGGTTTCAAGTTTGCGCCGCTCACCGACCCTTCCCCAGGGGCGCTAGCCGAGAGCCTCGGGAGAGCCCAGCAAGAGCGGCGCGCGGTGGCGCTCGGCGCCTTCCTCGACCAGATCGCCGCTCATCTCGCCGCCTCCGGCGCCACCGTGCGCCGCCTACCGCTGCTGCTCGTGCCGACGCGCCTGCTCGCCGGCGCCGATCCCGGTGGCGCACCCGATTTCGTGCTGGGCTGGAACAACGTCGTCATGGAAACCACGCCCCGCGGCGTGCGCGCCGAGGGCTTCTCGAGCCTCATTCCGGCCGGCGACGCCTCGGCCCGTAAGATCTTCGCCGAAGCCGGCGCCGCTCTCGATCTGTTCCCGCCCCTGGTCCCCGGCGTGATCCTCGGCGGCGGCTATCGCTCTGCGTCTAATCAACTGAAAACAAAGCAGTAAGCAGTCGTGATAACGTTGGCGGAGCGCAATTTGATCCGCCGTGCTTCCGCCTGCCCGGAAATCGTCATCGCAGTCCCGGAGCGCCGCCTGAGGTGAACACCTGATGCCCTGGATACTTGCCATCGCCACACCGGCTGCGCCGGTCGAGGCGCCGTGGATCGACCCGTGGACGGGTCTGCTCCTGGGCATGCTCCTGGTCGCCCTCAACGGCTTCTTCGTCGCCGCCGAGTTCGCGCTGGTCAAGGTGCGACCGACCCAGCTCGACGCCGACGCGCAGGAGGGCGGCAAGCGCGCCCGCCTCGCGCGCAACATGCTGCGCCACCTCGACGCCTACCTCTCGGCCAGTCAGCTCGGGATCACGCTCAGCAGCCTGGCGCTCGGCTGGGTCGGCGAACCGGCGTTCGCCTGGATCGTGGAGCCGCTGGTGAAGCGGTTGCCGGGAGCCTCGCCCGAGTTGCTCCACTCCGCCAGCCTCGTCCTGGCGTTTTCGGTGATCACGTCGCTCCACATCGTCATCGGCGAACAGGCTCCCAAGGCGTTCGCCATCCGGCGCTCCAAGCCGACGGCGCTATGGATCGCCTGGCCACTGCACATCTTCTACAAGCTGACTTATCCGCTGATCTGGCTGCTCAATCGCGCGTCGATCAGCCTGCTGCGCCTGGTCGGCCTGCAACCGGCTGGAGAGGGCGAAGGCGAGCACAGCGAGGAGGAGCTCCGGCTGCTGCTCGCCACGAGCCACGGCAGCCATCTGCCCGAGCTGAAGCGCGATCTGCTCGACAACGTCTTCGAGCTGTCCCACCGCGTCGCCCGGCAGATCATGGTGCCGCGTGCCGACGTGATCTACCTGTCGACCGCGAAACCTCTGGCCGACAACCTGCGCCTCGCCAGAGAGAGCGGCCACACGCGCTTCCCGCTCTGCGACGGCGACCTCGACAAGGTCGTGGGGCTGGTGCACATCAAGGACCTATTCCGTTCAACCGCGCCCCTCGTGTCGCTGCGGGATCAGGCGCGCGAGATCTCCTTCGTGCCGGAATCGCTGACCCTCGATCGCCTGCTCAAGCGCATGCGCAGCGAGCGCGTGCATCTCGCCGCCGTGCTCGACGAATACGGCGGAGTGTCGGGCATCGTGACGCTCGAAAACGTCATCGAGGAGATCGTCGGGCCGATCCAGGACGAGTTCGACACGGAAAAGCCGGAGCTGGTGCGCCGCGGCGACAACCTCTACCAGGTCTCGGGCGCCATGCTGGTGGCCGACCTCGAGGACGAGATCGGCATCGACTTCTCGGATCGCGACGAGGACACCATCGGCGGCGTGGCGCTCTCCGAGCTCGGCCGCCGGCCGCGGGTCGGCGACCGCGTGACGCTCGGACCGTTGCAGCTCGACATCGTCGAGGTCGAGCGCAACCGCATCAAGACCCT
>WBZN01002565.1_pt1 | contig 10042 bp, 10 predicted proteins | sample 5204281 | NCBI WGS metagenome assembly WBZN01 (sample SAMN12344347, study PRJNA552823) | activated sludge metagenome | biome: Activated sludge suspended growth; feature: Nitrification reactor; material: Wastewater; isolation source: activated sludge from nitrification reactor of wastewater... | reverse complement strand
ACCATCCGCACCCGCACCCGCCGCTCACGCGCCCGCTCACCGCGGCCGAGGCCGCCGCACGTGCCGCGAGCGAGCCCATCGTGCGCGTGTCGTGCGTGCGCCACACCTACCCGGACAAGACGAGCGTGCACCTGTGCGGGCTCGACTTCGTCGTGGGGCTGGGCGAGCGCGTCGTCGTGCTGGGCCCGAACGGCTGCGGCAAGAGCACGCTGCTCTACCACATCCTGGGGCTGCTGGCGCCGCAGGAGGGCGAGGTCAGCGTGTTCGGCGTCGATCCCGCGCGGCAGTTCTCCAAGATCCGCGAGCGCGTGGGCGTGCTGCTGCAGAACGCCGACGAGCAGATCATCGCGCCCACCGTGTGGGACGACGTCTCGTTCAGCCCGCGCAACTACGGCTACACCGAGCCCGAGGTCGAGAAGAAGGTGAACTACGCGCTCGCGCGCATGGGCATCGAGCACCTGCGGCACAAGGTCTGCCACTACCTGTCGGGCGGCGAGAAGCGCAAGGTCGCGCTCGCGGGCGGATTGGTGCTGGAGCCCGAGCTGCTCGTGCTCGACGAGCCGTTCGAGGGGCTCGATCCGGCGTCTCGCAACGAGATGGTCGAGCTCCTGAACCGGCTGAACCGCGAGCACGGCGTGTCGTTCGTGATCGCCACGCACGACGTGCAGTTGGTCGCACCGCTCGCCGACCGCGTGTACGTGCTCAAGGCCGGCGGTGAGATCGTGGCGCAGGGCGCGCCGTCCGAGGTGTTCCAGGACCCCGAGATGCTGCGCGCTTCGAACATCGAGCCGCCGGTGCTGGCCGAACTGTTCCAGCGCCTGGAAGCGCTGGGACACGGCCTCGGCCGGCCGCAAACGCCCGAGGCGGCGGCGGCGCGCCTGCTCGAGTGGGTGGCGGCCGAGCGCGAGCGCGCGGCGGCGGGCGTGGCCACCGCGCTTCGCGATGCGCACGGCGCGAAGGGCGGTGCGGCGAGCGCGCGCGTCACGACCGAGCCGCCGGCCGGCGCATGACCGGCGACCTGTTCGGCGACGCGCCCGGCGCGCTGCCACCCGGCGCGGCCGGCTACGGCGCGCTGCCCGAGGAACCCGGGCCCAACGCCCCGCTGGCGGACCGCATGCGGCCGCGCAGCTTCGAGGAGCTGGTGGGGCAGGAGCACCTGCTCGAGGAGGGCAGTCCGGTCGCGCTCATGCGCGACGGCCGCCACCTGTCGAGCATCGTGCTGTGGGGCCCGCCCGGCACGGGCAAGACCACGCTGGCGCGGCTCGTCGCGCGCACGGCGCGCGTGCCGTTCATGCAGATGTCGGCCGTGCTCTCGGGCGTGAAGGAAGTGAAGGAGGTCATGGCGGCCGCGGCGCAGCACCGCCGCCGCACCGGCCAGCCGACGATCCTGTTCGTCGACGAGATCCACCGCTTCAACAAGGCCCAGCAGGACGCGTTCCTGGCGCACGTCGAGCGCGGCGACATCGTGTTCATCGGTGCCACGACCGAGAACCCCAGCTTCGAGGTGAACTCCGCACTGTTGTCGCGCGCGCGCGTGCTGGTGCTGCGCGAGCTCGGGCCGCCGGCGATCCGCGCGCTGCTCGGCCGTGCGCTGTCGGACGAGCGCGGGCTCGCGGGCCGTGTGGCGGCGAGCGACGACGCGCTCGACCTGCTGGCCGCCGCGGCCGACGGCGACGCCCGCCGTGCGCTCACCACGCTCGAGATCGCCGCGGCGTCGGCCGAGGCGCGCAACCGCCCGATCACCGCCGACGACGTGCGCGGTGCGCTCGCGCGTCGTCACCTGCGCTACGACCGTGCGGGCGACGAGCACTTCAACCTGATCTCGGCGCTGCACAAGAGCCTGCGCGACTCCGATCCCGACGCGAGCCTGTACTGGTTCGCGCGCATGGTCGCGGCGGGCGAGGACCGGCTCTACATCGCGCGCCGGCTCGTGCGCTTCGCGAGCGAGGACGTGGGCATGGCGGATCCCTCGGCGCTGCATCTCGCGGTGTCGGCGTTCAACGCCTACCACCAGCTGGGCTCACCCGAGGGCGAACTCGCGCTCGCACAGGTGGTGGTGCACCTGGCGCTCGCGCCCAAGTCGAACGCCGTGTACAAGGCGTACGGCGCGGTGCTCGCCGAAGTGGAACAGAGCGGCTCGCTGCCGCCGCCCAAGGTGATCCTCAATGCGCCGACGGGGCTCATGAAGGACCTGGGCTATGGCTCGGGTTACGCGTATGCGCATGACGACCCCGAGGCCGCCAAGCAGCAGCAGCACCTGCCCGATGAACTCGTGGGCCGCACCTGGTGGCACGGGCCGGGAGCGCGGAAGTAGCGCGCGAACTGGTCCTGTGGTCGAGTGCGTTCTCCCGACCACTCACGCGCACAGATGTCGACTTCGGTTGAAGTGCTACATGAAGTGGCGCGGCCAATCGCTTGTGTGCGTGCACTCCACGCGTTCTCGATTCACGCCGACGATTGCTCCGCTTCGAGCGCGCAACTGCAGTGTCCAGAAGCACTTGCGGCGACTCGGGGGCGCGAATTCCCGTCGCTTCTGCGCGCACCTGATGTTAGGTTCCCACACGTTGGCGAGCACCGGACCTCCCTCGACCGGAGCGCGTCTTGTCGTCGTCGCAGATCGCTGCGAACCCCGATGGCAGCTACTCACCATCCAGCGAGGAGATCACACCATGAAGCGTGTGGCTACCACGATGCTCGCATTCTCGGTCGCGTTGCTCGCGACGGCCGCGTTCACGACGAACGCCGCTGCCGCGCTGCGCGTCCCCCAGGCCCCCGTGTTCGGTGGCGGCCTGCAGGGTTATCTCAACAGTGTGGGTGAGGCGATCAACGTGCTCACCGACCAGGACGCCACGCAGTCGTGGACGCGCACGTCGTCCAGCACCGCGGCGTTCACGATCCAGATCGAGAACTCGGCGAACGCGAACCTGAACAGCATCGTCATGTACAACTCCGTCGCCGCCGTGCCGGCGTTCTACCTGCTGCTGCAGGGGCCGGCGATCGCGCAGGCGTTCTCCACCGCCACGTTCCGGCCGGGCAATCTGCTGACGGTGAACCGCTTCGATGAGAACGGGATCCTCACCAGCTCGCAGACCTACAACGGCGTCGACCCGACGGCGTTCAGCTTCGCGATCCAGGGTCCGGGCGGCACGTTCTACACGCAGGACGCCCGCAACCCGGGCGGTGCGGTGCAGGCTCTGGCGTTCCCGGGCACGGGTGCCAACGCCGGCACGTTCTGGCTGTGCTTCGAGGAGACGGCGCTCAACGCCGGTTCCGATCGTGACTACGATGATTGCGTGCTGAACATGGAGTCGGTCAACACGACGCCCGTGAACAACACCACGTGGGGCCAGCTCAAGCGCCGGTTCCGCTAGCAGTACCCGCGCTCACCCCGTTGGGCGGTGGGCGCAGCCACGGAGGGCGGTGTTCCCGGTTCGCTCGGAGCATCGCCCTTCGGATTTCCAGCGCCGATATGGCGTTGAACATCAACACCCACAGGAGGTTCCCCCGATGAAGCGTACCGTTACCACGCTCCTCGCTCTGCTGGTCGCTGCTTCCTCCGCTCACGCGGCCCTGCGTGTCCCGCAGGTCGTCGTCAGTGGCCCGTCGCTGCAGGGCTATCTCAACGGTGTCGGCGAGAGCATCAACGTGCTCACCGACCAGGAGAACGTCCAGCGCTGGGTCTCCACCGTGTCCGGCAACTCGTCGTTCACGATCCAGCTCGAGCTCTCGGCCACGGCCGCGCTCAACACGGTCGGCATCTACAACGCCTCGGCCGGCCTGCCGCCGCTGTACCAGGTGTTCCCCGGCGCGGCCACGGCGAACTGGTTCGCCACGGCCTCGTTCCGCACGGGCCCGGCGCGCGTCATCGTCACGCTGTTCGACGACAACGCCATCCTGCAGGGCCAGACCACGTACCTGGGTGCCGACGCCAACGACTTCGGCTTCTACATCCAGGGCCCGAACGGCACGTTCTACACGCAGGATGTGCGCAACCCCGGTGGCTCGGTCCAGGCGCTGGCGTACAAGGCCACGGGCGGCAACAGCGGCAACTGGTGGCTGGCGTTCGAGGAGAGCGGTCCGGCCAACTCGGATCGCGACTTCGACGACTGCGTCCTGTTCATGGAGTCGGTGAACCCGACGCCCGTGCGCAGCACCACGTGGGGCTCGCTCAAGCAGCGTTTCCGGTAGGTCTGGCTGCAACCCGCCGCGCGGCGGGTGAAGATCACATCCGAACGGGCGGCGTTCCCACATGGGACGCCGCCCGTTCGATTTCCGCCCGCACGGTTCGCGTGCTATCGCGCCGCCGCCAGCCGCCCGCACGGTTCGCGTGCTACCGCGCCGCCGCCAGCCGCCCGCACGGCTCCCGTGCTACCGCGCCGCCAGCCGCTCCTTCGCGGGCATGTTGCCGAGGCAAGTCGTCCACCAGCCGGTGCGCACGGTCTCGATGAACTCCGCCGGCAGACCGGCCGCAGTCATCTCGCGCGCCAGTCTTTCGTGGTCGTGCACGACGGGCCGGAACTCCACCGCCAGCGCGTCGCGCCCGGCCGTGAGGCGTGCGTACCACGTGTGCGTGTGACCATCGTGCGCGGGGCGCCCGATCGCGCCGCAGTTCACCACCAGCCGGCCGCCGGGCAGCGCGCGCGACCAGTGCCGCCCGGTGTGCGAGCACACGATCACGTCGGTGTCGTGCGCGTCGCACAGCCACACCAGGAAGTCGTCCGAGCACGTGCTGTCCCACAGGAACTCGTTCTGCCGCCGCGGCGAGCCGTGGCACAGCAGCACGCGCCGGCCGCCGAGCGTGAGCCGTGTCTCGCGCGGCAGCGCGCGCAACCATGCGCGCGACTCGTCGCTCACGCGCGCCGCGGTGAAGTCGTAGCTCACCTGCGCGAAGTACTCGTCCTCCGGATCGGTGTAGCCGCAGGCGCAGTCGTCGAGCGCGTGCCCGATCGAGTGGTCGTAGTTGCCCTGCACCGTGGGAACGCCGCTTCCGCGCAGGCGCGTCACGCACTCCTCGGGCGCGGGGCCGAAGCCACCGAGGTCGCCCAGGCACCAGGCCGCGCTCACGCCGCTCGCGGCGATATCGCGCAGCACGGCGTCGAGCGCGTAGGGGTTCGAGTACACCCCGCCGAACACCGCCAGCGACTCGCTCATCCGTGGTTCGCGCACGACATGCCGGTGGCCCAGCACGTGGCGCACGCCGAGTGCGCGAGCGGGTAGGGGCGGAGGCTCGCGGCCAGCGTGTCGGCCATGCGGCCGCCGGGTTCGTCCACGAGCAGCGGGCACACGTACACGCCGCGACTCGTGACCGCGCGGCAACTGCCGCACTGCAGCCGGTGCGCATCGAACGAGCCGGGCGGCAGGTCCGCGAGCGATGCGGGCGCGGGCTCACCGCCGCGGCGCACGGCCTCGCGCCCGAGCCGGAACATGGGCAGCAGCTTCAGGCGCGGCTGCACGATGCCCTCGGCACGCAGCACCGCGGTGCAGCGCGCGGCGAACGCGCGCGCCTCCATGTGCTCGGGCTGCGTCACGGTGACGATCGGCAGCAGCCCGGCGGCCACGAGCGCGCGCAGGCCGTCGAGCGTGCGCAGCCACGCGCCGGGTCCGCGGAAAGCGTCATGCGCCGCGGCGTCCAGGCCATCGAGCGACACGCGCAGCTCGAGCGAGTGGCGCTCGCGTGCCGTGCACTGCACGAGCCACGCGATGCGTGCGCGTGTGAACAGCGTGCCGTTGGTGAGGATCGTGACCGGCACGTGCGGCAGCAGGTGCTCGACGATGGCCTCGAGTTCGGGGTTCAGGAACGGCTCGCCACCGGTGAGGTAGACCTCGTTCACGCCCAGCGCCCGCGCCTCGTCGAAGCGTGCACGCACGTCGGCGAGCGTCATCATGGCGTGGCGGTCCTCGTGCGGACCGCAGGTCACGAAGCAGTGCGTGCACGCCAGGTTGCAGAGCGTGCCGGCCACCTGCAGCCACAGCGTGTCGAGGTGGTGGAACGGCTGCGCGGGCGGGATGGGCGCGGGACCCGTCCGCGCGGCACCGTCGGCGGCCACGAGGCTCGCCGGGGCAGGGGCCGCGGTCCCTCCGGGCGCGCCCGCAGGGGCCTCTGGCGACGTTCCTTCGGCCGCACCCGGGCCATTCGTCACGCCCGCGCCAAATCTGGGCGGCAGCGGGCCCGGCGGGCTTTGACGGGTCATCTCATGGGGCATAGTCTACCGTGTTGGCATGCACTTAGGGGATGTCCCGCGGCCGTTGAACGCGGCCCGGGCAGCGGTCCGCGGTCGGGCCGCGGCCCCGCTCCGACCATGCTTCTCCCGAAGAGGCGATGATGCGCGAAGACGTCGAGAAAGTCATCCAGCAGCTGCGTCCCATGGTCCAGTCGGACGGTGGGGACCTCGAACTCGTCAACGTTTCGGACGAGGGGGTCGTGACCATCCGATTGCACGGGGCGTGCAGCGGTTGCCAGAGCTCCACCACCACGCTCCGCAACGGCATCGAGCGCTACCTGCGCTACAAGTTGCCGCAGGTCACCCAGGTCACGGCGGAGTAGCCATGCTCTACGGCATGGGGCTCGTGATCGCCGGTTTCCTGATCGGCGCCACCGTGTTGCTCGCCATCGGCATCAACCGGGCGCGCGAATGGTGGGAGCAACGGCGCGAGCGCCACTGACGCCAGCATCGCGCGGCCACGCGCGGTGTACTCCGGTTCCGAACCCCTTCTCTCGCATGAGGTGCTGCTCCCCGTGATCACGACCGAAGCCGTCCTCGCCGCTCTCGGCAAGGTGAACGACCCCGACCTGCACCGCGACCTCGTGACGCTCGGCATGATCGAGGGCATCACGATCGACGGCGGCACGGTGCGCTTCACGCTCGTGCTCACCACGTCGGCGTGCCCGTTGAAGGCCGAGATCGAGGCCGACTGCCAGCAGGCCGTGCGTGCGATCCCCGGTGTGACCGCGGTCGAGATCACCACCACGAGCCGCGTGCGCAAGCCCAAGGACCCGTCGGCCGACCGCAAGGCGCTCGAGGGCGTGGGCCACGTCATCGCGGTGGGCTCGGGCAAGGGCGGCGTGGGCAAGAGCACGGTGGCCGCGAACCTCGCGATCGCGCTGGCGCAGACTGGCGCCAAGGTCGGCCTGCTCGACGGCGACATCTACGGCCCCAACCTGCCGCGCATGCTGGGCGTGAACCGCCAGCCGTACCAGAAGGACGGCAAGATCGTCCCGGTCGAAGCGCACGGCATCCGCTTCATGTCGATGGGCCTGCTGGTCGACGCCGGCGAGGCCGTGGTGTGGCGCGGCCCCATGCTGCACGGTGCGATCAAGAGCTTCCTGTCCGACGTCGACTGGTCGGGTTCGGACTACCTCGTGGTCGACCTGCCGCCGGGCACCGGCGACGTGCAGCTGTCGCTCATCCAGCAGACGGTGGTCACGGGCGCGGTGATCGTGACGACGCCGAGCATGGTGGCCATCGAAGACGGCGTGAAGGCCATCCGCATGTTCGAGAAACTGCAGGTGCCGGTGCTGGGCCTGATCGAGAACATGAGCTACTTCATCTGCGACGGCTGCAGCAAGCGCCACGACATCTTCTCGAGCGGCGACGCTCAGACCCGCGCGTTGGCGCTCGGCCTGCCGTTCCTGGGCGCGCTGCCGCTCGAAGCGGCCGTGCGCAAGGGCGGCGACACGGGCGCGCCGGTGGTGAGCGCCCAACCCGACAGCGAGACCGCGAAGGCGTTCCGCACCATCGCCGGCGTGCTCGCGCAGCGCATCAGCATCACCACGCTCGGCAGCACGGTGGGCACGCCCGCATGAGCCAAGTGTACGCCGATCACGCCGCCACGACGCGGCCCGCGCCCGAAGTGGTGGCGGCCATGCTGCCGTGGCTCGGCGACGCGTTCGGCAATGCCTCCAGCGTGCACTCGCGCGGCGAGGTGGCGCGTGACGCTATCGAGCACGCCCGGCTCGAAGTCGCGCGGCTCATGGGTGCGCAGTCCGAGGAAGTCGTGTTCACCGCCACGGGCAGCGAGGCCAACAATCTGGCGTTGAAGGGCGTCCTGCTCGCGAGCCCGTCGCGCAAGCGCATCGTGACCACCGCCATCGAGCATGCCTCGGTGCTCGCGGCCGCGCGCGCGTTGGAGGCCGAGGGCTATGCGCTCACGGTGGTGCCGGTGCGCCCCAATGGCGCGGTGGACCCGGCCGAGCTCGCCGCGGCGCTCGGCGACGACGTGGCGTTGGTGAGCGTGATGGCGGTCAACAACGAGACCGGTGTGCTGCAGCCGCTCGACGAGATCGGCACGTTCGCCAAGCAGTGCGGCGCGCTGTTCCATGTCGATGCCGTGCAGGCGCCCGGGCGCATCGCGCTCACCGTGGATCCGTGGCAGGCCGACCTCGTGAGCATCGCGGCGCACAAGTTCCACGGCCCGCTGGGCGCCGCCGCGCTGTTCGTGCGCCGGCGCACGCGGCTGGAGCCGCTGGTGCACGGTGGCGCGCACGAGCGCGGCCGGCGCGCGGGCACCGAGAACGTGGCGGCGATCGCCGGCATGGGCGTGGCCGCGCGGCTCGCGCGCGAAGCGCTCACGAACGGCGAGCCGCAGCGCGTGTCCGACCTGGGCGAGCGGCTGCTGGCCGAGCTGCTGTCGCGCGTGCCGAACACCACGTTGAACGGCGACCTGAACCGCCGCGCCGGCGGCACGGTGAACGTGTGCTTCGCCGGCGTCGATGGCGAAGCGGTGCTGCACGAGCTCGATCGCGCCGGGGTCCAGGTGTCCACCGGCAGCGCCTGCAGCAGCGCCGAAGAAGGCCCGAGCCACGTGCTCGTGGCCATGGGACTCTCGAACGAGGACGCGCATGCCTCGGTGCGCTTCTCGCTCGGTCGCGACAATACGGAAGCCGATGTCGTCCGCATCGGGGAGGTCGTGCCGCCGGTCATCGAACGGCTGCGCGAACTGGGCGGACCCACGATGGAGAAGACGGCCTGAGCCGCCGCCGGCGTGTGGCCGGCGAGTCGGGCCTGGTGATTCAGACAGGAGGCAGTGCCATGAAGCGCACGAACCACCGCCGCGCCAGCATGCCGGCGCCGAACGGGAACGGGAGCAAGGCCGCCAGCAAGAACGGTGGCGCGGGGTCGCAGGCCGAGGCGTTCCGCCTGAAGGTCGGGCTCGCCGAGATGCTGAAGGGCGGCGTCATCATGGACGTCATGAACGCCGAGCAGGCCGAGATCGCGCAGGAAGCGGGCGCGGCGGCCGTCATGGCGCTCGAGCGCATCCCGTCGCAGATCCGCAAGAACGGCGGCGTGGCGCGCATGAGCGACCCGTCGATGATCAAGCGCATCCAGGCGGTGGTCGACATCCCGGTCATGGCGAAGTGCCGCATCGGGCATCTGGTCGAAGCGCAGATCCTCGAAGCGCTCGAGATCGACTTCATCGACGAGTCCGAGGTGCTCACGCCCGCGGACGAGGCGAATCACGTGTGGAAGCACGACTTCAAGGCGCCGTTCGTGTGCGGCTGCCGCGACCTGGGCGAAGCGCTGCGCCGGATCGGCGAGGGCGCGGCCATGATCCGCACCAAGGGCGAGGCCGGCACGGGCAACGTGGTCGAGGCCGTGCGCCACATGCGCACCGTGGTCTCGCACATGAAGCGGCTCACGACGCTCACCGCCGATGAGCTCATGGCCGAGGCCAAGACGCTCGGCGCGCCGTTCGAGCTGGTGCGCGAAGTGGCGCGCACGGGCAAGCTGCCGGTGCCGAACTTCGCCGCGGGTGGCGTGGCCACGCCGGCCGACGCCGCGCTCATGATGAAGCTGGGCGCCGAGGCCGTGTTCGTGGGCTCGGGCATCTTCGAGGTGGGCGACCCCACCAACGCGAAGTCCGCCCGCAAGGACCAGGCGCGCATGGCCAAGGCCATCGTGCAGGCGGTGGCCAACTGGGACCGTCCGGACCTGCTCATGGAGATCAGCACCGGGCTGCCGCAGGCCATGCGCGGCATCTCGCTCGAGACGCTGTCCGAGGACCAGCTGCTTGCCAAGCGTGGCTGGTAGCCGACCGCGCGCCG